>Ga0209506_1000095_pt1 | contig 120644 bp, 113 predicted proteins | sample AD_JPNHG2_MetaG_FD_184409 | JGI IMG/M metagenome (GOLD analysis project Ga0209506, IMG submission 184409) | Active sludge microbial communities of municipal wastewater-treating anaerobic digesters from Japan - AD_JPNHG2_MetaG (SPAdes) (version 2) | ecosystem: Engineered > Bioreactor >...
GTGGAGCGGGATCCGATCGCGTTCGAGCTCTACGGGTCGAATGAGAGCATCGAGGGCCCGTACGAACTGATCGCCGCGGGCGACATCGTCGATTTCGCGGGCGAGACCGCCTGGCCGCGGTTCACCAGGAACGTTACGCCGATCGAGTTCGAGAACAGCACGGCGTACACCTACTATCAGATCCTGTTCCCGGCCGTTCGCAATCCGGGTTCGGCCAACAGCATGCAGATCGCCGAAGTCGAGCTGATCGGGCGACCGGCGGTGGACCTGTTCGTCGAGGACTTCGAGTCGTACACCGCCGGCACTGATCTGCACGGCGTCAACGGCTGGAAGGGCTGGGACAACAGCGCCGGCGCGGGCGCACCGGTATCGGATGCGCTTGCGTTCAGCGGCGTCAACGCGGTCGAGATCATCGGCAGTTCCGACCTGGTCCACGAGTTCGACCTGGCCGGCGGCGTGATCGAGTTCTCCGCCATGCAGTACATCCCCTCGGGCGGAAGCGGCGAGACCTATTTCATTCTGCTCAACAGCTACGATGACGGCGCCAATCAGGACTGGTCGATCCAGACGCGCTACAACCTGGCCGATGGAACGATCACAACCTGGACCGGCACGGCAATCGCTACCGTCGTCTTTGATGAATGGGTCGAGCTCAAGTACGTCATCGACCTGGACAACAACACCGTCGATGAGTACTACAACGGCACCCTGATCGACACCCGCGTGTGGGACGACAACGAGCATGGCACGCTCGGCGCGATTGACCTGTTCGGCAACGGCGCTTCGTCGGTTTACTACGACGACATCACGATCTCGACGCGGTAAGCCGCGCGGCATAACCTCGTTGCGCTAACGAACGAGGCAGAGAGACAGTGGTTTGCACCCTCAGGGGACTGCATCCGGTTTCACGCCGGGTGCGGTCCCCTTCCTTTTGGCGTGCGAATCTCACGTGGACATTCGCAAACAACAGGCAGAGAGAACATCCTATGACTTGGCGTGCGGGGCGTGCACAGCGGAGCCACGTCGGCGGCGTTGCTCGCCGGCCAGACGCGAGCGGAACGGCACGCGGCACGTCGGGCACTGTACCCACTCCGACTCCAGGCCGGGCTCTTCGGGCTTCTTCGGCACTTCGAGCAGAGCCACCGTCTGATGCAGCCGATTGAAGCAGCCCGTGCAGAACGGCCCATCGACCATCTGCCCGCCCTTTCTGGCGAACCAGGCGGCCCCTTCGATCTGCATGTCGTCGGTGGTCGCGATGGCGGATCGCAACTGGGTAATCAGCTCATCCCGCTCGGCAAGACTGTGCTCGGCGTCCGCCAGCAGTCGTTACAGTTCGGCGGTCTTCGACTTCAGTTCGATCACCTCGGCGGCAAGGGAAAAATCGCGCTTGGAGTCCAGGTCCAACTTCGTCTTGACGGTCTTGAGTGATCCGGCGATCAGGTCGATCAGTTCCATGATTATCGCCCTCTAAGGAGACTATCGCATCGCTCGCCGTGCCGTCGTCTCACAACCCGCATCGTCACGGCCCATCTCCATCCATCGACCCGTTCGCCGCCCGACTTAACCTCATTCCAGCGATCCCCCAGAGGCGATTGCCCGTCTTCGCCAAGGGGGTAGCACGGTGGGTCATAGACCAACCCATTCTCGATGGCCGCCGTCTGCCATTCCGCCATTGCCGAATCAGCCTTTCATCGCGGCGACGAGCCGGCGGGTTTCGGGCGACTGGTTGGCGTGGGCGGCTTTGAAGGCCTGGGTCTGGTCGGCGCTGTGCTTTTTGAACAGCTCGTTGCCCTGGATGATCTCCTTCAGGGCGGTGGATTTGGCGCGGGCATCCTGGAGGAAGCGCACCGCCCGCGTGCCGTAGACGCCGCCCAGCAGAGCGCTGACGCCGATGCCCACCTCCAGCAACGCATCGGCGACCTGCCAGGGATCGGGCCGCTCGGCGGACTCGGCGACGGCGGTCTCGGCCAGATTCCAGTTCGCCTGAGCGAGGATCTGCTCACTCGTCTCGGCCTGGGGAACCTCGCTCGGCAGGCCATAGTACGACGTGAACGCGCGGCTCTGCACCTCCGACAGCTTCGTCAGCGCCTGAAGCTGCGGCGAGGTCTCTTCGGCCCGCGCGGTTTCGGCAGCCACCGCCGTCGTACGCTGGTGCAACCAGGCATTCTGTTTGAGCTGCTCGCTCGGCGCCAGCCGCAGGCTGTCACAGCCGACGGTAAGTAAGCCCATCACGGCGACGAGGGCGACCGGCACAAACCAACCTGATGGGGACACTCGAACCTTCATGGTTTCTCTCCTAATCGTTTTTCGATGACTTGGACGCGGTACTCGTGCGAGAGGCTCTGGGTGGTGAGGGCTTCGAGCTTCTGCGTGACGGCCTCCTGCGCCTTGAGCAGCATGGTGACGTCGCGCTGGAGCAGGTCGAGCTGGCGCTGGAGGTTGAGCCAACTGCCGAGGATCAGCGACGCCAGCGCCATCAGTTGCACGAGGACCGACAGATTGATCCGGCGGTCAAGCCGCCACGACGAAGGATTCGGCTTGGTCATATGCAACTCCCGACGGCCCATTGCGGAATGCAGATTGCAGATTGCAGATTCAAGGCCGGTGTGGTATACTTCTGTCTATGGATGCGGAGCAATTCAAGGCTCGAACGAAGGCGTTTGCCCTGCGCGTAATTCGCGTGGTCGAAGCGTTGCCAAAGTCGAGGACGACAGACCTGTTGGCCAGGCAATTGCTGCGTAGCGGAACCGCTGTGGGGGCGAACTACCGCGCGGCATGCCGTGCCAAATCGCGAGCGGATTTCGTTGCCAAGATGGGAACCGTCGAGGAAGAATGCGACGAGGCCATCTATTGGATGGAGGTGCTTGTCGAAACAGGGGTCGTGAAGGCCACATGCCTCACCGCCCTGTTGGACGAGGCCAACGAGCTTCTCTCGATGGTTGTGGCCTCCATCAGGACCGCGCGAAATCGAAAATAGTCGGTGACGAGTCACTTGCTGGCCTCTATCGATCGCAACTACGCAATCCGAAGTCCACAATCCGAGATTGGTTCAGGGTTTGGCGTAGAAGACGTTTCGTTCGCCGGCGCGGAAGAGAACGGCGAAGGTCCCGGCCTCCAGCGTGCCCTGGCTCAGAAAGGGCTCCGCCAGGTTCGTCGCTTCGATCTCCCGGCCGATCTCGACGGGGGGCGTGCCGGCTTCGCCCACAACCACCGCGCGGACGCGGTAGACGTTCCAGGCGACGCGGCTCTTGACTTGCACCGGCCAGGCATTCGACGCGGCGCCGCTGCCGACGACGAGCGAGGTCTCTTTGCGGTTGCCGGCGCCCTCTCGCGACAGAGCCGTCAGCACCTGCTGCTCGTCGGTAATGTGTCGCTTGTCCATCATGAATTCCCCAGTATGACTTCGGATGGGCGATTGCGGATCGCAGACTCTCTGGGAACCACCAATCTGCAATCCGAAATCTGCCATCCGAAATCAGGTGCGTTGTCGTACCACCTTCAGTTGCGTGCATTGCGTTCGGAAATCCACGTGCACGCGCTCGATCCAGGCGAGGCTTCGCGTGTCACTTCGGCACGTCAGCACATCCCGGCTGTCGGGGCTCGATGTCACTCGGTCGCCCGGATGCACGTGCAGCGTCAAGGTGGGCGTCCGAACCTGGATCGTCTCGACGATCTGCGCCGTTGCCTCCGCGCGCCCGCGCAGGAACTCATAGAGTGCTTCGGTATCGTCGGCGGTGTCGGGTTCGCCCAGTGTCGTTACGTCGGCGTGTGCAAGAAGGCTCTGCGGCGAGACCTTGCGATAGCGGAACCGGCGCGGCAACGTGATGATGTGATCGACCACGGGGGCCGTCGAGCCGACCGGGCCGTCGGCAATGATGCAGGTGAGCCGTTCATCGCTGACGACCGAGGCGGTGATCCGAAATCGCAGCGCGCCCTTGAGCGCGGCGACCCATGTATCGACGTCGAGCTGTTCGCTCGCCAGCCATACGCCGCACTCGTCGAGCAGGTTGTTAAAGGACCCGACGTACTGCCACCAGTGCATCCCGGCGTCGAACGACACTTCGAGAAGATAGCCCAGCGAACGGCCTTGCCCATCCGTGCTCAGCGCGGGCCAGAAGCGCCGACGCCTGCGGACGAACGCAGCGCCCTCGAAGAGTCTGGAGAAATCGTAGGGCTCGCCCCGCTCGTACGGCGGCGGGGTATAGTCGCCCGCCTCGTTGAGGCACCATTTGCGATAGACATCCCTGACCTCGTGGAACTGCGGGTTCGTCGATGCGGAGAACTTCGCGTAGTCGGTGTCCTCCAGCGAAGGGTCCCACGCACCGACCAGCTCGAAAGTCGCCTCGTAGGTCTTGAAATCGCCCTGGCCGATGTGCCGGTGCGTGACGGGATGAAAGTCGCGCCGGCTGTGTAGCGTTGCCACGTTTGTTCGGGACAGGCTCAGGCTTTGCCCCGGCCATTGGCAGTTCAGCTCCACCGTTCGGCCCCGACCGTTGCGATAGAATACGATCGCCTGGTCCGGTCCCGTCTCGCTCGTTCGCGGAACGAATCGGAAGCGCAGGCCCGCCGCCTCGCCGCAGCGATACAGCGCTTCGAGAAGGCTCAGACCTGTCACGTCGAGGTCGCGCACCAGCCGGCCTTCGGTGATGGCACGGAGCTGATCGAGGCCCGGGCGGTACAGATCGCTCAATGGGACGTACTCATTCAGCAGGTAAGAGATTGCCTCGGCACATCCCCAGGGCACGGCTTGTTCGTGGTCCGCCTGGAACACCGGCCCGGTCGCGGCGTTAGCCCGGCCCTGCGGGTTGAAGATGGTATCGAGACCCGCCAGAAACGTCGTCTGGCCGGGGGCCTGGAGGATGCGCTGTCCATAGACCGTGATCCGTTCGAGAGCGGCACTGCGATCCTTCGCGATGATCTCAAAACGGCGCCCTTGCCCATCGAGGGCGGTCTCGATGCTCTCGACGTTCCCGACGAAGATGGGCACGCCCCGGATAGCGGGCTGGGGCACATCGCGGTGGTAGAGCTGGTGCAGAGACACCTTCCGGCCCATCGCAAATCGCTGTGCCAATCGTTCGTTGTCCGGCTGCGTGGCGGCCAGGCGCACCCAACTGTATTCCGGCGGGCCGCTGCGGACGAGCTCAAGCGGTTCGAGATCGTCGCACGCGACCCCGTCAAGAAGGACGGTCACGGTACCGGCAGGCAGAGCCAGTCGCGCGTATTCGGGCTGAAAGACTTCGATCGCATTGCTCATCAGAATATGGTCTCCGCGGCGAGGATCGTCACAACTTCAGGACAGCCTGTTCGGACGCGACAGGACACCGCCTCGTCGGGGTCGCTCTCGATCCCGTTGGCCCCTTGCGCTCGAACAACAAAGTGGTGCTCCCCTTCCGGCAGCGCGCCGGTCCGGTAGCAATACAATCGGCGACCTCCATAGGCGCTAGTCGCCAGGGGCGCGCCGAAGTCGAATTGACCGTCGGCTCCGGCGGCATAGACATGGAATCGCACCGGCGAGGTCTGCTGATCCAGCGGGCAGTACGACCATTCGAGCCGGACCCTGCCGCCGGAAACCGGCACAGCGCGCAAATTGCAGATGCCGTTGGGAGCAGGCGCCGCGGGGATGCCATCCTCGTTCATGCGAACCTCGACCGCAGCGCCCGTCGTACATTCCTGGTCTCCGTGGCCGTTGAACCGCCGGACAACGAAGCAGCCCTTCGTGCCCGCTTCAGGAGTCAGATGAGCGGGCAGACGAACCTGGCGCGCATCCGTTTCGGCGACGTGCTCGATCCGCCGGAACTCGACCTGGTCGGCGGACGGACCGTGATAGACCGCCGTACACCCTGCACGTCGCACCCAGAACCAGCCGCGTGTAAGCACCGTGCCCAGCTTGAACGCTTCCGGGCACGCGCCGTTGCAGAGCACCGCTTTGCGCCAGGGTCGCCAGCCCGCAGGAGTCGCAACACCGATCGGCTCGGACGGCCGCACGCTCAACGGCGCAGATGCGAAAGAGCTCACTGCCGAAATCTGCCCTGACAGGCTTCGCATCACTCTGCCCGTGCCCACGAGCGAGGACGCAGCGGAGATCGCGCCGGCCAGTTCATGCGCCGTCCCACCGGTCACAACGACGGGCGGCCAACGCCCCACGCAATCGAAGACTGCCGACGGGTCACGGTACAGCCGCTGGACTTCTTCCGCCGAGAGCCCCCGGTCATACACGAGCAACTGCCGCACGACGGTTGAACCGCCCACCGTCAGCGTGCTGGTCGCGCTATTCGTCTTCGGCGCCGGGGCACAAGCCGCCGTAGCGATCAGTTGGCCGTTGACGTATGCCTTCAGCGTGGCCGAATCCCACAGAAATGCCAGAAAGCCCGGCTCTGCCACGTGAGACAGCAGAAAACCCGACATGGTGTAGCCGATCCCGCTATGGTAGACACGGAAGCAGTTGTTGCTGCTGTACCGCTGCCAGGACATCGCGGTGTCACTGAGAACCAGCAGCGCCTCCCAGGCCTCATCGAGCGTGATCCCGCTGTGCCAGAGGCAGAACGAATAGCCGGCGCCGAAGCGGTTGTACCAGTCCTGGTGCGTGGCCTGGATAGGGGTCGCCAGGCCATCCGGAGCCGCAGCGCCTGCCAGCAGGTGCGGATAAACCAGGTTCGATACCGCCGAGCCCGGCTGATCCATGCGGGCGGCACAGACCAGCCCTCCGACCAGCGGATCGGTCCGGTCCAGCGTCGTCAACGGTTTGGATTTCGTCGGCCAGATCATGCGGTCTTCTCGTTGAGGCACGCCGAGACGGTGACAGAATTGCTCGATGCGTTGTTCCTGGCGAAAATCTTCACGCTCTTGGCGACCGGGATGGTCACGGTCGCGACGGCGGGATCGTCCGCATACGTGTCCAACCGGACCAGGAAGATCCCGTTGCTGTCATCGTTAGGGAATTCGTCACTGCCTGAGCCGTCGGGGTCGCCGCAACTGAGCAGCGCGTAAAAGTCCACCGTGTCGCCGCTGACGGGTGTGCCGTTGTTTTCGGCTTTGAGCGTGACCATCGCGTCGAACCCCGACGCAGAGAACGACATCGCGTCGGAGGCGGCGGTGGCGCCCCCCGAGACGCTCGCGGAGTTCGACGAACTCCACGTCACTTGAATTTCATGATTGGCTACCGCCATAGTGCACCTCCTGACAATTGCGGTCTTGGCGATTTCGGATGGCGGATTCGAGCACGATACGCTGATCCACATTCCGCACTGCGAAATCCGCAATCAGTCCAGATGGATTTCCAGATCCCCGGGCGCGAACCGCGCGGCGTCGCCCGGACCGATCGCCTTGGCTTGCGCCAAGGCGCCGTGGGCGAGCAGATTCCCGCCCGTAGCCGCATCGAACAGAGCGAAATGCGTCACTGTCCCCCAGGCAGCGGACGCTTCGGGAAACTCGATCGCGTCGGCGTTGGCCAGGGTGCCGCTTGAAGCGACGCTCCAGTCCGCCGGGCTTGTCACGGCGCGGGCATAGCCGTCACCGCTCGGCTCGCTCAGACCGGTGCCCGTCTCGCCGGGCTCGGCGGTCGACAGCGCCACCCAGATCGTCGGAGGGCTGTAGCTGCCTTTGCCGAACAGGTGGTCCAGGATTTCATTCTCCCAGTAATCCGAAAAGCTACCCATCGTTCTTGCTCCTGTGGGCGCGAAGGCCTATTCGTCAGTTCACGGTTCTTGCGCAGGTCGAGGCGGTTTCTTCGAGGCGGTGCGTGAGGACAACGGTCTCGTGGTCGTCGTCGTAGTAGTCCACCGCGCCGGTGTTCTTGTCCCACACCATCCTGTTGGCGAGGATGGTCATCGCCGTCAGTTCGCCTGCGCCGGTCCAGCAGATGGTCCGGCTGTCGATCAGCGCATCGGACGGCGCCGGGGCCGCACCTGCCTGCGCGAAGCACTGGATCCCATATCGCCCGGCCGGGATGTTCGCATCGAAGTCGCCCTGGTATCGACTCCCGCCTTTGTCCGTCAGCGCGACGCTATAGTCGTCGGCATCGTGTCCGCCGGCACCCCAGTCTTCGAACACCTTCGTCGCCGGGCACCAGACCTGGCCCGACCGGTTGCGGATCACCACATACACCGTGTGGCCCGATGCGTAGTCGACGTGAATCTCGTTTGCCATGTCACTTGCCTTTCGTCAGCTATCGCTACGCTTCTTCATTCCACGTTCCATTCTTCGCGATCGTCACCCAATCGCCGTTGGCATCGGCGACCAGCGTCAGGGCCGCGCCGACGGTGGCGGCCGACTTGTACTTGTCGGCGGTCTGCCCGCTGTCGTCGCGAATCGTCGCGGCACCCGGGTCCACACGCAGTTCCTGCGCGGCCTGGACCGCGAATGCGAACTGCGTTCCCTCTGGGGCGTCGGCCGGCAATGTGAGTGTCACCGGCTCGGTCGCACCAAGGTTTGTGTGTACGCTGCCGGACTCGACCGACAAGAGCACATCGCTGTCGGTGTGTGCCTCGATGATCTTCCGCACCCCGCCGGCACCGTGCGGGACGATGCAGTTGTGTCCCGTGCGGCAATCGGTGATCGAGACGATGTCCCCGGCCGAGGTGACGACGACGGCCAGCCGCACGTGAGGCGTCGTCGCCATGTCGGGAAAGCCGCCGTACTCGTCGGTGACCAGTGTCCCATCGGCGGTCAGATAAATGTAGATGCCCGCCTGGTTGTCGGCCAGTGCGTGGCCCGTCGAGCCGGCGTAGCTGACGAGCGTCGTGCCCCGCCAGAACTTGCCGGCCTTGACGCCGATATCGAGACCGCCTTCATCGAAGACGCGCAGGTCGTTGGCCCGATGCGTCGCGAGGAGCAGCCGATAGAGCAGCCTGCGAAAGTGCAGGTAGTACGGCGCCGTGCCCGTCGGGATGTACTCGACGCCGCTCTCCGTATCGGCCTGAAGGTTGAGCAGCGTATTGTCGGAAGGATAGACCTCGCCCATTGTTGTCTTGTCTCCTTGTCCTTATGATTGATCGGAAACGCTCAGTGTCAGCCGGCCCGTCTCGGCGTCGAACGATGCAACGTCAAGCTTCGCGGCGGGCCTGGCGGGCGCGACGACCGTCCAAGGTCCCGTCTCCACCGCGGCGCTCGCATTGCCTGCCTCGTCGATCACCTTGACGCCGAAGCGGTACGTCCCCGACGCCAGCAACGGGCTGATCCACTCGATGGCGTCGGCGTCGAGACCGAACGGGCCGTAACCGAAGCAGCCCTTGCCGAATCCGACCGCCGCCGCCGCGTCCCAGCCGAAGTCCCCGTCGCCGAAGCGGGACATGCCGAAGCCCGCCTTGTCCTGCGGACAGGGCCAGATCGGGATCGACGCGTCGTTCAACGGCTCGTCGTAATCGATCTGCCCCGTGCCGCGATCGGAGTAGATGTTGAGCGCCGCGCCGGCAGGCAGGTTCTGGCTTCGCAGAAGGACCAGCCTGACACGCGTGCTGAGGTTCGATTGCGGACCGATCTGGCCGCCGAAATCGACGTGGGCTTCGCGAGGTTCGACCGCGACGACCTCCACACGAACGGCGGCCTCGAACGACGACGGCCCAACGACGACCATCTGCCGCTGGTGTGGATCGACCGTCACGCCCGCCAGGCGTCTGTTGACGTACACCTGATAGAGCATGCCTTCGAGGCGGCTGCGCCATGTCACCAACACGGCACGCGACAGCGCTGCCGCCCGGCCATCGGGACCGATCCCATCGGGCAGCACGCATGCGCGGATGTCTTCGATTCCATCGCGGCAGAGCGCCATGGCCTCAGCTCCTCAACTGCGTGTATGTGATTTCGTACTCGACCACGAGGCCCGTTCCCTCGATCTGGCTACCCAGCTGCGTGAAGGCATCCATCCGCAGGTGGTCGTACGGCCGCCCGTCGGCCGTCCGCAGAGTGTGCTCAGCGCCGTCGAGGAAGCTCTCGATCGCCGCGACGCGCGCATCCATCTGCGCTCGACCGGCCGCACGGAGCGTGCCCCGCTGGCGGATCTTCCGCCCGCGCAGGCCCAGGTCGATGCTCGCCAGCCCGTCGAGACCCGCGACGGTTCGCTCGATCGACGCCCGTTCAACCGGGCCGATCGCGATCCGCAGGTCCCGCTCATCGAACAACGCTTTGCCATCCAGGGTGGTGCTCACGAGTCCCCTCTTTCAGTCACGGACCAGTTTGATCGCGCCGCCGATGCGCACGATGTCCGGCACGCCGTCGCTGCCCAGATCGATCGTCAGGCGGCAGCGCTGCCGCGCCCGCTCGAAAAGCCGGCGGTAATGGACGCTCTTGCTCCAGAGGCTCTGGCTGTCGCAGTGGCCCGCCCACATCGCAAAGACGCGGGCGATCACGGAGAACGTCGAGACGCGGCGCAGCACCTCGGTGTCGAGGATGTTCTCGACGCCGATCTCGCTGGCGGGATCGCCGGGCCGCAGGCCGAAGTGCTCGGTCAGCTCGCCCGCCGCTTCCGTCGCCTGCGGCGCGAACGTGCTGATGCGATACGAGATGTCACTGCCTTGCGGCGGTGCGACCGGATCGTCGGCGACGTCGGCCCGCAGGACGGAGACCGTCAGTTCCGTCGCGGAATCGACCGAGACGATCTCATACGCGCCGTCCAAGGCACCGTCGGCGGACTTGAGGTGAATCACACCGCCCGCTTCAACGCGGCTGCCGACGAAATCGGCCGCCGTGTCCGTCAGCGTTGTCCCGTCCAGCGTCGCGCCGCGGCCCGACGCCAACACCTGCCAGGATGGGTGCAGTTCGCCGAACAGAATCGGCTCGCACTTCAGGATGTCCACATCGTTTGAGAATCGGACCATGTCACCAAGCCTTCCATCTCTTGTCACATCAAGCCTAACCGTTCTGTCTCTGTCACCCCGAGCCGGCTCCCCTTGTCATCCCGAGCGAAGTCGAGGGATCTGGCCAGAGACCAAGCGTGTTGCGTTCGCAGCCAGATTTCTCCACTCCGCTTCGCTCCGGTCGAAATGACAAGGGCGTGGGATTCCTCGCTCGGAATGACAAAGTAATGGTTTGGGCTCTTCTGCATTGATGCCACGTCACCTCATGCACAGGATTGTAGGGGCGAGGCATGCCTCGCCCCTACCAGGGTCATGGATGCGGCCCGCGTCAGTTCGTGCTCAGGTTGCGGATGAGCCCATGCGCGGCTTCGTTTCTCAGTTCGAGCGTGTACTCACCGATCAGCTCGCCGCACTCGTAGTCGCCCCCGCTGGCCAGCGGCTTGAAGTGGAAGCTGCGGCCGGTCAGAGGCAGCACGCTGATTCGCGACGAATCGAGGAACAGGGCCGCATCCTGCGGCATCCACCGCGTGGTGAGCACCCGACAAACGCCGAAGTCGCTCTCGTAGATACCCACCATGTCGGTGAACGTCTTGTCGTTCGCACCGTAGCTGCGGCTGTCCGAGCAGAAGGCATTGATCTTGCGCTTCTGGTACCCGCCGACCACGATCAGGTCCACGTTGCCGCTGCTGAGCTCCCAGATCTTTCGCAGCACGTAGTTGACTTTCGCCTCGTCGAGGTCGGTCCCCGTCGGGAAACCGCTGTCGCCGGTGCGGAAGACGTTGGACGCCAGGTGCTGGATGATTCCCTTCATCGTCCGGCGGACCGTGCCGCTGCCCTGTGGATCGACGACCGGCTTGCCGCCGTTGATGACCGTGCTCTCCAGGTCGCGAACCAGCTCGCGCAGACGCAGTTGCTTCTGGTAGTCCATCTCGTCGGCCAGGCCGAGCTGGCGGGCCGCCATGTCGGAGCCGCTGACCTCAACCGCCTTTGTGAAGATCTGCGTGTAGTTGCCCATGCGGGCGCGATAGGTGAATCGGGCACTGGGCTTGTCGTCGCCTTCGAGGCCGGCGTTGCCGAGGATGTTGATCGCCTGCCCATCGGCCAGGTTCTCCGCGACGGTGCCGGCGTACCCGCGCAGAACCGTCAGCGTGTTGCCGTTGACCGCCGTGACGAACATCAGTTCCTCGCTGCCTTCGACCTGAATCTGATCGCCGACACGGAACCGGCTGCCGTGCGCGACGTCGAACTGCGTATCCACATCCGGATCGGTCCACGTCGCGTCGTTGATCACGTCCTTGTTGGGCAGCAGCTCATCTTCGAGCCACTCGTGATGCGTGCTGGTCGCCTCGCGCAGCGGATCGCCCAGGGCATCGAGCAGCGGTGTCTCATAGGGTGACATGATCGCGACCATGTCGGCGACATCCTCCGCCAGTTCCGGCAGCGTCGCGCCGGCCGAGTACGTTGCTTTTCCGCTGAATGGCATGCTTGTTTCTCCTGACACAGGGTTCGGTTCGTTGCGTTACGGGATTCCTCAGACGGCCCGGCTTCACAGCACGTTCCTTCGCAGTCGGAGGTACTCCTGGAGATCGGCCCGTCTTCCCGTGCGGGCCGCCTTCGCCGCCGCTTGTTCGAGCGCGCTGCGGCCGGGCCCGGTTCGGTCGCGGACGCCGCCGGTCTTACGCGCCGTCGCCGGCTCGGGCGTCCGGCCGAACAGGTGACGCTTCTCCGCTTGGAGGCGCGTCACCAGTGCCTCGACGTCGAGGTCCGGGTCGGCCTCCATCCTGGCTTTGGCGATCAGCATGGCCGATTCGAGATCGGTCACGCCCGCCGCCATCAGGCAGTCGGTCAGCCGGCGGTCCAGCCGCAGGCGTTCGAGGTCTTCAGACATCCGCCCGATCTGCTCGTGCGCGGCCGCCAGGCGGTCGGCCAACTCCTGCGCGCTCTTCTCGGCGCTCTGCGCCCTTCGGCGGTAGCGAATCGACTCGGTCACCGGGACCTGCTTCCTGACGTCCCGATCACGATCCGGACGGCTCTCGGGATCGGATTGGGGATCGTCCAACTCGTGTTCCTGCTCTGCTCGTGAGCTCTGTTCGTCCATCGGATGGAACTCCATGAAACCTGTGATTGTCGTCTGTCACTGCTGTGACGATTCTCCGTGCGTGCTCTCACGCGGATTGGCTACTCTCGTACCCCAGCTCGCGGAGCACCTGCTCGGCGGGCACGCCCAGCTCGCGCTTGATCTGCGCCTCCTGGAGTCTCTCGAGCAGGTTCTCGGGCAGCGGGCTGGCAAAGACGATGTCGAGGTCCCGCTCGGACGCGTCGGTCCGGTACAGGCCGGCGGTGTCGAGCATGCTCAGGACCATGCGACCGATCTGTTTGATTCCCTCGCTGTAGGTGTGACGCTTGCGTTCGTTCTTGCTGAGCATCCCCATGAAGGTCAGGCGCAGCGCCACGGCGCTGGTGAGATTGCCCAGGCGGTTTCGCAGCACGCCGGCGACCACGGGTGTCACGCCGCTGGTCTTGTCCATCGCCTCACGGATCTCCGCGATGTGCAGTTGCTCGCTGGGCGTGGCGGCGTCTCCGCCGAACTCCTCGATCGAGGCCTCGGGATTGTCCGTGCACCACATCCGCCCGGGCGCGATGGGTTTGTCCTCGAAGCCCTCGATCCCCTTGCCGAGGTACATTTTGAACGACTGGAACGTGATCCGGCTGGCCCGGTCGCTCAGCCGCGTGTTCAGTTCGTCCTGGAGCGGGATCAGAGGCTCCACATCGCTGACGCCCTCGTAGTAGTAAGGCTGGGCGATGTTCTGCACGTGCACCACCGGCAGGAACCCCCAGGGCAGCTCGCCTTCGGCGACCAGTACCTTGTCCTCGTAGCGCTGCCAGTAGCGCGCGGAGGTGATCTCGGTGACCTCAACGAGCGGCCGGGTGTCGCTTCGCTGGCCGCTGGCCGCGAGGATGCGCGACAGGAACGAGCCTTTGCGGCTGACCGTGTTCTTCTTCTGGCAAAAGTGCTGAACGTAGCACGTGATGGTGCGATAGTCGTCTTCATCCAGAACCGGCAGTGCTCTCGGCGCCTCGATCAATTCGAGATCGATCGCTCCGGCCCGTTGCAGCACGGAGGAGAGGGAGGAGGGACGGGATATGGTGGGTTCGGAGAGGGCGCTGCCGGGCCGCACGAGGCAATCGACGAACCCGTAGACGCTTCCGAGCACTGCCATGTCCTGGAAAAAGCCAAGGCCGCCGTTGGCCGCAAAAACCACCTTTAGAATCTCTTCAATTTCGCGTCGTTTTCGGCCGTCGGGCGCTTTGGATACGATGCTGATGGGCTTGCCAAACAGGAAATCCGCCGCGGCGTTCACACGCCAGGCGATGTCGTTTTCGACCACTACTTCCTTGCGCTGGATGTCCCGCGCGATCCGGGAATCGAACGTGCCGGTCGCCGACGAATGGGTCAGGCCCGTGATGCGCGAGGGCAGGCCATACTCCTGCGCCTGCACGTAAGGCCGGCCCGACTCGTACACCTTGCGGGCCGCCGCGCTGCTGCCGGCGACGTCCACCATCGGGTTGGCGTAGTAGTCCCACAGGCGGGAGAAGTGCTTGTGAATCTCGGCGGCGTGCACGTCCACCAGCCATTCGAGATAGTCCGCGTCGAGCCGCAGGTCGGCGAAGGCATCCAGCTCAAATCCCATGTCTGTCTCGTCCTTACTCTGTCGGGCCGGACAGGCCCGGCCGCTATCGGCGTTTCAAAAACCAGCGGACCGGAAATTCATGTCCGCCTCTACCCTTGGACGGTGTTGCACGTTTGGTACGAAAAAAACGGCCCTTTTTCGAGGGCCGACCGTTCCAAGTCCTTGCCGCAACGGCAGTAAAAATTTTTTCAATGTCACGCGCATTTTGTCGTTTGGGTGTTGCGTGTTTGGTACCATTTTCCGCGCTGATTCCGCGCTCCATGGACCCTCGGAAACGTCGCCCAGTGAACCCCGCCTGCCCGGCGAAGATGCACCGGCCAGACTCGCCGTGAAGATATACCTAAACACCAAGTGCACCCGAAGTCGAATGGGGCAGCGGAGGAATCTGGCACCGGATGGGTACGCAGTATGATGGTGTCATGCGGACGGGGAAGGTCTACTACGTGTATATCGCATCGAACCAGTCGCGCACGCTTTATGTGGGTGTGACGAACAACATCCGGCGACGAATCGCCGAGCACAAGGCAGGCGGAGTGGAGGGCTTCACTCGGCAGTACCGCATCGGAACACTGGTCTACTTCGAGCCGTTCGGCGACATTCACGCCGCCATCCGACGCGAGAAGCAGATCAAACACTGGCGAGATGACAAGAAGCTTGCTCTCATCGCGAGCGAGAACCCCGACTGGCACGATCTGAGCGACGGTTGGTTCTGAGCCACAACTTGGCGCAATGACGAAACGGGTTGTATCCATGGCTCCTGCCTGCGAACCACGATCGCATTCCGTCCATGGCCAGACCCCTCGACTGCACTTCGTTCCGCTCGGGGTGACAAGCAACGCAACGGGAGGGTTGCGCAAGTGCGCATGAACCACGACCTTGTCATTTCGACCGGAGCGAAGCGGAGCGGAGAAATCTGGCCGCGAGCTGGAAGTGCGCTTGGGCTCTGGCCAGATCCCTCGCACAGCCTGCCCTGAGCAAAGTCAAACGGGGTCGGGACGACGCGAGGGTGGGCAGAACGGGAGAGGACGCGGACATAAGGCAAGATTTGCTGTTCAGCGCGGGGTTTCTCTGCTATCACGTAGAGATGGCGACGGGTGGCGGCCTCAAGCCCGAAGGGCTTGGGGATGGAGTCAATGAGTGGTACTTGAGGAGCAAAACGTCTTGAAGACCTTCTGTGCCTTTGTGATGGCCATCGTAACCGTCGCATCGGCAGGCGCTTCGGCGCCGCGCGATCTGATGAGCGACACGTGGGTTGCGACCGACGCGGTGGGCAGACAGCTTCCGGGCTATGACGACTGCGGTCCGGTGCGCGCCAATCGCACCGTGGGCATCTTCTACTTCCTCTGGCTGGGCCAGCACGGCACGGGCGGTCCGTTCGACATCACCGAATTGCTCAAGGCGGACCCCGAGAGGCCGGCGTGGGGACCGCCCGGCGCGTTTCACCACTGGGGCCGGTCGGAGTTGGGCTACTATCTGTCCGACAGCGAGTACGCGATCCGCAAGCACGCCTCGATGCTCGTCGACGCGGGGATCGACACACTGATCTTCGACGTCACGAACGCGTTCACGTATCCCGACGTGTACCTGAAGCTGTGCGAGGTCTACCGGCAACTGCGAGCCGAGGGCCGGCAGACGCCGCAGATCTGTTTTCTGACGCACTCGTCGGCGACAAAGACCATCGAGACACTGTATCGCGACTTCTACGCCAAAGGCCTCTATCGCGAGTTGTGGTTTCGCTGGAAGGGCAAGCCGCTGATCTTAGGTGGCGCAGCCGATGAGCTGCCTGCGGAGATTGCGGCGTTCTTCTCCCATCGCGACTGCTGGGCCTGGACGCACGGGCGAGACACCTGGCAGTGGCTCGACCACCCCGAGATGCGTTACGGCTGGCACGAATCGCCCGATAGACCCGAGGAGCTGGCGGTCAGCGTCGCGCAGCACCCGACGACGAACATCGGGCGCAGTTGCCGCAACGGAATCCAGCCACATACGAACGAATACGGGCTGACCGGTTCGGAGCATCTGGGCCTGTACTTCGACGAGCAGTGGAGAAGGGCGCTGAAGGTCGATCCCGAATTCGTCTTCCTCACCGGCTGGAACGAGTGGGTCGCTCAGCGCTTCATCGCGGAGCAGGGCAGCGGGCAGACGTTGCTCGGCCGTACGCTCGCGCCGGGCGAGTCGTTCTTCGTCGACGCTTATAATCAGGAATACAGCCGTGACGTCGAGCCGATGCAAGGCGGGCACACCGACAGCTACTACTACCAGATGGTCTCGTACATCCGGCGGTACAAAGGCGTTCGCAAGCCGCCCGTGGCGCAGCGCGACTATCCAATCGCCATCGACGGCCGCTTCGACGACTGGGAACCGGTCGAGCCGGAGTTTCGCGATACGCAAGGCGACGTCGAGCACCGCGATGAAGCCGGATGGGGCAATGCCGGCCGCTACGTGAACACGACCGGCCGCAACGACTTCGTGACGTTGAAGGTCGCCGTCAACCGCGACGACGTCTGCTTCTACGCCCAGACAGCGCGACCCTTGACCCCGCACACCGACCCTAACTGGATGCTGCTGTTCGTTGACGCCGATCGAGACAGCGCTACCGGATGGAACGGATACGACTGCCTCCTGAACCTCGAAACCGAAAATGACCACATCACCAGCGTCCGTCGCTTCGTCGACGGCTCGTGGCGGAAGGTTGGCAGCGCGGACTATCGCTACGGCGGCAACCAGATGGAGATCGCCGTCCCGCGCGCGACACTCGGGCTCGCGTCCGGCCGCGTCGTGTTCGACTTCCACTGGGCCGACAATGTCCAAAGCCTGGACGATGTCATCGAATTCGCGATTCACGGCGACAGCGCCCCCAACCGCCGCTTCAACTACCGCTTCCAACGACAGTGAGATTCGCCCCCAAACCGTCATTTCAACGAAAATCAGCCGCCCTTGTCATTCCGACTGGAGCGAAGCGGAATGGAGGAATCCGGCATCGGCTTGGCATAGGTGCTATGATACAGCAATGCGGGCAGGAAGGGTGTATTACGTCTACATCGTATCGAATCAATCGCGGACGCTGTATGTGGGCGTGACGAACAGCATTCGCCGACGGATCGCACAGCACAAGGCGGGTGAGGTCGAGGGCTTCACCCGGCGGTACCACATCGGCACGCTCGTTCACTTCGAAGTCTTCGGTGATGTGCACGCCGCAATCTTGCGCGAAAAGCAGATCAAACGCTGGCGACGGGACAAGAAGATCGCGCTGATCCTGCGCGAGAACCCGGACTGGCACGACCTGAGCGATGGATGGTATTGAAGAGCGCGTGGGTGGCCTTGGGATCGGTTCAGCGATGGCGCTCGCCACAAAAGTACCTCTGTGCATGGTCGTTAGCCAGATCCCTCGACTGGGCTCGGGATGACAGAGTCGTGGTCGCGTGCGATTTGCGTCCGGAGGGCCATTCGGTGGTCAACCATTGTTTCTGCCCCGCGAGATACGAGCAAAGCCTTTCCCGACTGAAGCCTTCCTCCTCCTTGTCATTCCGACTGGAGCGAAGCGCAAAGGAGGAATCCGGCCACGAATTCGACGCGCGCAGAGTCGATGGCCAGACCCATTCGACTTGCCCATTCGGCTCCGCTCAGGGCTCACGGCTGCGTTCCGCTCAGGGTGACAAAGGGGTCGCTGCGAGGGATGGCGATAGACAAAGCGTCGAGGGTTTGCTATGACATGGGGGGCAATGAGAAGGGTTTTTCGGAGATCATCATGAGAATCCACAATCATTCGGGCCTGTTGGCGGTGTTGTGCGGCTTGTGTGCAGCGGCGGGTGCGGCGTTGCCGGCGCCGCTGGCGGACATGGACACGAGGGCGACCAGCGATCCGCGCGTACGGTCTTACGTTCTGCCGGCGCGGGTCGTCTGGGCCAGCGATGGCGACGGCGTTCAGAACGCCGGGGCGCTGCTGCAAGGGCGCTCAGGTCAGGTCACGCTCGATGCGTCGAATCCGTGCGTGCTCGACAGCCGCAAAGGCGATGCCGCGATCCTGCTCGATTTCGGCAAGGAACTGCACGGCGGCGTGCAGATCATGGTCTGGCACAGCAAGGACAACAAGCCCGTCCGCCTGCGTGTGCGCTTCGGCGAATCGGCCAGCGAGGCGATGGCGGAGTTCGGCGGCGCCAAGAACACGACCAACGACCACGCGATCCGCGACCAGACCACGCTCGTTCCCTGGCTGGGTACTGCCGAGATCGGCAACACGGGCTTTCGTTTCGTGCGGATCGACCTGGCGGATGCGAACAGCTTCGTGCAGCTCAAGAGCATCCGCGCGGTGTTCCTGTATCGCGACCTCGACTATCTCGGTTCGTTCCGCTGCAGTGACGAGCGGCTCAACCGCATCTGGCAGACGGGCGCGTACACGGTGCACCTGAACATGCAGGACTATCTCTGGGACGGCATCAAGCGCGACCGACTCGTCTGGATCGGCGACATGCACCCCGAGACCGAGACGATCCGCGCCGTCTTCGGCGCCAGCGACGTCGTGCCGGCCAGCCTCGACCTGATCCGCGACGAGACGCCCTCGCCGCGCTGGATGAACGGCATCAGCTCCTACTCGATGTGGTGGGTGCTGATCCACCACTCCTGGTACAGCTACACGGGTGACATCGACTATCTGCGACAGCAGCGGACATACCTGGTCGATCTGCTCGGTCGGCTGGCGAACTGCGTCGGGCCGGACGGGCGCGAGGCGATGCCCGAAGGCCGCTTCCTCGACTGGCCCAGCAGCGAGAACAAGCCGGCCATCCACGCGGGCCTGCATTCGCTTCTGGTGATGACGCTGCGAGCGGGCGCGGAATTGTGCGAAGTGCTGGATGAGCCGGCGACGCGGGACAAGTGCTTCGCAAGCGTGGAGAAGCTCATCAAGCACAGGCCCGACCCGGCGGGCAGCAAGCAGGCCGCGGCGCTGATGGCGCTGGCGGGCCTGGACGATGCCGCCAGGCTCAATCGCGAGGTGCTGGCGGTGGATGGCCCGCAGCGAATGAGCACGTTCTACGGCTACTACGTGCTTCAGGCCCGCGCGATGGCAGGCGATTACCAGGGCGCCCTCGACGTGATCCGCCAGTACTGGGGCGCGATGCTCGACCTCGGGGCGACCACGTTCTGGGAGGATTTCGATCTGCAATGGACGACGAACGCCGCACGGATCGACGAACTCGTCCCCGAGGGCAAGAAGGACCTTCACGGCGATTTCGGCAACTACTGCTACAAGGGCTTTCGGCACAGTCTCTGTCATGGCTGGGCGTCGGGCCCGACCGCGTGGCTCAGCGAGCACGTGCTGGGCGTTCGGATCGTTGAACCCGGCTGCGCCGTCGTGCGAATCGAGCCACATCTGGGTGATCTCGACTGGGTCGAAGGCACATTCCCCACGCCGAAAGGTGTGATCCACGTCCGGCATGAGAAGAAGGCCGACGGTGCCGTTGCGTCAAGGATTGAAGCGCCGTCGGGAGTCCGGGTGCTTCGATAGCAATCGGCGAGAAGGCGGCAGAGCAGGCGATGAGACACACGTTGCAGACCGTCTCGATTTTGCTGTGCGTCGCATGTGCCGCTGCGACGGGCGCCGAGGCTCCGTTCACCGTGGGTCAGCAGTGGACGTATCGCCACACCGGGCCCAAGCCGGGCAGTTTCGAGCCGAACGCCATCGACGGCCAGCGGATCGCCCAGGTGATCGGCGAGGACCCCAACCACAGGCTCTGGATCATCGAGGAGCGCTACACCAACAGCTCCGATCCCGTCGGCCGGCTTCACATCGATCGGAACCGGATGGTCGTCGCCATCGAGATCGAGAGCGGGCAGGGACCGCCCGGCCTGCTGCAATACGACCCACCCGTCCCGTATGAGGCGCCCGATCTGGCCGTCGGCCGGAAAGCCACGATCGAGACGACGCTGCGGATGGACTCGCCCAAATTCAGCATGCCGACCACGCTCGAATTCGAGCGGCTTGCGGACGAGACCGTCGAGACCGACGCGGGCACGTTCGAGACCTGCCGACATTACAGGATGACCAGCCGCGCCACGTTCGACCTCAGGATCGCCAAGGTCCCCGTGAGCGAAGAACGGCATCGATGGTTCCATCCGCGCGCCAACGGCCTGGTCAAAGAGACCTATCATCGCGAGCCGGTCAAGTTCCTCTCCTGGTCTCGCCCCGGTTACGACGCGTCAAGCATCCTTACCGCGTTCGGCATCGAGGCAGTCTTCGAGACGACCGCACCGGCCGAGAGGCCGCCGGCTTCTTCATCGCACAGCACGCAGACCCGTCCAGGCGGGATTCTGCTGCTGATCGTCGCTGTGGCTGTGGCCGCGATGGGTGTGCTCCTGCTCGGCCGCAGATCGGCGAAGCGGCCTGGTGCGAATTCCGATAGAAACCTGTGAAAATTACGTAGTTGCCACAATTGACGACCTTTCCCAAAAACGGGAAATTCGTCGGCATGACACCTTTGGATTCGTACACCTCGATGTAACACGCAGCTCTCCAAAATCTCCGGTGGTCTTTCGCTCGCAGCGCATGCGGCCTGTCGTCTGGCGGGTCAATCGATCTTCCGAGCGACGGCAGTTCTCCAACGCATAGGAAGCAGCGTGCGACAGGTGTCTGCACGTGAACCGGATCGGTGCGGGAAGGGCCGATCGGAACAAAGACTCAACATCCAATTACAGGGAGGTATCTCATGAAGAAGACCGCATTGATCCTGTTTCTGGTGCTCGGGCTCAGCGGCACCGCGCTGGGCTATTGCCCGGTGTGCGTGTCGGCAAGCCCGGCGTGTCCATCCTGCGATGATCCCGTGGCACTGACCATCCAGACCTCCGTTCCAGGCACCTGCACTGTACCGCCCGGCAATATGACAGTCTGCGTTAATCCTTGCACGCGCATCATCACCGTCGACGTCGTGGCGAACTGTACGTCCACCTGTGGTTGCACACCTTTGACACTGACCGGCGGTGACCTGAACCTTGGCACGCTGCCTTGCGGCCTGTACATGGTCGTGGTCAAGGTGTACCGCCAATCTTCGGGCGGCTGCTGCAACCCATGCGGCTCGCGGCCCGTCTTCTGCGGCATGGCGATGAAGTCCTTCAAGGTCGTCTGCGACTGCTGCGGCTGCTACCCGTGCCGGTGCATGTTCTGCTGGCCTTGCTGGTGCTGCCCGACGAATACTGTGGATTAGACCCCGAAGCTATCGTTCCAGATTGAACCAAGAGCGGTCCGGACGGTTGCGCTCCGCGGGGCCTTCCGTCCGGAGTTACGAGGAGGAGGCCCTTCCCCACAGAGGAGGGTGACTTTTTCTCTTGCGCTAATTCCGCGGCAGCAGGTCGATGTCTTCGCGCTGGAGCAGTTGGATGATGTCGGCCTTGCTCGGCAGCGCCTCGATCCCGCCGAACTTCGTGCACGCCAGGGCGCCGGCGGCCGAGGCGAACTTCACCCCCTCGCGAATGTCGTCCTTGACGGCGCAATAGGCGGCCAGAGCGCCGGCGAACGCCGCCCCGCTGCCGGTGTGGTCGACCAGGTCCACCTCGAACGCCGGAACGTGGTCGGCCCCGCTGCGATCGACCACCATGCATCCGCGACGGCCCATCGTGATCACGGCGCAGCGCGCCCCGCGCGCCACAAGCTCGGACCCGATGAGCTTGGCGGTGCGGATGGTCGCCGTCGACTGGTCGGTGATATCGGCCGCTTCATAGAGATTGGGAATCAGAACGTCGGCGGCAAAATACTCGACGGGCAGGTCCAGTCCCCGTTGGTTCTCATGCTCGGTCGGCCTCGACGGATCGAAAATCACCTTGGTGCGGTGCAGCTCGCAGCATCGCAGGGCTCGGGTGATCGCTTCCTGCGGCAGGCAGCCGTGCATCAGGCAAACCTCCGCCTCGGCGATCAGTTCCTCGGCCGCGTCGATGTCCGCCGCCAGCAGAGCGCAGTTGGCGCCCGAGTAATGGCAGCAGGCGTTCTCGCCCTCGGCGTTGACATGGGTCACGACGACGCCGGTGTTCTTGGCGGGGGCCGTATACACATAGTCCACGTTGACTTTGTAGTCGGTCAGGATCTTCTTTGCCAGCGGACCGAAAGGATCGCCGCCGACCTTGCTGATCAGATGTACCTGGCAGCCGAGCAACGCCACCTGCACCGCCTGCAACGGTCCGGGCCCGGCCAGCGAATAGGACAGGGCCGAACCGCTGACGGACTGGCCCGCGGCGGGAATCTTGGCGCATTTGAAGGCCATGTCGATGTAGGTGCTGCCGATCACGACGATCTTGGGAATCCGTTCCACCATGGCTAACCTCTGGCAATCATCTCTTCTGGCGGCGTCAGTATAGGCTTGCGACGGGCGAAAAACAAAATTTTTCCGGACGCCGGGGCCGCATTACCCTTCTGGGGGTCCTATCGGTCAGATCGGCTGGTTTCTTAACCACCGTTCGATCACCCGCACGATGTAGTCGATCTCCTCGGCCGACAGCGCCCGGCCCTTGCCGATGCCATGCCATTTCGCCAGGCAGCCCCGGCAGCAGGTGGCGGTGGCGTGCTGGGCGATGAAGACGGGATGGTTGCGCATCGGGGTCTGTCTGCCGTCTTTGGCCGGCTCGGCGTCGGCCAGGCGAGACTCGACGAACTGCCGGGCGTGCTCGAGCATCGTCTCGATCCCCCGCTGCCGCAGGTACGCCGCTTCCTTCGCCCCCAGCCGAAACCGGCTGCGAAACCCCGACCGGCCCAACGCCGCAAACAGCTCATCCATGTTCCGGCCAACCATAGCCACAATCCTCCGTGTACCCCTACCGAGAGGATTCTACTGAGTCTCGGCCGGCGCGAAAAGGCACCGTGAGCGATACGAAGAAGCGCAAGGACTTGCGTCATTTGAGCAGTCGGATGGGCCGAAAATGTGTCTGTCAGCGCCTGGGGGACCAGGACCGGCGGTCACATCCGTTTGCGGACGCCGAAGGTGATGCCGAAATCGGCGGCCCCGTCGTTGAGACCGAATTCCACCATCGCGTCGAAGTACAGACTCGGGCGGAACTTGTACTGCCCGATCAACAGGATCGAAAGTGGATCGTCTTTGCCCTCAAAGATGGCGGTGCGGCCGTCGAGATAGCTGCTGACGGTCAGCTTGGGGTCCACCTGATAGGCCAGTCCCAGACTGTAGCGCCAGCGGTTGTCCACGTCGTAGCCGGAAGGCTCACCGACGAACGTGTAGCCCACATCCGCCAGGACCATCCAGTCCTCGTTCTCCAACCGGCGGGCGAACTCCGCCATCACCGTGAAATCGGCTTCGCCGGTGCCCAGGCCTTTGTCTTCATCGGCGGTCGGGATTTTGACGCTGCCGACCAGATCGATGAAGGGCCACGGCCCCTCCTGCTGGACGGCGTAGTAGCGTCCCTTGAGGATGATGTCGCCCAGACCGACACCGCCGCCGCCTTCGAAGACCTCGGCACCGCCGTCGATGAAGGACACGCCACCGTCGGAAACGTCGAGGTAGGGAATCGTCAGCGTGACATCGCCTTTGGTGAAGTACCGCTTGACGGTCGCAGCGGTGTAGAGGATGTCCGTGTCCTCGGGCTGGCCGTAATCGCCCGTCAGGTAGGAGAACGACAGGCCGCATTGCCAGGTCGGGCTGTCCGGTGGAGCAGAAAGGGCGGGGGATGCCGGAAGCATCCCCACTGCCCAGACTGCTATATGGAAGGGAAGTAAATAGCGTTTCACCGCATGGGTCCTCGCTCGGGTCTTTCAGGTCGCTCGGGCCGGTCAGGTCGCTCGGGTCGCTCGGGCCGTTCGACCTTCTCGGGGCGTTCCGCCCGCTCGGGTCTGTCGGGACGGTCGGGACGGTCCGGTTGCTCGGGTCTATCACCCAGTTCGGCCCCCAGAGCCAGGCCTTTGCCCGGTCGCTCCGAGAGATCGCCTTCGATGCCTTTCGCTACCATCGGCGCTGCTTCAGGCTTTCCCGTGCGTTCGCGGTTGTTCCAGCCCACAAGGCTCATCACCCTCTGCAAGAGGTTCTGTCTCTTCTGCTGACCGGGTGCCTCGGGCCGGTCCTGCGGCGGGCCCGCCTGAAGGGCTTGCGTTTCGCCCCCGTTCTCAGGCATGGGAGCCGTCTCGGGGGCCTTGCCGACCAGCGCGCCGACCTTCAGATCGTACTGCTGCGCGATTTCGCCGTAGCCCAGCCCCTCGGTCCACGCGGTGTTCACCAGTGCCAGGGCCTCTGCGAAGGTCATCTTGGGGTCGGTCTGGCTGTCGGCGGCGATCCGCTCGGCCAGCAGCGTCATGATGCGGATCTCGCCCCAGCCGGCGCCCGCCGTGCGCATGCTGTCGATCTGTTCCTGGGTCAGAGCGTCCTCCTTAATCAGGTCATCGACAAACGGCGGTTGCGTCCCGGCGTTCTGCTCCCGGGCTTCCGGGCCGGCCTCGAGGCCCTGAACTTCGCCCTCGCCTCCGGTCTCGCCTTCAGACTCGGACTCGGGCGCAGGCTCCAGCCCCTTCTGGTGGCCCTTGCCGACGAGTGCACCGACCTTAAGGTCATATTGCTGGGCGATCTCCCCGTATCCAAGCCCCTCGGTGCGGGCCGCGATCACGAGCTTCAGGGCGTCTGCGAACGTCAGGGCGCCCTCGCTGTCGGCGGCAATCCGCTCGGCCAGCAGCGTCATGATGCGGATTTCGCCCCAGCCGGCGCCCGCCTCGCGCATGCCGTTGATCTGGTCCTGCGTCAGGCCGTCGTCCTTGAGCAGATCGCCAAGAAACGCCGGCTGATTCCCGATCGGGAGAACCTCTTCCGGTGCTTGCTGCTCGGGTTCGGTCCCGGGCGGCTCCACTGGATCCTGGGCCAGAGCGGTAACGCTCCAAAGACCCAGAAGGACAATCAGCACGACGGCTGGAAAACGACGCCAGAAGAAATGCGCGGGAACCATGGGAATCCTCCTTACAATGCAATGCGTCCGATATTCCCCCTTTTTGCCAATGCTTTCTGCGAAAGCCGGCATATATCCCCCGAGTTGCGCAAAAGCCCATTTCCAATTATACGATGTCAACTCAGATTGTCAAAGACAATAATATCTTTCTACCGCCTCCGGGCGGAGGCAGGCCCTCCGGCCAGCGGGGCTGAGTTTTCCAGAAGAATGACATTGGCGCCTCTGACAGCGGGCCGGTATAATATAGCGTACTTGGAGAATCAGGCGCCCTGACCTCAGATTCATCTCTTTGTTCCACGCACGGATGCGCAACTGAAGCAAGGGTGTTTGTGGAGGTGCGCCATGTCTCGAACCGCATCTGCCTCCACGCGTGCCGCCTGCCAGTCGGTATACAGACGGACGTTCAGACGGGCCCGGCCCGATCCCTATAATCAGATGTCCCCCATGGATCGTTGTAATCCGTAGCACACTTTGCGCGAAAGGGGTGAAAAGATGTCCAGACGAACCGTATTCCAGATCCTCCTGACGGCAATGGGGATGGTGCTCATCCTCGTCTTCTCAGGAGTCGTGTCCGCCCAGGGAAACAGCGAACAGGCCTTCGAGCGCGTCAAAGAGGTCCAGGAACGCCATACGGACCGCTTGATGGCAATGGCCGGCGTGGAAGGAACCGCGGTCGGGTATGATGCCAACGGTCAGGTAGCCGTCCACGTCTACACCGAAGGCCCGGGTGTCGCCGGTATTCCCAGGACGCTCGATGGCGTGCCCGTCCACGTCGAGGTCACCGGCAAGTTCTACGCCCAGCCCAAAGGCGCCAAACCCGGCAAGAAACCGACACCCGCAGACAGGATCGACCCGACAGGTTGGTTTGAGCGACCCGTGCCGATCGGCGTCTCCACCGGCAACGAAGGCGAGTGCTCAGCCGGCACCATCGGCTGCCGAGTCACCGATGGGACCAATGTCTATGCCCTGAGCAACAACCATGTCTACGCGCTGGAGAACAAGGCTGCGACTGGAAGCGAGGTGCTGCAACCGGGACTCTATGACACCGGGTGCGTCTACAACTCAGACAACGTGATTGGCCGATTGACCAGATTTGAAGAGATCGTGTTCAGTACGACCGCTCGCAATACCGTCGATGCGGCCATCGCTCTTTGCTCGGAAGGTACACTCGGGAATGCCACACCGTCCAATGGGTATGGGACACCAGGCACGACGCCGACGGCGGCATCCGTTGGCATGGCCGTCCAGAAATACGGCCGGACGACGGGTCTGACGAAGGGCACTGTCACCGCGACCAATGCCACAGTCAACGTCGGCTACAGTTCCGGCACCGCTCGCTTTGTGGGCCAGATCGTGATCACAGGGGACAGAGGCAAGTTCAGCAACGCAGGGGACTCCGGCTCGCTGATCGTGACAAACGATGATGCCTGCAATCCGGTGGGCCTGCTCTTTGCCGGCTCGGTGCGCCAGACCATCGCCAACCCGATCGATGCTGTACTGGATGCGCTGGACGTGGAGATCGACGGCAAGTAGAATCCGACGAAGGTCGACTTGGCACGGTGTCTGCCGATAGACAGGAGTGGCAGCATGCGGCGTTTCTTCAATGTCCGCCATGGGTACGTTGTCTGCCTGACTGTGGCGATGGCGGCCATCACAGGAGGTTGCCACGCGGCAGACAGTGACCTCCAGCGCGAGGGAGATGTGACCATGCCCAGAAGCATCGAACAGGTGCAGGAGGCTTACACGGACGAATGGATGGCGATTCCGGGCGTTGAGGGCACAGGGATTGGTCTGTACAAGGGCAAGCCGTGCATCAAGGTGTTCGCGTCGAAAAGACCCGAGGAACTGCGGGCCAAGATCCCCTCGGTGGTTGAAGGCTATCCGGTCATCATCGAAGAAACCGGGACCTTCCGCGCACTGGAGCGGGAATAGACGGGTCGGCCAAAATCGGGCGACTCGCAGAGGGCGGGTCGCCCGCGTTGGTTTCGCAGGGGCGCTGTGCGTCCCACAGTCATCTCACTGTCCGCGTGATGGGCTGATATTCACGAGATGGGCACGGATGAAGTCCTCGGCGCCTTTGACGGTTGCGTCCTTCAATTCGGGCGGACTTCTCGCCACCCAGACTGTGAACTCGTAGAATTCGTGCGGCTCGACCCGGAGCCATTTGCCGTTCTTGTGGAGGAAGACCAGTAGCGTCGTGACAGCCAGCCGCTTGTTGCCGTTCTGGAATGGGTGGTTCTTGATCATCAGGTACAGCAGCATCGCGGCTTTGGACACCAGGGAAGGATACGGGGACTTCCCGCCAAAACTCATGAATGGCGTGAGCAAGCAGCTCTCCAGGCGATGCGAAAAGCGCGTCTGGAAATCGGGAATCGGCTCATCAAATGCCAGATGTTCTCTGGCCAGGCGAAAGGCGACGTACTCGACTTCCTCCAGACTGATCGTCCGTATCACTCTCTTGCCAGACGTTTGAGCACCTCCCCGTAGTCGCGAACGACCCTGCGCACGGCACGATCCACACGCTGTTTGTCCAGCGGCCCAACCCGTTTGCGGAGCACCTCGCGAACGGTGCGATCGGAAATCACGTGGATGCGGCCGATCCTCGTGGCCGCGATCTTGCCCGCCTTTACCTGCTTGTACACGGCGATGCGGCTGATCCCCAGGATCTCTGCCAACTGCGGTATGGTGATCAGGTCTCTCTTAACCATATATTCTACCGATTGTTACGACTCGCAGGTCACATGCCATGTTAAAATGGACCTGCATGTTAACACATGTTAACTTCTCTCCACAGATTAACCACTCGTTTTGGACAAGTCAAGCTCCGGATCGGCCGATCCGGTTCAGGCGGGGACACCGACGACGGACATGTAGATGACGCTTTCGCCGGTGCCGTCGAGGTGGAGGATTCTGTTGACCTCGTCGTCGAACAGGGCACCGATCTGGCAGGAGCCGAGGTGCAGACTGACGGCGGCCAGCGCGAGGTTCTCGGCGATGTGTCCGGCGTCAAGGTAGATGTAGCGATACGCCCGCTGGCCGTACTTCCACTTGGATCGCTCGAAGAGAGCCGTCCAGATGAACACCGCCGCCGCCTCGGCGCACATCGCCTGGCCCAGCGCCGCCATCGCGACGGCGCGGCGCAGGTCGCCGACCACCAGTTGCTCGAGCCTGTGCTCGCGGATCGCGTAGTGGTACAAGCCGGGCTTGAGCGATTCCACCTCGTTGGCGACGAGGTACGTTTCGATCGGATAGAGCGCTCCGGCCGACGGCGCGGTGCGGAACGCGTAGCCGTCCTCGGTCCGCGCGATCCCGGTCGAGGCCCAGAGCAGATACGCCACCTGGCCCAGGCTCAGCGGCTCCGGCCGGAACTCGCGCACGCTCCGGCGCTGGCGCAGCGCCTCGTCGAGCGGCATGAGCCCCTCCGGCGTGAACGCGGGCAGAGCCACCTTCACCGTGCCGGGATAGCTCTTGTACAGCTCCGGCCTGGCCGACCAGTCCAGCCGCCGGTCCTCCATCCGCTCCGGAAAGTACTTCGTCTGCCGCTGAAACCGATCCCCGATATTTTCCATTCGTCTGTCCTCACACAAAGTCCACGCAAACCATCATGCCAACCGGAACCCGGCGTGCCAACGGAAAACCTCATCCCCTGCCGCTGCGGGTGCATGTGCACATTCCACAGCGCCGGCATTCCTGAGTCGTCGAAGCGTCTGCATGGCAGCGCCGATTCAAGAACTACTCAGATGAAGAGTCGCGCCCTTGTCATTCGAACGCAGAAGGCCGCAGACCCACGACCTTGTCATTCCGAGTCCGTTCGACAGGCTCAGGACGGGCTGCGTCGAGGAATCTGGCTGCGAATGGCAAGCGCGCGTGGTCTATGGCCGGATGCTTCGACTGCGCTGCGCTCCGCTCAGCATGACAAAGAGGCAGAAGGCTTCGCTCGGGATGACAGAGAGGCAGGAGGCCTTGTGCTCGGAATGACAAGCACGAGCAGGGCTGGATGCGCGAATCCGCCATCCGAAATCCGAAATCCGCCATCGGTTACGGCCGGAGGTGTTTGGCGAAGAACTGGGCGACGAGGGTCTCGACCTGGGGGTCCTTGAATCCGCCGTGGCCGCCGCCGCGAACGGTGTAGAACGTCACCTCGACGCCCGCCTTCTTCAGTGCATCGTAGAGCATCTGGCTCTGGTTGTGCGGCACGAGCGGGTCCCTGTCGCCGTGGACGATCAGGAACGGCGGATCGTCCCTGGTGACATACGTGATCGGATTGGCCCGCCGGACCAGCTCGGGGCTCTCCTGCACCGGTCCGCCGATCAGCCGCGACTCGGGCGAGTCCGGCGCATCGTGGTCCATCGTCGTCGCGAAGCTGCTCATCTTCGCAAAATCCGTCGGTCCGAAGAAATCGCACACCGCCTGCACCCGGCTGGAGACGTCGCTGTTCGCAGTGACGCCAATATCATCGGGATCAGGCGTTGTCTCGTTCGTAGTGGCGTCGTGAGACGCTTCATCATAGGCCCTTACGGGCCCACTACGAACGGGCCCACTACAAACACCCAATAGCGCGACGAGGTGCCCGCCGGCCGAGGCGCCCCAGACGCCGAAGCGGTTCGGGTCGATGCGGTATTCGTTTGCGTGGGCCCGCAGCCAGCGGATGGCGGCCTGGCAGTCCTGGATTTGGGCGGGGAAGATCGCGTGTCGGCTGAGGCGGTAGTTGATGCTGGCGACCGCGTAGCCCTTCTCGACGAAGCCAACCGCCGGACAGCCCTCCTTGCTGCCCGCCTGCCAGGCGCCGCCGTGAACCCACACGATCAGCGGCCGCGGCGCGTTCGGCTCGGCTGCCGGAAGATACAGGTCGAGCTTCTGCCGCTCGTGCCCGTCCGGCACATACGCCAGGTCCTTGAGCGTCCGCACTCCCGTACGTTCCTGTCCCGATGCGCCGGCCGCCGTCAAGACCAGCAGCGCTACGCACACGCACCCCAGAGCCCGGCGGACCGCCTTGTCCCTTGCTGCGTCCATCGCTTCGCCTCCGACAGAAACCCACGGCAAAATGGTCGGGCTGTACCCGAGCCGGTCCCACCAAATGCGAAATTTCTCAAAAAATTCTCTCCCAGACTGCCCGAAAGACACCCCCGACGCAAGTCCTTTTCTCCGTGTTGCTTAGATGCATAACAAGTCGCTCTCCCCGGACGCAGCGAGCACAAATCCGAGATAATATTCACCGATTATCCAACAAAACTATTGACGCAGACGTATGGTCATACGACAATGGCCTGCATGGTCGATTGCTTGAGACACAACGCATGCGAAGCGCCGGACGCATCGAGGCGGGACTGGATCGAGGTGCTGCGTCGGCGGGTGGACCTGCTGACGGGTGCCGAGCGGGCGCTGATGGAGATGTACCTCGACAGCGGTCAGAGTTACCGTCGGATCGCCCGCCTGACCGGGCTGAACGCCAGCACGATCGCGCGACGGCTGCGCCGGATCGCCCGGCGGCTGACCGACGACACGTTTTTCTGCTGCCTGCGTTGTCGCCGGCGGCTGCGGGCGAGGGAGCTGGCGATCATCCGCGACCATTTCGTCCGCGGTCGGTCGATCCGCGACATCAGTACCGGTCGCCACGTCAGCCGCTACTGCGTGCGCAGCGCGATCCGCAAGGCCCGTCGCCTTGCCGCGCTGTACCGCACCGAACACCTTTCCAGGGAGAATTGTCCATGTCCGTCTACACCATCAAGAAGGAGTTCGCCTGGGCCGGACCGGTCAGCGAGCGGGTCGTGATGCTCTGCCGGATGTTCGGCGTCACGCTCGAACGGCTCGTCGACAAAGGCCCTGTCCATCAGTGCGCGCTGCAGATCGAGCCGGGTGACATCGTCTGCATCACCGGCCCTTCCGGCTCGGGCAAAAGCGTTCTGCTGCGCGAGCTGGAGCGGAGCATCCCCGCCGGTGACCGGATCAATCTCGACGAGATCCCGTTGCCGGACGACCAAACCGTGATCGACTGCTTCGACAGCGACCTGGTGGCCAGCCTGCAAATGCTGACGGCGGCGGGCCTGGGCAGCGTGTTCGGCCTCGTGAATCGGCCGTGCCTGCTGAGCGACGGGCAGAAGTACCGCTTCCGTCTGGCCCGGGCGCTGGCGATGAGCCGACCGTTCGTCTTCGCCGACGAGTTCTGCTCGGCGCTGGACCGCATCACCGCCGCAACGGTCGCCTGCAACACCGCCCGCTTCATCCGACGCACGCGGACCACGCTGATCGTCGCCACCAGCCACGATGACATCCTCATGGACCTGGCGCCCGATGCGATCGTGGTCAAGGACTTCACCAGCCCCGCCCGGGTGATCTACAAAACAGGGAGGCGACCGGAATGATTTCGGATTGCCGATTGCAGATTGCGGATTCGGCTCGCAGCGCGACGGCTACAAATCCGCCATCCGCCATCGACCATCCGCAGCCGCCGCGCTGTTCGCTCCATGCGAAGCTGGAGGTGGTGGCGGGCGAGGCGGCGGATTACGCGTCGTTGGCGGCGTATCACTATCGCGACGAGCGGCCGACGGCGATCAAGGCGGTGTTCGTGCTGCGGCCGAAGCGCCCGCTCGGATCGTTCGGCACACAGCCGGCGGGCGTGATCGTCTACGGGATGCCCAACCCGCGCGTGGCGCTGCGCCGTGTGGCGACGAACGGCCTGTTCGCGGGCCTCGACCGGCAGACCGAGCTGGCCCTGATCAATCGGAACGTCCGCTGCATCGCCCGCGTGATCATCGAGCCGCGCTTCCGCGGGATCGGTCTGGCGACGCGGCTGGTGCGCGAGACGCTCCTGCGAATGGACGTGCCCCTCATCGAGGCGCTGGCCGTGTGCGGGACGGTCAATCCGTTTCTCGAACGCGCGGGCATGACGGCCTTCCCGCCGCACGCCGACGCGTACCACGCCGAGCTGATCGAGGCGCTCAGCGCCGTAGGCATCGAGGCAGGGGCGAATGAGGATTCGCCGCTGCGGATTGACGCCAACGCTCTCCAGCAGCGAATCGAGACGCTGGACGGCGCGAAGGCCGCCTTCCTCGAACGCTCGATCCAACGCTTCCTCAAGAGCCACGGCAGCCGCCGGACCATGGCGCCCGGGCTCGAACGAACGCGATACATCCTGACCCGACTGACGAACCGACCGAGGTACTACCTCTGGCGCCATCCCACGCTGGAGGTGACCTGGCCCGATGATTGCGGATTGGCGATGGCGGATTCGCCTCCGTGCGCCAACCCGCAATCCGCAATCCGAAATCCGAAATCGAGCGTGTGGAGGTAACAGACAGATGACGATGCAGATTCGACCGATCGCGCTGTCCCGGCTGGTGCCGCACCCGGACCACGCCAATCGCATGAGCCGGGCGGCCTTCCGCAAGCTGATCCGCCACATCCAGGCGACCGGCTGCTACGAGCCGCTGGTGGTCCGCCGGCACCCGCGCGAGCCAGGCTGCTTCCAGATCATCCACGGCCACCACCGCTTCGAGGCGCTGCGTACGCTGGGACGCGCCAAGGCCCACGCGATCGTCTGGAACGTCGACGACGAGCAGACGGACATCCTGCTGGCAACGCTGAACCGATTGACCGGCCGGGACCGGCTCGACCGCAAGCTTGCGATCCTGCGCCGCCTGCGCGACCGCCGTCCGTTGCGCGAGCTGGCGAAGTTGTTGCCCCAGACGCGCGGTCAGTTGGAGCGCTTGACCGCCGAGCGGCCCAGCGCCGCTCGCAGCCGGAGCAGGACCTACGCCTTCGCGACGCCGATGGTCTTCTTCGTCAACGACGAGCAGCAGGCGATCATCGAGAGCGCTCTGACAGCGCTGGCCGGGCAATCGCACGAACCGACCAGGGCCGCCCGGCGCGCCGCGGCGCTGACGCAGATCGCCCGTGCGGCCCACACCGGGGCGAATGGTGATTCGCCCCGACCACCCATGCAGGAAGGGGCCGGCCAATGACGCACGAAAAACGCTTCATCCCCGGCGGCTACATCCTCTACCCCAGGCAGTTCCTCGCGCTGCTCGAAGGCACTCCGCTGCTGGATCGGGCCATCTGGACATGGCTGAATTGCCGAGCCAACCACCGAGCCACCGGCACGCGCGGGCGAATGCGTCCAGGCCAGCTTGTGACCACGCTCGACGATATCGTCGGCGCCATGCGATGGCACCATGGGTACGTCGTCAAGCAGCCGGGCCGGCACATGATCCGACGGGCGCTGGCGCGCCTGGCCGGGAGGCGCCTGATTGTCACGCGAAGGACCACGCGCGGCCTCGTCATAACCATTTGCGACTACGAGACCTATCAAAACCCCGCCTGCTACGAACGTCCGTCGTGCGACACGGCGTGCGCCGCCACGAGCGCACTCGGCGCGGCGCCCGATAGACAAGAATGGAAGAAGAAGGAGAAGAAGGGAACGGGCCACCCCTTTGCTTCTACTCGATCGGTACACAACGCGCCGCCGACGTTCGCGGAAATGAATCGCCGGCAGGCCGCCCGCGCGCTGGCCGAAGCGCAGAAGGAGTTTCTGACCGATGACGAAGCATGAGTTTGCCGATTGGTTCGCCGCCGAGGTGCAGCCGCGATGGCCGTTGTGGCAGGTCAACGGCGTCTTGCTGGCGGACTGGTACACCGCCCTGGGTCGGTACGACGCCGGGACACTGACCAAGGCCGTCCAGCAACACGCCATTCGCGACAGTCGCACGCAGCCACGCCTCAACCAGGTGCAGGCGCTGGCACGCCAGATCGCTGAGGCCGCGACGCGCCAGACGTCCGGGGTCGAACCACCGCCGGGCTGTGTGACCGCCGCCGAGTTCTGGCAGCAGGTGCGCACCACATTCGACTGGGAGCGACGGATCGCTCTGATGAAGAACCTGGCCAAGCTCGGCCCGCAGTTCCGCGATCGAGATCCGCAGGCCTACGACCGGATCATGGAGCAGCGCGCCGGGACGGCCGTCGACGAGCCGACGCCGGCGATGGCGGAGGGATGATTTCCGCAATCGAGCGTCCTCTTTGACAACTTCATAGAGTTTCGTTTTTCCGCTCGCCCCCGGCGTACTGCAACGTGGACCCAAGAAGGATAGAAATAAAACGGGCACGGCAGTGGCGAAGCCTTTCGTCTGGTCCCTGAGCGGGGTACGCCAACGCCGTGCCCGACTCCATCCGCAAATCATCTCGATGGCAGATTCTACCGCCGCGCGACCCGGCGACAACTGTGGAGACTACGTATTTTGCACCGTGCACGGCCGATGGGCCTCGTGGGCAGCGGCGGTTACGAAGGAGCTGCTGCGCCCGCTTCTTCGCGGCGGATTTGCTGGTGCCGACGGTTGCCGAGGATGATCCCCATCGGCAGCAGGACCCCATACGGAATCCAGAGCAGCCAGCGCCACGGGCTGGGCAGCATCAGCATCAGCACGAGAAAGGTCACGACCGCGACCCAGGTGACGATCGCGGCGCGGACCATGAACTGCCGCTCGCGCGGGCCGCGGGTGTTGCGAATGCTGTAGTACGTCCCGATGGCCCCGCCCGCCAGCCCGAGCACGACGCCGAGCACGCCACCGATCCAACCACCAAGCTCGTTCGGACTCATGCGAATCACTCCTTTGTCTTCTTGTACGGCGCGATGCCAAGTGTACGCGCGCCGGAATATCACCAGGGGCGCTCGGCGTCTATTCAAGAAGGCTGCGGACGGCGGAGGGGTGGACGCCGGCGGCGTCGGCGATCTGGCGGATCGTCGTGGTCTTCGTGGCGGCCACGCCGGCGGCGCGGAGCTTCTCGATGGCGACATCGGCATCGATGCCGGCGTCGGCGCAGTATTGCTCCAGCGTCATGCGTCCGAAGCCGGAACCCCCGCCGCCCTGACCGCTGCCGCCCATGCCTCGGCCGCCGCCCGATCCGCCACCGCCGGGTTGGCCCGCGCCGCGTCCGTGCCCGCGATGCGCAGCGCCGATGGCGATATTGTAGAGTGCTTCCGGCGTCATACCGTTGGCCGCCGCCAGCTCGCCGACGATCGCATCGGGCGAATCGACCGCGATGTTCCGCGCCCGCAGGTTCGCCAGCATCGTATCGAGCGGGATGTCTTCGACCTGCTCGGCCAGCGCCGAAAGCGACAGCAGCTCCATGTGCGGAATCGGGGGCCGGCGGGTCGGGTCGTCCCAACTGCGCTTGATCGACTCGCCCCAGTCAACCAGCGACGAGAACGGCCGCCAGTTCGCCAGCGTGCCGACCAGCAGCACCACGCAGAGCACCAGCGACAGCGCCCACTCGGCGCGCAGGGCAAAGCCCTGGCGGACCGTACTCTGGCAGTAGCGGACCAGACACGACCAGTTGAAAACGATATGGACGACGGCCGCGACCATGAACAGCACGCTGAACCAGATGTGCAGGGCCTGCCACTGGGCCTTGGTCAGGCCGAAGATCGTCCAGCCGGTCCAGTTGGCGATGCGTCCCGGCGGAACCACGAACAGGATCACGCCTGTGATGCACATCCCGAGGAATGACAGGCCCGTCAGCGTCGAGACAAACGCCCGCCATTGGAAGGTCATCTTCTTGCCCTGTGCCATTGTTGCGGCCCTCGCTTTCGATTCGTCCTGGTTCGCACGGGCGTCTCGCATGAGCGAATGATGATTCGCCCCTACCGCAAGCGCCCCCCTGTTGTGCAAAGCCAGTATACCACCGCCGAGCCAGGCCGCAAGGCCCGCGACCGATTGTGGATGGGCGATTGCAGATTTCGGATTCGCTTCGGCGCAAGGCGAGCGGGGACGCACACCCTGCGACGCCAGCCCCCGCCGGTAGGCCTGCCGGGGCGCGGGCGGCGTGCGACCCACACCTACACCACCCGGCCGCCCGGGGCGCCTCGTTGCTCGGCGTTCCGTATGAAGTAGACGTAGAGGATCAGCAGGGTCAGCGGACCGAAGAGCAAGCCCGCCAGCAGGAAGAGAATCTGACGCGCCTGGCTGGCACCAAGCTCCAAGGCCCACTTCGCGGACAGGATCGCACAGGTGATATTGCCCACCGCGATAGACTCGATCATCTCGTTGCCCTTTCCTGAATCCGGCGTTGCGGGCCGTAGTCTTCCTGCAGGGGAAGGCCTGCATTCGAGCATCTGTATTCACAGTCGCCTGTCGTGGCAAGATGTTTCACCGGGGATTTCCGAACGGGCAGACGGATCCCCAGAACAGAGCCCGATGTCTCGACGGCGCTGCGCTCGGGATGAAAAAGGGAGGGGCAGTGGGCCATGCCGGCGGCGCGATGCCGATTGTGGATTGGCGATGGCGGATTTCGGATTCGCTTCGGCACGCCGGGGCCAATCCACAATCGGAAATCCGAAATCCGCAATCGAACGGCCGCTCAGGCAATCCACTTGCGACGGATGTTGCGCAGACTGACGGCGAAGAGCGCTGCACAGAACACCGCCAGGACGCCGAAGTCCAGCGCCAAGGGCATGTGAGCCGCTTGCCGGATCGCGGCGTGCAGAAGATCGACCCCGTAGGTCAGCGGCAGCGCGTACGACAGCGGGCGAAGCCAGAGCGGCAATCGCTCGATGGGGAAGAACAGGCCGCACAGGAAGAGCATCGGAAAGCGGAAGAAGTTCGAGAACGTCTGGGCCTCGAACACCTCGCTGACCGAGACCGCGATGAACAGGCCCAGAAACGTCGAGCTGACCGCGATCAGCGCGACCGCCGGAACGAGCACCGGCCAGTTGACATCGGACAGGTCCGCCAGAAACACCGCCAGAACGACCGGCACAAAGGCGTTGGCGACGCCGAAGACGATCGCTCCGGCGGTCTTGGCCAGCATCAACAGTTCCAGCGCAATCGGCGCCAGCAGGAGTCGCTCGAACGACCGGCCCTTCTTCTCGAATGTCACGGTGACCGCCAGAAGGCTCGTCGTGCCAAACAGGACCGACACACCGATCAGCCCCGGCAGCAACGCCGGGATGCTGTCCAGACCCGAGCCGGAACGGATGAAAAACATGCCCGTCCAGGCCAGCGGGAACAGCAGGCCCCAACTGATGTTCGGCGGCTTGAGGTAGTAGGTCCGCATGTCCTTGGCCAGGATGTTCCAGAAGGCAATCCACGATTTCATGCGCCGGCTCCCATCCTGGCCTTTTCCTTCTCCTGCTTCATCGCCCTGGCCTCGATGCCGGTGACCTGCACGAAGACCTCCTCGAGCGACGGGCGCACCCGCCGGGCCTCGAACACCTCGGCGCCCCTGTCTTCGATGGCTCGCAGCAGCGGGCCGACGCGGACCGGCTCGGGCGACTCGACGCGAATGTCGGTCGCCGACAGCGCGCGGCATTGAAGAGAACCGAACTCGGGCGCGATGGCGTCGCACAGGGCCGGCGCGTCGCCCGAGACGGCCAACTGCACGACGTAGCGTCCCTCCGTCTGCCGCATCAGCGATTCGATGGTGTCGATGCGCACGATGCGCCCGGAAACGAGGAAGGCGATGCGCCGACAGAGCCGCTCGGCCTCTTCGATGTAATGCGTGGTCAGGAAGATCGTGGTCCCGCCGGCGTTCAGATCGGCGATAAGCTGGCGAATCGCGCGGGCACTGGCGACGTCAATGCCGGTGGTCGGCTCGTCGAGGAACAGGATCGCCGGCCGGTGGATGATCCCGGCGGCGATGGTGAGCTTGCGTTTCATGCCCTTGGAGTAGCCGGCGAACTTGCGGCCGGCGGCGTCGGCCAGGCCGAACCGCTCCAGCAGTTCGCTCGCGCGGCTCCGCCGGTCGCGCCGGCTCATCCCATAGAGCGCCCCGCAGAAGCACAGGTTGTCGAAGCCGGTCAGCTCGGGATACAGGTTGCTGTCGTCCGGCACGATGCCCATCAGGTGCTGGGCGGCCTTCGGATCGTGCGTACAGTCGACGCCCCCGATGCGGATCGTGCCGGCATCGGGACGCGCCAGGCCGGTCAGCATGTTGATCGTCGTGGTCTTGCCCGCGCCGTTGGGTCCGAGAAAGCCGAACAGCTCGCCCGCCTCGACACGGAATGTCACAGACTCGACGGCGACGACGTCGCCAAACCGTTTGGCCAGTCCGATCGCCTGGATTGCCTCAGCCGTGTTCATGTCGCCACCTTATCGCATCCGGCAGGGTTCGCCAAGGACCTTCCGCGCGGGCGTCGCGTTGGTGCCTGTGCCGCTTGCACGGCCCCCTGCGTCGTTCGGCCGCCGCGTCGCCCATCCCCCAGGCTACGCCTGGAGGCTGCCACGCGCTTGCCCGGATCGCGTTGCCGGCAAATTGACGCGTGCGTAGAATGGGGCATGGTGACTACCTTCTCGAACGGTCGCAGCGCGGCGTGGCGGCGCAGGGCCGGACGGGTGCAGCAGGAAAAGGACGTAACGTGGAAGACGAGTTTTGGGGGCAGATGACGGACCCTTCGGCGGGGGCGTGGCACACCGGGCCGTGCGGCGATACGATGGAGTTCTACCTCGTGATCGAGGGCGATGCGATCCGCACGGCGCGCTACCACACCGACGGCTGCGAGTTCACGCGGCAGTGCGGCCGGACCGTCGCGCGGTACGTGCAGGGCAAACCGCTGCGCGATGCCCTGTCGATCAGCGTCAGGCACGTCCTCGACGAATTGCCCGACCTGCCCGACGCCCATCGCCACTGTGCGGTCCTGGCGGTGATGACGTTCTACAAGGCCATCGGCCAGCTCTGGCTCGAACAGGCCCGCTCCTGAGCCTGCGAATCCGCCGTCCGCAATCGGCGATCCGAAATCGGCAACGGATCACGGGATGACGGTGGGGGTTTCGTCGCGCAGGATGAAGGCGGGTTCGTACTGGAACTTCTGTCCGCCGACGGAGGCATCGACCATGAGCCCCTGGTCGGGTACGACGAAGATGGCGACGCCGAACTGATAGTCGGTGCGGCTGGCCGAGCCGGAGTTCAACGCCACCGCGGTGACCTGCGCCGCCAGCGTGAAGTCCTCCATCGTGAAGCGGTCGAACGCCGCCTTGTCCTGGAAGAAGATCACCTCGCGGAAGTACTGCCCGCCGAAGGAGAAGCCCAGGCTCGCCTGCGACATGCTGCAATAGCCCACCCGCACGCCGCCGACGAAGACCTCGCCCCGCCCGTAGGCGCCGCCGACGAGCACCGCCCCTTTCGTGACCTTGGGCAGCACCGCGTAGCCGTAGGAGCGGTCGAAGTACGCCTGGATCGTCGGGTCGCGCAGCTTGAACAACGAGACCGCCTCCTCGACCTGCATCGAGAGCAGGTCGCGCGACGCCACCGATTCGGGCCTCGTCGCGCAGCCGACGCCCGCGCCTGCCACCACCACCAACAGGACCGCCAATGCCGCCTTCATAATCCGTTCTCCTTCGGGTCAGTCATCCGTGCTTTGGATCGTGTGCGATGCACGGGCAGCGCCTGCCGCCATCGACCCGTGCAGCTTACCGCAGCCGGGGCGCTTCGACAATACGCCAACGAAAATATCCCACTCCGGCACAATCTGAGGCATTATTGTCATTTCGACCGGAGCCTTGCCGCGGGCGAAGGCGCAGTGGAGAAATCCGGCCACGAAGAGAACGCGCTTCCGGTCTATGGCCCGATCCCTTCGGCAGGCGCAGGGCAGGCTCCTCGACTCCGCGTTGCTCCGCTCGGGATGACAGAAGGCGACGCGGCTGCCACACGGGGCGGCGTGGCGGGCGTAGGGGCGAGTCATCATTCGCCCCTGCGATCACCCGACGTGGGGTGCACTTGATGTTTGTAGGTACACCTTCACGGGGGTCGCAATCGACTTTGTCATTCCGACCGAAGCGCAGCGGAGTGGAGGAATCTGGCTGCGAACGGGCCATTGCCTTATCCTCGGCCAGATTTCTCCGTGCGGGCTTCGCCCTTAGTCGAAATGACATCCGCCACGCTCTTCGAGATGACAGCCCCCTTTCCTGGCCTCCCCAGGAACCTACCTACAAACACGCAGTGCACCCCCCGACGTGGGCGAGGGATGAAATGCGTTGACGTGCGTGGGGGCGGCCGGTAGACTGCCGGGCCGAGTAGAGATCGCATGCGGCCGGAGCCGTTTGTGACGGAGCGGAGAAGAACGGGTTCAGGGGCAAGGAGTCTCGATGGGCTCGGATGCCGGGTTTCTCGACATCGACGGCGCACGAATCTACTACGAGGACCGCGGGGCGGGCGAAGCCGTCATCATGATCCACGGCTTCGCGATGGACAGGCGGATCTTCGACATGCAGTTCGAGCTGTTCGCCGAGCGGTTTCGCGTCGTGCGCTACGACCTGCGCGGCTTCGGCCGATCGGACCTTCCCACGGGCCCTTACTCGACGCTCGACGACCTGCGTATCATGATGGACCGTCTGGGCATCGAGAAGGCCTGCATCATCGGGCTGTCGCTGGGCGGCAGCCTGGCGGTTGAGTTCGCGCTGACCTGCCCGCAGCGCGTCACCGGCCTGGTCCTGGCCGGCAGCACGCTGCGCGGCTATCCCTACTCCGATGCCTACGTGCAGGAGTTCCTTTACTACCGCAAGATCGCCCGGCGCCAGGGCATCGCCGTGGCGCAGACCGAAATGCTCGGCAATCCGCTGCTGCGGTCCATCGCGAAGAAGCCGGAGCTGTTCGTGCACATCCAGGCGATGATCCGCGACTACTCGGGCTTCCACTGGCTGCGGCACGATCCGCATCGCGTGTTCTATCCGCCGGCTATCGAGCGGCTCGGCGAGATCACCTGCCCCGTGCAGATCATCATCGGCCAGCACGACGTCGACGACCTCCAGGGCGTCGCCCGGCGGCTGATCCGCGAGATCCGCCACGCTCGCTGCAGCGTCCTGCCCGGCGTCGGACACATCGTCAACATGGAAGCGCCCGAGCGGTTCAACGAGATCGTGCTGGAGTTCCTCGACTCGCTGTCGGCCGACGCGTCGGACGGTCCTTCGTTGAGCTCCTGCATTGGTACCACAGGAAGGACGTGACGGCAGACTCTTCCCGGACCGTCGGCCCTTCAATCCGGCAAGATCGGGTCGCGCAGACTGGCGAAGTTGCCGCCCCCCAGGGTCAGCAGACCGCGCTCGACGCCCTCGCGCAGCCGCGCCACGAGATACTCGACGCTGCCGGCCAGAATGTTGGCCCCGTGATCGGGCTCGACAAAGCAGGCGAGCTTCAGGCTCGAACCATGCCGGCCGGCCAGTTGTGCCATCGCCTGGAAGTTGAACACGCCCGCCTCCATCGTTCCACAGGGAACAGCAGGATTGTCCGCCCCGGCAAAGGCCTCGTCGGCACCGAACCACTCCCGGTCCGGATACCCGTGGAAGTGAAACAGCGGCGCGCCGGCGGCCAGCAGATGTGGAGCATACAGCGCCGTCGCCAGGGCCACCGCCAGCATGACCCGAATGTCGTACGACGGGTTGAGGTCCTCCTCCGCCGAGGCCTGCTCGATCCGCTCGATGCGCAGGTGTCCATCGTAGCCGATGCGGATGACGTCCCGGTCGAGGCGCAGGCGCGTCTTATCACATCCGGAGCGTGAGCTGACGATCCAGAGATCGGGAATCTGCCGGAAGACCGTGGCGCCGCGCAACGGAATCCTGGCATACAGGCGGCCCTGGGCGTTGCGGCGGATCTCCTCGGCCGGATAGACTGGGCTGGGCTTCAGATCGTGCCATTCGGCGGCGGAGATATCCATCGGCCCGACGTAGCGCGGCGGCTCGATGAACGCGAGGAAGCCGAAGGAGACACCGGTGCGGCCGGCCATGATGGCCCGCGCCATGTCACGACGCGATGGACGGGTCAACAGGCGGCGGACCGCTTCGACCCCCGGCAGCAAGCCCAGGCGCGCCAGAGATTCGCTCAGACCGACCAGTTGGCGAGCCGAGTCGGTGGTGTGCGGATCGTACCGGCCGACCTCGAACTGGCTGGGCAGCAGCGGCACAATCGGAAGATAAAGCTTGGGGACCAGGCAGTCGCGAACGAACGTGTCCAACTCGTCCTGACCGACAATCGAATCCGTCAGGTTCATATTCACGACAGAAACCCGTCCGTCGCAGACTCCGATGACGATCGGAGAAAAAAGGCGGGCCAGGACCGTCAGACCCAGGCCGACCCGCTGCTGGTACGGCAGGTGCGGATCGACCAGCGGACGGTCGAACTCGGTCAGCGTTACGATCTGCGTACGGCGGTGATCCTGCAGGTACTTGGCCACATGATTGTCGGCCCAGAGACTCAGGCGGCCGATGGATGAGACCGATCCGTCGCGGACGTTCGGCCGCAGCCAGCAGGTCAGTCGATACATACATTCAACCGCGCCGATGCCCAGTCGCCGCAGAAGAGAGATCGGGCGCTCCACGTCGAATACCGCATGAACGCTGCCGCGGACCGCCCGCATCGTCACATGGAGCGGGCGATGCAGAACCGGCAGGAATCCCTTCTGGCGAAACGGCACCGTCGCCGCTTCCCAGGGCACCACATCGACGCCGCTTCGACGCAACGCCTGCTCCAGGTCGCGACGCAGGTCCAGAACGGCCCGGTTGCAATACCCCCTGGGCAGGGGTCGGAATGTGACACGACACAGCCGCGCCATCCGGTCCGGATCGACCACGGCATCGCGATAAAGCGACGTTTCCCGTTCGCCGAACCCACTGATCAGACGCCCGATCGTGGTGGCGCTCAGCCCCTGATGTGCCAGTTGGTTTTTCAATCCGGCCCCCACGGTGTTCCCACCCATGCAACGACTTCGGTCGCGATCCGCCGAACAAAGGCCCGTCGGCGCGAACCCATGAACCATAGTGCCGACGCCAACGCCGGGTGTCAATGGCCGTCGCGGCGGCAGCAGCGGAGGCTCGCAGAGAGCGCGCCGGATGGCCGGGTCGGCTTCAGGCGCGGGCGTAGCTGCGGACGTGGGGGCGGGTGCAGACGAGGTGGTAGAGGCGCCGGGTGTTGGGGCAGCGCTGCTCAATTTGCTCGGACAGGCGGCGGAACAGGCCGACGTGATTGAGCGACAGCACCGTCTTGGTGACACGGACGCATCGCACGCAGGCGAACCGGCTGGGGACATCGACGACGTGGATGGCGCCGCAACAGGGACATTCGATCTCGCAACGATGTGCCGTCTGCATATACCCTCACATCCGTTTCGAACCGGCACAGGTCCGGTCCTGCCTGCTGCTGCGCGGTCCCGATCGCGTCGATGAAGATCGGAACGTGCGACGGAGACTTCGAGGTGAACCCGGCGGCCCTGGCGTGTCACGTCTCAGATGGATCGGTCAGGCCCCCTCGTGCCCCCGGTTGTGTCCATACGGCGATCTGGTTCCCCACGTGTGCCTGTCGGAGGATTGCGGACGGCCCTGCTGTTTCGGCCGCCACGAGCCCATCCTCCATTATTATCAGTATACCACCGCAGGCCCCTTCTGTCAAGCGCCAGTGTCCCTCGGAACCCTCCGCCGGATGCAGCTTTTCGCTACGGGCCAGGTTCATTCTTCGCCCTTCGCTTCAGCCGGAGGCTGCAAAGGTATAGGCCGCTCGCCGCGCTCTTGTCCCACGAGCGAAAGGAGATGAGATTACGGGACGGCTATCCCGTCAGACCTTCTGTTCCATCATGGCGCGGCTGATGGCGGTGGCGCGCCGGCGGGGGACCAAGCGGAGAAAGAAGTGGATGATCAGCTTGTTGACGACGCCGGGGACGACGAGGGGCTTGCCTTTGAGCATGGCGTTGTAGCCGACTTTCGCGACGCCGCGAGCCGAAACGGTTCGCGCGAAACCTCTGGCCTCGTGCAGGTTGGCCTTCTCGATGAATTCGGTCTTCACCGGTCCGGGACACAGCGCGGTGACGGTGACACCGGTGCCCGCCAGCTCGTTGCCGATCGCCTCGCTGAACGAGACGACGAACGCCTTGGTCGCGTAGTAGATCGCCTGAAGCGGCCCGGGCAGGAAGGCGGCCATCGAAGCGACGTTGAGAATCCGACCGCCGCCGCGCGCGATCAGCTCGGGCACGAACTCGCGCGTCAGCGCCGCCACGGCCGTGACGTTGACCTGAATCATCGCCTCGTTGCGGGCCCAGTCCTGCTGGTGGAAGAACCCGCCGTTGCCGAAGCCGGCGTTGTTGATCAGGTAGTCGATCGGCACACCCCTTGCGATCAGCTCGCGGTGGATCTGCGCCGCCGCATCGGCCCGGGCCAGGTCCTGGACGATCACATGCACCTTGACGCCGTGAGCGCTTTCGAGCTCGGCCCGGAGCGCTTCGAGCCGATCCTGCCTCCGGGCGACCAGGACCAGATCGCCGCCGCGTTGCGCGTGGAGGCGGGCCAGCTCGACGCCGATCCCACTGGATGCGCCGGTAATCAATGCGGTCTTCTTGCCGTCCCTCATCCTCTTGTCCCTTCACCCATCGCTGTCGATCACGCCGGAGACGTCAGGTCGCTCGATGACGCGCCGGTTCTGAAGGAAGCAGATCACGAGCCAGCACAGCAGCGCCCAGGTCAGGCCCGCGCTCCAGCCGGCCAGCACGTCGGTCGGATAGTGCACGCCGAGATAGATCCGGCTGAAACCAACCAGCAGCGTCACGACCAGACCCAGGCCGAGAAAGTACAGCTTGTAGCGAAGCACGCCGGTCGTTCGCGCCAGCAACGCGCCGAGCGTCAGGTACACGACCGCCGAGAGCATGGAGTGTCCGCTGGGAAAGCTCGCCGAAACGAGGTCCTTCATGCCGGCGGCATACTCCGGACGCGGACGGGCGAACAGCGCCTTCATCGCAAACGTCAGCACGACGCCGCCGAAAACGACCACCGCCAGTGCAACCAGGGTGCGATAGCGCTGTCCGATCAGCAGGTAGCCGGCGCAGGCCACCGTCACCAACGTCAGCACCGCCGCACCGCCCAGCGCCGTCACATCACGCCAGGCGGCCTCGAACCACGCCGGACCGATCGGCCGGCTCGGGTCGTCCGCCGAACGAAGCTGCCGAAGCACCCATTCATCGTATCGCTGGGCGTCCCCTTCGAGGACCTCGTCCGCCAGCGCAATCAGCAACCACCCGCTGACGACGGTCAGCGCCAACGCCACGAGCATGAGCAAGTCCACATTCTGCCTCAGGCGATTCGATACGCCGACGGCTTTCGCCTTCGCGTCTTGTGCCGTCCGACTCATATCCGATGCAAAACCTCCGAAATTCTCACGGCGCCGGCAGCGGGTCCTCCGGCGGCGCCAATCCCGCGATCATGCCGAGAATCTTCCGCGCCGCCATGTAGGCCTGGGCCGCCGAGCACTCCGGGTCGGCCATGTCACTGATGAACTCCTGGGCCGCCTCGTGGGCGGCCCGCTCCTGTGGGCCTTCGCCCAGGAGATAAAGCAGCGCGCCCGCCCCGACATAGACCGCCTTGGCGATCTCTGTCTTGGCCTGCTCGCCCTGCTCGGCCTCGATGTACCTGCCGGCCTCGGCCATCTTGGCCAGCGCGAAGTTCCAGACTTGGGCGGCTTGCGGATTCATGTGCATCTCTTGCGCCTGAGGCCGACGGCCGGGCGATGGGCAGACGGCGCTCAAAGCCGAAAGAGCAGTCCCACGTTGATTCCCAGGCCGTCGACGTCGGCTTCGGTGATGTTCTCCAGCTCTTCTTCGGCGCTGTCGACGTCGGCTTCGAGGAACAGCCAGCGGGCCTCGGCCAGGATCGAGACCTTGTGGAATCCGATCTCCAGGCCCGCCAGCGGGAAGAAGCCCACCTCGTCGTCGAGGTCGGCCTCGTCGGCATCGAAGAAGTAGTAGCCGCCGCCGGCGCCGATGTACGGGACGATGTGCTCGAAGAGGATCGGAAAGTTCAACAGGGCCGCGGCCTCCAGCGGGATCATGTCGACGTGGGTGTCGTCGAAGTGGATCCAACTGGCGCGGGCGTCGATGCTGAGGATGTCGATCGGATTGATTTCGACCTTGGCGCCGCCGCCGTAGCCCTCGCCGAGATCGTCGGAGTCGAGCGAGGACCCGAAGACGCCGCACTCCAGCCCCGAACCGGTCGAACAGCCTGTCCCGGCCAGAGCCAGGACCGCCAACGACAGCACGACAACAAGTCCTTTGACAAATCCTCTTGCGTCCATGCGAGACCCCTTCACAAACGTTTTGCCGATAGGCTACCCGGCGCGCCGACCCGCCGCAATCAGAAAATGCCCGGTCCAACCGGCCCGAGGTGCACTTGATGTTTGTAGGTACACCTTCACGGAGGTTGCAATCGTCTTTGTCATTCCGACCGGAGCGCAGCGCAGTGGAGGAATCTGGCTGCGAACGGGCTATTGCCTTATCCTCGGCCAGATTTCTCCGTGCGGGCTTCGCCCTTCGTCGAAATGACATCCGCCACGTTCTCCGAGATGACAGCCCCCCTTCCTGGCCTCCGCAGCAACCTACCTACAAACACGCAGTGCACCCAACCGGCCCGAGGTGCAAACGCAGGAAACCAGCGCCAATTCCACGGCTTGTCATATCGAGCGGAACCGAGCCATCTGGCAATGAATCACGAGCGCATTCGATCCATGGCCGGATCCCTCGACTGCACTCCGTTCCGCTCGGGGTGACAAGAGAACCCGCCGGCCGCTGCCACACACCAACGCGATGCGTCACAGGTATGAAACGAAGACCTTGGAAAGAAAGGTGTCACTATGTCCGAATCGAAACGACTGACGAAGCGCCAGCGCGCCGTGATCGAAGACCTCTTCGCCGACCAGGCGAGCGAGCGGGAGGTGCTCGACAGGCACAATGTCAGCGCCGCACTGTACGACCGATGGCTGGCGGATGAACGATTCCGCGAGCACCTGGAGGAGCGGATCGCGCGGGCCTACCGCCAGGCGCGTCTGATCCTGGCCCGCAGCGCGCCGCAGGCCGCCCAGAGTTTGATCGAGCTGACCAAATGCCGGAAGGAAGATCTCGCCCGCAGAGCCTGCCTCGACATCATTGCCCCACCGGCCGCCTCCGGCCCGACCGAGGCGCCGCCCGCCGAGGCCGCCAACAACCCGGCCGCAGAACTACCCCCCGAAACCGCCACCCGCCTCCTGGCCGCCCTGGCCACAACGGGCGGGCAAGCCTGCTGATTCACGCCTGTTGCGCCGATCGTGGTGTGCTTATTCCTTGGCGCGGCCGAGGTAGGAGCCGTCGGCGGTGCTGATGCGGACGATTTCGCCGACGCTGATGAAGGGCGGCACGCGGGTCTTCAGTCCCGTTTCGAGCGTGGCTTCTTTCAACTGCTTCGTGGCGGTCGCACCTTTGATGCCGGGTTCGGTCTCGGTGACCTGCAGCTCGACCGTGTTGGGCAGTTCGAGACTGACGACGTTGCCGTTGTGGACGGAGACGGTGATCGTCGTGTTGGGTTTGAAGTACTTGATCGCGTCGCCCACAACATCATCGCTGACCGTGATCTGGTCGTAGGTCTTGTTGTCCATGAGGACATGGCCGGTGCTGTCGGAGTAGAGGTATTCCATGTCGCGGCGGTCGAGAAAAGCCTGCTCGACTTCCTCGGTGGACCGCAGACGCTTTTCGAGCATGACACCGTCGGCGAGCCGTCGGAGCTTGGCCTGGACGAAGGCCCGCAGGTTACCCGGGGTCACGTGGGTCGCCTGCGCGCAGACGCAAAGTTGCCCGTCGATCATGAAGGCCATTCCCGGCCGCATATCACTTGCTTTCACCGCAGTATCCTCGGGATAGAAGACTGGTCTTGCACCGCCTGCCCCCGCGGGCAGGACGAAAAAGTCGAGGCATCGTAATACCGTTGTGAGGCGTTGCCGTCAAGCGCAAATCACCCCGGAAAAACCGCTGGGAATCTCGGAACCTCCCCCTTGCCCGCGGTAGAAGGGCACGCCGCCCGCTCCCGGTCCGGCGGCCAAGAAAGCGGGCCGTGGACGCATCCCACGGCCCGGCGGAATGCAGGCATCACAGCGGCCTACGCCCTTTGGCGTCTACGCAGCCAGCCGGCCACGCCGAGTCCAATGCTACCCAGAAGGGCCGCACCGGGTGCCGGCGCGTGAGCCGGAGGGGTCTGGGCCCGACGCACGGCCCATTCCTCGTAGCCGCCGTCGTTGTCGTACCTCTCGCCGAACATCGAGTACAGATAGACATAGTCGCCGCCGGCAAACAGCGCGTCGGGGATGTAGGCCAGCATGTCGCCGCTGCCACTGCCGCTGTTGAGGGCAGCGTTCAGCAGAATCCCGTTGTCGGCTCCGGCATCGAGGTTGAACACCGCCGTTCCCAGCTCCGAATAGGACCCAATATCGCCCTGTCCGGCCAGGTAGATCTCAATCGTATCCAGGGACAGCAGGCTCTTGCGACCGCTGGCCTCGTTGATGTCGAGGAGGAACTCGCGATAGTCGATGCCGTTCAGACTCACGATGGGCACATCGGCCAACAGCAGCGACCGGGTGAACTGCGGCGAGTTGTTTTCATGGAACTCGAGCGGTCGCGCGTCGGTGTTGTAGCCCTGTTCAACCGCCTGATTCGTCTGAATTCGTACGAATGACTCGATCAGACCCGTGCCGGCCGCTGCGTAGCTGCCCTGCACAAACCAGGCCCCGTTGATCGTCCCGCTCGCGCCGGACGTCGTCAGGTCGAGCATCATGTCCGCACGGACCTCGACCGATCCGCAGCAGGCTGTGATCAAGACCACACAGATGAGTAACCGTGATCCAGACATCACCCTTATCCCCCAAGACAACTCTTGCGATCGCATACACATCACTGCTCAAATGCAGTTGCCCCAATATCACCCATTCTACGTATTTTCCCTTATACATGTCAATAGGCACGAACCCATGTCGCGGGAGCAGTAACTGAATGCACATCAAGCCTGCCAGATGGTCCTGTAATATCTCCATAAGCAACACTTATAACAGCGATTTTCGGTCAGAATAGCCTTCGGCTAACCAATCACGTTTCCCGCTATTGTCCGTCGATGGCCTTGAGGGCAACCTGAAAGGACAGAGGGATGGGGGCTTCGAGCGTCAGGCGCCGGTCGGAGGGCAGGATCAACGACGATCGCCAGGCGTGGAGCATGAGGCGGCTGAAGCCCTGCCGGGCGGCCTGGTCGCCGTAGAGCGGGTCGCCTGCGATCGGGTGGCCAATATGGTAGAGATGGACGCGGATCTGGTGGCGCCGGCCCGTTCGCGGCCGGGCCTCAACCAGCGTGTGGGACCGGAAACGATCGAGGACCCGGAACTCTGTGGTGCTGGATTTGCCTCGCTCGGGATCGACCGCGACCCGGCCCGAGCCGAACTGCCGCAACGGCCGGTCGATCGTCCCGCCATCTTCAGCGATAACCCCTTGCACCAAAGCAAGATACAGCTTTTCGACGGCGCGTGTCTCGAACTGCCGGTTGAGCCGCCGATGAGCCTTGGGATTGCGGGCGAACAGGATCAGGCCGCTCGTCTCTTTGTCGATCCGGTGGACGATATAGAGCTTCTCGCGCCGCTCGGCGCAGAGCAGCTCGAAGAGCGAACCGCCCTGCCCGTACCGCTCCGGTATGGCAGCCAGGCCCTCGGGTTTGTCCACCGCCAGAATGTCTTCATCCTCATAGAGAACAGGAATCGTCGTCAAACTGCACCGCCCTGCCAGCACCTCTGCCCGTGCGTTGTTATACTTTTCAACCCGAAACCATAATAAGCCGCCGCAAATTGAACAGAAGTATAATAAGATATCTCCATCCTATGAGCACCAACCGCTTTTTTGTCTCGGAATCGGGGTTCGAAGGCGATCTGGTTCGGCTCAGTGCCGAGCAGGCGCATCAGGTCTGCCACGTGCTGCGGCTCAAGACAGGCGACGGGATCGTCGTGTTGGACAATGCCGGCAGCGAGTACGAAGTGGAGCTGACGACCGCCGGCAAGCGCGAGGCGACCGGGCGGATCGTGGCCCGTCGCCAGGCGAAGGGCGAGCCGACGGTGCGGATCACGCTGTTCCAGGGGCTACTGGCCCGCGAGAAGTTCGAGTGGGTGCTCCAGAAAGGCACGGAGGTGGGCGTGTCGCGATTCGTCCCCGTCGAGACCGAGCGGACGCTGCTGCGCGCCCGGCAGATCGATCCGAAGAAGCTGGACCGCTGGCAGCGAATCGTCACCGAGGCCGCCGAGCAATCGCATCGAGGCCGGGTCCCGCAGATCGAGCCGGCGATTCCATTCCCCCAAACGCTGCCGCGGCTGGCCGCATTCGACCGGGCGCTCATCGCCGCAACGTCAGGCCAGACCAAGAGGCTATCCGAAGCCCTTGCAGCGAGCGGCAGGCCCTTGGCCTCGGTCGCCGTCCTGATCGGCCCCGAAGGCGGATTCAGCAACGAGGAGACCACTCTGGCCTGCCAAGGCGGCGCTGTGCCGGCGAGCCTGGGCCCGCGCATCCTGCGGACCGAGACCGCCGCCATCGTTGCGCCGGCCCTGGTCCTGTTCGAACTCGGGCAGATGGGACCCTGACGGGGCCATCACACCCCGATGTAGGCCATTTCCATTCGGGCATCGCGGGGGTATGATGGCGTCGTGGGAAAGGCCGGGAATCTCGGGAACCCCGGAGTTCGTCTTGATCAACTCGTATTCCAAGGCTGTCCGACAGCAGAAGGGAGCAGTCATGAAGCGCAGAGCGGGTCTTTGCGTGGGTGCGGTAGCGTTGCTGGCTCTTGTGGTTCTGGTGCAGGCGGCGCAAGAGGAATCATCGAATGCTGCGGCGGGCCGGCTCGGCGCTCCGGCGGCCCCGCTGACGGGATTGCAGTGGATCAAGGGAGGGCCGGTGCAGATCGAGAAGGGTTCGGTCTATGTGGTCGAGTTCTGGGCGACGTGGTGCCCGCCCTGCCGGACGAGCATCCCGCATCTGACCGAGATCCAACGTCAGTTCAAGGACCGGGGCGTGACGATCGTCGGCATCTCCGACGAGACCGCCGACGTCGTCAAGCCATTCGTCGCCCAGATGGACGAGCAGAAGAAGATGGAGTACGCCGTCGCCATCGACCCCGAGGGCCAGGTCTCCAAGGGCTACATGGAAGCGTTCGGCATCGAGGGCATCCCCCACGCGTTCATCGTGGGCAAGGACGGCGTCGTTCTGTGGAACGGACACCCGATGGACGCCATGGACGAAGTGCTCCAGCAGATCGTCGCGGGGCAATTCGACCACGTCGCCTATGCCCGGCAGAAGGCCGCCAGGGAGGCGGAGGAAGCCCGCCTGCTCCAGCGCTACAAGGACTACTTCGCGAAGGTGATCGCCAACAGCGACGAGGCACCGTCGATCGGACGCCAGCTCGTCGCCGAATCGTCCGACGCCGGCATGCTCAACTCGCTGTCGTGGACGATTCTGACGCGCGTGCCCGACGAGCGCCGCGACCTCGAACTGGCCCGCGACGCCGCCGCCAAGGCCGTCAAGCTGACGCAGGAAAACGAGCCGGCCATTCTCGACACCTACGCCCTGGCGCTGTACGAGCTGGGCAGGAAGTATGTCGCCCAGGCCGTCACGATCCAGAAGAAAGCGGTCGAACTGACCGACAACCCGCAGGCGAAAGAAAGCCTGTCCAAGGCCCTGCAACGCTACGAGGCAGCCACCGTCGAATAGAAAGCGTCGGGGAGTCTTGAATGCCCGAAACGGGAACGCTGTATCTGGTTTCGACGCCGATCGGGAACCTCGGTGACATCACGCTGCGGGCGCTGGAGACGCTGCGGGCGGTGGACTATGTCGCCAGCGAGGACACCCGCCGGACCGGCCTGCTGCTGAAGCACTTCGACATCAAGAAACCCCAGATTTCCTTCCACGAGCACAACGAGCAGCGCGTCATCGGTCGTATCGTCGGGCTGCTCCGCGAAGGCAAGTCCGTCGCCGTGGTCACCAGCGCCGGCACGCCGAGCATCTCCGACCCCGGCTTTGTCGCGCTGTGGGAGGCGGTCAAGGAAGGACTCGAAGTGACGGCGATTCCGGGTGCGACGGCGTTCGTTCCGGCCCTGGTGCTCTCGGGCATGCCGGTCTACAGTTTCACCTTCCGGGGCTTCCCGCCGCACAAGAGCGGCAAGCGACGCAAGTTCCTGGAGATGGATAAGGACTCACCGCACACGCTGATCTACTACGAGAGCCCCTACCGTCTGCGCAAGTTCCTCACCGAGGCGATGGAGGTCTTCGGTAATCGCCATGCGGCCGTCTGCAAGGAGCTAACCAAGATGTTCGAGCGTGTCACCCGAGGCCGACTGTCCGAACTCCTCGACGACCTCGAAGAAAACCCCAAAGGCGAATACGTCATCGTCATCGCCGGCGCGGAATACCTGGACAAGACAGACCCGACAGGTTGACAAACGCCGACGCAATACGCGATGATACGCGTTGTGGAGCCGTCCAGGAGCACCGGGATAGAATCGAACAGCCCGACGTGAAGCAGGATTGAGGCATCGCATGGATTACCACCTGACTGAACATGCGCGTGACGCCGTGGAGAAGCGGGGAATTCGGCTTGCCTGGCTGGAGAAAACACTCGCGGCTCCAGAGTGGACGGAGAAGGATGTGATCGACAATGAACTGGAGCACCGTCTTGCGCGGATCGCAGAATTCGGAGGCCGCGTGCTTCGCGTGATTGTCAATACCCATGCTGCACCGCCGCGCGTGGTCACTGCATATTTCGATAGAAGGAGGTCAGGCCGATGAGACTGAAGGTAGACCATGAGGCGGATGCTCTTTACCTGAGTCTGAGCGAAAAGCCAGCCAAGGAGTCCGAAGAGGTTTCGCCGGGCATTGTCGTTGACTTCGATGAGAATGGTCAAGCTGTGGGAATCGAGATGCTGTACCTGTCCAAACGCGCCTCCGCTGTAGACACTCAGAGACTGCTCTTTGAGTCCGTCCCACGCGTGGTCCAAGCATCCGGAGACGCAACACGCTGATTGCGAAGAGCATATCAGTTCACTTGTCGGTACGACAACAGCCCGTCATCTGCTCCGGAAATACACTGGCACAGGTTCCTCGCTTGAGCCAATCAGCGTACACTGTGAAGGAGCCAGATGGTGACAACAACCAATGTTATCTCACTCGTTTCAGCCTTGATTGTTGCAGCAGGATGGTTTGTGACCGGATACCTGAACCGGAGAAAAGATGTCGCGCAGAAACGTCTTGATCACAGGCTCGAAGCGTTGAAATCCTTTCTGCCAGTGTGGTTTTCGATCCAGCAACACAACGCACCTTTTGAGCAGCCAGGATTTCTTCAACAGCTGGAAATGGCCCGCAGCAATTTCCAGCTCTACGGCCACGAGGACGAAATCCAGATCATGGAGGAGTTCATCCGTGGATGCGAGCAGAATAACCTCGAAATCGCGAACGCTCAGTTGGCCCGGCTTGTACCGTTAGTCCGTGGACGAATTCGACAAGAGTTGGGAATCGGCGGCTAACAACAACCATCAACCCAACTGCCCGTGCTTTTCCTCGGCACGGCAGTAGCCGCCGGCGCGGAAATTGGGGGCAATAGGGACGACGAGCCGGACGTCTGACCTGCGTCGGACCAGGGATTGGGCCTGCTCGGCCCGTTCGCCGCAGCGCGCACTCTTGGAGGTACCGCAGCATGTCGGCTACAGCAAGGAAGGCATTTCTGGTTGTCATCAGTCTGACTGGCTGTATCTCGTTTCTCGGGGGCTGCCACACACCGGCGGCGCGGCAATCCAAGGGGCATTCGTATGGGAAGGTGGAGCTGCTGCGGGACCGATGGGGCGTGCCGCACGTGTTCGCAGAGACCGACGCCGGTGCGATGTACGGGCTGGGCTATGCGGCCGCACAGGATCGTGCGTTTCAGATGTACTACAATCTGCGGATCATCCAGGGCCGTCTGGCCGAGGTCGTTGGCGACGTCAAGGTGGGCGTCAGCCGGCAGCGGCCCGAAGGCACGAACTCGGCGATCCGCTCCGACGTCCAGATGCGAACGATCGGCTACTGGCTCGCCGCACAGCAGACGGCCCAGCAGCTTGCCCCTGAGTTGCGGACCCTGCTCGAAGCCTACAGCGAGGGTGTCAACGACTGTATCCGCAGCGAGCCGAACGGCTTGACATACCTGTTCGCCAAGTACGGTCTCGAACCGGAGCCCTGGACGCCGGCGGCGTGCATCGCCTCCTGGTGGCGGCTGAGCCTGTTCTTCTCGGGCGACGGCCTGCGCGAGATGGGAACCTACTACGAAATCAAGGACGGGCAGCGTGAGGTGCGATCCTTCGCGCCGGGCGACGCGGAAGGACCGATGAACATCGAGGGTCGTCACGTGCGGGACGATGCCTCGGTGATCCAGCGAGATGACGTCGGCGACGAATGGGTCGACGCGGTGACGGACTACGCGAGCGAGCACAACCTGATGCGCAAGATCGATGTCACACCCCAGCGCCGGCCTGCGCCGGAGGGCCCCCGGTTCAGCCATGCCTGGGTGGTGGGCAAGACGCGAACGACGAACGGCTCCGCGGTGCTGGTCAGCGATCCGCAGACGCCCGTGCGCAATCCGTCGCTGTTCCACGAGTTTCACATCTGCGGAGAAACGTTCAATGCGCGCGGCATCGGCGTCGCCGGCAGCCCGAACCTCCTGATCGGCTTCACGCCGAATGTCGCGTGGGGCCTGACCGCTCTCGGCGCCGACCAGGCGGACCTGTTTCTGCTGAAGACCGATCCCAACCGCCCCAACCAGTACCAGGTCGATGGCCAATGGCTCGACATGGACGTCCGGACGGAGACGATTCACGTCAAGGACGCTGAGCCGCAGACGTTGACCGTGCGCCGAACGCGATTCGGACCCGTGGTGACATCACTGGCGATGGGCGTGCGCCGAGGCGACGAGGTGGCGCTGAAGCGCATCCCGATCTGCGATCCGCAACACGACACGTTCCGCGGCGCGCTCGACATGATTCGAGCCAAAGACGTGTACGAGTTCCAGAAAGCCCTTGGTGGATGGACCTTCCCCAGCGCCAACTGCATCTTTGGCGACCGCGAGGGCAACATCGGTTTCAAGACGATCCTCGCACTGCCGATCCGTTCGGCGAACGCGCTGCTCGATGAATTTGCGGCGCACGAGGGATGGGACAGCGCCAACGACTGGCAGGGCTTCGTGCCGCACGAGCTGCTGCCGCAGGTAATCAACCCGAAGCAGGGCTGGCTGGTCAGCGCGAACCACCGGCCGATTGCCTCGTTCTACCCGATCTCGATGGGCATCTCGACCGGCAGTCTGGGCGACACGGACCGCTCCTGGCGCCTGAAGGAGCGCGTGCGGGCGAGGGAGTCGTTCACGCCGGAAGAGGTGCTCGACATTCATTACGACACGGTCGCGCCGATCAAGCGCAACCTCGTCAAGCTCGGCTACCACCTGCGTGACATCCAGCAGTACCCGCTGGAGGAAGAGACGCGGCTGGCGCTGGATTATCTGGAAGAGTGGCGCGATGCGGGATGCCGGTCCGAGATGCAGATCAAGGGAACCGAGATTCTGAACCTGATGCCGATGGCGTTCCGGCAGAACTTCGCGGCCGCGACAATCTACGGCGGCGGCCTCTCCGGCCTGTGCAACATGCTCCAGACTATCGAGACGCGGATCGCCGAGAATCCGAACGCCGTGCTCACCGAGGAAGAGGCCGACTACGTCAACCTGATGCTGCGGGCCGCCTGGCGTTACGGCAAGGCCAACTACGGCGACGACCCGGCCCAGTGGAACGAAAAGGCCCGCGCGGGGTTGCTCGAAACGCGCCTGCCCTATATGTCCACGCTCGACGGGTTCGGCTCACTCGACGAGCAGAAAGACATCACCTTCCCGGCGCTGACGTGCATCGATGGCGGGACCATCCTCTCGCAGAAGGCCCAGTCCTACACGCAGTACGTCCCGATGGCCGATGCGGACGGCGCGATGGCCCTGCTGCCGGTCGGCGCCTCCGAGCGGCCCGACAGTCCGTATCGCCTGGGCGACTACGAGCTCTGGGAGAAGGCCCAACTCCGCCCCGCCCCCCTGTCCCGCCCCAAGGTCGAAGAAATCGCTGCCAGCCAGATCCCCCTGGCACCACGGATGTAGCCTCATCACCAGAATCTGGCGTCCGTGCCGAATACGGTGCAATAAAGCCGCAATCTGCGCACTGGAGCAAGAAGAGCGCTGTCGGCTTGACTCATCAACTAATTGCCACCTGATCGCAGAAAGTGTAGACTGTCGGCGGAGAAGGATGACAGCAACGTGTCTTGGTTAGAGGTAAAGGTGGTGTGCGAATGATCCGACTGATTGAGGCGCTGAACTACAGATGTCTGCGCTACGTCAGACAACCCCTGGGGTCATTTCATGTCCTGGTAGGGCCCAATGCGAGCGGAAAGACGACCTTTCTGGATGTAATCGCCTTCTTGGGACGGCTGGTCGCTGATGGACCGGAGGCAGCTATTGACGAACGAACCAAGAACTTCCAGGATCTTGTATGGGGCCAAGCGGGGGGCTCCTTCGAACTTGTCGTGGAGGCGGCTATACCTGATCAGCGAAAAGGAGATCTGAACGGAGATTTCGATACGATTCGCTATGAGATATCGGTGGGCCTGAATCCCGACACAAGGGAGGTCGGCGTTATCCAGGAACGAGCCGCACTCAAGGCGCAAACATCCTCTGGTGGCAGACAGACGCTTCTTTTCCCTTGTGAGCCAGAGTGCCCTGACACCATAATCAGCAAACGCAGCAGCAAGGGTGAGCAGACCGTCTTGACAAAGGCCCCTCACGGAAACGATAACTACTACGCGGAGGTCAGGCGAGAATCCGGAGGCAAAGGGTGGATACCATCGTTTCGCCTGGGGCCCAAGAGGTCCGCATTGGCGAATCTGCCGGAAGACGAAAGTCGCTTTCCGGTTTCGACTTGGTTCAAAAGGTTTCTTATTGAAGGGGTCCAGACTCTCGTACTGAACAGTCTGCTCATTCGCAAGGCCAGTCCTCCAGGCCAGGCACGAGGATTCAAAACAGATGGTTCGAACCTGCCCTGGGTCATCGAGAATCTGAGGAACAAAGCCAAGAACAGCTTCGACCAGTGGATTGCGCACCTTCGGACGGCATTGCCGGACCTGAAAGACATCAAGACCGTCGAACGAGAGGACGACAAGCACCGCTATCTCAAGGTCTGCTATAACAATGGCCTTGAGGTACCATCGTGGATGGTTTCTGATGGAACACTCCGGCTGCTGGCTTTGACACTGCCTGCGTACTTGCGTAATCTGACGGGCGTGTATCTTATCGAAGAACCGGAAAACGGAATCCATCCGGGTGCCATCGAGACCTTGTTTCAGTCCCTTTCTTCTGTTTACGACGCACAGATTCTGCTAGCCTCGCACTCGCCGGTCATTCTCAGCCAGGCACGCTTAGACCAGATTCTCTGTTTCCAGAAGACCGAGAGTGGGGCCACAGACATTGTAGCTGGGCCGCAGCACCCGGCGCTGAAGGACTGGAGAGGTCAACCCAATCTGGATGTTGTCTTTGCCAGCGGAGTCCTGGGATGAGAATATCCGACCGTTCAGATCTTGTCGTCCTGGTGGCAGACAAGAATATGGCGGCGGCTGTCTGTTCATTACTGCGCCGTCATCAAGCCTTGGGAATTCGCAGCGTCGAGGCGCAAGTCCTCAGGCATCCGCAAAAAGACAACGGTTGCTGCCATGCGGGCGTCGATTTCCTGCTGCCTTTTGTGGGGCGGTTCGAGCATGCCCTGCTGATGTTCGATCGAGAGGGCTCAGGACGCGACACACTTGCTGCGAACAAGATAGAAGAGGAAGTCGAGAATCGGTTGTCGCAGTGTGAATGGGCAGATCGAGCTAGGGTGATCGTGCTGGACCCAGAATTGGAGACGTGGGTCTGGAGTGACTCTCCCCATGTGGCGGGCTGTCTCGGCTGGGTAGACCAGAATATGCCGTTGAAACAATGGCTCCAGGAAAAGGGGTATCTAAAGGAAGGACAAGAGAAACCCGCTCGACCGAAGGAGGCGATGGAAGCCGTCTTGTACAAGACTCGGACCCCACGATCCTCCGCAATCTACCAGCGGCTCGCCCAAAGGGTGTCGCTGCAAAGATGCACCGACCGTGCCTTCGTCAGATTCAGGAATGTCGTTCAGGAATGGTTTGGCCTGCACAACGTACCGGCACATTGACTCCTGAGGCGTGGGAGGCGGCAATACCCCAGTGACACCGGGAAGGGGAAGGTGAGAGATGGACGCGTTGAGCACGAGCAGACGCGACTTCGTCAGGGGCGTGGGGTTGGGAGCGGCATCATACGCTTTTGGCACGGCCATGGTATGGGAAAGGCTCGCCTGCGCACGGGCAACAGAGCACAGGGCAAACCGATTCGCTGCCCAAGGTAGGGAGCGGCCGAATTTCTTGTTCTTGTTCACGGACGATCAGGCGTTCAGCACGCTCGGCGCGCTGAACAATCCGGATATCAAGACGCCGAATGTGGACCGGCTGGTGCGGCGGGGCACGACGTTTACGCACTGCTTCAATCAGGGCGCCTGGCACGGCGCCGTCTGCGTGGCCAGCCGGGCCATGCTCAATACGGGCCGCTACCTCTGGACCTGCGGCGGTGACAACTGCGGCAACTGGCCGCTCTGGGGCGAAACGCTTGGTCGGGCGGGCTACGACACCTTCATGACGGGCAAGTGGCACAATCAGGACCCCGCGCTGAAACGCAGCTTCAAAACCGTCGGCCCGATCGGACCCGGCATGTTCGCCTCCCAAGACCCCAACGCCGAGGAGAACGCCAGGAAGGGCATCGTCAACGACCCGTACAACCGGCCGCGACCCGGCAACGCATGGAGTCCGTACGACCAGACGCTCGAAGGCCACTGGCGCCAGATCGACGGCGAAACGGTCCACAGCAGCCAGCTCTGGGCGGACGCCGCGATCGACTACCTGCACAAGCATACAAAGCAAAGCCAAAGTCCCTTCTTCATGTACGTGGCCTTCCACGCGCCGCACGATCCTCGGCAATCGCCGAAGGAATTCGTGGACATGTACCCGCCGGAAGAGATCAAGATTCCGCCCAACTACCTGCCGGAGCACCCGTTCGACCAGGGCGACCCCAGGCTGCGGGACGAGCTGCTCGCGCCGTTTCCTCGCACGAAAGAAGCAGTCCAGGTGCACCTGAGCGAGTACTACGCAATCATCACACATGCCGATCATCACATCGGACGTATTCTCGATGCGCTGCAAGCGTCGGGCCAGGCCGACAACACCATCATCATCCTCTCGGCCGATCACGGTCTGGCGGTCGGTCAGCACGGCCTGATGGGCAAGCAGAACCAGTACGACTGCTCGGTGCGCATGCCGCTGGTGGTCTGCGGTCCCGGCATCGAGGCCGGCCGCAAAATCGATGCGATGGTGTACCTCCAGAGCGCGTTCGCCACCACGTGCGAGATGGCCCGCATCGAAACGCCCCAGACGGTGCAGTTCCCCAGCCTCGTGCCACTGCTGACCGGCGAGAAGGACAAGCTCTACGACTCGATCTACGGCGCCTATCGCGATCTCCAGCGAATGGTCCGCACCGAGAGGTACAAGCTGATCCGCTATCCACACGTCAACGAGGTGCAACTCTTCGACCTGCGCGACGACCCGTGGGAGACGAACAACCTGGCCGAGGACCCGCAATACGCCGGGATCGTCAAGACGCTCGACGCCGAGCTGCACCGCTGGATGGAACGCACCGGCGATGAACTGAAGCTGGATGCACTGCAGGAGTCGGATAGATGGCCGGATCGCGACGCGATTTTCTGAAGGCCTTGGGGCTGGGGGCACTCGGGATAGCGATGCGCGTGCGGCGCGGCGCAGGCGCGCAGGACTGGCAGGACAAGCCCAACATTCTCGTCATCCTCGCCGACGACCTCGGCTATGGCGACCTGTCGTGCTGCGGCGCGACGGACCTGCAATCGCCCCATATCGACAGACTCGTCGGCAGCGGGATGCGGTTCGAGAACTTCTACGCGAACTGCCCGGTCTGCTCGCCGACGCGGGCGTCGCTGCTGAGCGGCCGCTACCCCGACCTGGTGGGCGTGCCCGGCGTGATCCGCACACACGCCAGGGACAACTGGGGCCGCCTCTGGCCCGAGGCGGTCCTGCTGCCGGCGATGCTCAAGCAGGCGGGCTACCACACCGCGCTGGTCGGCAAATGGCACCTGGGCCTGACCCCGCCCGACAGGCCCAACGAGCGAGGCTTCGACCACTTCCACGGCTTCCTCGGCGACATGATGGACGATTACTACACCCACCGTCGGCACGGGATCAACTACATGCGGCGGGACGACGCCGAGATCGACCCCGAGGGCCACGCGACGGATCTGTTCACGCAGTGGGCGGTCGAGTACCTGCAGGATCGGGCCCAGTCGGAACAGCCGTTCTTCCTGTATCTGGCCCACAACGCTCCGCACACGCCGATCCAGCCGCCGGACGAGTGGTTGGAGAGAGTCAAACAGCGACAGCCCGGCATCAGTGACAGGCGGGCGAAGCTCGTCGCCTTGATCGAGCATCTGGATGCCGGCATCGGCAGAGTCGTTGACGCCTTGAGGGAAACCGGCCTCGGTGACAAGACGCTGGTGATCTTCACCTCCGACAACGGGGGCCAACTCGACGCCGGTGGCACGAACGGCCTGTTTCGTGGCGGAAAGCAGGATATGTATGAAGGAGGCATCCGCGTGCCGATGTGCGCCGTCTGGCCCGGCCGGATCAGACCGGGATCGCGAAGCGACCGTGTGGCACTGACGATGGACATTTTTCCCACCGCCTGCGCCGCGGCAGGCGTCCGCGTCGCCCACGAGATCGATGGCGTCAGCTTCCTGCCGACCCTGCTGGGCGCCGACCAGGGCGATGAAGATCGTTTTCTGTTCTGGGTCCGCCGCGAAGGCGGTCGTTATGGCGGACGGGCCTACTACGCCGCTCGCAACGGCGAATTCAAGCTCGTCCAGAACAGCCCGTTCGAATCCATGGAGCTGTACGATCTGGCCGCCGACCCGAGGGAAGAAAGGCCCTTGGCCAAAGACCATCCGATGTACAGCCGGCTCTTTGCCGCCCTGCGAGACCATATCTCCAAGGCCGGCGCCGTGCCGTGGCAAAGGGCCCCGGCCGGCTCGGATCGGCCTTCTCAGCCCTGAGAGGACTCGTGCCCGGCGAGTAAAGATAGGAAGGTTGTACGCAAAAATACGTATTTACCACAATTGACTTCGTGGCAGCACGCGCTGATAATGCCCTTGTGAAGATAGGGAATTCCCCTCGTGATCTGTGGCGCGCCCGCGTGCGGGTATTTCCGTCGGAGGAGGCCGGGTCGATGAAAAGACCGTAGTGCCTCCCCGCTTCACAAACTGGGGGGGCGCTTCCGGCGGCCCGAGGTGGAGCTTGCGGAGGAGCCGAGGCGCCTCTCTTGGTTGATTCTTCCCGTTGGGGGGCTGCCCTGTTCCGCGCACAGCGGCTGTCTATCATCGGCCCTCCCACAGGAAGGCAAGCGAGGTCGGTCTGTCCGGTCGAAACCATCCGGTCGTGCCCGGCGGAACACGAACCGGCGGAGTTGGCCGTCTCTTGCGTAGGAGTGCAAGATGCGCCGAGCAAGTCGAGATCTCGTGTTGAGCGTGGCGGTGTTTCTGCTGGCTCGACCGATCGCGACAAGCGGACAAAACACCCCTGACCGTGTGGCCCCCGTCGCCGAGGCGGGTCTGTCACGGTATGCGGGCAATGAGCCAATCCGTCTGGACGGAACCGGTTCTTACGATCCGGATCAGTCGGGCCCCTTGCACTATGCGTGGGCGCAAGTGTCCGGGCCGGTCCTCACACTGACCGACGCGGAGACGGCCACGCCCCTGATCGACGGATTCGTCCAAACAGAGGCAATCCAGGAATGTGAGTTCCAACTGGTCGTCGACGACGGCGCGATGACGAGCCTGCCGGACACGGTCAAGATCTTCATCGTGCCACACTTCATCGAAGACCCGATGACACTGCATAACAGCTCGTTCGACCCACAGAAACCGACACTGATCTACTTTGGCGGTGGCGACTGCACTTACGGAACGGCCGAGTACGCGGAATGCCCTGTTGCCTCACCCGAATGGCTCAGAAACGCCAACGTCCTGAGCTTTCCCCAGGGATACCGTCCCGACGCAAACACGGAGGGCGCGCCGACTTACTATCACTTGGCCGACCAGGTCATCGTCTATCTCTCCTCGGCTGCCGCAGACTTCGATCGGGCTATCCAGACCGTCGGCTGGAGCACCGGCACGCAGCCTGCGATAGACGTCGGATTGCGACTGAACCGGGTCTACCAGGATGCCCGGTACGCCGTCAATCACGTAACCCACCTCGATGCCACCTGCCGCACACTCGCAGACTGGGGCGGCAACCCTCAACGGTACAACCAGGATATCGACGCGTTTCGCGACAGCGCCGTGAGCGGAGAGCCTTGCTGGGTCGACCACTATTGGGGCCGGCTGCTGCAGTCACAGACACCGCAGGCGAACCTGTTGGCCGTCCATCTCGGCAACTTCGAGCACCAGTCCGTACGTGACTGGTACGGCCAGTCGCTCACCATCGCAGGGGCCGGTCGGTTCAACGACGGCATCGTGGCAGGCGCCTACTGGTCTGTGATCGGGCCGGGCAGGAATCTGCAACCGGCGCCGGAGGAAGCCCGGCTCTTCTTTCGCTGGAATGGAGACCTCCGCCGGGGCCAGATGGTCTTCGCGAACGAGGCGGTCTGGCCCGGCACTCTACCCGAGCCGGTCACTCTCATCGGGCCGGTTCGCATCGGCCAGACGAACAACATCATCCTGACCTGCAAAGAGAGTCACAACGCCGTCGGCTATCAGTTCCTCGTTGGGTCCGATCCCGCCCGGGTCATGGATTTCGAGGTGATTTCCGACACGCCGGGACCCCCTCAGATTGATCTGAGCGACCTTCCTCCCGACGCACCATGGTGGACGGTAAGGGTCTATGACCGCTTCGGTTCCACGATCCACGCCGATCCCGTGCGCGTCGCAGAAATCGGCAGTCTCTCGTTCCGGGTCCGCAATGTGACGCGCGCACGAGAATACGCCTCGCTGCGTGCGGCCATCGAGGATGCCGACTCACACAACGAAATCGTCGCGCAGGAAGGTGTCTACGAGGAACACGTGGACTTCATGGGCAAGTCAATCACGGTGCGATCGAGCGATCCTAACGATCCGGCGGTCGTGGCCGGGACCATCCTCACAGCACCGGACGGACCTAACGCCGTGACTCTGTCGAGCGGCAATGAGGCCGATTCGGCCCTTTGCGGCTTCACGATCACCCGTGCCGAAACAGCCATTCTCTGCAAGGCGTCCCGCGCCAGGGTCGTCCGATGCCGCATCGTCGGCAATCGAGGCTTCGGAGTCGAGCTGTCGGAGGGCAGCAGTCCTCTGATCTCCCATTGTGTGATCGCCGCCAACGGTGACGCCGCCATAGCGGTGCCCGGTCGTTCGGGAAGCCGCTTGTACCTGCACAGTCGCCCTGTGATCGAGAACTGCACGATCGCCTGCAACGCCGGCCCGGGCTTTGCGGGCGGCACGGCCATCATCCGCAATTCCATCGTGTACTTCAATGGCGGCGGAATCGCCAGTGACTCGGCCACAGTAGCCTACAGCGATATCGAAGGAGGATGGCAAGGCCAGGGCAACATCGATGCGGACCCGCTGTTCGCCAGTCCGGAAAACGGCGACTACCACCTGAAATCCGAGGCGGGCCGGTGGGACGCCGGCAGCCGGAGGTGGGTGCGTGATGACGTCACGAGTCCCTGCATCGATGCGGGCGACCCGAACGCGGAGTTTGGGGAGGAGGTCTGGCCCCACGGCCGGCGGATCAACATGGGCGTCCACGGCGGAACCCGGCAGGCCAGCATGTCGAGCGCACCGGTCCCGTTTTCTCTGCCGCGTATCACCTACATCTATTGGTGGGACAGGGACAAGGCCGAGAGTTTCCAGTCGTTCCTGACTGCTCACGGCTGCCCGGTGACGTTGGTGCAATCCAGCCAGATCGGCGCGTCGCTGGACGACTGCAACCTCTTCATCATCGGCAGCGACACCCAGAACGCTCCGGCCTGGACCGATGGCCGATCCATCGACATCCTGAACGGTTTGGGCAAGCCCGTCGTGGGTCTGGGCGAGGGCGGCTACCGGTTCTTCGGTAAGATGGGGCTGCGGATCGGTTATCCCAACGGGACGCGCACCAGCCGCGACAGTGTCTATGTCGTCGATCCGGATGCCCTCTTGCTCTCCACGCCTTATCGCGTATCCGTCTCAGAAGACCGACTGCTTCGACTGTACACCCAGACCGACCACGTGACGATCTATCTCTGGCCGGTACCCCAGACGGTGATCGCATTCGCTCGGGAGGCGGACACCGCCGGTTACTACCCCGTGGTCGCCGAGAACGGGCGGTACCTGCTCTGGGGCTTCACGGAGCCGCCGGATAAGATGACCCCGACCGGCCGCAACCTCTTCCTCAACGCCGTCATCCTGACCGCCAACGCGGCGCTGGCCGAGCAGGCGCGGCGGTAGATCGCCACGCGCAGAGGTCCTTGGCGTCTTACGCGCCCAGCAGCAGGCTGATGCGCAGGTAGAGGAACCACACCATGCGCACCGACAGCAACAGCACGATGAGGAAGCCCACCACCCCGATGAGGTTGGTAAAGGCGCGGTTGCGGCGTTCGCCCATCACGTTTCTGCGGTTGGCCAGCCAGAGCAGAGTGCCCGCCATGAGCGGATTGCCGATAACGGTCATGGCCTGTCCGGCGATCATCAGGTTCACCGGGGCGGTCCGGGTCCACAGCCCGAAAGCCGCCACCAGGAAGCCGACCAGCAGCACGCCGACAGTGAGGATACGCGGCCAGCGGTCGCTCATCTTTCCGGGCAGACCGAGGCCGTCGGCCAGCGCCGTGCCGCCGATCATCGCGTTGATGAGGAAGGGATTCAGCGCGATCGGGACCAGGCCGATGCAGAAGACGTAGAACGCAACCGGGCCCAGCAGCGGGCCCAACGTCAGAGCCAGTGCCGCCATGTTGTCCGCCGGCCGGCCGAAGATGACCGTGGCCGCCGTCGTCATGATGATGGCACTGACCAGCGTCAGCACGAACACGCCGGCCACCGAATCGCCGATCCCGCGATAGTAGTCCTCCACATTCCAGTTCTTCTCGCGCACCAGGTTGCCCTGGAAGAACGCCCCCGCGACGGAGAAGGTCGTCCCCAGCAGTGACGCGATCAACACGAGCGGATCGGAGATGGCGCCGTCGATGATTCGGGGAATGCCGAGCGAGAGTTTCTCGGGGACCGAGGGGACGAGGCCCTTGAGCACGCCGAGCCAGTCGGGCCAGGCCACAAACAGGTTGAAGAGGAACGAGACCAGCACGATGCCCACCATCACCTTCATGATCCGCTCGATGGTCTTGAAGACGTGGGTCGCTTTGAAAAGGAACACGCACAGCAGCAGGTTAAGCGCACCCATTGCGGCAAGCTGCACGGTCAGCGTGTGGCCTTGCGGGGCGAACGCACCGGCCACCAGCGCGATGGCGAGGTTGTTGGAGAACTGGAACGCCGCACACGTCAGACAGAGCACGATGCCCAGCAGCGCCGCAAAGGGGCGGTTCACCTCCCGGGCCAGCGTCGTGAAGTGGGTCGCGCCTGCCGTCACGCCGGTGCGGGCCGACATGGTCATGTACGCTCCCATGACCAATCCCGCCAGCGCCAGCAGCCAGAGCAGCTCGTACCCGTAGGTCGCCCCCACGTTCGAGCTGATGACCAGACTGCCCGGCCCGAAGACCACACACGCCGTGATCAGGGCCGGACCGATCGACCGCCACCAGGGAGACTTCCGAATCGCAACATCTACCGAAGCGGACATAGCCGTCCTTTCCTCTCATGCGTCTACCACAGGGCCGTTCCCGGCATGCAGCGGGCCGCACAACGCCAAGAGGGTATCAGCAACAGGTCCCGGACGCCAGTATGAAAGCCCAAATCGCACCAGGGCGGGTGCACTGCGTGTTTGTAGGTAGGTTCCTGCCGAGGCCAGGAGAGGGGCTGTCATCTCGAAGAGCGTGGCGGATGTCATTTCGACTGAGGGCTTGCCCCTTCAACTGCGTTCAGGGCAGGCTCTGAGCGAAGTCGAATGGGGCGAAGCCCGCACGGAGAAATCTGGCCGAGGATAAGGCAATAGCCCCTTCGCAGCCGGATTCCTCCACTCCGCTGCGCTCCGGTCGGAATGACAAAGTCGATTGCAACCCCCGTGAAGGTGTACCTACAAACATCAAGTGCACCCCATCAGGGCGGAATCTGTCCGTCCTCCGAGCGGACGAGGTCCCTCCGGGGCGCTTCGTGGGACAGTCCGGCCCGCCCACCAAACCAATCTGGTATAGGGGATTCCACTATCCCAAATTAGGCGCAATCCTCATGCGGCGTAGCTGCCTGCTGCTCCGATAATTACAGTAGATTTGTATCGGATTGATTGGATTTGCGAAGAGGCAGGGACGCCCGCCGGACCGCGCGACTCCCAGAGCTGGGACTCCGGCAGACCCCTCTTCGCTTCAGGAACGTGAGGTGAACGATGGACTCGTTCAACCGCCAGCAAGACATGGACACGGGTGTTGCGGTTCTGGACATGGACCATCAGCCGCCGATCCGCCGGCAGAAGGTCCGGGAGATTCGCCGCCAGCTCCGCCAGGGACGCTACAGCGTCGCCGACCGTCTCGACGTCGTTGTAGAAAGACTCCTGGATGTGCTGAACCGATAGCGGACCGCCTTCGCCAGAATGACGTAAGATAAGCCACTGCAAACACTTATACTCTTCACCACAACACCCGGTGCCGCCCTTGTGGGTGCACTTGATGTCTGTAGGTAGACCGTCACGGGGGTTGGAATCGACTTTGTCGTTCCGACCGGAGCCCAGCCTTTAGCCCTGAGTGAAGTCGAATGGGGCAGTGGAGGAATCCGGCTGCGAAGGGGCTATTGCCTTATCCTCGGCCAGATTTCTCCGTGCGGGCTTCGCCCTTCGTCGAAATGACATCCGTCACGCTCTTCGAGATGACAGCCCCCTTTCCTGGCCTTCGCAGGAACCTACCTACAAACACGCAGTGCACCCCGGGCTTGTCCTTCGCACGCTTCGAGGTTGCGGTTCGGTCCCGATCCCGCTATACTGGCTGCCTTTTCGTAAGGCGACAAAGGCAAAGGGCACAGATGAAGATTGCATTGGGCACCGATCACGCGGGGTTTCACTACAAGGAGCGGATCAAGGAATACCTGATCGCACAGGGACATGAGGTCACCGACTTCGGGACCCATTCGCCGCAGAGCTGCGACTACCCCGATTTCATCTACCCTGCCGCCCTAGCGGTCGGCGAAGGCCGGTGCGATCGGGCCATTGTCCTGGGCGGCAGCGGCAACGGCGAAACGATCGTCGCCAACAAGGTCCGGGGCGTACGCTGCGCCGTCTGCTGGCACGAGGAACTGGCCCGGCTGAGTCGTGCCCATAACGACGCCAACGTGATCTCCATCGGCGCACGGATGGTGTCGCTCGAACTGGCCCTCAAGATGGTCGAGATCTGGCTGACCACCCCCTTTGACGGGGGCCGGCACGCCCAACGCATCCGCAAGATCGCCGCGCTCGAAGGCAGTGCCCCGCCATCCGCTCGATAGACCGCGCGCCGGCAGTGTCCCCTCCCATCGCTTGCCGCTCCCGCGGAAAGCGACCGGAATCCCACCTGTTTCCAGGGATTTGGCCTAAAGACTTGCCGAGCAGGCCCCGATGATATAGACAACACGGAATATGACAACTCGGGGCTCCTGAAAGGCACGCATATGTCTATCCGAACGACGTTGTCTGTTGCCATCATGACACTTCTCGGCGTGGGCGCGGGCGCGACTCTCGCCGCGGACACAAAGGTCGAGCACGATTTCCCGCCGATCGTATGGGATTTCCAGGGCAAACCCGTTCCCGAGACCCGGTGGTCACCCTGGCTGCCGCTGGGTGTGCAGACGGGCCTGCGCTACAAACTGGGCTTTCGCTTCTCCGACGGCACCATCTCTCTGCGGTGCCCGGTTCGCGTGACGTTCACCTACGACGAGAGCAAGGCCCAGTCGGGAAGCGATTTCAAGATCAAGGTGAAGGCCACGCCCATCGGCTCCGAAAGCGACACCTTTGCCACCGCCTTCGGAATCTCTCTTCCGAACACCTTGCAGGTCGGTCTGATCGGGGTCACCGGTCTGCCGATCGATCTGCCGTGGTTCGACCTGCCGCTGGACTTCTGGGACATGGTCTCGAACATCCCGAAGGTCGGCGAGAGCATCGCCAGCGCCGTCAGCAACATCGGCGTCAACACTGATACGCAGGATGCACTGCCCTTGGGCACGTCGCAGGCATACCACGACGAGCGGGATCTGATCAGCTTCGATCTGACGGACAAGAGCCCGGCGGAACTGGCACCGGAGATTTTCGAGGAGATCCCCGAGGACGTGCGGACCAATGCGGTGCGCGCGGTGAAGGTCGCGAACATGGTCAGCGACGCCGAGGCGATCGACATCCTCCAGGATGCGCTGGAGACGGCCATCTCCGCGATCTACGATGCGCCCAATCTGACGCTGAGCGCCGATCCGTACTACGTCGTCGAAGGGGTGCGCCTGCGTCTGAACGTCAAGTGTTACATCCCCGACGGCAAAGGTTCGGGCTATTACACCCTGTACTTCGACCGGCCCAACCAGGAGCAGGAGATCGTCTTCAGAGACATCACGCCCTTCGTCGGCGACAACGACAAGATCCACATCGTCGCCGACAAGATCGCCTACGAATTCCGCGTCAAACAGGGCCTGACCGCCACGATCAAGCTGTCCGTCCTCGACGTCGATCTGGACAACGTCGAGAAAGTGGTGACCTATCACACCGCCGAACTGACGCCTCAGGACGGCTTCCGGATCGAGGTCCCCCTGAAGAAGAACACCGCGACGCTCCAGAGCATGCGCGTCCATCCCGGCGCGACCTCGGCCTCGGTCAACTGGACCAGTCCGAACGTGCCGCTGATGGGCTACGTCAGCGTTTACGACAGCAGCCGCAAGTTCCTCAAGAAGGTGCAGGAGAACACCTACAAGAACGCGCACAACGTCATCGTCACCGGCCTCCAGATGGGCACGCCGTACATCTTCGGTATCGAATGCGTCAGCAGCAGCGGACAACGATTCTCCGGAGGCGAGCTCCAAACCACCACGCTCACGGATGTCCCCACCAAGGTCAGCGAGATGGTGTGCAACGACCTGTCTATGGGCAGTCCCCAAGTGACCGCGGGCCTGGACTACATCGACTTCCAGTGGACCACGAATATCGCGGCCTCGACCGAGGTGCTGTATTCCCCTTCGCCTGATCTGTCCGTGAACTACATCGCGGCGGTGAAGAAACGCAGCGGCAACGTGGTCCAGGGCTGGGTCACGCGCGACAGCGGACGCGAGTTCGTCACGAATCACTCGATGCGCATCACGGGTCTCGACCCCGGCGTCGAGTACCATTACAACGTGGTTTCCTGGACGTTCGAAGACCCCGAGAACGAGATCGACCCGCAAGACCGCGTCGGCGTCATCGGCAGCGTCACCACGCTTTCCATCCCGCGCCCCTGCGTCAAGGTCAAGGCCCAGTTCCGCGATGCCGGCGTTCCCGACGTCCCCGTCATCGTGACGAAGGCAGGTGACGCGGGCTATCGTGTGGCCATCATCACGGGCACCGGCGGCCTGACGCCGCTGATCACATTCGACAAGGCCAACGCGACATACCGGTTCGCGGTCCAGGGCCATCCGGCGTATGAAGACGTCACCTCCGGACCACTGAACGTTTCCGCTACCACGGAGGGCGAGATGCCCACCGTCACCCTGACACTCGCCAGCCGCCCGTCCCCGGGAGGATTCGTCTACGATACCCAGGGCAATCCGATCCAGGGCGCGACGGTCAAGATGCTCGCCCCGATCCAGCGTCAGACGACCACCGACCGGCTGGGCCACTACACCTTTGATGGATGGTTCGATTTCGTCGGCACCGTGCAACTGGAGATCAACAAACAGGATTTCGTCACGAAGAAGATCCTTGGAACCGTCGGATCGGTCAGCCACGCGCGGATGTTCTCGGCGCCGAACTGCATCCTTCCCAGTGCGATCGCGACCGTCAACATCACCGCCAAGACGCAGAGCGGAGCGCCCGTCTCCGGCGCCACCATCCTCGTCAAGGAAGGCGGGACGCAGAAGGGCAGCATCAGCACGAACGCCCAGGGCCTGGCCACCTTCGCCTGCAACTTCAACGACAACAACGTCAACGAGCACAATCTCACGTTCGAGCTCCAGCCGCCGACGGGATCAAAGATCATGGCGGTGTCCACACGCCTGCCCGTGATCGGAGGTTCCATCCAGAAGCTGGACCTGACCGCAGTGGAGGATACTCAGGGGCCGCAAATCTCCAACCTCGTTCTCAAGCAGATCGGCGCCCACAACATCGACGCGACGTTCTCGCTCAACGACAGGACGGCGACCAGCTCGCTGGTCTACGAGGACCCGAAGGGGCGGACCGGCACCACCGACTGGAACAGCGGCTCGGGCAACCCGTCCGATCCGACCTCCTTCCATCGTATCATCCTTCAGGGCAACAACCTCGATCCGGGAAGGTACAGAATCAAGGTCAAGGCCAAAGACGCTCGCGGCAACATTACAGAAGGTCCGTTCGTCGAATTCACCCTCTTCGGCGAATCGCTCTGGAACCTCCATGCTGCGAATGTCCGCCAGAACTCCGCCCTGCTGCGATGGAACCGATTCCCCGCAGCGAACGAGGCGAGCTTCAACAAGTTCGGCAAGTACGTCCTGAAGGTCGGCAATCAGACGCCGATCGAAATCACCAACGCCGACACCACCAGCTACACCGTGCAGAACCTGTCCGCCAACACGACGTACAACGCCAGTATTCACGTCGTCATGGCCGGTTCCTCCGGGTACCTGACCGTGCCCGGAACGACGAGCTTCCAGACGCTCTCCAGCCCGCCGGTCATATCGAACCTGGCCGTTCAGCCGTCCGTTTCCCCGCTGAAAGAAAACGTCCACGTGACGGCAACCATCGCGGATGCCGATACGAACGTGAAGAAGGCCACGCTGACGCTCGTCGATCCGAAGACGAAGAAGGATCTGGCCTCCAAGACATACAACACGAACAGTGTCGCGTTCGAGCACAGCTTCAAGCTCGACCATCCGGGCGACTACACGCTCGTGCTCACCGCCGCCGATGAGGCAGGCCAGACCGCCGCCGAGCAGAAGATCACGGTGCTCGAAACGGAGAAACCGAAGATCAGCCTGGCCAAGGTTCCCTCCACGTCGAATGTCGGCGACGCGGTCACAGCGACCGTCCGCATCACCAACATCGAGAATCTCAAAGGCGACCTGGAATGTCGTGTCAACTGGGGCGATGGCACGGAGGAAACCGTGCCCGTCAAGGCCAAGGAAAAGCTTGCCTCGGGGGCAGAGACCGAGTCAAAGAGCGACACGGTTGAACTGTCACATGCCTACAAGAATGACGGGGCCTTCACTATCACCGTCACCGTCGACCTGGCCATCGCGAAGACCCGGATCGCCTCGGACCCGGTCTCGAAGAATATCACGATCAAGTCCGTGGCTGCGACGGCAAGTCTGACCAAACAGGCCCAGGACAATACGCTCACATTCCACATCAAGGCGGTTCAAGGCTCGTATCCGATCGCATCCTGGACGCTGGACTTCGGCGACGGCGCCAAAGAGAGCGGCCAGGGGCCCGTCGATAAGGACGTCACGCACGTCTATCTGAGAAAAGGCGAATACGCGGTCAGATTCGACGTGACCGACTCGAAGAAGAACGTGGTCAGCAAGACCACGTCGGTGAGGATCCGCAACGATGCTCCGCTCGGCGGTGGCGTGCAGAATCCTCCGGGAGGCACCGTCCTGAAACCCGGCGGGGACGCGGACGCTGCACCGGGTGATGGTGGCGGCGCAAGCCGGGATAAAGGCGACCAGGAGGCCCGGGGGGACCTGGCCCTCGTGGAGCTGCAACTGCCCGAGAGCATCCGCGCAGAACAGTCGCTCCCCGTGGGGGTTACGCTCAAGAACGACAGCACCATCGGTGTCGAGGGTGTCGGCGTGACTCTGTACGTCGGCGGCAAGAAGATCGAAGCACAACAGGTGACTCTCAAGGCGGGCGAGACAACGACGCTGACCTTCAAGTACACGCCGAACAAACCGGCGACGTACACCTTCATGGCGAAGATCACTCACCCGAGCGGATTCACCGACACCAACACCAGGAACGATTCGATCACGCGCAGAGCCACCGCGCAATAGCGAACGCGCAGGTCAATCCCGATGCCGTTCGGAGACAGGCCCCTGCGCCGCGCCCATGCCGCTCGGGGAAGCAGGTTGAAAGCGAGCCGGAGCGGCATTAGACTGGCAGGAGGACCGTCTGGACCATGCCACGATCAGGATGGCAGAATCCCACAGGAGAACTCCATGACACCTGCGTGCAGACTTCATACGATGCTGTCGATTGCCCTGCTGGCTTTATTCTTCTGTCCGAGTACGCCCACCAGGGCAGCAACGGTCCTCGTCGAGGCCGAGAGCTTCGACCACCCAGGCGGTTGGGTGCTCGACCAGCAGTCGATGGATCTGATGGGCTCACCCTATCTGCTGGCCCACGGCTTCGGTGTACCAGTCCCGGACGCGGTCACGACCGTTGCCCTTCCGGCGCCGGGCACGTACCGTGTCTGGGTCCGCACCCGCGATTGGGTCGCCACCTGGAATGCCCCGGGCGCGCCGGGAAGGTTCCAACTGCTCATCGACGGAAGGCCCCTCGTAACGACCTTCGGCACCGAAGGCGCCAACTGGCACTGGCAGGACGGCGGCGCTGTCGAAATCCCGGCCGCAACGGCCAGACTTGCCTTGCACGATCTGACCGGCTTCGAAGGCCGATGCGACGCCATCGTCCTGAGCAGCGACACGGATTTCGTCCCGCCCAACGAAGGCGACGAGATGAATGCGTTCCGGCGCAAAGCTCTCCGCCTGCCGGAGCAGCCTGAGGATGCAGGCCGATTCGATCTCGTCGTGGTCGGTGGTGGCATGGCGGGCACCTGCACGGCGATCTCCGCGGCCCGCCTGGGCCTTCAAGTCGCGCTCGTGCAGAATCGCCCGGTCCTCGGAGGCAACAACAGTTCTGAGATTCGCGTGCACCTCAACGGCGAGATCAACCTGCCGCCCTATCCGCGCCTCGGCGACGTCGTGCGGGAACTCGACTCCGGCAAGCGCGGCAACGCACAGCCGGCGTCTCACTACGACGACGACAGGAAACTCCGCGTGGTGCGGGCCGAGCCCAACATCCACCTGTTCCTCAACACGCACGCGTACAAGGTCGAAAAACAGGGCGACCGGATCGTCGCGATTGTCGCCCGAGAGCTCATGACCTCGCGGGAGCTGCGCTTCACGGCGCCGCTGTTCGCCGACTGCACCGGCGATGGGACCATCGGCTATCTGGCGGGCGCCGACTGGCGGATGGGCCGCGAGAGCAAGGCCGAGACGGGCGAATCGATGGCGCCCGAAACGCCCGACCGGATGACGATGGGCGCCTCGGTCCAGTGGTACTCGGCGAAAACCGATCAGCCAAGTCCGTTTCCCGATTGCCCCTGGGCGCTGGAATTCAGCGAGGCCAGTTGCCAGAACGCCACGCGGGGCGACTGGGACTGGGAATCCGGCCTGAACAACGACCAGATCACCGAGATCGAGCACATCCGCGACCACACCTTCCGCGCGATCTACGGCAACTGGGCCTTCCAGAAGAACCACAGCCGGGAGAAGGCCAAGTACGCCAACCTCAAGCTCGACTGGGTCGCGTACATCGCCGGGAAGCGCGAGTCGCGCCGGCTGCTGGGCGACGTGATCCTCCAGCAGCAGGATGTGCAGGAGTTCCGCGCATTCCCCGACGCGTTCGTGACGACGACGTGGTCCATCGACCTGCACTATCCCGCCCCGAAAAACACGGAGCACTTCCCGGGCATGGAGTTCCGCACGATCTGCGTGCAGCCGGACATCAAACCCTACCCGATCCCCTATCGCTGCCTCTACTCGCGGAACGTCGCAAATCTCTTCATGGCCGGCCGCAACATCAGCGTCACCCACGTCGCGCTGGGCACCATTCGCGTGATGCGCACCGGCGGCATGATGGGCGAGCTGGTCGGCATGGCCGCATCGCTCTGCGCCAAACACGACACGACGCCTCGCGGCGTCTACGAGAACCACCTCGACGAGCTGAAGACGCTGGCCACCAAGGGCGTGGGGAAAGGCGTGTGGCAGCCTCAAGCGAAGCTTGGGGATGGCGCGCCCAGGGAGACGATCGCTGCGACCGAGCAAGCGTTTCGCTCCGCTCAGATCGCCGGCTATGCCCTGAGCAAGGTGCAGCGATGGTTGCACGAGAAGGCCCTGCCGGTCATCGATCCGCAAACGGGCCTGTATCCCGCCGACGGCAAGTGGAACTATCGCGACACCGCCGCCGATTGCTATCCGTTCCTGTGCTGGGCCGCCTTCGTCGTCGATAAGGACGCGCTCGATGGCCCCGTCCGCGAGATCCTGCACGCCGAGCAGAAGCTCTGCAATCATCTCGACCGCATCCCCACTCCTTACGACTGGCAGAGCAGACAAAAGATCGAGGTCGATTACGACGAGCTGATCTTCCAGGCGTCCGAGTACGTCAAGGATGGGCTGATCGCCATCGTCGAGGTGACGGGCAAGGGCGAATGGTTCGACCGCATGCTCGCGATCGAGGAAGACATCTGGAAACACGCGCGGTACGACACGCCGCACGGCAAGATCCCGTCGAAGAACATCGAGGTCAATGGCGAACAGCTCCAGGCGCTGGCCCGGCTGTACACGATGACCGGGCGTGAGGAGTTCCTCACCTGGGCCGAGCGTCTGGCCGACTACTACTTCGATCAGCCGGACTTCGTGCCAACGCGGCTCCGCGATCACGGCTGCGAGATCATCGGCGGACTCGGTTTGCTCTACGCCGTCGAGGTGCAGGCGAACCGCCCCAAGGCCAAGGTCTATGAGGCCCGGCTCAAGCACGTTTTCGACACCATCCTCGCCAAGGGCTGCAACGAAGACGGCATGATGTACAACCACCTGACCGCCCGCGACGGCGGCAACGGCCAACTCAGCGACGGCTGGGGCTACAACTACGTCGGCTATCTCTGCTACGACACGGCCCTCGGCCGGCCGGTCTATCGCACGCAGGTGGAACGCACGCTCAAGAACCTCACCAAGCCCGAGTATGACAACTACAACTGGGAGGGCAACTATTCCATCGACGGCTTCGCCGACTCGATCGAAGGAGCGATCTACCTGCTCAATCGCGTCCCCGTCGAGGAGGGTTTCGCCTGGGTCGACCGCGAGATGGCCCGTAGTGTCACGCGCTCGAGCGATCCGCTCGAGACGGCCGAACTGTGGGGCACGATGAAGCTCGAAGCCAACGGCGTGCGCACGGTTCTTATGCACGCGCTGATGCACACCCAGGGCATCATCGCCCGCCCCTGGCAGAAGGGCCTCCAGCTCGGCGCCGCCCGAGTCGATCCCGCGAGCGACGAGCGACCAGCGACGAGCGACGGTATCATCATCGTGGTCCGCTCCGACCAGCCGTGGTCCGGCACGCTCTGCTTCGACATCCCGCGCCATCGCGAATACATGGGCTTCGCCCAGGACTGGCCGCGCATGAACACCCTGCCCGAATGGTTCACCGTCGAGCCGCCCGTGAAATACACCGTCGAGGGCCTGAACGAGGCCATCGCCGCCACCGGCCGGTCCCTCCACGGAGGCTTGCCCCTGGCCCTCGAACCGGGCCAGGAAAAGCTCCTCCTCATCCGCCCCACCCGCTGATCAAAACCCGTAAGGGCCAGGTCCGTGTGCCTGCCCTTTTACCCAGTGACAATTCACGAACCTTTCTTTGGAGGAATCTCCGATGACAGAAACGACGTATCCCTGCGCCGACGGAGGAGCGATTCGCCTCTGGCGGAATGATTCGCCCCCGCTGACCATGGCCAAGAGTGTCTACGAAACGCTGCGGCGGACGAGGCCGCGATCGAGACAGGACCTGAAGAACTACGTGAAGGTGTTCCTCGGGATCGACGTGCCGGACGTGCGCATCTGTCCCGACCACAGCAGCCCGATGGACTACCTGTGGCACAGCTTCAGCGTCGATGACGCTGCAAATGCGAAATTTGAATCTCGAAATTCGATATTCACAGGCCGCAACGCGGACTGCATCGTCTGGGCCAATCGGGGCGGGGGCAAGACGGAGTTGGCGGCGGTCGCGACGCTGCTCGACGGCCTGTTCAAGAGCGGCTGCCAGGTCCGCATCCTCGGCGGCTCGGGCGAGCAGTCCAGCCGGATGTATGAATACCTCACCGCGTTCCTGCACCGCGGCTTCGCGAGCGCGCTGGATGGTCCGATCCGAAAAGGCAGCTGCCGTTTCGCCAACGGCGCCGCGGTCGAGGTGCTGACACAGTCGGCCACCAGCGTGCGGGGCCAGCACGTGCAGAAGCTGCGCTGCGACGAGGTCGAGCTGTTTGACGAGGACGTGTTCGCGGCCGCCAAGTTCACCACGCTCAGCAAGGAGAACCTCACCGCAGGCATCGAGCTGATCAGCACGATGCACCGGCCCTATGGGATCATGCAGCGCGAGGTCGCCGCCGCGACGAAAACGGGCGTGCCTGTCTTCAAATGGTGCCTGTGGGAGACGATCGAGAAGTGCACGGGCCGCAACTGCTCGCAGTGCCCGCTGTGGGAAGACTGCCGGGGCAAGGCCAAGAACGCGGCCGGCTACCTGCGGATCGACGACTGCATCGCGCAGATGCGCCGCAGCAGCCGCTCCGGCTGGGAGGCAGAGATGCTCTGCATCCGGCCCTCGCTCGAGAACGTCGTCTTCAGCGAGTTCGAGCCGACGGTTCACGTCAAGTGCGTCGATTACGATCCCAACCTGCCTCTGTATCGCACGCTGGACTTCGGCTTCGTCAATCCATTCGTCTGCCTGTGGATTCAGGTCGACCGCGAGGGCGCCGTGCGCGTGATCGACGAGTACATCCGCAGCCGGGCGACGATTGACGTGCACGCCCGAGAGATCAAGACGCGAACGCCCTGCCCCGAGGAGCGGGTGGCCGCGACGTTCTGCGATCCGGCGGGCGCCGCTGCCGGCGACATCACCGGAACCAGCGTCGTCCGCGAGCTGCGCGGCCTCGGAATCGCCACGCGCTACCGCAGGAGCGGCATCGTCGAGGGGATCGAGCTGATCCGCCGGGCTATCCGCTCCGGGGACGGCCTCAGCTCGCTCGTCGTCTCGCCCCGCTGCTGCCGCCTGATCGAAGCGTTGCAGTGCTACCACTACCCCGACGACGGTCCGGCCGCCTCGGGCGAGCTGCCCGTCAAGGATGGCGTCCACGACCACCCCATCGACGCCCTGCGCTACTTCTTCGCCAACCACCAGCACCCCCGCCAGGCCACCACCCGCCGGTATTAGACCCCACGCGTGATCGGCGCCGGGGTCCGACTTGTCTTCCTGGCGACCCTTGGTCTTTTCATGCCGAGCAGAGCCATCCTTCGCCGAGGAGGGCGAGGCATGCCTCGCCCCTACGAGCGCAATTGAACCTGTAGGGGCGACGCATGCGTCGCCCTTGCCTGTGAGCGATCAATGCCGGGCGTGTCACGAATTGTGTTGCATTCGGAAGGGCGCCACGTGTAGAATCAATGTGTTGGAGGCGTCCTCACGGGCAGGTCTTTTCAAGCCTGTGAGGCCATAAAGGAGGTTGGGGCCATGCCCCAAGGGCGCAGACTATGATGCGGAGCTCTTCTGTCTGTCAGCCGTGGCCGGCAGATTCTGACCGGACATCGCGGGGTGCTCTTGATGCGCGCGGGCGGCCCACCTGACAACCAGAAATCAAGGATCGAACACCAAAGTGAAAAAAACCGAGAAATCGTCGCCGCAACGCGGCGCCGCCGTTTTGGTTCTTCACATTTTGGTCTGTAAAGGAGGATCGTCATGTATCAGAGACTTCGTAGTGTAGTTCTTGTGGCCTGTGTCGCGGGCTTGGGCCTGGTGAGCGTGGCCGGAGCGGCCGACCCGAGTCTGGTGGGTTGGTGGCGATTCGACGAGACTTCCGGCACCGTGGCGTCCGACTCGTCCGGAAACGGCAACGACGCGACGCTGTACGGCGGCCCGCAATGGGTCGCCGGCACCCTGCGCGGCGCAGTCCAGATCGACGGCAAAGACGACTATCTGGAGGCCGCGCCGTCGGAATCGCTGAATGTCACCGGCAGCGCCATCACGCTGACCGCCTGGGTCTACTTCGACGACGTCAGCGTCGTCCAGATCATCCTGGCCAAGGTGTTCAACAACACCGTGCACACCAGTCCGTACTTCTCGTATGGCCTGCACATCCTGTCCAACGGGCGAGGACGATGCTGGCTGTCGCTGAAGAGCAATGCGGAGTCGTTCGCCATGGCGCCGGCCGGGACGGTCAAGGCGCAGCGATGGCACCACATGGCCGGCGTCTACGACGGCACCCAGATTCGACTGTACCTCGACGGCGAGATCGTCGCGACAACCAATGCAACGGGGGACCTCAACGCCTATCCCGACACGATTTACCGCATGGGCAACAACGGCGGCCTGACCGAACCGATGGCAGGCAAGCTGGACGAGGTCCGCATCTACAATCGTGCGCTGACGGCTGAGGAGCTTGCCGAGGTCATGATGGGTGGCGGGCCGGGCTCGTTCACGGAACTGGCGAGCGATCCGATCCCGGCCGACGAGGCCATCGACGTGCCGCGTGACATCGTGCTGAGCTGGACGCCGGGCGCGTTCGCGGCGACGCACGACGTCTACCTCGGCACGTCCTTCGACGACGTCAACAGCGCCAGCCGGGCCAATCCGCTGGGCGTGCTGGTCAGCCAGGGTCAGGCGGACACCGCCTACGATCCCGCGGGTCTGCTCGACCTGGGCCAGACGTACTACTGGCGCATCGACGAGGTCAACGCGGCGCCGGACAACACGATCTTCAAGGGCACGGTCTGGAGCTTCACCAGCGAACCGGTCGCCTATCCCATCACCGACGTCACGGCGACCGCCTCCGGCACGTATGCCGCCGGGTCGGAACCCGAAAACACGGTCAACGGCTCCGGCCTGAACGAGAACGATCAGCACTCGATCGATCTGGAGGACATGTGGCTCGGCGTTCCCAATCCCGACGAGCCACTGTGGATTCAATTCGAATTCGACCGCGCCTACAAGCTGCACGAGCTGTGGGTCTGGAACTACAACATCGCCTTCGAAGCGGTGGTCGGTTTCGGGGTCAAAAACGCGACGCTGGAGTACTCCATCGACGGCCAGACCTGGTCAAGCCTCGGTGACATCGAGCTGGCCCGAGGCGCGGCCACCGCGACCTACACGCACAACACGACGATCGATCTGGGTGGCGTGATGGCCCGATTCGTTCGACTGACCGTCCACAGCGGATACGGCTTCCTCGGCCAGTACGGGCTCAGCGAAGTGCGCTTCTTCTATGTGCCGGTCCAGGCCCGCGAGCCGCAGCCGGCTCCCGGTGCCACCGATGTCCCGGTCGATACGATTCTGGATTGGCGTGGCGGACGCGACGCCGCCTTGCACGAGGTCTTCCTGGGTACCGATCCGGCGGCACTTGCCGCGGCCGGCACCGTCAACGAGACGCAGTATGACCCCGGCACACTCGACCTGGGGACCACCTACTACTGGAGGGTCGATGAGGTCAATGAGGCCGCCGACCATGCGCGGTGGGAAGGCGAGGTCTGGAGCTTCTCCACGCTGGAGTACTTCGTCGTGGACGATTTCGAGAGTTATACTAACGACATCGACGGCGGCAAGGCGATCTTCCAGACCTGGATCGATGGCTACGACGACGACTCGAACGGCTCGCAGGTCGGCTATTTGGATGCCCCGTTCGCCGAGCGTTCGATCGTGCACGGCGGGACGCAGTCCATGCCGCTGCTGTTCGACAACACCTCGGCCGCGACGTCGGTGGCGGACCTGGAGCTTGACGGACAGGATTGGACGCGAGCGGGCATTCAAACTCTCGTTCTGTTCTTCCACGGCGACTCCGAGAACACCGGCGGGCAGTTCTACGTGGAGATCAACGGCGTCAAGGTCGTCTACCCCGGCGCGGCCAACGTGCTGACGCGGCCGGTCTGGAAACAGTGGAACATCGATCTGGCCTCGGCCGGCGCGAACCTGCGCAATGTCACAAGCTTGAGCGTCGGCGTCGATGGCGGCGGTTCGGGCGTGGTGTACGTTGACGACATCCGGCTGTATCGGTTGGCGCCGCCTCTGCCCGAGCCGCAGGATCCCGGCACCGCCGGGCTGCTGGCCTGGTATACGTTTGACAACGGCGCCGCCGACCGCTCGGGCAACGGCTACAATGGCACGCTGCTGGGTGACGCTCAGACACTGAATGGACAGTTGGTCCTGGACGGCGTGGACGACGCGGTGACCATCCCGCGGATCGGCGGAGCATCGGCGACATTCAGCACGTTCAGCTACGCGATGTGGGTCAACCCCAGCTCGTCGCTGACCTCGATCGCGTATTCCGGCGGGCTGAACAGCGACGGCTGGAGCGCCGGAGGCGTGCACTTCAAGTTCCACAACGGCGTCCTGAACGTCGGAATCAACGGCCTTGGAAGCGGCGACCTCGACGGCACGACCATCGTCCCCGTCAACGCATGGACCCACATCGCGCTGACGGTCTCGCCGACCGAAATCGTCATCTACATGAACGGGCAACAGGAGGACTACCGCGCCATCAGCGCTCCGCTGACCAACCTGACCCTCGGCGGAACCCTCGGTGCCTGGAGCAACGGCGGGGCTATCGATCGCGAAATGCCCGGGAAGATGGACGACGTCCGCATCTACGACCGGGCCTTGTCCGCGGGCGAGGTTCTGTATCTGGCCGAGCTGTAGTGTGCAGTGTGCCCACCAGGGCATTCCACGGGTGGCAGCCTCAAGCCGTAGCGCAGCGGAGGTTTGGGGATGGTGCACTTGACGGACGACCCGACGGCAGAAGGTCGCGCATGCGCTGAACCATCTCCAAGCTCTTCGAGCTTGAGGCTGCCACCCTGTTGCGCGTCCCGGCCCACACGCGACGCGTGACCGCCCTTGCAAAATGACACGAGCCGGCTATGATAATGACCATGTGAAGATTGTTTCGCGCGTGTATGCCCGCTGTCTGAGGTGCGATTGGAAAGCTCATTGAAGACGTATGTCCCGCTGACGCGGATCCAGAGGCTTGTCGGCCAACGGATGCTGGCGTCCAAGCGCACCAAACCCTGCTTCTACCTCGAGCGCAAGGCCGACGTCACGGAGCTGCTGGCGGCCCGGCACGCGCTGAGCAAACTCCACGGCGTGAAGATCACCAGCAACTCGTTTCTGATCCACGCGTTGGCTCTGGCGGCCCGGCAGTATCCGCTGGTTCTCGGCCGCCTGCGGAACGACGACGCGGATGCCGCCGCCAATCCGCCGGTGATCGACATCCCGAACGAGATCAACGTCGGCTTCGCGGTCAACAGCCCCCAGGGACTGGTGGTACCCGTGGTCCGGAACGCCGACCGCAAAACGCTGGCGCAGATCGCCGACGCCGAGCGGACCCTGACGCAAGACGCGCGAAGCAACCGCCTGAGTCTCGAAGAGATCGAAGGCGAGACGATCGCAATGAGCAATCTCGGAGCCTACGACATCGACACGTTCGTCGGCATCGTGCCGCCGGCGGCCAGCACCATCCTCGCGGTCGGCAAGGTGCTGCACAGCATCGTCCCGGCGAACGGCCATTACGAGGTCCGCAAGCAGATGAGCCTGTCGCTGGCGGTCGATCATCGCATCACCGACGGCCTGTACGCCGCGAAATTCCTGAGTTTCATCGCAGAGTATCTGAACAATCCCGAACGCCTGAAACAGGAGGACCTGCCATGAACAGCCACACCCGAACGCTCACCGGTTTCAGTCTGCTCGCCGTGTTGCTCGCCATGTCACCCGGCGCCTGCATCGCCGCGGAGCCGGCGGTCGATGTGCTCTGGCCCGCCGGAGCGCCCGGCGCCAAGGGTACCGCCGACGGCGACATCCCGAAACTGACGATCTATCTGCCGGACAAGGACAAGGCGACCGGCGCCGCCATCGTGATCTGCCCCGGCGGCGGTTACGGCCATCTGGCGATGGACCACGAAGGACATCAGATCGCCCAGTGGCTCAACTCCTTCGGCGTCGCCGGCTTCATCCTTCAGTACCGCCATCGCAACAGTGGCGCCGGCTATGGCCATCCCGCTCCGCTCCAGGACGTCCAACGGGCGATTCGCACCGTGCGCAGCGGCGCGGACCAGTGGAATGTGAAGCCCGATCGCATCGGCGTTCTGGGCTTCTCGGCCGGCGGGCATCTGGCCTCGACCGCCGTGACGCACTTCGACGACAAGGTCTACGATTCACGCGACGAGATCGACAAGGCCAGCGCCCGACCCGATTTCGGCGTATTGATCTACCCGGTGATCTCTTTCGTCGAGCCGTTCACGCACGTCGGCTCGCGTCAGAACCTGCTCGGAGCCGACGCCGGGAAAGAGCTGATCGAGAAATTCTCCAACGAGAGACAAGTAACCGCGCAGACTCCGCCATGCTTCCTGATCCACACGTGGGAGGATACGGGCGTGCCGGCCGAGAACAGCGTCTACTTCTACCTCGCCATGCGAAAGGCCAAGGTGCCCGTCGAGATGCATCTGTTCGCCAAGGGCCCGCACGGCTTCGGGCTGGGCCAGAAGATCGAAGGCACGTCCGCCTGGCCGACCCTCTGCCAGAACTGGATGAAGGTCTCCGGCTTCCTCGGACAATAGAATCGCAATGCGGCGCTCGTCACGGCGCGCCGCTGGGGCTGTCCGCCTGGGACGGAGCCGACTCGCTCGAAGCGCCGTTGGCGGGCGACTCTTGCGACCGGCGGGTCGGCGGGATCGGATAGCTCTTCAGCGGAGGCGGGCTGTACTTTCGCGGCAGCGGCGGCTGGATCTCGCGAATCTCGATCGGCGCCGATTCGGAGCCTTTGGCCTGCGCGTCCGTTGCGTTATCGCCTTCGACCGGTGACGCAGGTGGCATCCTCAAGTCCTGCGGACTTGGGGATGGTTCCACACCTTCGGAACAGGGTGTCTCGTCCGCCTTCGGCGGACCCCCGGACCAGGACTGAAGCTCCGACTCAACAATCGCCTCGACATCGTCGGACGGGTTCGTTTCGGAATCGAGCGGAATCGGCTCGTCGACCTCCCCAAGCAGACCGTCCATCTCATCGGCGGTCACCCCGGCCTCCGGTTCAACCGGGGCAGCTTTGGGTTCCCACTCGACGCGCATAGTTTCCGCCGGAGTGAACTGGGCGGCCGGCTCGACCGCGGCCGCCGATTCCTGGTCCGGTGCAGGCTCGACATCCAGTTCCGCCTGCGGCTCGACGCCGAGGAAGAACCGCGCGACGCGCCGGTAGTCCTCGGCGCCGTTGCAGGTGGGATCATATTCGAAGATGGTCTGGCCGTAGCTCGGCGCCTCGGCCAGCTTGATATTGCGTCGGATGAACGTGGGTACCAGACGCGCATCGGCCCACGCACAGGCTGAACCGCGCGCGTTTTCGAGGAACCGCTCGATGTCCGCACGCACCTCGTTCGGCAGAGAGGCCCGCGTGTCGAACATGCACAGCAGCACGCCGCTGACCTTCAGGTCACGATTGATCCGCTTGTTGACCAGCTCGACCGTCTGGAGCAGCTTGCCGAAGCCCTGGAGCGCCAGGAAGTGCGGCTGCAGCGGGATCAGCACCTCCTGGGAGGCCGCCAGCGCGTTCAGCGAGAGCAACCCCAGCGACGGGGCGCAGTCGATCAGGCAGAAGTCGAACCGGTTCTGACTGGCCTGCATCGCCTCGCGGAGGATGATCTCCCGGCCGACCACGCTGACCAGTTCCGTCTCGGCGCCGACGAGATTGATATTGGCGCCCAGCAGCCACAGGTTGGAGCGGACCATCATGAGAGCCTGCTCGAACCCGGCCGACTGCATCAGCACTTCGTACGAGCCGGGACGGACCGCCTGAGGCTCAATGCCCAGATGAATCGTCAGGTGCGCCTGCGGATCGAGATCGATGACCACGACCCTCTGGCCCAAGGCCGCCAGGGCCGCCGCGGTGTTGGCGGTGGTGGTCGTCTTGCCCACACCGCCTTTCTGATTCAGGACTGCGATCGTTCTCAACCTGTCGACCTCGGCTTGTCTTCCATGCGCTGCGGGTTCGTGTTGAGCTTCTTCAAAACCGCATCGAGCACGCCGTTGACGAACGGGCCCGACTTCTCTGTGCTGTACTTCTTGGCCAGCTCGATCGCCTCGTTGATCACAACCTTGGGGGGAATATCGTTACAGCACTTCAACTGATACACCGCCAGACGAAGGATGCTCTTGTCCACGGGCGATAGACGCGAGAACTGCCAGCGGATGGTGGCCTCGACGATCAGCTCGTCGCAGACCTCGACATGCTCCCATGTCCCCTGCGTCCACTCCCAGGCCAGTTTGCGGGTCCGCTCGTCGGGCTCGTTGACCGTGAAGAACTCACCCATCAGACGCGGGAGCAGGTCGGCCCCTTGAACGTCCAACTGATAGAGCGCCTGAATCGCCAGCTCTCTGGCCCGTGTTCGTTTGTCAATACGCATCCCGATGCGAGCGTCCTTGCACAAAAAGTGCGGTTGCCGCGACTATATCTGCTCCATGACGCTGGCCATTTCCATGGCGGTCATGGCGGCGTTGGCACCGGCGTTGCCCATCTTCGTTCCGGCCCTCTCGACTGCCTGTTCGAGCGTCTCGCAGGTCAGCACGCCGAAGACCGTGGGGACGCCGGCGTCATAGTTGATCTGCCCGATACCTCGCGTGACCTGCTGAAAGACGGCTTCGTAGTGCCCGGTCTGGCCCCGGATAACGGCACCCAGACAGATCACCGCGGCGTACTTGCCGCTCTCGGCCAGCTTCTTGGCCACGACGGTGATCTCACAGGCGCCGGGAACCCAGACGACCAAGATCTGCTCGTCGGAGGCGCCGTGGCGCTGAAGGCAATCGATCGCTCCGCCGAGAAGCTTCGACGTGATGAACTCATTGAACCGGCTGACGACGATGCCATACTTGCCCTTGCCGGCTGTGATCTGCCCTTTGACTTCCTGGATCATGCTCTGGACTCTCCACGTCTTCGGCCGGTTGCGCCGACCGAGCATACAAAACGGACTGTGCCCGCCTTGTCACATCATATCATCGGCTTATTATAGGATGCTTGCCGACGCGTTTCCAGAAAAACCCCTGCCGCCGCCGGCATCCGGCGTGCAAACAACTGCAACATCTTATCCGAAGGCACTTTACGTCGCGAACGAATTGACCCGCTCCGGGCCGGTGCGCAACGCAACGGCGGCACCGCGCACCCGGTGCCGCCTGATGAGAGGAACTGCTCTACAAGCACTTACGAGGGTTAGCTGCCCTGGATTTGGATGCGTTTGGGTTTGGCCTCTTCGGGTTTGTTGATGCGGACGGTCAGCACCCCGGCGTTCATCTCGGCGCTGATGTGGCCGGCGTCGACATCGTTGGGCAGCGTGAACTCACGGCGGTAGTCGCCGATCCGCGTCTCCCGGTAAACAGGAGTCCCGGACTCTTCCGGATCGACCTTGCCCGTGACGATCAGCGTGCCTTTGTCGACGGTGATGTCGGCGTTTTCCTTCCTGACGCCGGGCATGTCGTACCGAAGGATCAGACCGTCCGGCGTTTCACTGGTGTCCACCGGAGGCACGAAGTACTGCTGCATTTGCTCTTCTCTTCGCGTCACCGCCGCCTGCTGCGGTCGGGTAATCTCCTGCTGATTCGTTGCCATAGCTCTCAACCTCCCATCAAACGATAACGATCCTGTCGTCGCCGTTGGGTTGTCTTACGATGCTATCTTGATCTTCTTGGCCTTCGCTTCTTCGGCCTTCTCCATGTACACGCGCAGCACGCCGTCACGGTACTCGGCCTTGACGGAGTTCATATCGACCGGTGCCGGCAAGGTTACGGTTCGCGTGAATGTCCCCATCGGTCTCTCCCGGCGGTAGTAGCGCTCCTCCGGCAACTCCTCCACCTTGCGCTCGCCCTTGACGGTCAGCGAGTCACCCAGAACGGTCAGTTCAATGTCTTCGACCCTCATTCCCGGCGCCTCGGCGGTCACTACCAGCGCCTGACCCTGGTCATAGACGTTGATCGCCGGGAAGGTGCCGCGTGGCACGCTCCGCAGACTCAACGGACGACCCACCGCATTGAGAATCCGATCCATTTCTTCCAGCGTCTTGCCCACGTCAAAGAATGGAGACCAGTTCTCGAACCACATCGTCAGTACCTCCCATTGATCTCTACCCACTCTTCTGCGGCATCCATGCCTTCCTGCCTTTTCCACTCTACAATCCAGTGTTGCAAACCCCGTGCCAGAATACAGGAGCTCTCCTCAACCCATTGTAATAACACATGTTAGAGATACTCTCATGCATGCGATAGCACGCCCGCATCTGCCATTCTTGCAGAGACCCCTGCTGTCAGCCACGTTATCGCAAACGTGACATGACATCCGTTAGGCAGCGGCCCTGTGGATTTCGCAGGCTTGGCCTGCACATCGGCGGTTTGTGGTTATCAGACGGCTTGCGCGGGGATGGTGCAAGCGCAGTCGCTGCGGCGGTTATCGGACGGGGACGGTGAGGCAGGGGTTCGGCCAAGCTCCATTCTGCAAGGGACTTATGCACGGGCGCAGGCGGCGGGCCGGCCGGGCGAAAAGGACTTCGCAGGCAATGGAAAATGGGTTAAGGGCCCCGGCGTCGGCGGGCGATAAAGGCGGGTGTGATCATGTTGTACCCTTGGAACGCTGGAGGCATGCAACGACGATGCTGTTCGACGACATGGAGTTCGGGACCTACGATCGCGCCGAGCACAACGCCCGCAAGGCTTACGAGCTGTACGAAGACGGCCACATGGCCCAGGCCCTCGTGGAGCTGGACCTGGCACTGGAGATCAACCCGACCAACAGCGCCTGGCATTTCAACAAGGGTCTGACGCTCGACTCGATCAGCCGGTTCAGCGAGGCGATCGAAGCCTACGAAGCGGCGCTGGAGCTGAGCCCGGGCGATCTGGAGATTCTCAACTCGCTGGCGGTCGATTACACCCGCACGGGACAATATGACCGGGCGATCGCCACGTTCGAATACATCCAGCAGCTTGACTCGCGATTCGAGCCGTGCTACTGCAACCGCATCATCACCTACACCGAGATGGGCCTGCACGATCAGGCCGAGCAGATGTTCTACCTCGCCCAGCAGCTCGAGCCCGACTGCGCCCTGTGCTACTACAACATCGGCAACAGCCTGTTTGCACGCGGCCAGTACAAGAGGGCCGTTCAGTGCTGGCTCAAGACGGCCGAACTCGAACCGAGCCATCCGCAGATCCACTATCGCATCGCCCAGGCCTACTGGTCGCAGGGCGATCCCGTCGCGGCGCGCGAGCACTTCCTGCTGGAGCTGCGCGCCAATCCGGGCGACGTCGAAGTCATCATGGACTTCGCGCTGTTCCTTCTGGAGCTCGGTGACATCGCCTCGTCACGCGAGAAGTTCCATCGTATCCTCGAACTCGATCCGGACTTTGCGCCGGCGCTGTTCTATCTCGGCGAGATCGCGTTCAATCAAAACGATCTGCCCCGCGCCGAGAAGCTGTTCCGGCAGGCGCTCGACCGGGACCCGAATCTGCCCGGCCCGCACTATCGTATGGCCCAGTGCGCCCTGGCCGCCGGGCGACCGAAGGAGGCGCGGGCGTTCCTGATGGCCGAACTGGAGCTCGATATCGAGGAGGCGGGCACGCTGATCTCCATGGGCTCGATGTTCCTGACCCTCGGCGACAACGACAACGCCATCGGCTGTCTGCTGCGTGCCAGCAACCTCGACATGACCAACGCCGACGCACACTACTATCTCGGCGTGGGCGCCGCCAACAAGGGGCACCTGGACGACGCGGCGCAGTTTTTCGCGCATGCGCTTGACCTGGACCCGGATCACCTGGGCGCGTTGCGTGACTCGGCGTTCACGTATGTGGCCGCCGGTCAGTGGGACAAGGCGGCCGAGCGGGTCCGGCGGGCACGCGTCCTGGTGCCGAGCGACAGCCGGCTTCGCATGCTCGACTACAGCCTCCGCGTGCTTCGCCTGGGCCGCCGCATCACCGGCGCGATCCACCGGCTCGATCCGCGTCGCTTCCTCCGGCGCCGCTCCTGACGCATACGCGGCGTCTCCCATCCACCCTGCCGTTCTTCGATTTCTGCAACCACACGGGAACTTCCGCCGACCGCCATTCGACTCATGAACGGAAGCATGGGCACCGCACGCGCGTTCCGGTCCGGTGCGACCGGCGGACGCGAGCCGTGACGGCGGACAGGCCTGTTCGTCAACGGCAGAGGGCAGCCCTGAGCAGATCAATCGGGATCGACGAGGGCAACTGTTTCTGTGCCGCGTCGATGGTGGCCTTGGCTTCCGCCGGACGGTCCATCTGATAGTAGATATAGGCCATCAGAAATTGCAGTTGAGGCCCTCCCTCGGCCGCCATAAGCCGGTCCAGCGCGTTGAAGTGGGCGATGAACGCCTCGGGACCGCCTACAAGCTGAACCAGGTCCGTCCTCTGCAGCACGGCGGGCAGGTCCAGTTCGACGGCCTTCGCGACAAACAGCGCACTATCGCGATACTGGCCGGCCGCCAGAAGCGCGTGGCCCTTGCCCAGATGGGCCCGTGCATCGTTCGGCCGGTATGCGGAAGCGAGGGTAAAGGCGTCGGCGGCCTGCTCGAACCGGCCCTGCTGCATCAGTTGCCGGCCCGACTGGAGGTAGCGTTCGAACATCTTCGAAGGAGACGACTCGTCGTTCGGCGGTGATGACGACGTCGGCGCGGTCGTTGTCGCTGCCCGGATCGGGGACAACAACGGATCGCTGCCTTGCCCCAGGATGCGATAGCCACTGGGCAGTTCTGCACCGCGCAACACCTGCGGTGAAGGCATCGCCGGTTGCGGGCGGTTCAGAACCGCGCTCGTCGTGTCGAAGGCCCGTGCGGTTTCGTTGATACGACTGACCGCAGGCAACTCATCCGCGTTCGGGCTTGCACCCGCGCGGGCGGTCTGGGGCGTGCGGGGCGCAACCAGAGCGTCGATCGACAACGGCCCGCCGGAAGGCGCCGATTCCTGCGCCTGCTCTTCGTAGAGCCGCAGTCGAGGCTGTGCGCCGGCCACCGTCTCGGGGACGGCACCAGCCTCCGCCGGGCCGAGGGCCCCGGCGGCGTCGCCAGCAGAACCGCCGGGCAGACCCGTCGTCGCCGACAGGAGTCGGGCGGTCTCCTGCAACAGCTCGCGCCGGCGCAGGACATCGGCAGGCGCCACCGGCTGTGCCGCCTGCATCACACTCTCCGGCCGCGCAGGGAAGTCCGACGGAACGGTTCGCGTCGCCGACTCGGCAATCTCCGCGCCGGTCGCGATACTCCGTTCGAGCTGTACCAGCTCGGCCCTGACCTCGGCGAGTTTCTCCTGCAACTGCCGCATCTGCTGCCCGTAGTCCTCTCGCGAAACAACAGCTCCGCCCTGCGTCGGCATCGGCCAACCCGTCACAAGGCCGCCCACAGGAAGCGCCGCGGAGGCGTCGTCGGCCAGCAGCCTCCCGTCCGATCTCGACGCGTGTTGCGATGCCGATGGCTCCGATGGATAAACCATTCCCGCGCCCCGAGTCAGATCGCTTCCGCCGACGGTCGTCACGGTGCCGGTCGGCGAATAAAACGAATCGGACGCCCCCAAGGCGTCATCCGCGATCGTCGTCGGCGCGGTGCGCCGCAGGAACGGATCGAGCGCAGTCGAGCCCAGAGGCGCGTCGATGCTCGTCGGCGGGCGGTAGGGAAGAGCGCCGCGGAAGTGTTTGCCCCCCGTGACGTTGCCGGTGACGACCTGATCGCTGCTGCGGTCGACGGGATCGGGCGCGTCGACCAGCGTGTTCTCGTAGCTGCTCAGCGGAGTCGTGGCCGAGCGCACCGCGCTGGGGACCGGGCCGACGCCGTAGCCGCCCGTGCGGTTGCCCGACGAGAACGTTGTGACCGCGCAGACCACGATCAGCGTGACAACCCACGCGACGATCTTGCGACGGCGCATCAGCCGTTCGGCGTTCGTTTGTCCTGCGAATGGCGCAGCTCTCATCATATCACCTCGACTTCGAGAGCAGGCATGGCGCCGGGGGGCGTGTCGCGGTCAATCGCTCAATGGCTCGCGTACTTGGGTCGCTCCGCCCAGCCCAGCTTCGAGGCGAGCGTCTGCCACGGCGTCCGCAGAGGGTTGTTCACCACGAGGAAATTGCTCGATTCCCGCGCGACCTTCACGACGTCGTCGACGGACAGCGTCCGCGAGACCTGGCCGTCGATCGAAACGGTAGTGCCCTCATTGATCCGCGTGCAGCAGATCTCCACGCGGCTGCGGGCGTCGATCACGATCGGACGGAAGCTCAACGAATGGGGACAGATGGGCGTGATGACCATCGCCTCCATCGAGGCCGCGAGGATCGGGCCGCCGGCCGAAAGGCTGTAGGCCGTCGAGCCCGTAGGCGTCGAGACGATCAGGCCGTCACTGCCACAGGTGGCCACGTGCTGGCCGTCGACGGCGATCTTCAGCTCGATCATCCGGAACGGCGGGCCTGAGGTGATGAAGACCTCGTTGACCGCCGGCGAGCGGAACTTCTCCCGACCGCCCTGGGAACCCTCGGTGACCCAGCAGCCCAGCAGCATCCGCCGCTCGATGGGCGCCTTGCCTGCTACAACATTGTCAAAGAATTCCTTCAGCTCCTGAACGCTGAATTCGGCAAGGAAACCGAGCTTCCCGAGGTTGACCCCGATGACGGGCACATGGGACTGACTGAGGTCCCTGGCCGCCGAGATGATGCTGCCGTCGCCGCCGAAGACGACGGCGAAATCGCTCTGGCACAGGACGTCGGTCGAGCACTTCTCGAGGCCGCAACTGGCTACGATTTCGGCCTTGCCCTGGAGGAAGCGGGTGAAATCCTCAATGGCCTCGGCGACCGGCCCTTTGGCCGGGTCTCCAAAAATGACCAGTTTGGGCAGGGTCTTTCGCTGACTCATGTCTGTGCGCGTTTGCCGCCTCGGTCGTTCAGCATTTCCTTTGCCGCATGGACAATGTCATCGGCCGTAACGCCGACCTGCATGAGTTGTGACCGGCGAGAATCGTGCCCGATAAAGCGACGCGGCGCCGCCAGCACGCGGATGCCGCCGGCGTCCAGGCCCAGTTCGGACGCCCGTTCGAGCACGGCAGACCCGAATCCGCACGCGACGTGGTGGTCCTCGACGGTAATCAGGCCCTTTCCCTTCGCCAGGCCGGCCAGAATCTTATCGTCGATCGGCGCGGCGAACCGCGCGTTGATGACATCGACCTCGAGGCCCTCTTCGTGCAGGATTCGGGCGGCCAGGAGCGCTTCCGCCAGGAGCGTCCCATAACAGGCGACCGTCAGTGTCGACTTGCGGCCTCGCTTGACCAGGATGCTCCGGCCCAGCTCGAACGGCTTGTCGGAGGCGGCGCGCACCAACTCGTCGGAGGGCACCGCGTCCTTGGGATAGCGAATCACGACCGGATGGCTCTGCGCCAGAGCAAACTCCAGTGCGTGTTTCATCTCGACCGCATCCGCCGGCGCCACAAGGATCATGTTGGGCATCATCCGCATGTACCCGATGTCCATCAGACCATGATGCGTCGGACCATCCGAACCGACCAGACCCGCGCGGTCCACGCAGAAGATCACCGGCAGATCCTGCAAGGCCACTTCCTGAAAGACCTGGTCGAACCCGCGCTGCAGGAAGGTCGAGTAGATGCAGACCACCGGCCGCAGGCCCGTCTTGGCGATGCCGGCGGCGATATCCACCGCGGCGCTTTCGGCGATGCCCACGTCGTAGCACCGCTCGGGGTGCTTCTCGCGAAAGGAGACGAGGCCCGTACCGTCGCACATCGCCGAGGTAATGGCCACGATTCGCTCGTCGCGCTCCGCCAGCTCGGTCAATGCTTGTCCAAAGGCCTCGGTAAAGCTCCGGTGCGAGCTTTCCGGCGCCGACTCGACACAATCGCCGTTGATCTTGAAAGGACCCGTCGAGTGGAACCGGGTCGGCCCTTCGTCCGCGGGGTGGAAGCCTTTGCCCTTCTTGCTGTAAACGTGCAGCAGAACGGGGTGATCGACCTGCTTGAGCGCCTCGAAGAGGCGAACGAGTGATTCGATGTCGTGCCCGTCCACCGGCCCGAAGTACGGAATGTTGAGGCTCTCGAACAACTGGCTGGGCGGCAGGACCATGCGGATGCTCTTCTTGATCTTCTCGACGGCTTCGTCGACGCCGCGACCGATGCCCGGCACATGCTCGAGGATGTTCCTTGCCGTCCGCCGCATATCCTCGTACGTGTGGCTCAGCCGGAACCGCGCGAAGTACTTGGCGACGGCGCCCACCGTCGCGTCGATGGCCATGCTGTTGTCGTTGAGGACGATCAGCAGTTGGCGTTTGACCAGACCGAGGTTGTTGAGGCCCTCAAAAGAGGTCCCGTTGACGATGCTGGCATCTCCGACGAAGGCGACGATTCGCGGGGCGTCCGGTGCGGTCTTCGGGGGTTTGCGCCGTCCGCTGTCATCCTTGGGCGCAGCGGCCTGTGCCTTCAGTTGCTCGCCGAGAGCCATGCCGACGGCGGTTGCCACTGACGTTCCGGCGTGCCCGACGGTGAACTGATCGTATTCGCTCTCGGTCGGGTTGGGAAATCCGCTGATCCCACCGGCCTGCCGCAGCCGCTCGAATCCCGTCTTGCGCCCCGTGATGATCTTGTGCGTGTAACACTGGTGCCCCACGTCCCACAGGAGCTTGTCCCGCCTGAAGTCGAAGACATAATGCAGCGCCAGCGTCATCTCCACGGCGCCCAGATTGCTCGCCAAGTGCCCGCCCGTCTTGCTGATCGAACGCAACATGAACTGGCGAATCTCCTCCGCCAGGGCCTCCAACTCCGGCATCGTCAGTTTCTTCAGGTCCGCCGGGTCGTTGATCTTCTCCAACAAACTGCTCATAAAGAGAATCACCCCAATGAAACTATCGGTGTGCCCATTCTAATCGAAAGCGCCGCGCCGTGCAGCGAAATCGCGCCGCAGGGGGCAAAAAAGGCCGAGCCGGTCGCTGCGGCGGGTCCGCGCAGAAGGAATCCTGCATCGAGCGGAAGGGGCGGCTTGTTCCGATCAATCGAAGTGATATCCGCACGTATCGGCGGTGATGAACTCCGACTCCGTCCGGGGGTACTTGCGGCAATTCAACGGGCGGAAGGGGTAGATCGAACAGTAGATCTTGCCGTCCCCGCCGCTCTTGATAAACGGACAGGGAGTGGGCAGCTTGCAGCAGGCGCCACAGTGGACGCACTGGCCTTGGCGCCGCTTGGAAACCGGCAGCACCGACGTAAAGGTCCTTTTGATCTTGGCACCCCAGGTGTTTCGTTTGTCATCCGGCATCGCATGGAATCCGAGAAGTTCCTTGCTCCACAGGCCACAGGTTATACGGGCTGGAGTCGTGCGCGTCAATCGACGGGGGAGTATTCGAGCCAGCCGGCTGTGCGAGCCGGCGTCAGCGGGCGATGCCGTCCTCCAGGTCCGCCAGAACGGTCCGGGCCTTGACCACCTTGTTGCCGTGCGGCCCCTGCCAGTGAACGTCTTCGTTGCATCGGAGCAGGTCCTCCACCTTCTTGCAGGCCACGAGAACGGTGGCGTGATTCTTGTTGCCCATGGCCCGACCGATCTCCGAGCTGGACATCTTGGTGTGCTTGCGGATCAGGTACATGCTGAAATGCCTCGCCAGCGAGACGGTGCGGTCCTTCTTGGCCGAATGGAGCATCGCCGCGGTCGTTCCGAAGTACGCGGCCACCGTGCTCTCGATGTCACAGACGTGCACGATCGGATCGCACCGCTCAATATGCTCGGCCAGCACACTCTGGGCCATTGCCAGGGTGATCTTCTCATTCTGCAGGGCGGCGTAGGCCACCAGCTTCAGCAAGGCGCCTTCGAGCTCGCGTACGTTGCTGCGGACTCGCTCGGCCACAAAACGGACGACACCTTCGGACATCCGTTCCGCCTGTGCGGCCTTGCTGTCGCCGAACGCGCCGGCCATCATCCGCTGGGCAAACTGGCGGCAGATTTCGCATCGTGTCTGGAAGTCCGGCGGATCAATCTTGACCACCATCCCCGAAACAAAACGATTCACCAGCTTCTCCGACAACTGCCCGATCATCTTCGGATGGGCATCCGAGACCAGCACGACCTGCTTGCCTGCCAGATTGATCGTATTGAAGGTGTGCAGAAACTCCTCCTGGGTCGACGGTTTGCTGGCCAGAAAGTGCACGTCGTCGATGGCCAGCAGATCCGTCTTGCGCAGGCGGGCGCGGAAGGCTTCAAGCTTCTTGGTCTTGAGCGCCAGCACGAACTGATTGGCGAACTCCTCGGCCGAAAGATAGAGCCAGTTGGTCTGCGGCCGGGCTTCGGCCACGCCGTTGCAGATGCCCTGGAGCAGGTGGGTCTTGCCGACGCCGTAGCCGCCGTGAATGAACAACGGGTTGAACGGACTGTGCTGCTCGCGGACGACGGCCCGGGCGGCGCTGTAGGCCAGCTCGTTCGACGGGCCCACGATGAAGGTGTCGAGCGAAAGCCGCAAGGCCTTGGACGACGGCCCAGAAGCCGCCTCAACCACCTTCCGGGGATGCGCTTGCGCCGCCGCGGCCGTTTCCACCGCCGGCCGCGCCCGCTTCTCCGAAAGCTCCGACTCGATCACAAACGAAACGGTCGGATGGCTGCCCGTCGCCGCGTGCGCCGCCGCCTGGATGTCGCGAAGAAAATGGCTCTCGAGCCAGTTGGCCATGAACGGGTTCGGAACGCCGATCTTCAGACTTCCCTCGGCCAGCGTGAACCTCGCACAACTCTGAAACCAGATCTTGTATTTCTGGGGACCGATGCGTCCCACGAGCGCTTCGGCAATCGCCTCGGCGCCGGGCCCCGCCGTGCGGGAACCCTCATCCATGATCGTGCCCTGCATCGACATCTCCCTATCAGTACTGATAATCAGGCTCTTATCAGGCATGTCTTGTTGTTTCAAAGAGGGTCCGACCCTCCCAGGGAAATCGAACATCGAAAGAGGCTATTATTCCGCGGACGGCCCTCGAATCAATGCCATTCCAGGGCATTTCTTTTCCACGAAGCACAGGGACCGAAAGCCACTGGCTTTGCGCACGAAAATTTTTTGTTTGTCAACACGTTTTGCACGGCGCAAAACCGCTTTGTGGAAAACCTGTGCATGGGCCTGACACAAGGCCGGAAATGGGCGCGGTCTCTGTACTGAAAAATCGCGTTTGCCTGGGGCGTCCCCGACCGCTGTCCATAGTGAAGAACCGACCATCACCACGGGGAAACATGTGATGACACGCCGGCGAAGGGACAACGTTGCATGCGCCATCGAAAGCCCCTGCACAGATCCGGAACAGGAATCACACGGGGGGACGTTGAATAGGCATTCGACGCCGCGGCGCGCGCCGCCCGGAAGGGCAAGGCGCGGCACCGGCGTTCGAAGTCTGACACGTGCCCGGACAGCACCGCGTCGATCGTACCCCCCATGTCCGATCACGCGACCTGCGGGCGAAAACCACTCCTGCGACGCAGATCATCACGCCGGCGACGAGCCGCCGAACGCGGCCCATCGCACGACGTTTACTCTTGTTCCTTCGGTGCTTCTTCGGCGCTCGGTTCGGCTTGTTCGGCCACGACCACGACGTTGACCGTCGCCGTCACGTCGTCGGCGAACTTGAGCGTCACGCTGTGCGTACCGACCTGTTTGATGTGCTCGGGCAGACGCACCACCTCATCGGCCACCGCAAATCCCTGCTCGCGCAGGTTGGCGGCGATCATCCGGTCGGTGATCGACCCGAACAGAACACCATGCTCGTTCGCCTTGGCCGCCAGTACCGCCTCGGCGCCGTTGACTGCCTCGGCAGCCGCTTCCAGACGCTTGCGCTCCTTCAGCCGCTCCGCCGCCCGTTCGGCCTTGGCCTTGGCGATCGCCCGGATATTCCCCTCGGTGGCCACCTTCGCCAGGCCCTGCGGCAGCAAGTAATTTCGCGCATACCCTTCGGTCACGTCCACGACGTCACCGAGCCAGCCCAGTTTCCTGATATCTTCGCAAAGCAAAACCTTCATCGTCTGTTCCTCGCAACGTTCTCTCTTACGGCCAAGGCCCGAACGCACCGCCCGGCCGGTGGGACGGGGCCCGCCCGCTATGTCGAATACGGCAGCAGCGCCATGAACCGGGCCCGCTTGATCGCTCGTTTGGCCTTCCGCTGGCAGCTGGCGCAGTTGCCGCTGCGTTTGCGCGAATAGATCTTGCCCCGGTTGGTCAGCAACTTCTGGAGGGTGTCGATGTCCTTGTAGTCGATGTAGCTGATTCCGCCCCGGCAGAAGCGGCACTGGGTCTGGTCACGTGCCCCGGCGAACCCGGGTCGTCTTCTCTGTCGTTTCTTCTGTTGTTGTGGTCGTGGTGCCATCTTTTACCTCATCGCTATTCACGTAAGCTGAATTCCGAATCGTCCTGCACTAAAACGGTATCTCATCATCGCCGACCTGGTCGTGCGACCGCGTCTGCGGCACTTGCTGGTCCGCGCCGTAGCTCTGATCGGCCTGGTCGGGAGCACCCCCGCCGGCACCAGGCATGAACTGGAAGTTTTCCACGGTCACGCGATGACGACTGCGCTTGGTCCCGTCCTGGGCGGTCCAGGTGTCGTAGGTCAGCCGACCCTCGATGAAGATCGGCTTGCCCTTGCTCATGTACTTGTTCAGGTTCTCGGCCATGCGTCCGAAGGCGCGGCAATCGACGAAACAGGTTTCATCGCGCTGGCTGCCGTCCGGGGCCGTCCACTTGCGATTGGTCGCCACGCCGAAATCGACCACCGCGGTCTGACTGGGCGTGTACGACAACTGCGGGTCCCGGGTCAGGTTCCCCATCAGCAGAACTTTGTTGAAACTGGCCATAGTCCACCTCTCCGTCAAATCTCACACCCGGCAGGACGTCCATCCCCTGCCCACGGACGCGATGCGCCGACGCGGGGGCGACGCGGCGTTCCTACCCTGCCGTCTTGTCCGTATCGTCCGTGTCGTCGTTGTCGGCAAGCGATCGCGGACCGCGGAACGATCGCGGCTCCGGGGCCCCTTCCGGCGCGCCCGGCAGCTCCGGGGGCCTGGCAATCGGCTCGCCCTTGATGTCGCGCTCGATCACGTCAGCCGGACGCTTCTCGGTCGTCAGAATCAGCGCACGCATGACCTTCTCCGACAGCAGAACGTCCTTCTCAATCCCCGAGATCCGACGCCCGTCGGCCTTGAAATAGCACAGAATGTACGTGCCGCGGGATTTATGGTCGATGTCGTACGCCAGCTTGCGCTCCTGCCACTTCCGCATCGAGACGACCTCGGCATCCGCACGCTGGAGGATGGTGTTGATCACGGAGAGCGTACCCTCCCAATCCGCCGTCGCTTGCGCGGAGTCGATCAGGAACATCCCTTCATATAAACGCTTCGCAACCGTTTCCAAACCTGTTACCTCCTGATTCCAAACAGCACTCTCAGAAATCCAAGCTCTATGCGAACCCCGCCGGGCCGCCGTTCCGTCACGCCGGGGGACTGTTGAATTCATTCATCGCCCGATCGATCCCCGATTCGAGCCAACACAACACCGCGTCGCGCGCCCGGACGATCGCCTCGTTGAGCAGCGGGCGCTCCTCCGGTTTCGGCCGGCCCAGTACGTAGTCGACCGACGCGGCGCCGGGGCAATCGCCGATGCCAATCCGGCAGCGGGCGAACGCGTCACTGCCCAGCCGCGCGATGATGTCCGCCAGACCGTTATGCCCGCCCGCCGAACCTCTCGGCCGGATCCGGATCCGGCCCGGTGCGAGAGCTTTGTCGTCCGTGATCACCATCAGGTCCTCCAGGCCGAGCTGGTAGAACCCGACCGCCGTGGCAACCGCCTGACCACTGTGATTCATGAACTGCCACGGCTTCATCAGCATGACCTTCCGCTCACGATACCAGCCTTCCCCGACTCGCGCGCCGAACTTCTGCTGGGCGACGGCGATCCCGAGCGCCTCATCCAGGGCCTCGATCACCTTGAATCCGAGATTGTGGCGCGTTTCGGCGTATTCCGGCCCCGGGTTTCCCAGACCGACGACCAGTTTCAGATCCGCCATCGGTTCCGATCCTGTACGTCGATTGCGGCATCCATGTTACTCACTCGCCTCGGACGGCTCTTCCTTCTTCTCGCCGATCACTTCCGGCGCGGCCGGCATCTCGGCCTCAATCTCCTCGGTCGTCTTGGCCGCCGCCACGATATGGCAGGCCGCCAGCAACATCTCCGGCGGGCTCACCAGAGTCACACCGTCCGGCAGGGCCACGTCTCCGGCATGAATCACCTGGCCGACGCCCAGGTCTTTGACGGAAACCACGATGGATTCCGGCATGTTCGTAACCAGACACTCGATCTCAAGCCGGTCCGCGTGCTGCTCGACGATCCCGCCTTCATGGGTGCCCTTGGCCGTCCCCTTCAGTTCGATCGGCACGGTCACCCGAACCGCCTCCGTCACGTCGACACGCATCAGATCGACGTGCACGATGTTGCGGCCGAGGTGGTCGTACTGCAAATCTTTGACGATCATCTTCTCGGTCTTGCCGCCGACCTTGATGTCCATCAGCCGATGACCGTGGTGCAGCCCTTCCGAGAAGTCGTGGGCATCCAGCAGAATCGCGACCGGGTCCTGCTTATGGCCGTACACGATCCCGGGAATCTGGCCCTGCTTGCGGGCGCGCGCCGCCGCTTTGGAACCGGTGTGTTCTCTGATCTGTGCCTCTAACAACAATGTCTTGTCCATAATCTCTTCACCCGAAAAAACGAAATCCAGACAGTCCTATCCGATCCAAATTCTCCCGACAGCAAAACAGGACTCTACACGCCCATGTTGAACAGGCTGCTGACCGATTCATCGCGGTGAATCCTCTTGATGGCTTCGCCCAGCATGGCGGCAGCACTGAGGACCTTGATGCGGCTGATCTTCCGGGCCTCGTCCGTCAGCGGAATGGTGTCGGTCACCACCACTTCGTCGATCGGCGCGGCGGCCAGCCGCTCCAGGGCCGGTCCCGCGAAAACCCCATGCGTGGCCCCGACCAGAATCTTCTTGCAGCCGCGACTCTTCACCAAGTCCGCGGCGCTGCACACGGTCCCCGCGGTCGCAATGATGTCGTCGCACATCAGAACGTTGCGCCCTTCGACGTCGCCGATCAGTTCGCCCGCCTGGACGCGATCTCCGCTGAACCGCCTCTTGTGGACGATGGCCAGATCGCCTCCCAGGTGAGAGGCATATCGGGCGGCGGTCTTGATGTTGCCCACGTCCGGCGAGACCACCGTGAGGTTCTCGATCTTCTTCTCGCGGAAGTACCGGCTCAGCACCAGCTCGCCCGTCAGATGATCCACAGGGATGTCGAAGAAGCCCTGCAACTGGTGGGCATGCAGATCGATAGCGAGCACGCGGTCGGCCCCTGCGGTCGCAATCAGGTTCGCCACCAGTTTGGCCGTGATCGGAACCCGACCCTCGTCCTTGCGATCCTGACGGGCATAGCCGAAATACGGGATCACCGCCGTGATGCGCTTGGCGCTGGCGCGACGCAGACAATCCAGGTAAATCAGCAGCTCGACCAGGTGCTCGTCCACGGGATTGCACGTCGACTGCACGACGAAGCAGTCCCGACCCCGGACGTCATCCTCAATCCGGATCAGTTTCTCCCCGTCCGGAAAGCGACTGATCTTCGCGCCGCCCACGGGGATTCCAAGGTACTTGCACACAGCGCCGGCCAGAGCCGGATTGCTCGTTCCGGAGAATATCTTCAGGCTGTCGTTCAAAAACATCTTCTCTCGGCCTCTCGGCGTACCGGTCGGGCAACCGGTGCGCCCGGTTACCCCTGTTTGCGGTTCTCTTTGAGTTCGTCCACATTCTCTTGCGACACGACCATCCCGGCGCCGATATGCGCGCCGGGCTTGAGCACCAGCGGGGCGATCAGCACGGCGCCCGAGCCGATGTAGCAGTTATCCCCCACGGCCGTTCGATTGATGGTCTGCCCGTCGAAATTGGCGGTGATCGATCCGGCGCCGATGTTGACGTTTCGTCCGATGACCGCATCGCCCAGGTAACTGTGGTGTCGTGCTCGCACTCCATCGGCCAGAACAACATCCTTCACCTCGGTGAAAACCCCCAGAACGACATCGTTCTCGATCACGGTTTCGTTCCGCAGGAAGGCGAAGGGACCGATTCGGCAGTCCCGCCCGATTCGAACGGGGCCGTGAATGTAGGTGAACGGCTCGATCACCGTATCCTGGCCGATCTGGGCCCGGGCGTCGATCCAGGTGTTGTCGGGGTCGACGATGGTCACGCCCTTCTCCATCAGCTCCTGTTGCACGCGGCGCTGCATGATCTTACTGGCGACGCTGAGCTGGGCCCGGCTGTTGACACCCATCGCCTCTTCGGGCCGCACCGCCGTGATCGCTACGACCTTATGGCCGGTGGCGATCAGCACCGACAGCGCATCGGTCAGATAGTACTCCTGCTTGACGTTGTCCGGCTTGACCTGCTCCAACGCCGCAAACAGCGCCTGGTTGTTGAACAGATAGTAGCTCGGGTTCACCTCTCGAATCGCCTTCTGAGCCGGCGTACAGTCGCTGTCTTCGACGATGCCCTGGATGTTCCCATAGGCGTCGCGGACGATCCGACCGTAGCCTGTGGGATCCTCCAGGACCGCCGTGGCCAGAGTCGCCGCCGAGTGCTCGGCCTGGTGCTTGTCGATCAGTGTCTGGAGCGTCTTGGCTCGAATCAACGGCCCGTCGCCGCACAGCACCAGCGTCTGGCCACGGAAATCCTTCAGATGCTCTCTGCAGCAGTTGACGGCGTGGGCCGTGCCCTTCTGCTCAGCCTGAAGGACCCACACGATGTCCGACGCATCGGAAAAACGCTCCTGAACCTGGTCGGCGCCGAAGCCGACAACAACATAAATCTTTTCTACACCTACACTTCGACACGCATCCAGCACGTAGGCCAACATCGGCCGGCCGGTTACCTCGTGCAGCACCTTCGGCAGCTTGGTGTTCATCCGACTGCTCACCCCGGCCGCCAGCAGTATCGCTACTCTCTCAGCCATACGCCCTTTTCCAGACCCATTGACGATCAACTGCCCTTATCTACCCGGCCAGGGCTCGAACCTGGAATATGGGTACCAAAAACCCATGTGTTGCCGATTACACCACCGGGTAATCGAACGGGTTATTGATGATGGATTATTCATTATGGAGATTGCCCGGAGGGAAACCTCACCTGCGAACCCGCAATAATCAATCATCAACAATCAATGCTTTGCGCTGTCACGGAGACCGCTCTGGAGCGGTCTGGTAAGGCCTTGCCGGAGGCTTGAGCCAGCCATGCCGTGATTCTGCTGACCCCAATGACCGCATCCACGGTCCCAATCTACCCCTTGCGACAAGACTACCACAAACACCCAACTATACCGGATGGCCGCATGCAAAGCAACTTTTTTCGCCTTTTTTTCGCAGAAGTCCGGGCATTTCCGTTCATTTTCTTGCTGAAGATGGCCCGACAGTAGTACTGTAGTAGTTGCGTCGGTCTCGCACGAGGCTGGGTCTGACACTGAAGGGAGAGCCATGGACCGTACCTCGGGAAAACTCATCGTTGGACTCACTGGATCTCTGGGCAGCGGCTGCACAACCCTGAGCAAGGCTCTTGAAGACAGAGGATTCAAGCGGGTTTCTATTTCCAGCCTGATAAAAGACAAATTCAGGGCGTTGCATCAAGGAAAAGAGCCCTCTCGGGCAAGCTATGGACCCGACTGGCGAGCAGAACTCCAAGATATCGGGAACCGGGGCAGGCAAGGCGAGTTTGCTCAAGAGCGGAACAGCGGGGAAGATTTCAGGCCATATTGGGTCCGACTCGCTCTGAGCAAGGTCAAGCCTGAAGAAGAGGACGTCGTAATCGATGGGATCAGAAATGCGGGGGAAGTGGAATGGCTACGGAACCGCTATCGGAGTTTCTGGCTTGTGGCGGTCTTCGCTGATCAGAAGGTACGGTGGTCCCGTCTCAGAGAGACCTACGATCATGACGAGAAGGCATTTCTGCGCGACGACCGCAGGGATTCTGGTGAGGAAGAGAGGAGCGGGCAAACCGTCCAACGCTGTGTGTATGAAGCAGACTATGTGCTCAAGAATGTGACCCCGATCGAACCTCCGAGCAAGGTGAAGGCAGATCTGTTCACCCGTCTGGAAGAGCCGCTCAAGGGAATGAGAAAAGAAAAGGGGTTCCGGGGGCCACTTGCCGCCGAAGTCTTCATGGCCACCGCCGTGTCACAATCGCATGCGTCACAATGTCTTAAGAGAAAGGTCGGGGCCCTGATCGTTGACGACGAGAACAAGATTCCGTTGAGCGTAGGCTATAACGAGAATCCTGTCGGGATGGAATCTGGCTTTTCTCTTTACAGGCAGGTATGCCACAAGGATCGGGTAATGGCAAGCCGCCTCGAGAAAATGACACCCTTCTTCTGCCCCGAGTGTGGGACAAAGCACGATGAAATCAGACCTCCATACGTATGTAACGGAAAGATGGCCGAGGGCCAGCTATGCAGATGCAATCTGAAACAGAAGTTCTTTCCGAGTCGGGGCATCGAGTTGTGCACCGCGATCCATGCTGAGGAGCGCGCAATTCTCAGCCTGGGCGGAAGGAGTGCCGACGGGTGTACGATTTATGTCAACACATTCCCTTGCTTCCAGTGTGCAAGGCAGATTGTCAATGCCCCCATCAAGAAGGTGGTCTATGTTGAGGCATACCCTATTGAAGAGGCGGTGGAGCTTCTGAAGGCAAATAACGTTGTGATCGAACCCTTCGAGGGTTTCAAGCCGCGCGTGTTCAATCAGGTTTTCAGGCAGGTGGAATAACGGCAGCGGTGGAAAGGAGGATAATCTATGGCATACAGGTGCCCCAAATGTCAGAGATATGGCATGGAGTGGGACGCGCGCGCAAAGGTTCTCACATGCTGCTACAATACTTGCAGACATGTTATCCGCATGGGATCGCCGAAGAAGACCCCAAGCCCGGAAAAGATTTCTGCGGCGATCATCGAAGACTTTCGAGTGATCCACAACAAAACACTCGACGAGCCTGTTTGCATCTGATGCGTCGTGCCAGCCCAATTCGGGACAGGACAGTGCAGGCGATGGTCATCGTCAGCCAGCTTCAAAGGACTTGGACCGCGAGCTTGCGTCGGGCCCGGGCCCAGGTGTGGGTATCGCTCCAGCCGTAGGCGCGGGCGGTGGCGACCGTCAGGGCTTGCCCCAGGGCGGTGCGGACCGGACGCTTCTCCGCCACCGCAGCCAGGAAGCCGGCCAGCAAGTAGTCGCCGCAGCCAACGGTTTCGATCACGCGACCCCGGCCGGTGGCGTGGCCGCTCCAGAGACCGTCCTTCGTTACAACCATCGCACCCTTCTTGCCCCGGCTGCACAAGACAATCTCGACTTTCCCCAGCAGGCTCCGCCCGGCCGACGCCAGTTTCGCCGTCGTGTCGGGTATCGGCGAGCCGAGCAGCTCGCTCAATTCTTCCACGTTTGGTGCGATCAGCCACGCCATTTGCGCATCAACGACCGCTTTAAGAACCGGCCCGTGTGTGTCGAGGGCCAGCCGCGCTCCTCGTTCGCGGCAGGCCTCCACGCACGCCAGGACCGGGTCCAGCAGGGGACCCGCGGGCATTGCTCCGGCAAACACGCAGATATCGTCCCGCCCGATAAGCCGGCACAGGTCGCGACGCAATCGTGCCAGCGACGAAGCCGACGCCAGTTCGCTCCTCTTGCGCAGGTGCATCTCCCGACCGCCGCGCGTGTCGGCGACGGTGACGTTCAGTCGCGTACGCCCCTCGGCGCGCGTCATCCGGACCCGCACATGCCCGCCCCATCGGGCGACGATCCTGCACATCTGCTCGTGGTCTTCGCTGCCCCACAGGCCGGCGGCAATGCTGGCGCAACCCATCCAGGCCAGCGCCGACGAGACGTTCAGCGCCTTGCCCGCCGGCCGGATCACCTGCTCGTCGATCTCGGCATGAAGGCCCCAGTCGAGACCGCGACCGCGACAACGGACGTCCCACGCCGGCGACAGACCCACCGTGATGATCCGTCCTTCAGGTTTCACTCGGTTAGTCCACCCATCGATGAATGCGCGGCCCGGATCAGTCCCACTTGTGGCGTCGCACGGCGGTGAGAATCTTCTGGGCACACTTCAGGGCCGCCAGACCTTCTTCGGCGCTGACTTCCGGCGTAAAGGACCGGTCCTTGACGGCGCGGAGGAAAGCCTCCTGCTGGAGACGCACCGGCTCCTTGTCGTCGATCGGAAGCTGCTCGATGTGCAGCAGGTCCGGCCAGTTCACGCTCGTCCAGTCGAAGTCGCCCTTCTCGCGCTGCTGCTTGATCCACTCGACCACGTTCGTGTTCGGCGCCGTCTTGATGACGATCCCGCTCTTCTTGAGATAGTCGACGCTCAGATAGGCCTGCCGCGAGAAGACGCGGACGCGACGCTCGGTCTTCAGCGCCAGCCGCGAGGCGGTGATGTTGGCGATGCACCCGTTGTCGAACGCGATCCGCGCGTTGCAGATGTCCTCCGCCCCTTCGATCACCCCGACGCCGACCGCGTCGACGCGCCGAACCTTGCTGGCGGCCAGCGACAGAATAATGTCGATATCGTGGATCATGATGTCCAGCACGACGCCGATGTCGGTCGAGCGGAACGGATAGGGACTGACGCGGTGCGCCTCGATGAACTTCGGCTCGATGCGGAGCCGCTTCATCGCCTGAACGACCGGATTGCAGCGTTCCGAGTGTCCGACCGCAACCACTGTATCGTAGCGCCGCGCCAGCGAGACGATCTTTCGTCCTTCCCGCACGCTCGCGGCCAGAGGCTTCTCGATCAGGACGGGGACCCGCTGCTTCAGGAAGATCCTGGCCAGTTGCAGATGGGTGACTGTCGGGGTCGCCACGGTCACGGCATCCACCTTGCCGAGAAGGTCGGCGCAATCGGTGTACGGCGTGCCCCCGTACTTCTCAGCCAGTTGTTTCGCCCGGTTCGCGTCCGTGTCAACCACGCCCACCAGCTCGCTGTCCGGCAACTGGCTGTAAACCTTGGCGTGGATCGACCCCATTTTGCCGGCGCCGACGACGGCCGTTCGAATCTTCGCTGTTTCGTCCATACCTGTTTCCCGGTTCACCCACCTGCCCATCCGGCACCGGTCGAGCGTCCCGCTTCATGATCTCCGCAGGCTCTCCAGGTAGCGACCGAAGCGGTGTTCACTGCTGCGGAGGATGGCGTCCACGATCGACCGGACGTTCTCGTCGAGTCCGTCCTCCCGGGCCATGGCCCGCGCGGCGACGAGCAACGGCGTCCCTTCGCGATACAACCGTCGATACGCGTCGAAGATGCGCTCCTGCTGCTGCTCGTTGAGCCCGGCCCGGTGCAACCCGCGCTTGTTGACACCGCGAACGCACGACGGGTAATGCCCACTGACCATCATGAACGGCGGCGCATCGTGCGTCAGGCCCGCCAGACCCGCCACAAAACACCACCGCCCCACCGTCACGAACTGGTGCATGCCGGCCACGCCGCTGACCCAGGCCCCTTCTTCGATCTTGCCGTGACCGCCCACCTGCACGCTGTTGCTCAGAACGATGCGGTTCTCGAGGGTACAGTCGTGTCCGATGTGCGTCCCGACCATAATCAGGTTGTCGTTGCCGATCCGGGTGCAGGCATCTTCATACCGGCTCGGATGGATCGTAACGTTCTCACGGATCACGTTGCGGTCCCCGATCACCAGCGTGCCGATTCGCTCGCCCGGATCGAACCCCAACACCTGAGGACAACAGCCGATCACGCTGTTCGGGTAGAAACGATTTCCCTGTCCAATCGTGACGCGGTCGGCGATCACGACGTGCGCTTCGAGAACGGTCCCGGCACCGATCGACACGCCGTCTCCGACCACGCACAGAGGCCCAATGACCACGTCTTCTGCAAGTTGCACGTCCTTCCCAACGACTGCCGTGGGGTGTATCTTCGCCATCTTGTCGGTTCCTGCCTCTCACGGAGCTTGCGCTCGGAACAATCTCTCGGGCACGGGCCCGTTCACATCTTGTCGTCGTCCACGAGCATGAATTTGATCTCGGCCTCGGCGGCGACCGCGTCGCCGACCATGGCCGTACAGCGGCAATGGGCGGTCCGCTTCCGCAGCCGAATCGTTTCGGCCGACAGAATCAACTGGTCGCCCGGCACGACCGCTTTGCGCAGTTTGACGCCGTCCATGCTCAGCAGCAGCGCCAACTGCCCGGTGTGCTCCAGCTTCTGGGCAAACAGCAGGCCCGAGACCTGGGCCATCGCCTCGACGATCAGCACACCCGGCATGATCGGCGTCCCGGGAAAGTGACCCTGGAAGAAAATCTCGTTGAACGTCACGTTCTTGACGCCCCGGATCTTCGTGTCCCCCTCGATTTCAATGATCTTGTCCACCAGAAGAAACGGATAGCGATGGGGCAGGATCTTCTGGATCCGACGGATGTCGAGCACCGCATCGGTCCCGAACCGCTCGATCCGGTCCTGCTGCTCGGCCTGCTCATAGAGCTTGCGGGCCAGTTGCTGATTCAGCGCGTGTCCGCTCTTGTACGCCACCACGCGTCCGATGATCGGCCGGCCCACCAGCGCCAGATCGCCGATCAGATCGACGATCTTGTGCCGGACGCACTCGTTCGGAAAACGGTACGTATTCTTGATCGGTCCGTCCGAGTCGATGACCAGAATGTCGCGCGGGCTGATGTGCGTGCCGATCCCGCGGGCCTGGAACTGGCGGGCCTCCACTTCGAGCAAAAACGTGCGGGCCGGCGCCATGGTGGTTTCGAAGCTGTCGGGAGTCAGCCGATAGCTGTAAATCTGCCGGCCGATCCCTGTATGGCCGCTGTAGTCCAGGTCGTAGGTGATGTTCAGCCCGGAGTCCGCGTACGGCAACGCGTAGAGGGTCGCGTCGGCGGCGCTGACCGTGATGGGTTTCTTGATGACAAACTCACGGCGCGGGTTCTTCTGCTCGACGATCTCGGCGCGCTTGAGCGCCTGGAAGTAGTCCGCGCTGCTGCAGTCCAGCGCCGGCAGCTCGGGACCGTCGATCTCGACGATCAGATTGTCGATCTCCAGCGCGCTGATGGCCGCCATGCAATGCTCGACGGTCTCGACGCTGACCTCGCCTTTCTTGATGCTCGTGCGTCGGCTGCGCTCCGCGACGTTGGGGACCAGGGCGGGGATGCGCACCGTCCCGGCGACGTCGGTTCGCACGAAGACCACGCCCGCGTCCTCCGGCGCCGGACGAAAAGTCACCCGCGCCTCCTCGCCCCCGAACAGGCCCTTTCCCGCCAGCTTTTCCTCACCCTTGATCGTCGTTTGCAGCTTCACGTTGTTCTACCTTCGCCGTCAGGCGCTTCATCTGTTGAGCGAGTTTGGGCAGGCGGAACACGTGCGCGAGGATCCGGGTCGCCTCTTTCACGTTCACCGCGGGCGACCAGGCGAGTCGCTCGCCCGCCGGCACATTGTTCATCACGCCGGCTTGCGCCCCGACCATCGTGCCGGCCCCGATCTCGATATTGTCGGCCAGGCCCACCTGTCCGGCCAGGACCACTCCGTCGCCGACCCGACAACTGCCCGCTATGCCCACCTGCGCCGAGATCATGCAGCACTTGCCGATGACCACGTTGTGCGCGATCTGAACGAGATTGTCGATCTTCGTACCGGCGCCGATTATCGTATTGCCAAATTTCGCTCTGTCAACGCAGGTGTTGGCGCCGATCTCGACGAAGTCTTCGATCACCACGCCCCCGTTGTGCGGGATGAACCGCTGGCGGCCGTCAATGAAGGCGTATCCGAACCCCATCGACCCGATCGTGGTGTGGCTCTGGACGATCACGTGGTTGCCGATCGTGCACTGATGGTAGATCACCACGGAGCTGTCCAGCCGGCACTGGGCGCCGATTCTCGTCCCTTCGCCAATGGTGCAGCCGGGACCGATCACCGTGCCGGGACCGATCTCGACGTGGTCGCCGATCACGACGTGGGGGCCGATGCTGACGTGGTCCCCGAGACGGACGTCGGCGCCGAGACGCGCCGTCGCGTCGACACCCTCGGCGGGCGGCGCCAGGCGCGGCGCGAAACCTTCCAGCGCCGTAATCAGGGCGGCGTTGACGTTGGGGACCACCAACTGGGGCGCCTGTACCCCGTCTATCGGCCTGGCGACGATTATCGCCGCCGCAGCGCACTTCTTCGCGGCCGCTTCATGCCTAGCATCCGTCACGAAGGCCACATCGGTCCCACCGGCCGTCGCCAGTGGCTGAACCGATGACACCACGTGGTCCAGGCCCGCCGGGCCACCGGCCACTTCGGCACCGAGTCGCTTCGCCAACTCTGCTACTGTCAAGGCCATTCGAACCCCGCCAAATCCATCCACACCATAGACCCTGTCCGAGCCGCTTGCGGCTCACCGCTTCCGCCTTCTCAGGGCACAAGGTTTTTGAGCTTGTCCAGTCGGGCGATCACCTCACTGGTCAGGTCGACACAGCCGTCGGCATAGAGAACCTTGTGCGTGCTAAACGTCGCCATCAATTCCTCGCTCGAGATCGGAAATTCCGGATCGGTTCGTTCCAGCACCACGTCCAATCCTTTCTCTTTGGCCAACGCCGCAACAATCTTGAGCGTTTCCTGGTATAGCTTCTCCATCCACTGCTTGTCTTCGGTCAGGCGCTGCTGCTTGAGAAACTCCTGCTGACTGTCCAGCTCGGCGCGGCCCTGAAGCACCGTCTGCAACTGCCGCAGGTAATCAGCCGTGCCCGCCTTGAGCGTCTTCAGCTCGGCCTCGGCCGCTTCGATCGTCTTGGCCTTGGCTTCCAGTTCGGCGCGGGCCCGATTCTGGCGGGCGAGCGCCTGGGTCCGATACTGCCCCTGCTGCTGGCATTCGTTGAACGCGGTTCGAATGCTGACCACACCGATACGCGACGCGGACGAGGGGGCGGCTGCGGCGCGGCCGTACTCGAAGGTCGCCAGCACGGCCACAATGCTCAGCACCACACCCATCAGGATCGTTCGTCTGTTCATGTAATGTCCTTTCCTTTGTTCGGTCGGCCAACCGCTCTGGTGGCCGCAAAGATTCCGTTTCCGTTAGAACATGCCGGCGGCCGAGAAGCTGAAGACCTGCTCCTTGTCGTCGTCGTCCTCGAGCACCGGCGCGGCAATCTCAAATCGCATCGGCACGTCGCCGAAGAGCTGGGGCACCATGATCTGGAGGCCCGTGCCGAGGGAGACGCGGTAGCGACCGGTATCGATGGTCCCGCTGTCCACGAAGAACAACAGGCCGAAGTTGTCGCTGATCACGGGTACCGTCACCTCGGCACCGGCCAGGAAGATCCAGTCGCTGCCGATCGGGTCCTTGTACCGCGGCGATGCGACGTTCGTCTGGAGGCCTCGCGTGCTTACGCCGCGATACTCGAAGCCACGCAGCCCGTAGGGCCCGGTCCCGCCCCCGTAAAACTTCTCGAACGGCGGCGCATCGCCCACGACCGTCGCCGCCCGGACCTTGCCGGCCAGCACCGTCTTGTGCCCGAGCAGGTTCTCGTGAATCGTGAAGTAACGGACGTAGCTGCCCTCCAGGATGCCGAAGGTGAAGTCTCCCGTCACCTGTTCGTACTCAATGTTGAGCACATGACCGCGGCTCGGACGGTAGCGGTCGTCGAGGGCCGTTTCGCCGAGCCCGAACCGCACGCCGAACAACGCCGTATCGCCCCGAACGTCCCGGATCTCCTGCGGCGCATCGAAGTCGAGATTCCCCACGCCGACGTTTTCGGCGCGGAATCCGATGCTCCGGCTCCAGCGCCCCTTCAGACGCTGCTCGAAGCCAAAGTAGCCTTTGAGGCGTTCCTCATCGTAGCTCTCGCGGTAGCGCTCCCAGCTCCGGCCCAGGACGTCGAGCGTCACCGGTATATCACGCCAATACGGGTCCACGAACTCGACGTAGTACTGGCTGTACTCGGTGCCCGGTTCCAGCGTCACACTGAAGCTCTGGCCGGCCCCCTTGAAGTACTTCCAGGGGGTCAGCAGTCCGCTGGGGTCGTCGGGCCAGTCGGTGATGTCGAAGTTCCGCTGTCGATAGATCAGGCGCCCGATGACGCCGCTGTCGCTGCTGACGCCGACGCCGGGCATGATCATGCCCGTGGGGCCCTCTTTGATGTCGACCCGAACGTCCTTGCGGTCCGTGGCACCGCCCTCCGGAGTCACGGGACGGATCAGCACCTCCTCGGCCACCGCCGCCCGCTGGACATAGCGTTCCATGAGGCCGCCGCCCTCTTTCGGCGCGATGCGACCGTTGTACCAGTTTCCCGGCGTGAAGTCATACTCATCGAGCACCCGGCGCGCCACCTTGTCCTGGGTCTCCTCGTTGCCCGTCACGTCGATCTTGCCGATGCGGAACCGGTTCCCCTCGACGATCTCGTACTCCACGGTGACCATATTCTGCCCGGTCGCCGGGGCGAACTTCGGTCGCTGGCGGACCTCGGCGTCGATGTAGCCGATCTCCCGGTACGAGCGCGCGATCTCCTGCCCGTCGCGAACGGCCGTCGGCTTGAGGTAGACCTGCCCCTCCCGCAGGGTCATCATCGTCCGCAGTTCGTCATCGGTGAAATGCGTGTTGCCCGAGAGGACAATGTCGGCCACCCGGTAGACCGGCCCTTCCTCGATGACAAACGTCACGCGAACCCCGGTCCGGTCCTCCGTGAACTCCGTGTTGGCGGTGATCTTGTAGTCGAGATACCCGTGGTCGTAGTAGAACTCGCGCAGCCGGTCCAGGTCCTCCTGCACGGCGTCTTCGGTGTAGTAGAAGGGCCAGAGCAGCCATTTGCGCTCCGTCGTCTTGACGACCTTCTCCAGCGTTCCCGAGTCCATGACCTCGTTGCCGACGAAACTGACCGATTCGATCTGAATCCGGGTTCCCTCCTCGATGCGGTAGAGCAGATGGCCGCGGGCCATCTGGTCGCGGTCCAGCGAGACACTCACAAAGGCGTAACCGACCTTGCGATAGACCTCTTCGATGGTCAGGCGCCCCCCCTCGGCGAGAAACGCATCGAGCGGATCGCCCAGCTCGAAACCGAGTCGCTGCCGCAGAACATGGTCCTTGAACCTGCGGTTGCCCTCGAACTCGATCGACTTGATAATGGTGCCGCGATCCGCGACCGGTGGGTCGGCCGCCACGGCGGAGGTCGGCGCGTCCCCGGCGGGCGTCTCGGCCGATGCGGCGGCACGCGCTCCACTCAGAGCGCCCAACACCATCGATATAACGAGAACGAAAATCGTATCCTGCATCGGTTCTCTCGTGGACCGCAATCCGCATGGACCGCGGGATCCCGTCGCGAGGCCACGGCCTAAAACGGCACCGATTCCTGCTCGATCTGCGCCAGGTTCTCGAATCGCGTGCACTTATCACGAAATATCAGTTCCACGGTCCCGGTCGGGCCGTTACGCTGCTTGGCGATAATGATCTCGGCCTTGTTGTTCGGCTCGTAATCCGGCTCGCCGCGATGGTAGTAGTCCTCGCGGTGCAGCAGCATCACCACGTCGGCGTCCTGCTCGATGCTGCCGCTCTCGCGCAGATCGCTCATGCGCGGGCGATGCCCCTCCCGACCCTCGGCCGCCCGGTTCAACTGGCTCAGGACCACCACCGGAACATTCAGTTCCCTGGCCAACGACTTCAGGTAGCGCGAAATCGTCGAGATTTCCTGCTGGCGGGACTCCACCCGAGAAGTCCCCAGATGCATCAACTGAAGGTAGTCGATCATGACACACTGAATCCCGTAGGCGCTCCTCAGGCGCCGGGTCTTGGCTCGAATCTCCAGGGGCGTCAGCGCGGAGGTATCGTCGATATAGATCGGCGCCTCCGAGATGGCCCCGCACGCCTCGACCAGCTTCTGATAGTGCTCCGTATCCAGCATGCCCTTGCGAACCAGTTGTGCATCGACGCCGCTGTAACTGCACAGAAACCTCTCGGCCAACTGCTGCCGGCCCATTTCCAGCGAGAAGATGGCCAGAGGCTGCTTGTCCAGGATGCCGATCCGTTCCGCGATGTTCAGCACGAGCGCCGTCTTGCCCATACTGGGTCGGGCGGCGATGACAATCATCTCTCCTTTCTGCAACCCGCACGTCAGGTCATCCAGCTCGTAGAAGCCTGTCGACAGACCCGTGACGTGACTGCCTTCGCGTTTCTCAATCAGTTCGAAGGCCTTGGTGACCAGGTCCTTCAGCGCCACCGCGCTGTTGGTGATCCGTTTGTCGGTCACCGAAAAGATCCGACGCTCGGCCTCGTCAAGCTTCTCCAGCGCGCTGCCCGACTCGTCGTAGGCGTCGTTCAGGATGTCCGTCGCGGCCGCGATGGTCTCGCGAAGCAGCATCTTCTCCTTGACCACGTCGGTATAGTACGCGACGTTGGCCGACGAGGGGACCGTCTCCATCACCCGGCGAAGGTAGTCCAGGCCGCCGACCGTCTCCAACTGGCCGTTGCGTTCCAACTCATCGCGGACCAGAAGCCCGTCGATCCCCTCGCCGCGATTCTTCTCGTACAGCGCCAGGATCGCATCGAAGATGATCTGATGCTCGCTGTGGTAGAACGCCGTGCGATCGATCTGCTCGATCACGTCCCCGATGCAGCGCGGATCGACGATCATCGAGCCGAGCACCGCCGCCTCAGCCGGCAGCGACTCCGGCATACTGCGCAGCATCGCCATCTCCGCCGGAGTTCCCGCCGGAGCAGTCGCTGCGCGCGAGGCCCGTTTGTTCTCCTTCAGTGGCAAAGTCGGCCCTCCTTGTCGGCCGGCTGTCGATTCAAGACCAGACCCTCGCCTTCGGGCCAACTGGCAACCCGGGAAGGCGGGATAAACCGGCATTTTACCCGCCCGCCCTACCCAGCGTCAAACACTGTTTCCGCCGGCAAAACCCCTTGCTCCCCTGGCAGGAGCGGATGCGTTTGCTTCCGACAACTCGCGCCGCAGACTCACGCGCCACAAGGACTTCGGAATGCAGAGTTGCGAATACCGATCGGTTGGACCCGGTCAGTCCTTCAGCCACTGGTCGAGCCAGGCGATCACCGTCTCGTGCCACTGGATCGAGTTCCGGGGTTTGAGCACCCAGTGGCCCTCGTCGGGGAAGTGCAGCAGCTTGCTCGGGATGCCCCGCAGTCACGCGGTTCGGGTCCTCTTGGCACGCGTGAACGAGACGACTGTCTTGCCCCCCGCCTTCTGGCGTTTGCGGGCATCCGCGACGATGGCCCGCAGATCGTACCCAAATTGCTTGGCAATTTCCTTGCGGTTCTTTCGAATCTCGTCGATGATCGGGTCCTTAGCCACGAGAGCCTCCCATCAGTTCTTCCGGCGTGCAAATAACCGGACACTCGAAACCGTGCATCTGACAGACGGCCTCGATCACGCGGACTATGGCAGCGTTGGCGATATGCTTGCAGTTCCAGGTCAACAGAAAGTCCATACCATGAACCGCCGCCACGGCAATATGAAGCGCATCGGTGCCAGCTCTCTTCGGGATAATCCTACGCGCGATGAAAGCCTCGGCCAGTTCGAGGACATCGTCCGTGATGTCCAACAAGGCAAGATCCTGAACGATACCCACCCGCTTTGCCGCAAGTTCTGCATCGCCTCGCGCGACCTCGTCGCGCACGAACTGAGAGATGTAGAGATCGAATGCAGCCGATTGCGTCCGCCACCACTCGGAGGTGACCTGTTGATGCGCTGCAATCAACAGATCGCGACTGGGCACCGCAACCAGATAGCTTGGAATCGTTGATTCAACATATACCTTGCGTTTCATACGGGCAATTATCCCTTCCCGAGCCGAGGGACGCAAGTCCTACGGTTTCAGCCACTGGTCGAGCCAGGCGATCACCGTCTCGTGCCAGAGGATCGAGTTGTGGGGCTTGAGCACCCAATGGCCCTCGTCGGGGAAATACAGCAGCCGGCTCGGAATTCCACGCCTCTGTAGGGCGTTGAATGTGCCGAGGCCCTGCGTATCGACGACGCGGAAGTCCTGTGCGCCGTGGATCACGAGCATGGGCGTCTTCCAGTTCTGCACGAATCGCAGCGGATTGTGCTTTTCGAAGCCCTCGGGGTTGTCCCAGGGCGTGCCCATGTGGTCCCACTCGGGGAACCACAGCTCCTCGGTGTCGAAATAGGCCATACGCTCGTCGAGGTTGCCGTCGTGGTTGACCAGGCAGCGGAAGCGGTCGGGCCAGTTGCCGGCGATCCAGTTGACCATGTAGCCGCCGAAGGACCCGCCGAGTGCGGCGACGCGATCGCCATCCATCCACGGATACCTTTCGAGCGCTGCGGCCAGACCCTTCTGGAGGTCCACCAGCGGCTTGCCTCCCCAGTCACCCCGGATCGAGTCGCAGAAGGCCTGCCCGTAGCCGGTGGAGCCGTGGAAATCGACCATGACCGCCGCGTATCCGGCGCCGGCGTACGCCTGCGGGTTCCAGCGGTAATGGAAGACGTTTCCGAACGAACCCTGGGGCCCGCCGTGGATGAGGAACGCCACGGGGTACTTGCGGGCCGGGTCGAAGTCCACGGGCCGCACGACATAGGCGTAGACCGTCTCGCTGTTCCAGCCGGCAAACGTGAATTGCTCGAAGTCACCCATCTTCGCCGCCGCAACCTTCTCGCCGTTGATGTCCGTCAGCTTCCCGGCGCCCGTGCCGTCGGGAGCGACGCTGTACAACTCGGCCGGCGACTGCATCGTGCTGAGGGCATATACGATCCGCCCGCCGGCGGCGCTCAACGCATGAACGTGCCCATCCCGTACGAGGGTTTGCACGCGGCCACTGCCGACGTCGATCGCAAAGAGCGAGTGCTGGCCGAGATTCGCGGCCGACGCATAGATCGTGCGCCCGTCCGCAGAGAAGCAGATCGAGGACGGACTGCGGTCCCACTGCGGTGCGAGCGTGCGTTTCGATCCGCTCGGCCACTCGTACAACACGATCCGGAACTGGTCGGCCTCGTAGCCCGGCCGACTCATCGCCAGATACGCCAGCGTCCGGCCGTCGGGCGAGAACACCGGATGCGTGTCCCACGCCTGGTTCTCCGCCGTCAGGCACCTTGGCGCCTGCGAGCCGTCGACCGGGCTGTAGTAGAGGTCGAAATCCGTCGACCACGCCTCCTCGCGACCCACGTCCTTGGCACTGAAGACGACTCCTTTGCCGTCCGGGGTAAACGTCATTTCCTCAGGCCCGCCATACGGGATCGAGGGCGTATCGGCGTCCATGCCCGCCATGACGTCAACCGCCGGACCGCCCTCGACGGCCTGGACGAACAGATGCGATCTCCGGCCGTCGTTCCAACGGTCCCAGTGACGCACGAAGAGCCGCTCGTAGACGCGTCCGCTCGCCTTGCGCTGCTCGATCTCGTCAAGTCTCTCTTTGGTCGCCTGGGCGGTCGCACCGTCGGGGAAGACCTCCATCGTGAACGCGACGTACCTGCCGTCCGGCGAGACAATCAGGTTGCCGACGTCGAGTGGTTCGTCCGTCACCTGCCGGGCTTCGCCGCCATCGACAGCAATCCGCCAGACCTGGGAGGACCCCGATCGGCCCGAAAGAAACCATACGGTCCTGCTGTCGGGACCCCAGCGGGGGGCGGAATCGGAGTCGGGATGCGACGTGAGCTGGCGAAGGTTCGCGCCGTCGCTGGAGACCAGCCACAGATCGGTCCGGCCGCGGTCGGCCTCGAGGTCCGTCGTGCGAACGACGAACGCGACCCACCGCCCGTCGGGCGAGACCTGCGGATCGGAGATGCGCTCCATCGCGAGCATATCGTGAACGGAGAACGGGTGCGGCGTCTGTGCACCTGCCACCACCGCCGAGAACGCCAAGACGATCCGCGCCGCAAAGCCGATGGCACACCTACCCGAGGTTCTATGCCTGTTCTTCTGCATGATGGTCTCCTTCCTCGTCGATTGCGGTTCCTCCGAAAGGGGGATCGGACAGGGACGTCTCATCCCCCGAGGGCAGCCTGGCCGGAATGTCCAGCCAGAACGTCGAGCCGATGCCCACCTGGCTCTCCAGACCGATCGTGCCGGCCAGCATCTGTGCCAGCTCCTTGCAGATCGCCAAGCCGAGCCCGCTGCCCGGCGTCTCCCGCGTCAGCGAGCCGTCCACCTGCCGGAACTTCTCGAAGATCATCTCCTGGTCGCACTCCGCGATGCCGCAACCGGTGTCGGTGACCGCGAGCCGCACCGTGTCGGCGTCGAGCATGTCGGCCCGAATCTCGATCGAGCCCCGCGCCGCCGTGAATTTCACCGCGTTGCTCAAAAAGTTGTACAGCACCTGTTGCACCTTGCCGCCGTCGGTGACCAGGATCGGGATATCCGGCGCCACCTGCGTTCGAATCCGGATCCTCTTCTTCTTCGCCAGCAGGGCAAACGCCGAGACAACCGACTCACAAAGCTGCGGCAGGGATACCGGCTCGACGTGCAGCTCCATCCGTCCGGCCTGGACCTTCGCCAGGTCGAGCAGGTCGTTGATCATGGCCAGCAGGCTGTTGCCGCTGCTGATGATGTTCTCGGCGTAGCGCTGTCCCTTGTCGCGCCGCAGCAGACCCGGCTTCTCCCGCAGCACCTGAGCGAACCCGAGAATGGCGTTGAGCGGCGTGCGAAATTCGTGCGACATATTCGCCAGAAACTCGCTCTTGAGCTTGTTGGCCTTGTACAACTCGATGTTCCGCTGGCGCAGCTCGGCAATCTTCGCATCAAGCTGCCGGTTGGCCTGGCGCAACTTCTCCTGCGCGCTCTGGAGATTGTCGAGCATATGGTTGAACGCGTCGCTGAGCCGCTCGTATTCGTCGCCCGTCGTGATCGAGCTGCGAATATCCAGATTGCCCTCGGCGACGTTGTTGGCCAAAGCCCGTAACTGGCGAATGGGCCGCAGGATAACCCGCTGCGTGATCCAGTAGAACGCCACCATCGCGCCGGTCGCGCCGATCAGCCCCGCGATCACCGTCCAGACGCGATTGAGGAACACCGTCTTCCTCAGGTCACTGCCGATCCGGCGCGCCCGCACGGCCGCTACGCCCACCACCTCGTTCAACGCGAACGCGCCGGCCGATCCTTGCGCGTTATGGCAGCTCACGCACGTTTCCGTCGCCCGGAACAGACGCACGTAGTCGCTCCGCCACCGGCCGTCCACGCGATTCACTTCCAGGCCGTCGTCGCGGGTCTCATCGGCAATGATCTCATCGAACAGCCTTCGTTGCGCACTGTTGAGGCGTTCGAGTCCCTCCTGCCCGACCCGGCCGCGCAGAGGAATCCACAGTACGCCCGGCTCGTTCGGATCGCGCGCCGCCCCCTGACTGTTCAGCTCCGGCCGCGTCATGCGCGACAGCTCCTCCAACTGAAAATGCGTCCGGAGGAGGACCGACTCGACACGCACCTTGTTCGTATCCAGCAGGACCTTCTTGGTCAGTTGGCTCATCCAGATGTAGGGGATCAGCAGCGCGATGCTCAGACTGAACAGCACGGCGGCTCCGAACATGAGCCGGCATTTCTCCGCCAGCGACAGAGGGGTCAGATGCAGGAGCCGGAGGACGCGTTGGAGATTCTTTCTCAGGTCGATACGCATCATCTTCCACTGACGATCGAAGACTACGGGCGAATGACGATTCGCCCCTACAGGGGACCGACGCCGGGACGTGCCTCGAGCGGCCGGTCAGCCTGGGTCGGCCGATTCCCGCAAACGGCAGCGCCCTCCCGAATCAGCTCTCCGCTGGTTTCTCCACCGCGTGCAGATGCTTCTGCGTCCGCAGGTTCAGCTCGTCGAGCTGCTTCTGGTCCACCTCGCTCGGCGCATCGGTCATCAGGCACTGGCCGCGCTGCGTCTTCGGGAAGGCGATCACGTCGCGGATGTTCTCCGTGCCCGTCAGCAGCATGGTGAGCCGGTCCAGGCCGAAGGCGATGCCCCCGTGGGGCGGCGCGCCGTAATCCAGCGCCTTGAGGAAGAAGCCGAAGCGGTCCTCGGCCTGCTTCCGCGAGATGTTCAACAGATCGAAGACCTTCTGCTGCACCTCCGGCCGATGGATACGAATGCTGCCCCCGCCGACTTCGCTGCCGTTGACGACGATGTCGTACGCCTGCGAACGGATGTGCGCCGGATCGGTTTCCAGCTTGCCCAAGTCCTCAGGCACCGGCGCGGTAAACGGATGGTGGAGCGAGTCGTAACGCTTCTCCTCGGCGTTCCACTCGAACAGCGGGAAATCCACCACCCAGAGAAACGCGAAACTCTTCGGATCGTACAGCTTCAGGTCCCGAGCGATCCGGCAGCGCAAGGGGGCCAACGCCTTGTTGGCGACGGCTTCCTGATCGGCCACGAACATCAGCACGTCCCCGTCCCGGGCGTCGAAACGCCGGACCAACTGCCGCCCGAGATCCTCGCTGAAAAACTTGCCGATGCCCCCGATGAACGTCGGAGAGCCGTTTTCCATCTTCACCTTCAGCCACGTCAGCCCCTTGGCCCCGAAATCGGTCACCAGGGAGGTCAGTGTCTTTTCGATGTCGCTGCGCGAGTAAAAGTCGCCCGACGGGGCGCACAAACCTTTGACGACTCCGCCGTTCTCGATGCACGAGGTGAAGACCCGGAACGTGGTCTGCCGGGCGAGGTCGGAGATGTCCTTCAGCTTCATGTCGAAGCGCACATCGGGACGGTCAATCCCGTAGTCGGCCATCGCTTCCGAATAGGACATCCGCCGGATCGGCAAAGCCACCTCGACGCCGAGGATCTCCTTCCAGATGCGAGCGACCAGTTCCGAATGGATCGCAATCACGTCATCGACGTCCACGAAGCTCATCTCGACGTCGATCTGCGTGAATTCCGCCTGCCGGTCGGCCCGCGGGTCTTCGTCGCGGAAGCAGCGAACGATCTGGAAGTACTTGTCCACTCCGCTGATCATCAGAATCTGCTTGAACAACTGCGGGGATTGCGGCAACGCGTAGAAGGCGTTGCGCACGAGGCGGCTGGGCACGAGAAAGTCGCGGGCGCCTTCCGGCGTGCTCTTGGCCAGCATCGGCGTCTCGATCTCCCAGAACCCCTTCTCGTCGAAGTACCGACGCGCCAGCGACGTGACACGATGGCGGACGCGCAGCCGCTGCTGCATCTCCGGTCGGCGCAGGTCGATGTACCGGTAGGTCAGACGTGTCTCTTCGTTCGTCTTGGTCGCGCTGTCCAGTTCAAACGGAGGGGTCTTGGCCATGTTGAGGATCTCGAGCCGCTCGACGACCACTTCGATCTGTCCGGTAGCGAGCTTGGGGTTCTCCAGCCCTTGGCCGCGCGGACGGACCTTGCCGCTCGCGGCGATCACCCATTCGCATCGCACGGTCCGAGCGAGCTGGTGCGCTTCGGGACTGGCCTCCGGGTCGAACACCAGCTGCGTCAGTCCCTCGCGGTCCCGCAGGTCAAAGAAGACCAGGTTGCCATGATCCCTGTACGACTGAACCCAGCCGGCTACCACCACGCTCTTTCCGGCATCGGCCAACCGAAGCTGGCCACAATGATGCGTTCTCTTCAACATACCCACAATCTCTCGGTGCTCGGCAAACCAGACAAGCCACGGGAACAGCCCGCAGGCAAGGTATAAACCAACAAGGATAGCAAAATTGGGAAGCCTTCGTCAACAACCGCCTTGCATTCATTCGCCGGAAAACGGGCGGTCGCACCTCCCACCGGAGACGTTGTGGCGGTGGACTACCGGGGCACGCCGAACGAGAAAAAAGATGGGGCCCGTGTCTGCGAACAGACACAGGCCCCGATGGATCCACTCTTCGTGACCGACGTCGCGGGCAGTCCCCACCGGCGTCCGCCACGGTTTAACAGGCTCTGTTACTGAGCCGCCGGTCGGCCGAAGCCGATATCGTCGACATAAACCGTGCCGGCCCCACCGGCCTTCGGGCTGGTCTTGCTGCCGACACCGATCACCATCTTCTTGACCCGGCCCAGGTTCACGCCCGACAGCTCGC
>Ga0209506_1000100_pt1 | contig 118783 bp, 110 predicted proteins | sample AD_JPNHG2_MetaG_FD_184409 | JGI IMG/M metagenome (GOLD analysis project Ga0209506, IMG submission 184409) | Active sludge microbial communities of municipal wastewater-treating anaerobic digesters from Japan - AD_JPNHG2_MetaG (SPAdes) (version 2) | ecosystem: Engineered > Bioreactor >...
CGTAGAGCGCTACGGCATCCGTGCCTTCGCTGTTTTTTCGTTCTTATACAGTAATAAGTCATTATCAGCATAAAATATGCTGTTAATTCTTCATAACAGTTTTTGTGGTTTCATTCCGTAGAGATGAAAAAAATGGGGTCAGAGCCCTGGTACTTTTCTTCGTTTGTTCAAAAAAAGGGGGGAGGTACACGATTCTTTGGCAGCGGCTCAGGATGACCGGGAAAAAATAAAAAATTTAAAAAACAGGTTGACAATCACTTAAAATGTAATACAATAATACTATAATACATTAAATATAAACATAATAATATTTATGACCATACAATTTATGTCATAACTTTAAGGAGGTTTCAATGGCAAAAGGTGACAGAGTTGCAATTATTGATGGGTGCCGTACCCCTTTTTTACGTTCCGGAACAGCATACAGGGAGATGATGGCATATGCTATCTGTCGTCATGCTGTGAAGGGTTTGGTGGCAAAAACCGGTATCCCCAATGATATGGTTGACCATGGTATCATGGGATCGGTGCTCACCGATGTTAAAACAACCAATGTTGCTCGTGAGATTATGCTGGCGGCTGCACTGCCAAATACCATCCCCGCCTATACGTGTACTGTGGCATGTATATCTGCAAATGCTGCTATTATAAGTGCTGCCAACCTGATCGTTAATGGGAATGCGGATTGTATCATTGCAGGCGGTGTTGAAACATTTTCGGATCCGGATATAAAAATTTCAAAGAACTATCGCCAATTTATTATGGACTTAACCATGTTTAAACGTCCCAGAACTATTGTGGGAAAGCTTAAACTGTTAAAGGGCATGAGCTTTAAAGATTTTATCGTTCCCGAACAACCTGAAATAGGTGAGTTTTCCACTCAACTGCGTATGGGTGATACTGCTGATAGGCTGGCAAAAAGGCTGGGGATATCACAGCGCGAGCAGGATGCATTTGCTGCGCTGTCGCATAACCGAGCTGCAGCAGCATGGGAACAAGGGATATTAAAAAAAGAGGTTGTGCCGGTTGTAACCCCGCAGGGCAGACTGGTAGACAAAGATAATGGTTTCAGAAAAGGGACAAGAGCTGAAAAATTAGCTGCACTCAAGCCTGCATTTGATAAGCGCTACGGTACAGTAACTGCCGGCAACTCTTCATTTTTAACCGATGGCGGCGCTGCAGTGCTTTTGATGAGTGAAACGCTGGCTAAAAAAATGAGATTAAAACCGCTTGCCTATATCAAATCGTATGCCTTTACGGCTCAGGATTTATGGGAAGAGCTGTTACTTGGTCCTGTCTTTTCCATACCAAAAGCACTGGCAATGGGTAAATTAAAATTTAAAGACATTGGAGTGTGGGAAATTCATGAGGCATTTGGCGTTCAGATGGTTGCTGTAGTGCAATGCCTTGCCTCTGACTCGTTTTGCAAAAACAGGCTGGGATTGTCCGGTAAAGTAGGTGAGATTAATCATGATGACCTTAACATCTATGGCGGTTCGCTATCGCTGGGGCATCCATTTGGTGCAACAGGTGCACGCCTTGTAACAACATGTGCCAATCGTTTGCAGGAAAGTGGCAAGCGTTACGGTGTTGTTGCCGGGTGTGCTGCTGGTGCGATTGGCAACGCAATTATATTAGAACGATCATAAGGAGGACTGCAATGAACGCATTCACCTATTGTAAACCTGAGGTTTTGAACGATGTGCTGGTAGTAACAATAGATTGTCCCGGCAAAGTTAATAAAGTTTCCAGTGCTATGCTCAATGAAATGGAAGTAATTATTAATGATGTAAAGAGCAAAAAATATAAAGGTTTGGCGATAGTTAGCGGGAAGGATGACAATTTTGTGGTAGGGGCTGATCTTGATGAACTTACATCCATGAAAACTGAAGATGAGATTAGAGCGTATATTACAAAAGCAAATAGTGTTTTGTCCGGATTAGAGAAACTTCCCTTCCCAACAGTTTGTGTTATCAATGGCAACTGTCTGGGTGGCGGTGTGGAGCTGGCACTGGTTACCGATTACCGCATTGCAACTGATTCCACAAACACCGTGATAGGATTTCCTGAAATTAAATTAGGACTTATTCCTGCTGCGGGAGGAACACAACGTCTTCCACGATTAATCGGGATTCAACATGCACTTCCCCTCATTGTGCAGGGATCAACTATACGGGCAAGGCGTGCAAAACGGCTTGGGATTATTGATGAGATAGTTATGCCGTATGGATTAAAAGAAATAGCAGTGAAAAAGGTATTACAGCTAAAAGGTAAACGAACAATAAAACGAAAAAGAACATTTGCTGAGTGGCTTTTAGAATCAAATCCGTTAGGGCGCAGTATCATATTTTCAAAGGCACGCACCATGGTGATGAGGCAAACACGGGGGTTATATCCGGCTGCTGTTGCTGTCATTGACGCTGTTGAATATGGTTATAAAACAACTATCGCAAAAGGCATTGCAAAGGACAGTGAGCGTTTTATTCATCTTGTTCAAAGTTATCAATCACAATCACTTGTAAACCTCTTTTTTGCCATGACCGATTTAAAGAAAAATCCGTTTAAAAAAATGGAAAAAAATGTGTCAAAGCTGGCCGTCATTGGAACGGGGCTCATGGGTAGCGGTATTGCTTTCGTTTCATTGCCGCTGTGCGATACGGTGCTGTTAAAAGACACCTCGCTTGATTTTGTTACACGCAGCATGGCACAGATTAGAAAAAGCCTGGAAAAGCGGGCGCAGTCGGGGGCTATCCGTAATTTTGACAAGGAGGTAATGTACGGAAAACTTATTCCATGCGATGATTATACCTATTTTAAAAATACTGATTTGGTCATTGAAGCCGTTTTTGAAGATTTGCAATTAAAGCAAAATCTGGTAAAACAGGTTGAGGCTGTTTGCGGCGATACCACTATTGTTGCATCAAATACCTCGGCAATTCCTATCAGCCTTATTGCGAAAGCATCAAAGCGTCCGCAGAATATGATAGGGATGCATTACTTTTCACCCGTACCTGCCATGCCATTGTTAGAAATAATAAAAACCGCAAAAACAGCAGATTGGGTGGTGGCGACAGCTGTTGCAACCGGGATAGCTCAGGGAAAAAGTTGTATTGTGGTAAAGGATGGTCCTGGTTTTTATACAACCAGAATATTAGCACCGTATCTGAATGAGAGTGTTGTTTTGATTGAAGAAGGTGTACCAATGAATGATATTGATAGCGCTATGCTTGCGTTTGGCTATCCGATTGGTCCCATAGCACTGCTGGACGAGGTTGGTATAGATGTTGGTGCCCATGTTACCATTGAATTAGGACAGATGTTTACCGCGCGGGGTGCTGCACCGTCCAATGTTCTGCCGTTGCTTTTAAGCAAAGGCTTTAAGGGCAAAAAAAATAAAAAAGGATTTTATATGTACGATAGTCCTAAGAAAAAAGGCATGCGTTTGCCCAATAAAGAAGTGTACACGGTCATAGGGAAAGTAACTCCAGAAGCAATATCAGTAGAAGAGATTCAACAGCGGGTAAGCCTTATGATGATAAATGAAGCAGCTCACTGCTTGCAGGAAGGTATAATCTCCTCACCGCGTGACGGCGATGTTGGTTCCGTTCTGGGATTGGGTTTTCCACCATTTAAGGGCGGAATATTTAGATATATTGACCATGAAGGTGCCGGTACCATTGTTGATACCATGTTGCAATACTACAACAGGGGTCTGGAGCGTTTTAAACCTGCAATGATACTGGCAGATATGGCAAAAACGGATAAGCGATTTTATAAGGATTAAATAAATGGAACGTTCAATTCAGTTTACGCAGGAGCATGCTCTGTTCAGGCAAACCGTACGCAAGTTTTTTGAGCAACAGGTAATGCCTTTTTACGATACATGGGAACATGAAGGCATTGTGCCTCGTGAGATGTGGAATCGCTGCGGTCAGCTTGGTTTGCTTCTTCCATGGCTTGAGGAACAATATGGCGGTCCAGGTGGCGACTTCCTCTATTCGGTTATTCTCAATGAGGAGCTGGCATACAGCGGTGCTAATTCATTTATGATTCCACTCCACAATGATATTGTTGCGCCATATATATACTCATTTGGCACAGAAGAACAAAAGATGAAATACCTGCCAAAATGCGCTTCAGGGGAGATAGTGCTTGCCATTGCAATGACCGAACCGGAGGCGGGTTCGGATCTTGCAGGCATGAAAACCAGTGCTGTTTCCAATGGCGATAGCTGGGTGCTCAATGGTCAGAAAACATTTATATCAAATGGTATCCTGGCAGATCTGGTTATAGTTGCAGCCAGGTCGTCAAAAGAGTTACCTCCCCATCAGTCGGTAAGCCTTTTTTTAGTTGAAGATGGGACTGAAGGCTTTACCAGAGGGAAACCCATCAAAAAGATTGGTCTTAAAGCGCAGGATACAGCCGAACTATTTTTTGATAACTGTCGCATCCCTGACAATAATCTTTTAGGACAGGAAGGACAGGGATTTATTTATCTTATGCAGAAGCTGCAACAGGAAAGGCTGGTATGTGCGTTAACTTCACAAGCAGCCATGGAAAAATGTTTGGCAATAACTATCGATTATGTAAAAGAGCGAAAGTTATTTGGGAAACCACTTTCAAAATTTCAGAATACGCAGTTTACCATTGCCGAAATGGCTTCGGAAATTGCAGCTGGCAGAAGCTTTATTGATGATCTGATACATCACCATATACAGGGTCATGATGTAGTGAAAGAAACCTGTATGGCTAAATACTGGATATGTGAAACTGCCAAACGTGTTGCTGACCGTTGCTTGCAGCTTTTTGGAGGGTATGGGTATTGTCTGGAATACCCGGTATCACGATTTTATGTGGATGCTCGTATACAAACTATTTATGCTGGTACATCTGAAGTTATGAAGATGATTGTATCCAGAATGATGGGGTTGTGATTTATTAGTTGACAAATCCCTTTGTAGACGATGTAATCCATGCGTTTTCACAAATATGTTCATAAATCAAAATATGTTGATTTGCGGAGGTTTATATGAATACTGTGATACGCAAGGGTTACACCTATGCAACGTGGTTATTCATTGGCGTTGATACCGCATTCTGGGGAACCATCTCGCTTTTTTCATGGTTTGTCAGCCCCAGAGGTGACCTTGCTCATTTTTGCATGCAAAACTGGTCAAAGAATATACTATGGTTTTGTGGGATACGATATCAGGTGGAGGGTATTGAAAATATTTCAAAAGAACATGTTCAGATATTTGCATCCAATCATCAAAGTTTTTTTGATATATGGCTTTTGAGTGCCATTATTCCGGTAAAGTTTGGCTGGACGGCAAAAAAAGAACTATTCAAAATACCATTCATGGGATGGCACATGTCTTTAAGCGGTTATATAGCCATAGATAGAAAAAATAAAGAGCGGTCAAGAGCCAGCATGAAAGAGGCAGCAGTAAAAATACGAAAGGGAAACCGTATTATGATATTTCCTGAGGGTACGCGCAGCCGTACGGGAGTGCTCCAACCCTTTAAAAAAGGGTTATTTTATTTATGCATTGAGACAGGCGTGCCGATAGTTCCTATTTATATCCATGGCACCTATCAACGATTAAAGCCCGAAACCGGGGATATTAACCCTGGAAAAGTATATGTTATGATAGGGGAGGAGATGCCAACAGACGAATATACTATTAATACCATCGAGAAGGCAATGAATGATTTACGGGATAGAATTTTAACTTTACAAAATGAGTGCCTGAAGCGATATGGTGAAGCAGTGTAAGATTTTGAATGCAATTTATAGATAGTATGGAGATTTTCAAATATGGAAGACTTAAAAAAAGCATATCGAACCATCATGGATGACCATTTTCCGGATACCATGACCATTAGCTTTGGGAATCAAACGCTGATATATAAAAAACGAACCTGGAAGATCAATGATGATGGGCAGTTGATTGAAAAGGGATTGCGGTATGGTGAAAATCCCGGGCAGGAAGCAGCACTCTATGAGCTTGTTAATGGCAATCTTGTGCTGGGGGATTGTGAATTCATAAGCCCCGGTCATTCGCTGGTAAGTGGCATTGATGAATCGATGATGCTGCAGTTTGGGAAGCATCCCGGCAAGATTAACCTTACCGATATTGATAACGCTCTGAATATAGTAAAATATTTAATGAAGCAACCAGCTGCTGTTATCGTTAAGCACAATAATCCCTGTGGTGTTGCTTATGGAGTAACTATCGCCCAGGCATATAACAGGGCAAACAGGGCTGACCGTATTGCAGCTTTTGGTGGATGTGTTGTCTGCAACAGAGCTGTAGATAAAGAAACTGCACAGCTTATTTCACAAAATTATCTGGAGGTGCTGGTTGCTCCGGATTTTGAGCCCGGAGTCATGGATATATTGTCAAAGAAGAAGGACCTTCGCATTGTAAGGATTCAGCGTATTGACAGGCTTGAAGAGTATAAGCAATTGCGCTTTGTTGACTTTAAATCGCTGATTGATGGCGGCATCATAGTTCAGCAATCACCGGTTACTATCATTAATTCTAAAGATGATTTAAAACCTGCACAGGCAGAATATAAGGGGCAGCTTTATAAAATTGACCGTTTGCCAACCCCCCGGGAATATGAAGACCTTTTGTTTGGCTGGTTTGTGGAGCAGGGTGTTACCTCAAATTCGGTACTGTATGTTAAGGATGGGGTAACCGTTGGCATAGGTACCGGCGAGCAGGATAGGGTAGGCGTAGCCGAAATTGCCGTGCAGAAAGCCTATACCAAATATGCCGATATGCTATGTTTTGATAACTATGGAATTTCGTACTATCAGTTAGCACTTGAGGTTGAAAAAGGATTGCGTAAAGCAAGCGATAAAATAGCAATTGATGAAGCTACAAAAGAAGCAAAGGGCGGACTCATTGGAGCAAGCATGGTTTCGGATGCATTCTTCCCATTCAGGGATGGTGTAGACGTGGGTATAAAGCAGGGTATCTCTGCCATTGTGCAGCCCGGCGGTTCAATCCGCGATTGGGAGAGTATAATGGCATGCAATGAAGCTAATCCAAAAGTGGCTATGGTTTTTACCGGGCAGCGTGCGTTTAAACATTAAAGGCAAAGGCGTTCAATGACGCTTTTGCTCATATTCCTTTATATATTCTTCTATAAGGCTTCCTGTTTTATGTGGCTCTTCTTTTACCGGTTTCATGCGCCGGGCTGCAACATTACCTATGGCTTTAACGGGTTTCTTGAACAGTCCAACAATAATATCTATACCATCACGAATTATAGTGAACAATTTTTTTACAATAGATGTTCTGGTGCCTTTTGGAGTAGTACGCATAGGAGTAATGCTTGAGGCAACTGTCTCTGCTACATTTTTTACACCATACATTGCTGGAATTGGATTGTAGCTATCCTTAACATACGCTTTTTGTGGTCTAAAGGGGACCTGTTTTGGCAATCTGCTTGTTAGTAATATGTTTGTCCCTGATTCGGTTGACTTATCAATAATAAACAGGAATATATAATATATATAGAGAAATAAATTTCCAAAGATGGCAAAAAAGTGATACCATATATCCATGAATGCCCAGAAGACATCAACCCAGATTTTTAAAAAATCTACAATCTTATAGAAGAAGTTGAAAAAATTATCAACGGTATTAATCCAGAATTGCTTTACAACACGATAGTTCATAACAGTAACCTCAGCAATACTAATAAATGAAGACTATAAACATATAGTAAATTCCCTGTAAAAAGAGTCAATTAAATTATTGCAATTGCAGGCTGCTATATTATTTGTACTATTTTGTTTATAGCTTGTTTTCGATAGTTTTTTAAATTAATTGTATTTTATAAGTGTATTTTATTTAAAAAATCTTGATAATAGTGTTGTATATTATATACTTGACACTATGGAATATTTAACAGCTATACGGCCATATATAATTAAAAGGTTAGAACAAATAAAAAAAGCGGATGTACTTATTGGCATTCCCTGTTTTAACAATGAAGCAACGATAGCCAATGTTATGACAATGGTAAGCGAAGGTCTGTTTACATATTATAATGATGTAAGGCCGGTACTGTTTGTTTCTGATGGTGGTTCTACTGATGATACACGCGATATCGCTCAATCAATAGAACTTAAGCCATGGCAGGAACGGATAATACAGATTTATCGTGGGGTTGCCGGGAAAGGTTCAGCATTCAGAGCAATTTTTGAGGCGGCACAGATACTTGATGTAGATGCGTGCATAGTTGTTGATTCAGATTTACGCAGTATATCTCCTGATTGGATTAAACTGTTGTTATCGCCAGTACTTGAAAAAGACTTTGAGTACGTTGCACCGGTGTATACACGGTATAAATATGATGGAACTATCACCAACAACATTGTCTACAACATTATTCGTGCAGTGTTTGGGAAAAGGATACGACAGCCAATTGGTGGTGACTTTGCAATCTCAAAGAATCTTGCAAAAATTTATTTAGACAAGCCGGTCTGGACAACCGATATAGCCCGTTTTGGTATTGATATATTCATGACTGTCAATGCTATTGTGAGTCATGTGAAGATATGTCAGGCAAATCTTGGTGTAAAAATTCATGATGCAAAAGATCCTGCGCAATCACTTGGTCCTATGTTTGTTCAGGTTATCGGAACGCTTTTCAATCTTATGGAAGGGTATGAACCGTACTGGAAAAATATTGAACGCAGTAAACCTGTGCCAACCTTTGGCGATATCAATGCTAGTGAGCCTGAACCAATAGAAGTTAATTTAGAAAGGCTGGTGAATGAGTACAAGTTAGGGTTTTCACAATTTCATTCATTGTATCAAGAGATGTTTTCAAGTGATGTGTATAATGCGCTGTTGTCTTCATCAAAGCTTGATGTTATACATTTTTCAATACCTGTTGAAGTCTGGGTTAAGGTTGTGTATGAACTTTCTGCTATTTATCATACATGGAAGATAAATAAAGTACGTTTAATAAACCTTATGGTGCCATTATATTTTGGCAGGATTGCTTCATTTATCAATGAAACATTGTCAATGAATTCGTTTCAGGCTGAGGAAGAGGTGGAAAAACAGGCGCAGGTTTTTGAAAACTATAAACCGTATTTAATAGAAAAGTGGCAGTTACAGGGTAAGGATATACCATTTGCGTAATAGCATATTATACTTTTTTAAAAAATTGTATTTCACGTTGTAATAATGATATCCTATCTTTTAAATTTATAGAATTTGCGGCCAGCTCTTCTGAACGAGCAGCAATTCCCTGGGTTGATTCATTAATGATACTGACAGATTTTATTACATTGTCTGATGCAGTTTGCTGTTCCCTTACGGAATTATTGATGATTGAAGAAATATCTTTAACTTTAGTCATCTCTTCAACAAACTGATTCTTAGTGTTATTTTGTATTTCCATTTTATTTGATATTTCGTACATCATTGTACCAATCATTGAAAATCCTTCAATAATGCTTTGAATTGTTGAAACCGTATTCTGTATATTGACAATACCATTTTTTATTTCGTTATCGCTGGATAAAATCAATTTTTCTATATCTTTTAAACTTGTAGCGGTTTGCTCTGCTAATTTTCCAACCTCTGATGCAACAACAGCAAACCCTTTGCCAGCCTCACCGGCACGGGCTGCTTCAATGGCTGCATTAAGTGCCAGTAGATTAATATGATCAGAAATAGTGTCAATAATTGCTATAATATCAATTATTTTTTGCGAGCTTTTCTGTATGGAGGTCATAGATTCATGCATGGTTTGGAGCATATCCTGACCTTCTTTTGCTTTTGTCTGAAATTTATTGCTGTTTTCCTTTGCATCAATTATAATTTTATTTAAATCATTCATTATTTCAGTTAATGAATCAAACGTAGCTATCATGGTTGAGATACTTACATCTTGCTGATTAACACTTTTGCTGATTTCTTCAAATCCTGCCCCCAATTGTTCCATGGTTGCCATTATTTCTTCTGAAGAAGAGGCTAACGTATTGCTGTTTTCAGAAAAATCTTGTGTTGATTGAGAAACTTCATCTGATGCTGTAAAGGTTTCCTGAATTATTTGACTTACATCTTCTATAATATTTCGCAATTTATCCATGAATGCATTAAACCATGCACCCAGTAGGTCTATTTCATTTGCTGCATTACTTTGGTATATTGAGCATTGCAAGCATGATTTGAATTGTCCTTCCAATATAAATTTGCAATGTATGTCGTTACCAAACTTTTTAGCAATACTGCCTATTTCAAAAAAACAATGTTTTGAAGATGTATAGGGGATAAAGGTTTCACCTTGTTTCATAAAAATTTCAATATTGTTTTTATTGAATGTTACTGGATATTCAGATGAAAGGTTTCCAACACTTGCTTCGCCAAAACTTTTAATAAAGAGTGATAGTTTATTTTTAATATTTTTGGAAAAGGTAATGCTAAAAAATATGGCTATTGCTGCAAAAGCTATGCTAACCATAACATATACAATTATTGTATGGTATATAGGCTTTAGCAATTCAGCATAAGAAATTTCAATCAAAAACATGTACTGAAAATATGAAAGCCATTTCCATAATCCTATGACCTTATCATTGTATGCATTATCATACTGTGCAATGCCAGATCTAAAATCAGAAAGGCATTTTTTTACACTGGCAATTAGCTGCCCATCTTTATTGACAGGCTTAAAATTTTTACTGTGCCTATCATCCTGCAAAGAATAATCGTTAAAATATGAATTTTTTGGTTTATTGTTATTTGCTGCCAGGATTACTTGTGCATCCTTATCAATGAGATAAACATTGCCATGGCTACCCACATTTATCATCCTCATTGAATCAAATAGTATATCCATATTGACAAAACAAATTATATAAGGTGATTTTGTTTTAACATAATGTATAGATTTGCCAATAGGACAACTAATAGGCAATGCAGTTATACTATTACCTTTGAACGGTATTTTTATTGTTTTACAAATTGCAGTATCATTGGTACTTTTTATTTGATTGTAGATAGCACTCATGGTAAATGAAAATGTGCTATTGGTGGTACACAGTACATCCCCATCGTCATTCATAATGGTAATGGCGTAGTATTCACCCTGATCAGCAATAACCTGATGCAAATATTCAATGAGTTTATTTATTTGTTTGGATTCTATATATTCATTAATGATAGATGCCGTTGATAATTTTTCAATATGCTCTACTTTGTTTTCCAACCAATATTCAATAAATTCAAATTGTTTTAGCAATATTTCATGGTAATTATTTACCATGCTTTGTTCCATCTGATTAGCTGTATAAAAGCATGTAATTAACAAAAAAGATAACGATATCAATATAACGGTAAGTATAAGCGCATATCTGATAGATTTTGTTATACTTTTATCCTTATTAACCAGTTGTTTTAAATATTCTGATATCTTCATATACCATTTCAATTAATAATAAATTTTGTTCAATTTGTTCTCTATAAAACTTTTTCATAATGACAGCGTAAACATCCCAATGGACCTTTGCTTCTTCTATGGCATTCATGACATTGTTGATGAAATGCTGAACGCAAATTGATTATTTCCTTGTTATCCTTTTTTGTATGACAGGATGAGCATTTTTGTAATGAACCTATATGATGACAGTCAATGCATTCGGTGTTATACGATTCTATATGGGCTTTGTGGTTAAATTTTATAGGTGGTAATCTATGCCCCGTTTTTTCAAGTATAATAGTTTCATATTTTATAATGTTGTTGGTTTGAGTTCCCTTATGGCATTGTTCACAGCTAATTGAAATACCTTGTTTCTTATGACAATCTTTGCAAAAATTATGCAAAACAACCATTTTTGAATGTCCTGCATGGCAATTACTACATGATTCCGGTTTTGTGTTGTTTTTTGTATTATGATGACATTGTATACATTGGATGTTTTCTTTACTATGGATAGAATGATGGTTCTCAGTGAACGCAAAGGTTTTTTTATATATTTTCTTAATTTCATTATATTCATTCAGCCTGCTGCTTTTTTCTTTATGGCATTGATTACAGGTTACAGGACCTTTATGCTTTACTGTATGACAGTTAATACAAAAGGTATGGTACATCTCTGCACCCATGGTACCCTTGTGGCAAAAGGAGCATGTCTTAATACGTTCGTCATTATATTGTTTATGGTGGCATGTTTTGCATTGTATTGATGCGCTGGAATGTGTTTCATGAGATATCACAACTGCTGGAAGGGTTGATGCAGTAGCGGTTATTCCCCTTGCCCTGTCATCGAATGTAATAAAATGATTTACTTTTGTTATTTCTATAACATCGGTTGCTGAAGGATTACCAGTACATGATATGAGTATATAACAAAAAAAGAATATAAAAAATATTAATGAGCAACAACAAACACGAAATAACAATCGTATGTTCATCCCTTCATTTCCTTCACGCTATAACATTACAAAATCTTCTATATTTCTCTCTATTGCTCAATAGTTTTGTATGTTAACACAATAGACAATCTTTGCATTCATTGTTTTAAAACCAAATATCAAAGAACGTATTAAACATTAATCTATATACTATTAATCGTCGGTAGTTGTCAAGAAGTAAATTAATATAATTAAAAAAATGTTGCATATATAGTTGCTATCGTAATCAAATTTGTGTATACATATTTTTTACTCCTTCAATAACTCCCACAACACAATGCCAGCCGCCACCGATGCGTTGAGTGATGAAACCTTTCCTCGTAATGGTATTGCAACCGTTATATCGCACAGTTGTTGTGTAAGCTGGCGCATGCCGCTCCCTTCACTGCCAATAATAAGTACCGCCGGCTTATACTGCCGTATGCTATGGATGGGATGCGTACCGCTGTCGGATGTGCCAATAATCCAGAAGCCAGATTGTTTTGCATCGTTTATAAAGCTTGCTAAATTGGCAACATAATGAACAATAATATGAGCAGTTGCACCTGCTGATGCTTTTATGATGGTTTGCGTTATTTCAGGGGCATGGGCTTTTGTTACAATGACAGCATTGCCACCCAGCGCTTCGGTAGTGCGTATTATGGAGCCAATATTATGGGGATCGGTAATGCCATCGCAGGCAACAATAACCCCCTGTGAACTGGCAATATCGGGCAAATGAAATCTATTCTGTAGTGTATTGTGTGGGCGATAGCTCATCTTAAGAGCTACTCCCTGATGATGAGGCTGGCAGTGGCTATCAAACCAGCTTCTGGGAACCCTGTTAATGGGGATATTCAGACTGGAAGCTTTATCTGCAATAACATCAAGTATCCTGCCATGTGCACTTTCGGAAATGTAGAGGGTTGCATCACCTTCAATTGATGATAGATATTCAAGGACAACCTTGCGTCCTGCTATGATTTGATCAGCCACCGCGTCCCCTCTCTGGTATCCTGTACTATAATCCCTTTGCTATACAGTTCATCACGGATACTATCGGCTTGTGTAAAATTTTTTTCTTTACGGGCTTTATTCCGCTCTTCAATAAGAGCTTCAATTTCTTCTTTGTTTACTGTTACAGCGCCATGGAAGAATATAAATCCAAAAACGGTGTCAATATGGTTAAGAGTATGCATTATAGTATCGGCGTCAGCTTTTCCCAGCATACGTTTGTCTATCAATGTATTGATATCATGTAAAAAGTCAAAAAATGTACCAATCCCTTCTGCAATATTAAGGTCATCATCAACAGCTTCAATAAATGATTCTATAAACTGTGAGCATCGTTTATCTGCTTCCTCATTATCAGGCTTTTCCTGTTTTATATCGTTAAGGCGGGCAATGAGGTTGTCAATTCTAAAGAGTGCCTGCCCGGCCTGAGTTAAACCGTCAAAGGTAAAATTAAGCTGTTTTCTGTAATGGGCGGTAATCAATAGATATCTGATGGCACGTGGCGAATAGCCTTTATTAAGGAGGTCACGCAGGGTAAAGAAGTTCCCCGATGATTTTGACATCTTTGAACCTTCAACAAGCAGGTGCTCAACATGGAGCCAGTAACGTACAAAAGGCTCATCATACGCTGCTTCGCTCTGGGCAATTTCATTTTCATGATGAGGAAATATTAAATCTACACCACCGGTATGTATGTCAATGGTGGTGCCAAAAATTTTGCGCACCATAGCCGAGCATTCAATATGCCACCCAGGTCTGCCTTTACCAAAAGGGGTTTCCCAGTATAGCTCATTTTCTTTAGGAGCTTTCCACAGTGCAAAATCACGAACATCCTCCTTGGTATATTCATCGGCATCGTATCGCGCACCTGCTTTGATATCCATACTGGTGACATTGCTCAACTGTCCATATTTATGAAACTTTGCAATGCTGAAATAAAGTGAGCCATCCTTTTCATAAACAAGCCCCTTTTTATCAAGATGTGCTATAATATCTATCATGGCGTCAATAGATTCTGTGGCACGGGGGTAATGTTCAACAGGTTCTATGTTTAACGTTTTACAATCCTCAAAAAATATCCGTGTATACTTGTCGGTGTATTCTTTTAATGTCACCCCTTCTTTAAGAGCTCCGGCTATTGTCTTATCATCAACATCAGTAATATTCATTGCATGGTTTACTGTATATCCTCTGAATTTAAGATAGCGCCGCAAAAAATCATTAAATATAAATGTACGGAAATTGCCAATGTGAGCATAACTGTACACCGTTGGCCCGCAGGAATATATGGTAACAGGGGGATATTCTGCAATACTATCTTTTGCAATGCCACCGGGGATGAATGGCTCTAAACGTCGTGTTAATGTATTAAATATTTTCAGCGCCAATATATAGCCTCCATTATTCTGCACAGTATGTATACATACTGTTGTGCACAGTATGCTCTAATTATTTTGTTTTCTAAAAAAGATGTCATATAGTTTCAATTCTAAAAACATAGATTTAATTTTTCCAAAAAATAGCAAAGTTGGATTAATTTTTATGGGTAATCCCAGCCTTTTATACCTATACATAGTGTTCATGCCGGGTAGTTTGGTAATCTGTTTTTGCGTTACAGTGTGCGTCATTGGTAAATGTTTACAATAGTTTTAACATTCATTTTCCATTGACAGGCATGCCGTCGATAGCCTTTCAATTGCTATAGTATGTCAACTATAGCTGGTAAAGATAGCTGTCAATAACTAAATTAATCCTGCATTATCTGTTCTTCTACGGGGACGTACTCAACAACTTTTTCTTTTATTTCAATAGAAGGCTGCGGGGCTGGTATTTCAGAGGGTTTTGCATAAGCTTTGGTAAAATCAATCTTATTAAAATCTTCCGGCGAAAGTTTATAGTATGCTAATATAAGATGGAGTTTTTTAATATATTCAATAAGTTCTTTAAGTTTTTTGTTCTTGCGGTCAATGGTTTCACGTGATTCCTTAATGATACGTTTTAACAAATCAGTTCTTTTTTTTAACGTATCTTCCAGTTCAACAACACGTTCATAATACTCTTTGTTGACTTTTTTAAAGTCAATACGGGCAATAACAATTTCACCTTCCTCTTTTTCTTTTTCTATCTCTTTAATAATATCATTAAGTTCTTTTGAAGACAAAAGATCTTTTGTCGATGTCTGCAGCCATTTTTTGCCATCGTCATCGGTAAACTCATAAACATCAGGCAATACTTTCTTTTTACGTTTAAATAACATAACTATTTTGTGAGATTATTATTTATTATACTATCGACTATTTATACATTTTATTTAATCAAATCACTGGTTTGTATAATCTTTCATTTTTGCATTTAACTCTTTATTAGACGTATTCCACATAATGGTATTGGAAGCCCAATGTTTGTATTCTGTGAAATAGGTTGTTGCAATACCAATTGCCTGATAAAATGGCAGTTGCATAGTATACCCTTCATCATCGGTAATTTCAATGTAATTATCAGGAACACCAAGCGCAATCGCATTAAGTGATAACCGTTGTAAAAGTTCTAAATCAAAATTGCTTGCAGCTAATACATTAAAAGGTTTTTTAGATTCCAGCTTTACAACATAGCTATTTTTTTTAATGAAATACATGCAATTATTATCCGTATCCATGACAGTTGTATCAAAATTCCTTAACACAATGAGTTGTCCTTTGTTAACGTATGATTTTACTACCTGCATAATGATGCGCAGTTTAACCGAGTTTATATACAGTGGCTGTAATAACTCTAAATGTTTTTTGATAGTTTCTTTTTGCTCATCATCTGCTGGCTTTTCTTCAGGATTTTTATAGAGCGATAGTACCTTTTGAAGGTCCAGATTTTCTTTGTTTTCAGCCTGTATACAGGCGGATACGGGCTGTGAAGTGTCAATCACGACACTATCGTAAAGAGCCTGGACGCGATACCAGTAAACAATTCCCGGTACAACATCGTTATCAGTAAATGATGGAGTTGTTATTGTGGCAATAGTATCATATGGTCCTTCACGAAAAAGAGAACGAACAAATGCAAACGAAGTATTGTCGCCATAGGTTTCACAATGTATGGTTATCTGATTGGTGGTGCTGTCAGGTAGCGTAGAGACATTGGTTATTTTAATGATTTTTGACTGAAAAATCAATGATAATTTTGTTTCGATAGTTTTAACAATATCAGCAATGGCATGGTAATAAGCCCAGTCAAATGATGTTGCAATAAATGATCCTTCCGTGTTAGAATATAACTTTGATTCAATAAAGATCTGCCCAACTGAATGCGACATTTCAAAAAAAAGTATGTAATCATTTTTTCTTTTTCTGGCTGTCTTTTTTATTACGGAAAGCGAATCCTCGTTACTTAATTTTATGAATGAATCTATTGAACCTATTTGCTTTGTGTTCTCTATTGAATAGTTTTCAATAGTCATTTTATTCAATAATTCAAAAAGTATGGTAGCTTCATTTTTTAAGTCATCAGGGCAAAAAGGGTAAACAACTAAAAGTGTTTTAGCCTGTACAACGCTTGTTGCCATTGCCATCAATAAACATGATAAGAAAAATGCCCTTCTTACTTTCTTCATATAAATACCTAATTTTTTATAATTGCTATTTGCTGATAGCATTGTAAAATATTTGACAATTGGTTATGCAACTATCATACTCAATATACTCAATGGTAATGCCTGTATGCAAGTAAATTTTATGGCATGTTGTATAAAAATAGTGATGAGCTCATCAATCATTTTTCAGGGAATTACCAATGGTTGATGTTTAGTCACTAAGAATGGATGAAAAGTATACATACCTCACCCTTATTCCCTCTCCTTAAATAAAGAGAGGAAAACAAGGCCGGGGCTGAGGCTAATAATTCTATTTTGGAGGATTTGCCATGCCTAAAAAACATAAACAGCGTGACGATATAAAAGCCATATATACCCATGCTATTGCAGCAGTTGATCCCTATAGTGCCGTTTGCAAATTTTTACAACGGAAGGGAAATACATTAATTATTAAGGGCGATAGTAACCTGGTCATTGATTGTGATACCATTGATGCAATCTATGTTGTAGGTGCTGGTAAAGCAACAGCAAGGATGGCAAAGGCTGTTGAAGATATCATAGGAGAGCGTATTGTTGAGGGTATTGTTGTTGTAAAATATGGATACCGTGAAGATTTGCAGTACATTCAGCAGCTTGAAGCGGGGCACCCTGTACCTGATGAGAATGGACTTAAGGCATCGCAAAAGATTATAGATGTACTGGGAAAAGCAGGTGAGCATGATCTTATTATTTCATGTATTTCAGGAGGAGGGTCGGCACTTCTGCCCTATCCAGTAGAACCAATTACATTAGCCCAGAAACAGGATTTAACGCAAAAACTTTTGAAGAGCGGAGCATCCATTAAAGAATTGAATGTGGTACGCAAACATGTATCGCGCACAAAAGGCGGCAACCTGGCACTGGCGGCTTACCCGGCAACGGTAATCAATATTATGATATCGGATGTGGTTGGTGATGATATGGATATCATCGCATCGGGTCCTTTTGTTTGCGATACCAGCACGTATGCTGATGCACTCGCTATTTTAGAAAAATATAAATTAACAGGAACTATCGCCCATGCCATTATAGAGCACCTTGAAAAAGGGGCACATGGTGAAATTCCCGAGACACCCAAGGATGAAAATATATTTAAAAATGTTCACAATATTATTGTTGCATCAAATAGCATTGCCTGCCTGGCAGCGTATAAAAAAGCCAGCGAATTGGGCTATACACCGCTGTTTTTGTCATCAATGATTGAGGGCGATACCGGGGAGGCTGCGTGCTTTCATGGTGCGATAGCTCATGAGATTATTAAAACTGGCAATCCAGTGCAAAAGCCTGCCTGTATTATAAGTGGCGGTGAAACAACCGTGGTGGTAAAGGGTAGCGGTTTGGGTGGCCGCAATATGGAGTTTGCCATGGTGATGGCAACGCTTATTGAAAATACTTCGATTGTTGCTGCCAGTGTTGGAACTGATGGAACGGATGGCCCAACCGATGCAGCAGGTGCCGTCGCAGATGGCAATACGCTGAATAAGGCAGGAAGAATGGGGCTTGATATCAATGATTACATGAACAACAATGACTCGTATCATTTTTTTGAACGATTAGGGGATTTAATAAAAACAGGACCAACAAATACCAATGTCATGGATATCAGGATTATACTGGTGGTGTAAAATTTTTTTATTTGATAAAAAAAATAAAAAAAATACTTGCTAAACACAAGGTTGCTTGATATCATTAATTTTTAATATAAGGTTTTGCAAGGATGCCAATACTTTAATGCATGCTAATTTCAATTATCAATTAAAGGAGTAATACAATGAAAAAGAAAGGTTTGCTTTTTATTTTATCGGTTGCATTGATATTTTCACTTCAGCTTTCACCAATAGTAAATGCGCAGCAGGCTCAGCCGCAGCAGGCTGAAAAATCAGAATTTACCGAAGCAACACGTCCGGAAGAAAATTATCTGGCAAGGTTTCATGCGTTAGAACGTGTGGAATACTTAATGAAATCAAATATTGATAAAATATATATGCTAAAAATAATTGTGACCAACTATAAAGATCAGGGCTGGGAAAAAGATTATGAAGCATGCTATAATGGCTATAAAAAAGGTATGGATTATTATTATAAGCGGGATGTAATCTATGCACAGGTGGAGCTGGAGAAAAACCGTAAAGACATCTATGAATTATACAAAAAGATAGCTGAAGTTTATAAACAAAGAACCCAGGCATTGCTTAACGAATGTGCAAGCAAGATTCTTGATCTTTCGCTTGATGAGCGGAGCAAATCAAATCCTGACAGGAATAAGGTACTATTTAACAATACTGCTCGTTTGCGGATTGCATATGGACAATATGATGATGCACAAAATATGATGGATGATCATGTCTATGATACAGCCGTAAAACATTTCAGGGTTGCAAAATCGTATGCAATACTCATTCTGGAAAATATTGATCCTGAAAATTCAAAAGGGAAGTACGATCTGGACAAAGCAGATAATATGAACCGAATTCTGAATCAACCTCAGACACAGGCAAAATAGTTACAAGTAACGATAATAATAAAAAAGGGGTAATGCATTACCCCTTTTTTATGATGGTATAGTATTGCTGATGATTGTAGCCAGAAACATAATGATAATCGTGTTGTTTGCTGTTCTATTTATTTTTACATTTTATACTTCTTGTGTTCAGTATGAGTTTCCTGTCTATCGAGTTGTTGTTGATCCCGGACATGGAGGTAAAGCTCTACTCCCTAAAGATTATCATGGTGACAGATTTGATATCTTGTCCATGAAATATCTTGATATGTTCCGTGAGGGAGCTATGTATAGACAGTATTATGAACATATATACACATACGAGATTGCTGTACGTATAGAAAAAATTTTACAATTAACGTTACCTGATGGGGATTTTAAAAAGTTTTGTTCCATAGTACAGAAATATACCAATAAACCGTTTGAACGTGTCTGCATACAATCATTTGTGAGCCGGCAACCTTCATTAAATTCTCAAATGCTACACAAAGATCCCAATGCGCCTTACCGACTGTTTGATTCTGTTTTCCCGGACGGGACATTGCAGGAAGGCAGGATAAGCTATATCAATAGTTTACACCCCCATATGGTTGTATCCATACACTTTTCGTTAAATGCTTCACGCTACTATCGAGGTATGAATGCAGTTATTGCCGCCCCCTATAGTTTTATGTATAAGGGTTTACAGTATCTTCAGGGTAATGGTGGAAACAGATCATTTTTCTATAATAGCAACTATGCTGACTGGTTCACTGAGACTGAAGATAAATCATCCTTTTTCTGGTACTGCAATGATGTTATCCAGTATTTTATGGGGTATCGTATGACCAATAACTATCAACCAGACATAGAAGCTTTCAGGGGATACCGCTACAATATGGTTCAGTGGATATATAACGATCCTCCGGGATGGGCTCATATAGCAAAGTACCATCCGGCAAAAACTGCATACGCCGATAACGTAAAGCAATTTATACCAGGCAATGCTTTTTTTAAGCGTGAACAATCTATGTATGAGAAATACCGAAGGGATGGCGGGTATGAGGGATATGGTGGTGATAACCTTTATGCATCAAATGAAATTATACGATATGTATTATACAACCTGTACCTGCAAGGTGTGCGGCACAAAGAGCAGCGCCTTGCCCCGCCGTATATTTCCATCTGGTCAATACCCCTCCATGTCAATGCTATCAATGCATACATGGAATTAGGATATTTAGCAAGGCCCTATACACGGTATATTCTGGATAACCATCTGGATGATATGGCTGAAGGTATAGCAGCAGGTATATACTCACTTTTTGCTGGTATTGAGGTTTCAAACAAAATTCCATGTGCGCCATATGGAAAAAAGATTGACCTTAAAAAATATACTATCAATAAAAACAATAATTACTTTACCATTGTTCGATAGTTACTGTAAAGGTGGCAGATAGTGAAAAAATTGAGCATTATAGCAGCATTGATTTTTTTTCAGACACTTGTTTATGGAGATAATATAAGTCAGCGATTTATTGCTGCTGCAGATAAAGCTGGCAAGGCTGTTGTCAGCATCCAGGTATTTGTTGTTGAAAAAGGACACTACCAGAAGGTTGGGTATGCTTCGGGAACCATAATATCATCAAAGGGGCTTGTGGTTACCAATTACCATGTGGTTGCAAAAGGCACAGTATATCAGGTTAATTTATGTGATGGAACTGAATGTGATGTGGAGCCATTTGCTGATGGCAGTTTATTCAAAGCTGATGAAAAAACCGATATAGCCCTTTTGAAGGTAAAACATTCTGCGGGATTGCCTTTAACACCTATTGAGTTTGAGGATAAAAAAGTATTTCCAGGCCAATGGGTTATGGCAATAGGCAATCCGTTTGGTTTGCAGCAATCGGTAACTGCTGGTGTTGTATCATCGCTTGGCAGGAGTGATATTGGTTTTGCTGATATTGAGGATTACATCCAGACCGATGTTCCTATTAATCCGGGCAATTCAGGAGGCCCGCTCATTTCACTTGACGGTAAACTTATAGGGATCAATACTGCTATACGTACTCAAAGCGGTGGATATCAGGGAATAAGTTTTGCTATTCCTGCTTTCATTGTAAAACAGGTGGTTGGTGAACTTGTTCAATATGGCAGAGTACGGAGGGGATGGTTAGGATTTTTGGTTCAGGAGAAGATGATTAATAATAATTCACCGGTACATGTAGAGATTATTTCTATTGTTGATGGTTCACCAGCATATAAGGCAGGTATTGAGGTTGGCGATATTGTTAGAGAGGTGGATGGTATCCCCATAAAAAAGATTTCTGATTTAATGAAGGCAATACATTCCAAACAAATTGGTTCTCTGGTTAACATAGTTATTGCTCGTGATGGACAGTTATTAAATTTTGATTTTGTTTTACAGGAAAAAAGTAAAATATCCAGAGTTAATTATTGGATTAATGTATTACAGCAATCATATGGAATTACTATTGAAGATACGCTGTATGGTGCTGTAATTACCGGTGTAAATCAATTTGGTATTGCCTATAATGTACTAAAAAAGGGTGACATTATACAATCAATTAATGATAAACAGGTTACATCATTAGATGATATTATTGCAATAGTCAAAAAAACAAAGGGTACAATTGAAAATTGTGTTGTGCTGCGCTCAGGTAAGGTGATACGATGTTACTTTAATCTGGATGGAACTGAATAATATATGAATAAACGGATTATACTTTTTATTATTGCAGCTTTCATGTCTATGTGTATTCAATCATTTTCTGATGAAAAGAAAGCTGAAGTTATACTGGACAATGAATTTTATACATCGTTGCAAAATAGCGATGCTATCAAGCGTATAAGAACATTTGATATGCTTAAAGATGTAATAGTAAAAGGAACAGGAAATGTAGTAAAAGTTGAAGTTGCTGATGTTTTGAAAAAAAAATTCAGAATTGTTCTGTCGCTCAATCTGCATGGCATACAAATTCTTTATTATTGTTATACTGATCAGGATGAGTATTTTGACTTATTACAACCGGATGACCTATTTGAATTTAGCGGCCAATTTGTTGTTGCAACTCCGTTGAATGTAAGGTTTGATACCTTTATTATTGATGTATTGCTTGAAGAAGGTGCGGTTGTAGTGCATTAATATTATTCGCGATAAACAGTGAAGACGTAGTCTAAAATGGATATCCTATCTGCATCATCTAACCCAACAAAGGTAATGTCGTACAAAGTATCATCCGAAGCTGTTACTTTACCGGTAATATCAATTTTTTTAGTTCCTAAAGTAAGATGCCCTTTAACATAATGTTCTAATGGTGTAGTGGTTTGCAATAGGGCTTCTCTATCTGTTAATTCTTTGACGATACCTTCATGCCATTGTATCTCTTCAGATGAAAAACTTCTGGACGTATTGATGGAAAAAGTAAAAAAAGTGAATGGAATATTGACCTGTGCCTTCAAACATCGTCGTGAGGGATTATATACTATTGTATCGGTATGTTGCAGAAGAATAATTGGAAATGGAGCATTAATTTTTCCCAGAATAGTAGTATTAAAATCATACGAGCCATCAGGATAAGGCCATAGGTAGCATTCTACAGTATCATTTTCTTTCACATGTGATAAAAAATCTTCTGAAGATTTACATAGTAAAAAAAGTTCATTATTCTCAATCACCGTTAAGAGAGCATATCCATAACCTTTTTTATACACTCTGACGGGTGTATTTGTTTTAATATCGGCTGTTTTTGCAATGTTTTTCATGGGATACCCCTGAATATAAATATGTAGTAGCAATTAATAATGTAAATTGTATGGTTATTGTTACAATTACTTTCTCCATTTACTCTATCACTGGAGAAACAGATTTAAAATTTAATTTTAGTAGCCACCTTTTATAGAAGCATGGCTGTGCAGTCAAGGGTAAATTTGTTACTATGCAATAAAATAGATATTTTTTAAAAAATTGAAAACCTGACAAAAAAGAATTGAAAAAAAATTGTTGCAAATCATACTATGTGCAAAAATAGTGGTATTCCTTCTGCTACATACACTATGTAATGTAGCTATTAATAACCATAGGGGGTAACAGTGAATAAATACGAATTAATAGTGATTTTACGTCCTACTGATAAGCTGGATATACTCAAAGAAAAGCTTCGAGATATCTTAAAAAAGAATCAGGTGGTCATTGAATCTGATGAACCATGGGGCGTTCGTGCTATGGCATATGCTATAGACAGAGCAAATGACGGGTATTATGAGTACTTTATTGTACAGATAGATCCAGCTCAGATCAGTGCTATTATTGCTGAATTCAGATTACAACCCGATATCCTGCGTTATCTATTTGTACGATTGCCAAATTTAAGCAAAACAGCGTAAATTACCATGCCAGGCGATCTGAATAAAGTTATACTTGTTGGCAGGATTGTTAGGGACCCTGAGTTGCGGTATACTCCAGGGGGCGCCGCTGTTGTTTCTTTTTCAATAGCTAATAACCGCATATATGTGAAAAATAATGAAAAGCAGGAAGTTGTATCATTTTTCAATTGTGTTGCGTGGGGTAAATTAGCCGAAACAGTTGCTAACTATTGCAAAAAGGGACAGCAATTAGCCTTAGAGGGGAGATTACAACAGCGTTCATGGGACGATAAAGATGGGAACAAGCGTTCCACCGTTGAGGTGGTAGCAGAATCATTGCAATTTTTAGGTGGAAAACCGCATGCTGAAACATCACCATCAGTAGACAGCATGGAAACTGGCGATATGGGTTCTACCGAACCATTCTCTGATGATGATATTCCATTTTAGTAAAATTATAATTTTATTTTTTAAAGAGGTATATAAATGAGTGAAGAAATAAATCAGGGTGAAACTATACAGGCACAGGAAAATATAATTCCGGAAGATACAAAATCATCTGAAGTTGCAAGACATTCAGAGGATAAAGCATTATCTGCAGCCGTGCAGGTGCAGCGTGTACCAAAATTTAAAAAGAAGGTGTGTCGTTTTTGCGAGGATCCTAATGTAGCTATTGATTATAAAAATCCGGATTTACTGGTCAGGTTTATTACTGACCGTGGCAAAATATTACCCAGACGTATTACTGGCACCTGTGCAAAACATCAGCGCCATTTAGCACGTGCAATTAAGCGTGCAAGGACCATAGCACTGTTACCATTTGTGGTAAAATAGGTTGTATTTGCTATTGTGGAACTTATAGTACATCTTATAGCTGGTATAGCGTTATGTGTTATTACTGCTATAGTAGTTTATAAATTGAAATATAAAGCTCTGGCGATAGCTCTGGTCATGGTTCTATCGGCTTTATTTTTAGGTCTATCATATTTTTATAATGAGATGATTGGTCTTGAGCTTATTATAACGGGTGCTGTGTTTGGATATGTGGCAAAACGGTTTTCATTCCAGCGATATTTTATTACCAGCGTTACCATAGTATGGCTTTTGCTTTTGATTATTCATTATATACTCTATTTTGTAAAAGGAATTGATGCTATATCCGGCAATCAAAAAATTATTGAGGAAATCATTAATGCTTCATCAATTCCTGTTACTGAAAAGCAGGTCCTGTCACAACAATTGGAAGACTTTTTACCACTGATGCGCGTGCTTATGCCGTTTTCATATTTTTTCAGTTCTGCTGCAATTTCAATTTTAGTCTATGTATTTGTTTTTGCCTTCTTTGTACGGTTTAAGTTTTTACAGACTGAAGACAATACAATTTCGCTTTTCCGTGTTGATGAATGGGTGGTTTTTTTGTTGATAGCAAGCTGGCTTGTTGTTCTATTAGGTAAAGAATTACAAACTGTTTGGGCGATAGCTCTGAATATTGGACTTGTTTTATGTGTAGTCTATACTATACAGGGTATATCGGTTATACTGTTTGTGTTTGAAAAGAAGCAATGGCCTAAATTGTATGGATTCCTTATACTTTTTGTTACAATTTTATTAGGATTCCAGGTGATGTTTTTTGTTATCACCATGCTGATGGGTATAGGTATTATTGATTTCTGGATGAATTTCAGAAAGATTGCATAAATTCAATTTTCGGAGGAATTTCACTATGAGAGTAATATTACAGAAAGATGTTCAAAATTTAGGTGAAGCTGGTGATATCAAGGAAGTAGCAGAAGGATTTGCCCGCAATTTCCTTTTGCCCAAGAAACTTGTTATACCATATAATGAGTCAAGTGCAAAAGCAATTGAGCATCAAAAAAAACTAGTTAAAATAAAAAAGGAAAAACGTAAAAAAGAAGGGCAGAAGCTTGCGGAGGCATTATCAAGTGTTGCCTTAACTATTGGTGCTCAGGTTGGTGAGGATGATAAGCTATTTGGTTCGGTTACTGCTATCGACATTGCCGACAAACTTTTACAAATGGGATATACCATTGATAAACGAAAGATAGTGTTGCCCGAACCCATAAAGAAAGCTGGTGAGTATGAAGTAAAGATTAAATTAGAAGAAGGATTAACAGCTACTATAAAGGTTAGCGTGGTAAAGGAGTAATCGCATGCTTGATGTTGGCATGCCTCCTCATGATACAGAGGCTGAAGCTGCGTGTTTATCTTCTATACTATTAAGTAAAGATGCATTGCTAAAGGTTATAGAAATCCTCCAGGTGGAGGATTTCTATATTGATGCACATAGAATGATCTATGAGGCAATCAGGGAGCTGGAAATAAAATCAGTTCCTATTGACCTCATTACTATAAAACAGCGGCTCATTGATAAAAAACAGTTTGAAAAAGTTGGCGAAGATCAGGCTCTGGTCAATATATACCGTACTGTATCTACCTCAGCTAATGCTGAATATTATGCAAACAGGGTCAAAGAGTTAAGCTTACGCCGTAAACTTATTGAAACATGCACCACCATTGCCGAACGTTCATACGATACAACATTGGATACAAAAGTTTTACTGGATGATGCCGAAAAAGATATTTTCCTCATTACACAGCGCAGAATTACCAGCGATTTTATAAGTTTAGCAAATGTTTTAAAAGAAACCCTTGAAAATATAGGGCACATGTATGAGACAAAAAGGCCGGTCACAGGTATTGCCGGTGGATTTACTGACCTTGATGCAATGCTTACCGGCTTTCATCCTTCAGAGCTCATCATTATTGCTGCACGTCCCTCAATGGGTAAAACTGCGCTTGCGCTGAATATTGCCAATCATGTTGCATTGCGTGAAAAGCAACCAACATTGTTCTTTTCATTGGAAATGCCTGCTACACAGCTAGCTACCCGTATCTTATGTATTGAATCATTAATTGATATGCAGCATGTCCGAACCGGTCAGATAAGCAATGAGCAGTTGCGCAAACTGGTTGATATTTCGGGCAGACTTGAGAAATCACCAATGTTTATTGATGACACCCCTGGATTAAGCATATTTGAGTTGCGGGCAAAAGCACGACGATTTGCCCAGAAGCAGAAGGTTGGCTTAATTGTTGTAGACTATATGCAGCTTATAGTTGCAAATAGCCGTTTAGAGCGTCATCAGCAAATAGCTGAAATAAGCAATGCATTGAAACAATTAGCCCGTGAGTTATCGGTACCGGTCATTGCACTATCACAGCTTTCACGTGCGGTAGAATCACGTACCGACCAGATGCCACAGTTGTCCGACCTGCGCGAGTCAGGAGCTATTGAACAGGATGCTGATGTTGTGTTATTTATTTACCGTGAAGAGAAGGTAAAAAAAGAAACCGAGCGCCTTGGCATTGCAGACATCATTGTTGCCAAACAGCGTAATGGCCCAACAGGGAGGATAGAGCTGCGATTCTGGGATAAATACATGAAGTTTGGAACTGTTGAAAAATTCAGAGAAGAAGCTGAATGATATGAATAATGCTGAGATTATATTCCTCCGCCCTGTTATGAAATTTTTTGAGTCTGTAGGCAACCATACCCTTTTTTTTGCTCAAACGGTTAAATGGATTTTTAAACCGCCGTTTGATACAAAGAATATTTTATTGCAGATGCTTGAAATTGGCTATAAATCACTGCCGGTAACATGCATAACGCTTTTTTTTACGGGGATGGTAATGGCATTGCAGATTGGCAGGGCAATGGATTCGCTCATGTCCGGTTCATCAATATTTATCGGGAGTGCGGTGTCCATTGCCATGTTCAGAGAACTGTGCCCGGTACTTACAGCGCTCCTATTATCAGGAAGGGTAGGTTCAGCTATTGCTGCCGAAATTGGCACCATGCGTGTTACCGAACAGATTGATGCTCTCATTACGCTTGATGCCAATCCCATTCAGTACCTTTCGGTGCCACGCTTTATGGCATGCCTTGTCATGACACCGGTACTGGTTGTCATCACCGATGTTGTGGGCTCGTTAGGGGGAGCATTTATTGCATATTTTAATTTAGGAATTACTATCGATAAATATATTGAGAATGTTTTTAATTATTTGCAGGTTATGGATTTTTTAACAGGATTATTGAAATCAGTTTTTTTTGGTATTGAGATTGCCATCATAGCCTGTTATCAGGGTTTCAATACATTTGGTGGAGCAGAAGGCGTCGGCAAATCTACTATCCGCGCAGTGGTTGCATCATCAATGACCATACTCATATCCGATTACTTTCTTACATACCTTTTACAATTTATTGAATAGAATTAAAGAATTGCCTATGAAATCGCTGAAGAAAAGAAAAGAAGAGTTTATTAAGCTATTGCAAAAAAACAGGATACCAAAAAGGATTGTTGATGCTTTTGCGATAGTTAATCAGGAAGATTTTTTTGATGAAATATATAGCGATGCACTGTATGGAACACAGCCCATTCCTGTAGCCCCTGGTAAAACAGGTGATGAGCCGCTGACATTAGCACGGATGATTCATTACTGTGGCATTAAAAAGGATTTCCATGTCCTTGAGATTGGCACCGGTTCAGGATATTCAACAGCAATTATGGCACACCTTGCACAATCTGTAACAACTGTTGAAATTGATGAAGAGCTGGCATTGCTTGCAAAGAAGCGATTTTCCCGCTTGAAGTTAACCAATATCAGAGTTTTTGCAGGCGATGGTACCACTATTGATGAATCATCAGGGATTTTTAATGCAGCCGTGATATTTGCAGGTTGCACAAAAAGGCCATTGATGCTGCTTCATGTCATGAAGCAGGATGGCGTAGTGGTGTTTCCTATGGGTCCAGCTCATCAACAGCAGATTGCACTGATGCTTAATCACAGGGATGAAAAGGTTGAAGGCGTTTTTCCTGTTGTGTTTAAGGAGTTTTGCACCTTTATGCCGATTGCTGGCATATATGGATGATTATATATCTGATTTTTTAATTTTATCCGGATCCTCATCGGGCTTGTAACAGTAACGGCAACCATAGATTAAAATCTTTGTGCTGTCTTTTACAATTTTTGATGCATACAGTGCCTCATAGCGCGAAAGCTTTGAGCCACATACAGGGCATGTTCTTTCTTTCATGGAAGCAGGGGTGAAATTTTTATCAACGGTTTTAGCTGGCATTACAGTGGCAGCTTTATTTGTCTCTTTTTTTGCAGATTGCGAAGTTTTTTTTTGCAGATGATGATACAGCGAAAGCATATATAAAAATAATGCAATACCTGCTCCAAACGACAGTATATATAAAATAATCTCAACCATGGATGCTATGCCCTTTTTGTTATAACGTTAATCATAATGGTATGATCCGTTACTGGTTTCATGGTATAATCTCCTGCTATATCCACTACCAATAATCCACATTTTTTTATAATAGGAATTATCTCATCAATGGTGTATATGCGTTGCAGATGTTCTTCAATAATGGTGCGGCTTTGTGTTGCAAATGTCAATTTAGTATATACCATCTTTGATTTTTCATCATATTCATTATACCATGTTATATCCGTTCCTTTTACTGTATATGCAAAAAGCCTGCGATGAAAGTTTTTCATTATATTATACTGCGTGGTAATATCAAAGAGGAATATACTGTTATACGACATGCAATTGTATGCACAACGCAGTGCTTTTGCAAAATCATCATAGGTAAGCAGATAGTTAAAGGTATCGTGTACTGAAAATATAAAATCAACTGTCTTTGATAGTGCAAAGCAGGTAATATCACCACAAAAGATGTGAAAATTTTTATTAGCCCGCGTTTTTGCAATGGATAACATTGCTATTGATTTATCCATGCCGTATATTTCATAATCATCCATGGAAAATTTTGGCCCAAACTTGCCGGTGCCGCAGCCCAGTTCAAGCACCGTGCGTGGATTGGAAATGTACTTGCACATAACGTTGCGCAGGTATCGGTACCATTCATTATAGTTAACATGCTGAAGCATGTAGTCATAATACGGTGCTAAGTGGTGATATTCGTTCATGGGGCAATATGCTTCCATTGTAATTTTTTTTGTAAGCGGTTTATCCGGTGAGCAAAGCGTGCTTTGTAGCGGCTGTTGAGTTCATTGTCATCTGGTGAAACATTAACAATAACTATCGCCCTGCTACAGTATTCAAGTGCCTTTTCATAGTCTTTTACTGCATGCTCGTAGTGTTTGGCAAGTTCTTCAAGTGAAAAAAGGTTGGTATGCTTTTCCCAGAACGCCAGTGCCCTGTCAGTATAACCCAATCGCTTTAATGCTGTTGAATATTTTTTAAAAAGCGAATGCTCGTTATGGAGTAATGCAAATCCTGCATATTCAACAAGCTCAACAAACAACTGAATGTTACGGCTATAAAGATGTTTGGCAATGTTTGTATAAAGGTTTGATGGTACCTGATGAAATTGTTTTGCATGCAGCATTTGATAAAGGGTGTTAAAAAAAACAAGCAGTAAAACCATTGAGGTTATGTCTATACGGTTGTGTTCAATAACATTGATAATACGCGGGTCAAAACCTGTTTGCTGATAGGTAAAATATACGTCGGGGATAAGGTAGCCAGGGATATCGTCGGTACGGGTAACATCAAGCAAAAGTTCTTCCAGCGATTTTAGCGAGCAGCTTGCATAAATAGATTTGAATATTGAGCGGGCTGGTTTTAGCAGATCAATGACAGGCATTGATACGGGAAAGCCCGGTATGCGGTTAATCCTGAACCTGGTTTTTATAATGGGAATATCAAATGTTTTCCCGTTAAAGGTTACAATAGCTTTGTAGTTGTTTACCCTGTCAGCAAAATAGTAGAGCAGTGCTGGTTCATCGGCGTATTCACGCATGAATAGTTGCTCAACGGTAAAGACGTTATTGGCAAAGTATCCCATGCCAAGTAAAAATGCGTAGTTTCCTGTTCCGCTTGTAAGGGATGTTGTCTCAATGTCAAAAAATATACACTCATGGAGATGCAGGGGTTCTATATGGTGTATGCGACAGTAATCATCAAGATAAAGCTGGGCGGTAGTGATAGGGAAGCTATCACTATCATGGTGGTGAGCAAATAGCGTGACGGCTCCATGGGGAGTTGTTATGGTGCTGCCGCCATTGAGTGATATCCATGAACTATCGTGCACAACAGTTTCCTGCTTAGTGTAATATATGTCCAGTCTGTCCTTCAAATTCATTGTGCAATATTTCAAGAAGTGCTATTATTTTTTCTTTTATCCCTGTTCGGGTAATCATTGGCCCTATGCAGGCAGGACAGCCGTTTGTGCAGGTGCAGGCGGCTATAACTTCTTTTGAGGCTTGAGCTATCAAACCAAAAATAGCAAAAATTCGCTCGGAGATACCAACGCCACCTGGAACGGCATCATAGATAAATATCGTTGGCCTCTGGGTAAAGTGTGAAAGGTTTTCAAACACCACGCGTATATCGCCATAGTCGCATAATGTGTACAACGGTGCAATGGTTCGCAAAATATAGGATAGCCCTATGAAAACCTCCCCGGCCTCTTCGCGTTCAAATTGTTGCACACACTCGTCGGTAAAGCTGCACCACACTGATGTGGAATGCATCTCCAATTCGGGAAGATTAATTTTGCCCCAGCCGATATTCTCATGCGAACCAAATTTTATCTTTTTAAACATGATGGCTTTGGTGCGTACATTGACCTCGCCTAAACTGAGTGTTGCTATTGAAAATGATTTATTATTAAATTCCTCAAGTACATGGATATCAGTTTTTTCCTCTGCATCGGTATAATAATCAGATTCAACCTCATGGCAGTAGGCAATTTTACGTTCCCAGTCTAATTTGTCAATGTAGTACTGCTGTCCCTGATGAATATAGATTGCATCATCGTGAATCATGGTGGGTGCTGATGGATAGTCAATCTGACCAATGACCTCAGCGTGATTATCGTTATGCACTATCACCACATTGTCCTGTGAAGCACTGCGAAGCGAAATGTCATTTGCAGGATAGATATCGCTCATCCAGTGAAATTTTCCGCCAGATTCTTTTAAGATATTTTTTGATGCCAGGTAGTGCAGCATCTCTTTTGTGGTTAGATGGTGATGGGTAAACAGTTCATCAGTTGAAAAGGGAATTTCAAATGCTGCGCATTTAATGTGATCCATAAGTATCAGCAGATTGTCAGGGTTGATATTGGCAGTTTCCGGATTGTTTTCAAAAACAAAATGAGGATGTCTGGCAATGTACTGATCAAGCGGAGAGCTTGTTGCAACCATAATGGCCAGTGATTCGGCGCCGCGACGGCCTGCACGTCCCGATTGTTGCTGAAGCGATGCAATAGAGCCTGGATAGCCTACTGATATGGCACAGTCGAGCATACCAATATCAATGCCCAGTTCTAAAGCGTTGGTTGAAACTACAGCGTTAATCTTTTTTTCACGAAGTCCCTTCTCAATCTGACGCCGTTCATTGGGGAGATATCCACCACGATATGCAGCAATAGAATAGTTGTTGCACTTTTCCTTTAAATAGGTAGCTATGATCTCCACGCGCAGCCTGCTTCTGCAAAAAATGATAGTTGAAACATTATTTTTTACGCACAGCGAGCCTATGCTTGCTGCCTCTTTTATGGCTGATGCTCGTATACCCAGCGCTTTATCCACAACAGGAGGGTTATAAATAACAAAATGTTTTTTCCCGCGCGGTGCGCCGTTGTTGTCAATGATGGTAAAGGGCAATTCAAAAATTGTTTCAGCTAACTCTTTTGGATTATGGATGGTAGCTGAGCAGCAGATAAATTGCGGATTGCTGCCGTAAAACGAGCATATACGTTTTAACCGTCGCATGAGGTTGGCAAAATGGCTCCCAAAAACGCCTTTATAGGTGTGTATTTCATCAACAACGATGTATTGAAGATTTTCAAAAAGCTTAACCCATATGGTATGGTGAGGCAAAATTCCCGAATGAAGCATATCTGGATTGGTAATGACAATATTGCCTGCTGTTCGTATTGCTTTGCGTGCAGATTGTGGTGTGTCGCCATCAAAGGTATATGTTTTAACCGATAGTCCCGCAAAGCCAATGATCTCCTGCAGCTCAGAAAGCTGGTCCTGTGAAAGCGCTTTTGTTGGGAAAAGATACAATGCTCGTGCATCAGGATGTTTTACTATGTGATTGAGTACGGGAAGATTATAGCACAATGTTTTACCAGATGCTGTTGGTGTTACAACAACAATGTTTTCTTTTCGTTGTACTGCATCGCAGGCGCTACGCTGATGGGTGTAAAGCTTTTCAATCCCGCGTTTTTTATACACTGCTATAATTGATGCATCACAATTATCAGGATATAAGGCATATTCTGCTTCTTTAGCAGGGATGGTATGCCATGCAGCAACCTGTTTTATAAATGGTTCATAATTTGTAAGATATTCTATAAACTGTTGAATATTCATTGTTATGGATAACTCACACGATATTTTGTTACTATCATATCCGGCTGGTATGAACGCTTTGCAAAGCGCAGAGCTTCAACACCTAAATCCTGTTCAAAGTTAAAAAATTTATAGTTAGCTGGTAATGCATTTGCACAGTGGTTGTAAAGATACTGGTATATTCCCTTATAGCTTGTTATAGCTTTTGCAAAATGTATTGCAAACATATCAACGGTAATTGCTTCGCCAATAATAAATGCTGCCGGTTTATCGTCAACATAATATATACTGCCGCACAGATTAAGTTCGTCAAGCAACATGCATGCTTCACTACAGGCGCTAACATCAGCCGAGGTGCCTGATTCTTTTTTCCATTCATCAAGTACATACAGCGCATCGTTTATCCGTTCGGATGTCAGTGGCAAAACAGTGGTAGAATATTTTGCTGTAAATTGATACAGCAGGTTTCTTTTGCCATGCAGCTTTTTACCGGGGTATGTAGCTAATTTTTCCTTTGTGTAAACATAGTCCGAATCGCCATCGTTGTAGTAGTAGCTCAACCCTTTTTCCGTAAAAAAATGAAGCCAATCATCAGCAATTGGGAAAAGACAGCTTCCGGGAAGTAACAGTTGCGTTAGCTTTTCGGCATACTCACAATCCAGGGGTTTAACTGGCATGATGTAGCTTGTACCATCATAGGTTATGCCCCGGACCGCAACAATATCTCCGCTTATATACGAATAGTTGTGTTCTTTTCTAAACAGATATAAATTTGCAAACGAATATTCAGAAATTGGCAGTTGAATCTGGCTTAAAAGCGGTTGTAAAATAGCTTTGTGCGATAGTTCCAGTGATTGTTCTTCCATTGCCATAACTAATCCCTTTTATCAATATGCCTTTGTCCGGGCATAGTACGGAGTATTCCTTCTTTTTCAATCTTATTTTTTTATTTTATAAGTGCTATAAAATTTTTATAAATCTATTGACGATAGTATTATTTGTCAGTATATTTCTCATTAATTTTAAATAGCTGCAATAAGCCGAGATCCATGAAAGCAGCAATGGATGCGGGGGAACCACTTTATGGGGCGTATTCCTTGCGAAGGATAGGGTACTTCCAAACCCAAGCCCGTCAGCTAACCTCGTAGGCTTTTGGAAGGGCAAGAGCGTTAAACTGCTTTTTGCAGTTTTTTTTATGTCCTTGCCCCCATAAGGGGGTATTTATGAGCTTTCGCAAAAAATTTTTGAAAGCAGTATCACCTTTTCAAATACTGGTATTGGGATATCTGCTAATAACAGTTTCAGGTGCATTCCTTCTTTCCATCCCATTTGCTTCAAAAGACGGACAATGGCACAATTATGTTGATTCGTTATTTATGGCAGCATCCGCCATAAGCACCACCGGTTTGGTTGTAGTAGATACCGGCAGTTTTTATACATTATTTGGACAGTTAGTTTTAATGACTATTTTCCAGATTGGCGGGATAGGATATATGTCGTTGTTGATGTTTGTACTGTATCTTTTTGATATAAAGACATCAATAACTGTACAGCTAACAGCAAAAGAATCACTTTCGGGCCCTACGCTTAGAATATTAGGGAAATTTTTTTTAGTTACTGTTATATTTACATTAATCTTTGAAGCAAGTGGCGCAATAGTTTTAGCATTGTACTGGATGCAAAAATATAATAGTATAACTGCTGTCTATTATGGCGTGTTTCATTCAATTTCAACTTTCTGCACGGCAGGATTTTGTTTATTCCCTGACAGTTTAATGAGCTATAAAGATAGTATTATAATAAATGGTTCAATAAATTTTTTATCACTTGCAGGCGGTATAGGTTTTATTGTATTGTATGAAACGTTTGCGTTTGTTTCTAAACGATTGAGGGGTATAAAAGTTAAACATGTATCTGTTCATACAAAAGTAGTATTATTGACAACTTTTATCATTGTAATAACTGCTACACTATTACTACTGGTAACCGAGCATTGGGATTATAGTACAAGCATTATACAAAGATTTGTCTATTCTTCATTTCAGGTAATATCAGCATCGACAACTGATGGATTTAATACCATAGATATTGGTGGAATGAGTTCTGCCAGTATTATAATTATAATGTTACTTATGTTTGTGGGTGCTTCACCTGGCAGCACAGGCGGTGGAATTAAGACAACAACATTTGCAATCATATGCATGTATATTGTATCCTTATTGAAGGGAAGGAGCAATGGAGTTGTAAATATTTATGAAAGAGAAATCCCGACAGAATCTATTAATAAAGCGCTTGGTATTTTTATAATGTTTATTATAGTAACTATGATTGATTTGATATCAATGAGTATGACCGAAAAATGTAATTTTGAAAACATTTTATTTGAAATAATATCAGCTTTAGGAAATACAGGATTATCAACAGGGATAACCTCCCAATTAAGTATTACCGGTAAGGTTTTATTAACGGTGACAATGTTTATAGGCCGGGTAGGACCTATAACATTTGGTTTTTTTATTCTTGGTAATAAAAAGGTACAGATTGTTCACTATCCGCAGGAGGATATATTTGTTGGTTAAAGATTTATGATATTTTTTAAATAATGGGCAAAACATTATTCTGTAATGATAATTATTTATAGTATAATTATTACCATAATAGATAAAAATTTCCTTGATGATAAAAACGAGCACACAATATTATATAAAAATATTTTCTAAAAAGTATCTCTATTAATAACGTTTTTCATTATTAAAACATTGTTAAAATATGATACAACATTTTTCATTACTTTTCCACAATGGAATATCATAAATCTAATGATCAAAGGTTCCCTGATATTTAGGCGTATACATTGTTGTAATATTACAAGGTAAAAGTTAAAAATAAACTATGAATGCAAGGATGTAATATGCCGGGCACTCTTAAAGGATAAAAAATGATACAAAATAAACACGATCAGGCAGCAGCAATAGAAGAAGTATCGGCTTCCATAGAAGAATTATCTGCTGGTAATGAAAATGTTAAGCTTCATACAGATAGGCAGTTTGACAGGATTGCCATTTTATCACAGATTATGATAACAGCTTCTGATCTTATTAAAGAGATGATAGATCTTACTCAGAAAGCGCTCACAAGAATGCAGGATATTTTTAAAAAAGCACAATCCGGTGAGGCATCACTTGCTCTTATGAGTGAGTAAATGGGAACTATCGCCAAAAGTTCTGGTGAAATCAACGGAATCATTGCAATAATAATAAATGATATATCAGACAGAATTAATTTACTGTCGCTCAATGCTGCTATTGAAACCGCTCGTGCTGGGGATCATAGAAGAGGTTTTGCAGTTGTTGCAGGTGAAGTATCAAAATTAGCCGATCAGACAGCTGTAAGTATAAAAACCATAGGATCGCTAATAATAAACAATGATCGTGAAATAAAAACTGGGATGCAAAACGTTTCTCAGGCAATAGGGACAATTAATAGCATAATTAAAGATATAGATGTTATCGTTTCACATATCAGTGCAATATCTGATACTTTTAAGGCAGGCCGAGGAAAATAATAAAGCTGTGAAGGTGGGAACGCTGTGAGTTTGCTTTCAGAGCAGATAAAAATTGCAATGGATGAACAAAAATCAGCAATTAGCGAAATAGCAAAAACGGTGAGTTCTATCAATGAATTAGCACAGGAGAATACTGCAAAAGGATTGGATATTACCGAAACTTCCAGAGCACTTGTCGGCAAAGTGCAATCTATAAATAAAGAGATAGATGAGTTTTCATCTGGAACATAGGTATCTCACGGTATGATGGTAAATGTAAAATTTTCATTTTACTGCCCCCATAATGTATACTATTGATACATCTGATATTAGCAAGATTTTTGCCGGATTAGATAGCCCGGTTTTTGATGTACCCATAAAATAACTATTGACAGGAGTTGTTCCCTGATAAATTGTAACTTTTCAATAATTAATGATTTAAGATACATATATTTTTAGCTATATACGGAGATAATAATATGCCGTTTTATAAATTTATACCCCATGAAATAAAATTTTTTGATTTGTTTGATAGACAGGCTGATAAAATGGTAGAAGCTGTCATATGCTTTAAGGAATTTGCTGAAAAAGGAATATTTGACGATAGTTGTATTGAAAGGATGCGTTTGTTAGAGCATCAAAGTGACAGCATCGCACATGATATTATTGATAGCCTTAACAGAACTTTTATAACACCATTTGATAGGGAAGATATCCACTCATTAACCAATAAGCTTGATGATGTGGTTGATTTAATTTATGCTATATCAAAGCGTATGCGGCTATATAAATTAAAAGGGAAAAATGCAGATGTTCAGGAGTTTTCCAGGCTCATAATGCAATCAGTGCAATCATTATCTCTTGCTATAAAAGGTTTGCGAAATCACAGACAGCCACAAATAATTCAGCAAGCCTGTATTGAAATAAATAAAATAGAAAATATCAGTGATCAGTTGCGCGATGTGGTTATACAGAGGTTATTTAAAAGTAAAAAGGATCCTATTGCAATTATCAAGTGGAAAGAAATATATGAATTATTGGAAACTGTATTAGATGTCTGTGAAGATGTTTCCAATATTGTTGTTTCCATTCTTGTTAAACAAGGTTAAATCTTTATGACTATCTATATCTTTTTTTTGATTGCGCTGGCATTGCTGTTTGATTTCCTTAATGGTTTCCATGATGCAGCCAATTCAATAGCTACCGTCGTATCTACAAGGGTACTATCACCCCGCTATGCTGTATTGTGGGCAGCCTTTTTTAATTTTGTTGCTTTTTTATTTTTTGGACTGCATGTTGCTGGTACCATAGGCAATGGTATTATTGATGTTTCTATCATGGATAATACAGTAATACTGGCAACACTAACCGGTGCGTGTATGTGGAATATCATAACATGGTATTTAGGGTTGCCAACAAGTTCATCACATGCTCTTATTGGAGGGTTGATTGGCGCTGCATTGATGAAAGTTGGCACGAAAGCATTGGTGCTTGATGGTATTATAAAAACTGTTATTTTTATCTTTTTATCGCCGATAGTTGGTTTTGGATTAGGGCTTGTTTTTGGGACTGCAGTTTACTGGATATTCCGACACTCACATCCAGCTAAGGTTGATAAAATATTCAGAAAAGGACAATTGATATCGGCAGCGTTCTATAGCCTGGGACATGGCGGAAACGATGCACAAAAAACTATGGGTATTATAGCAGGTTTGCTATTTAGCAATGGGCTGATGCAGGTTGCTGAAGGGCAGCGATTTCAGGATGCTATTCCCTTATGGGTTGTGCTTGCATGCCATAGTGCAATTGCATTGGGCACCATGTTTGGTGGATGGCGCATTGTAAAAACGATGGGACAGCGTGTGGTAAAGTTACGGCCGGTAGACGGTTTTTGTGCTGAATTGGGAGCAGCTTTTAATCTTTATGTTATAACATCATATTTTGGTATCCCCGTGAGTACCACGCATACCATCACTGGCGCAATTATGGGGGTTGGAACTTTACGCCGATTTACTGCTGTTCGGTGGGGCGTTGCAGGACAGATAGTATGGTCATGGATACTGACAATTCCATTATCTGCACTCATTGCGGCAATAACATACAGTATTGTTACATAATCTCAGTTGCACTATTGGTTTATAGCCTTGTTGTATCACTTTTTGGATACATCAAATCAATCAAATCTTTATATTTTTCATGTATCTGGCTGCGTCTGAATTTAAATGTTGGAGTAAGCTCTCCTGTTTTTACAGTAAAGTCATGCGCTAACAGCGTAAATTTTTTTATCTGTTCATAAGGAGCCACTGTCTGGCATATTTCATTGATTCTGGTTTTAAACAATGTTTGTATCTGGTGGTGTGATACAAGCTCTTCATCAGTTTTATAGCTTATTCCGTGTTCACGGGCATATTGCCGTAAAAGATGGAAATTAGGGACTATCAACGCAGACAAATATTTTCTGTTATCACCAACAACACATATATAATTTATTAAAGGTTCGGCTTCAAATTTCTTTTCAATATGCAAAGGAACTATATTCTTACCCTGTGAGGTGATAATGATATCTTTGAGCCTTCCTGTTATTCGTAAATAGCCATCCTCATCTATTGTGCCTATATCACCAGAGCGGAAGTAGCCGCTGGCGGTAAAAACTTCCAATCTTTCTTCAGGTGTCATCTTGTGATATCCCTTGAAAACCATTGGCCCTTTGATGAGTATTTCACCTTCGTCAGATATTTTAACTTCTGCACCGGGGATGGGATATCCAACAGTACCGGGCTTGTTTTTTTCTATACGGTTGATAGTAACTGTTGGAGATGTTTCGGTTAAGCCGTATCCCTCAATAATGGGAAGTCCAATCCCACCAAAGAAAATAGATACATCAATAGGTAAAGGAGCACCACCTGAAAAAAGTAGCCTGACCTGCTGCATGTGCATTAACTTTTGTATACTTTTAGTAATTGGTGATAATAGTTTATTAAATAGTGCAGCACCTTTAGGAATAGTTTTACCAGATGTTTGTGCAATGTAGCATCCCCTTCCAATATTGATAGATGAAAAATAAATAAATCTTTTTATTGGATTGAAACGGCGAATAGTATGAATGGTATTTATATAGAGCTTTTCATACATTCTGGGGACTGTAGCAATAACCGTTGGTTTTATATCGATCATGTTACGATAAATCTCTTCACTTTCAAGAGTGGTTGAGATGGCCATTGGTGCACCGGTAAATGAGCTTATTAATAAATCGGCAGCAAAACCATAAACATGGCTAAATGGCAGGTGAGCCAACCGTATATCTGCATCGGAAAATTTGAATATAGGGATTACAACATGCTGTGAGATAAAGTTGCCATGAGTAAGTGGAACGCCCCTTGGGTCACCTGATGTACCTGGAGTATACATAAGTGCTGCATAATCTTCGGAATTGATTTTTTCTATTGCTCGGTTAATTTCTTCGTAATGAGCTTTTTCTTCCCCAAATTGTATCAGTTCATCAAAGGTTACAAGCTGCTCATGCTTTGTTTTAGAATCAAAGTATGTTATAAGTCTTCGCAGGGGAGATTGTACTTTATTTAATATAGCAAAGCTTTTTTGAAACTGTGCAGCATCGCCAACAAAGATTGTTCTACATCCAGAATCACGCAGTATTTCTTCCAGTTCATCCTGTAAGATGGTAGGATAAATTGGCATAACTATCGCCCCAAGGGACATGACGGCAAAAACTGTTGCCGCATAATATAAATTATTGCGGCTAAATATACCTACTATGGTATCTTTTTCAACTCCATAGGCTAATAGTGCTGAAGCTATATTATACTGAAGGGTTAAAAACTCTTCCCCTGTTATTGTAACAAATTTATCAGGGAACTCTTTATTGTAATTCTTAGCATAAAAAACAGACTTGCTAAAATGTTTTCTGTAAGAATCTATTTCCAAAGAAGGTATGTTTTTATCAGTAGCTTCAAGCTCTTTAATTATTTCAATTAACTGCATATATTACTCCTGAAAGTATTATATTGCAACAGCATTTGACATTCTTTGAAATTCATATAGTGCATAGTATATTTGTATATATGATTTTGCGTCAACAAAATAAGATAATTTTCACAATTATTTTATCATGAAAGTTGTTTTTCTGCAAAAAATTGTAAAATATGAAAATATGATGGAAGATATTGAAAACTTTACTTTTTGATTCCACGGTGAATAAAAAATGAAGATAAAATCCCTTGTTTCAATTGTTCATCAGATGAAAATATAAGTTTTTAGAGTTGTCCATAAATATAAAAAACGTCAAACTATAAAACTCTTGACTATAATTTAGTTATTTTTTTAGTGTAAATAAAAGGAGTTACGTGATGAAAACTGCTAACATTCCTGAATTGATTGAAGAGATACGCAATGGAAGAATGATTATCCTTGTTGATAATGAGGATAGAGAAAATGAAGGGGATCTGGTTGTTGCCGCTCAATATTGCACTCCGGATAAAATTAATTTTATGGCTACGCATGGCAAAGGCTTGATATGTATTGCCATGACACAGGAACGTCTGCAAGAATTGGGATTGCCACTGATGGTTCCCGAAAATTCAGATAAGTTTTGTACAGCATTTACCGTTTCAGTTGATGCCAAAGAAGGAACGTCAACCGGTATTTCTGCCTATGATAGGGCAAAGACGGTGCATGCATTGATTGATCCACGCACCAAACCGCAGGATTTAAACAAGCCGGGGCATATTTTCCCCCTTACTGCACGAAAGGGCGGCGTGCTGGTACGAGCAGGGCATACTGAAGGGTCTTTTGATTTAACCCGTTTGGCAGGTTTATATCCTGCTGCTGTTATGTGCGAGATATTAAATGATGATGGGACGATGGCCCGGCGCCCCGATCTGGATGCATTTGCTGAAAAGCACAATTTAAAAATTGGAACCATCGAAGATTTAATAAAATTTCGCCAGCATAAAGAACGTCTTGTACATAGAGTTTCAGAGGCACACTTACCAACGGAGTATGGTGACTTTAAAATTATTGCCTATGAAACAGAGGTGGATAATGCTACGCATGTTGCACTGGTAAAAGGAGAGGTTGATGGCAGGGAAAATGTACTTGTCAGGGTACATTCAGAGTGTTTAACCGGTGATGTCTTTGGTTCGCACAGGTGTGATTGCGGGTCACAGTTGCATCAAGCGCTCAGGATGATAGAAAAAGAAGGGTTGGGCACGCTGGTATATATGCGTCAGGAAGGCCGCGGGATAGGGCTCAGTAATAAATTAAAGGCATATCATCTTCAGGAGCAGGGGTATGATACGGTTGAGGCAAATATAAAGTTAGGATTTCCTGCTGATCTTCGTAATTATGGTATTGGGGCACAGATACTTGTTGATCTGGGACTGTCAACAATACGTCTGATGACAAACAATCCAAAAAAGGTGATTGGATTGGAAGGATATGGGCTTACCATTGTGGAACGTGTCCCCATCGAAATTCCACCTATAAAAGAAAACTATCGCTACCTAAAAACAAAAAAAGATAAATTAGGACATCTAATATTACAAGCTCAAGAGGATAAGAAGTCTTGAAAAATGGACAGGCGCCCACAATAGTAGTTGTTGACGATGATGAGGTAATTCGCTATAGCCTCCAGAAAAAGTTGTCAAGATTAGGTTACAACATTATTTCATTAAGCAAAGCGGAAGATGCTCTTTTCCTGTTGAAAAATGATGAACGGGAGATAGACCTTATAATAACGGATATAAAACTTAGAAAAATGGATGGTATTGAGTTATTGCGTCATGTTAATGTTAGCGAAAATCCTGTACCTACACTTATTATAACAGGGCAGGGAAATATTGAAGATGCAATTAAAGCGTTACGATATGGTGCACTGGATTTTATCAGAAAACCATTTGACATGAATGAGGTTGCTTCGGTTGTCAGGAATATTTTGAGAAGAAGACAACAGCATAGCCTTGAGAATACATTGGGACAGTATATTGTTGATGATCATAGAACGCTTGTCATCCCAATAGATGAAACAATTGCTGATCTTGTTGCCTACGAATTAACAAAACACTTATCGTATGCAAAGTTTTGTAATCGTTCAACGGCTGAAAATATATCAATGGCACTTCTTGAAGCGCTTTCCAACGCAATGTACCATGGCAATTTAGAGATACCCTCTGAGGTGCGTGAGGAGCACGGGGTGAAAGGATTTCATGATGAAATACAAAAGCGCTTGCAGGATTCTCAGTATAATCAACGAAAGGTTACCATACGTTATAGCTATACAGGGGAATATGTTGAATATATTATAGAGGATGAGGGCAAAGGTTTTGATTATAAAAATGTTGCAGATCCACGCGACCCCGAAAACTTTTTGAAAAATAGCGGGAGAGGACTTTTTATTATTCAGGTTCATATGGATGAGGTTGAATGGGATAATGGTGGCAGACGGATACGCATGCGAAAATATAAAACACTGTAATGAGGTGCTAACATGTACTATACTATAAAATGGGATGATACAGCCGTTTCAATGCTTGATCAACGTATGTTACCGGTACAGGAAATTTACCGGCATTACACCAATTATCATGATGTAGCTGATGCAATTCGTTCTATGGTTATACGTGGAGCGCCAGCTATTGGTATTGCAGCAGCTATGGGGATAGCCCTTGCAGCGGTAAAAAACAAGCTATCAGTTCATGATGAATTTAAAACTGAGATGGTAAGGGTATGTGATGAGTTTGCACAAACCCGCCCCACAGCAGTAAACCTTTTCTGGGCAATAAGCCGTATGAAAACAATTATTGAAAAGGCAACTGATATTCAGCATTGCAAAGAAGCCCTTGTTGATGAGGCAAAGAAGATTCATCAGGAAGATATTGCCATAAACAAAACAATTGGTGAAAACGGACAAAAGTTTCTGGATGATGGTATGACGGTGATGACATACTGCAATGCGGGTGCGCTGGCTACCGGAGGTTATGGTACTGCGCTGGGTGTTATACGCAGCGCCATAGAGCATGGGAAAAAAATAAAAGTGTATGCCTGTGAAACCCGTCCTTACTTACAGGGTGCACGTATCACCGCATGGGAGCTTTATAAAGATGGCATTGAAACAACGCTTATCTGTGATAATATGGCAGGGTACTTTATGAAAAAAGGAGAAATTAACTGTGTGATAGTTGGTGCTGATAGAATTGCTGCAAATGGCGATACGGCAAACAAGATAGGTACCTACACAATGTCCCTGCTTGCAAAGGCGCATGCCATTCCATTTTATGTTGCCGCTCCGCTATCAACCTTAGATACAAATACCATTAATGGCGATAGTATTATTATAGAAGAACGCAGCATTGATGAGGTGGCATATATTCAGGGTGTGCAGATTGCACCGGAGGGCATATTTATTAAAAATCCCGCATTTGATATAACGCCGGCTGACAATATAACAGCTATTATTACTGAACAGGGAATAGTAGAGCATCCTGCTGCAACTGGCATAGCCCCGCTTTTTAGTGTGCGATAGTTACTATTAAATTAAAAGCTGTATACCACTGCAATAAAATAAATTTTTTTAGTTGCTTTTATTCATAATGTGTAGGAGTGTAATCTATGTTATAGCGAAAAACAGCCATCTGGGTGAAATCGTTAAAAAAGAGATTAAAACTCTTGAAGCCTTAAAGCAATTGAACGGGTAGCAGTTTAAATTTGTGGGCAATGTCATTCCCGCGAAGGCGGGAATCTAATAAGGCATGTCGAGTAAAAATGAATAAATATTACATATATATGATCACCAATAGAAATAATAATGTCCTTTTCATTGGTGTAACAAATGACTTGAAACGAAGGGTTTTTGAGCACAGGGAGAAACTGGTGGAAGGATTTAGCTCAAAATATAATTGCAGCAAACTTGTGTGGTATGAGCAAACGAATAATATTGGAAGCGCTATTCTAAGAGAAAAGCAGATGAAAAAATGGAAAAGGGAATATAACAATAACATTATAAATGAGATGAATCCCGAATGGAATGATTTATATGAGACTATTCTATGAGATTCCTGCATTCGCAGGAATGACAGAAAGTATGCAGGAATGACAGAAGTGTATAAATCTATTATGGGAGGAATTATGAGGCAGGCTATCAGTATTATACCTGTTATACTTAGTATGGTGCTGTATGGTACAATCGGTGTTGCAAGGGACATTCCCTACACACTTGAAGATAGAGAACGGTTGATACGGGTTGAAACAAAATTAGAAGAAGGCTACAAGGCTTTGCATAGCAGGATTGATGCGGTGGATAAAAGGATTGATGCGGTGGATAAACGCATAGATGATGTTAAGGGGTTGCTGTACGTTTTAATAGCAGCAATATTTGCACAAACTGTTGGAGTAGTTGGCTTTGTAGTATGGGACCGACGAACCGCATTATCACCTGCTATTAATAAAACAAAAGAGATTGAAGAAAAAGAAGATAAGATTATTACTGCATTGAAACAATCGGCAATGAAGGATAAGAATATTGCAGAAGCTTTGCGAAAGGCAGGGATGCTTTAATAGTCCAAAATGTCCATTATATGTAATAGTAATATAGTAATATTATCTCTTTCCCATACAGTAGTGCTGCTATAAATCCTAATGTAAGAAACGGTGCAAATGGTATTTTTGCTTTCAATGTCTTTTTTTTTATAACAGCAAAAAGTATTCCAAACAATGCGCCGCTCACAAGAGCTATCTCCAGAGCTACTATCGTTTCTGAAAAGCCTAAAAAAAAGCCAATTGCAACAGCATATTTTATATCGCCACCGCCAAACCCGCCTTTTTTTATCACTAACGGCAGTATAAAAACAACAAGCATGAGCGCTGCGCCTTCAATGTGTGAAACCACTTCACCTTCTATAGCGGTGATGATGATACCTGCAATGAGGATTATTAAAACAAGGAGGTCAGGGATCTCCATGGTTATAGTGTCGATTATAGCTATGGATACGCTTGTTGTGAAGGCAACAAATAGCACAGGAGCTATCGCCAGTGGGAATTGAAGAACAGCAATAACAGCAACAATGCCGCAAAACAGTTCAGAAAGCGGGTAACGTAGTGAAACAGGCTTTTTGCAGTAAGCACAGCACCCCTTTGTTAAACAATAGCCTATAACGGGAATAAGGTACACTGGCTTTATTTTTTTATGGCAGTGTGGACAATGCGAGGGATAGGTCAGTGCATGGCAGGGATTGTTGGTGTACATGCCGTTGGTGTAGCGGATGATAAATGTATATAAAAAGCTTCCCCACGAGGCTCCAATAATAAATGCAAACGCAACAATAAGTGTATCATTCATACGTAATTGTTAATCCATGTGGATAAAAGTTATGTTAATCTATTGGTAACGATACTATATCAAAGGACGTTTACTCAATAGCATAAATATGTTATTGTAATTATGCGATGCTGAATCGGGTGTAAAGCTATAACGTTGACGATGATAATGTTTATCTCCATTTATGTAAGCAAGTATTATAGTTACATGCCAATATAGTAGTTAACACCAAAAAGCAAAAAATCGCCCTTTACCGAGATGGTCCGCTTATCTGTGCCTGAAACTTCATCTTTAATAGGGATGGAACGTCCTTCCTGATGCATCCATTCGACTGAAAGGGTAATTTTTGATGTAAGCGGTGCTTCGGCTCCCATGATGTAATGAAAACCAGGGATTGAATCTGCATAACGAACTTTGAAGTCGGGATTGGTTTGTTTAATTTCAAGATAGGCATAGTTATAGGTAAGCCCTGCCCCCAGGAAGAAATACGCACGCTGCTTTAACGGCATAATAAGACCAACGGTTGCAGGCAATCCAAACTGGTAGGTTGATATTTTTATTCTGGTGCTATCCGCTTCACCTCTCACGCTGTAGGGGCTTGTAAAATGTGCGCCAATCCTGAAAAGAAAATAGTTAAACTGGTAGCGTACATTAATCCCCCATACAAAGGAATAGGGGATGCTTATCTGGTCAACATCTGATGCAGTTGTTTTGGCTTGAGTATTCCATTGGGTAATAGCTGGTTCTAAATGGTTGGGATCCTGGGTAAGGCCAGCATTAAGGCCTATGGAAAACTCGCCAATGGCAAATGCGTGTTCATGTTCTATAAATATAAATAATAGCAGGGCGATAGTTATTATAATAGTGTGGTGTACTGTTTTCATAATGTTCATAGCTAAATTGGTTTAAAGTAATACGATATCCCTAAAAGAAATCGATAGCCTGTGAAATCCAATGGTGCATAATCTGTATTGCCATCACCTTGTTTTGAATCCTTAATAACGGTTGTTGTACCACGATAATATGATAACGATGTTGCAAGTGCCACCTTTTCATCCATGAAATATTCGCCTTCAACATTTAATACCAGTGGATAATCATGCCCTTTAAATTCGCCTCTGTAGAGCAAAGGTGCATCGGATTCAAACTTATTTCGGTATCTGCCCCATGCATACGCAATGCCGCATGAAAATGTTATCTTCATGTCCTTGTAAAACGGTATAACAATGCCAAAAGTTACCGGTATATCAAAGCCATCATATCGGTAGGTGCATTCCAGTAATCGGGTGGTACCGCCATCATCATATACTGTTTTGCCCTTCCCGCCCCATACGTTTTTAAAATAGTTGGCACCAATACGCAGTGCAAAAAAGTCATACATTACAATCTTAAGATTAATCCCGGCAGTTGCTCCTATGAGCCTGTGTATTTGCGATGTATTAAATCCTGAAAGAGATTTGTTTATTCCGTCTACTCCATTGGTGGAGCCGAAGGTATTTTCCTGTTCATATGAATAAAGGTTATCGCCTAATGACGGGATATAACCGGCATAAAAGCTAATAGCCTGGTTAAATGGCGAAGCATATACAGCAATGGGTGCGAGAGCTATCGCCGCCATAAAAAGTATTTTCCGTAATTTATAATACATAGTACATTACACCTAACATGATTCTGTGACCGCCATAATTGATAAAAAGATCTTCATAGCCGTTTGGGTTCAATGTTCCTGTTGTTGTTATTACTGGATCTGATTGAGCGTCTATATACATCCATTCCATGTACAGTGAGGTGGAGCTTGTTATATGGAGCTGTATACCAGCTAAAAATCCAGTACCAAGACAGGTTGCATCGATATCTTTAGATGAACCATCAGAAAGCCTTACGTTGCCGGTGCCGTAAAAATACGAAATGCCACCCCCTAAATAAAATACACCTTTATCAAGCAGTGGGAATTGCAAGCCCGCATACAACGGAATCATAGCATATTTTACATTATAGGATTTAACGCCAACGGTAGCCTCATCTTCAAGAACCTTACCTTTATTGAGGGTAAATGATGTATCCGCACCGGTGCGGATAAAAAAGTAAGGTATTGACAGCCTTACTGCAATTCCAAAAAGAATACTGTTTTGAGGGTCGGTCTTTGCATCAGGATAAAAGGTGGTTATATCACCAACGTCATGTTGTGCACCAACATGAATACCTATGCCGGCATAACGTTGTGCATAACCGGTAACAATACCTGTATGGAGTACTATTACCAGGGTTGTAAGGATAATAGCTTTTTTAACCATTAGGAACCTTCTTAATAGATTACATCGACGATAATTGAGAAAATCAAAAGTAAAAAAGTCAATACTATAATTATTAAGGGTTTACACGGTTACATATTCTTGAAAAGGTCAGCAGCTTTATTTTTGCTGGATAGCCTTTCATAATCATCATAATCCACAAAGATAAGGTGTGGTAATTTCTTTTTAAGGCGCATAACAACCTCAGCGCTTTTGCCACCACGGGCATCCTTTGATGTTACATATTTAAATTCTCTATTACATGTTGGGCATGTATGCAAATCCTGCAGTTTAAGCCCTGGTGTTTTACAACCGGGGCAAAATCCAAAAAGGTCATCAGCCATTAACAGGTGCTGTTGAATGTCCTTCATATCGGCTTCCTGCCATATCCGTAATAAGTCCATAGCATATATCCTTAACAATTTTTTTCAATTTCAATGGTACGATAGTTATTGTGAAAATGCAAATATTTTTTACATTATTCTGTTGTTAAAAAATCTTTTAGTTTCATCTTCTTAACACGTAAAGGCTTTTCCTGCATTACCACTACAACATTTTCTTCATTATTAAAAAATTGTGATGTGTAATTAATGTTTTTTTTACATTCTTCATTGACAATAAAACCAATAGACTTTGCTTTAATGGAAGCTTCTTCCATTTTTGGAAATGTGATATCACTGCCCAATTTGAAATTTGCATCCCAGAAAATGTGAGTGAAAATTTTAAAAGTTTTATAATCGCCCTGCTGTACTCTTTTATAACAGTAGAGATAATCCTTTTCAGTAACCTTTGCTTTCTGGCATGCTTCCTGCAATGAATATCCCTGGTTCAGAAAAAACATAACTGCCTCTACCGGTTTTTTCCATCTGTCGGCAACAACCTTTTCCTGAATGATGGGTATTCCGTGTGCATACGCATCGTTTAGCAATTGGTAATAACGGAATGTTTCAACAAACGGATGCTCACGCAAAAAGTTTGAACGGGCTGCCTGAGGGAAGTGCGGCAAAACGATAATGGTTGCAATTGTGCTCACTACAGACAATACTACTGTAATCCATGCATACATTGCAACCGACGATTGCGCGGCAGGTGATATATGATGGCTGGTAGTGGATGACATGCGCAAAGAATTTTTAACAGTAACTATCGCATACGCCAGTATAAAACACATGAATGGTGCAGCGGGAACAAGATGTCGTGGATTAAACGACATTGCAGGGACCACCGGCACGATGCTCTTTACTGCAAATGTTAACAGAATAAAGAATACAAGCGGTATAATGATGAGCGACTGAATGGTAACATCCGGTTTTAATTTTTTCATACGAATGATGAGATAGCATGTGCTTAGTATGTATGCATAAAAATATAACTTTTCAAATACATTGAGTTGAGCATATCGTGACAATAAGCTCCACACGGAGGGTAGTGCCATGAGGTTGCCACTGCTTAAATGCGAACCAGCTACAATTTGTGCTCTGCCTAATGGCATCCCTGCTAAATAATAGTAAAGGGCGGTTTCGCATAAAAAAAGAACAAACAGCACAAAACCAAAAAATAGCACATGATTAATTTTCCTTTTCATCATCCATATACAGATGGCAAAACCTGGAATAAAGAATAATGCTGTTTCTTTGGTGAGGTATGCCATAAACATGAAAAACGCAGATACCAGAAGATACCAGTATTGGTGTTTGCTGGAATCATGAAACTTAACAATGAACCATGCGCTTATCAGGATGTATGCTGCTAAAAATCCATCCGGTTTAAGTTGCACTGCATGGCTGAACATCTTGGGATACAATATCAGCAGTATGGAACTAAGAAATGCTATATTGATTCCACATGCTCGTACTGCAATTTTATATAAAAAAACTATCTGAAGAATATAAAACAAGAGTGGCATAATATAATACACAATGGGGTGAGTGCCAAAAATGCACTGACTTAACGTTACCGGCAGTATCATGCCAAAGCGCACAGTATGGTGATTAAGAATATATGGCAGTCCATAGTAAAGCCGTTTGGCAGCAAACCAGTAGCTTGCGGCGTCGCCGCCTGTTTCAATGTTGGTGATGGTAAGAAACCTGAATAAAAGCCCAAAGAAGAGTATCAGCAAAAGTATGATGTTTTCTTTGTTAAAAAAAGACGAGAACCATGTGATACTGGCATGTGCAGTAATTTTTTTCATGCTTATTTTTTCCTTATGCAAAAGATTGTACAATCATTATTTCATTATTCATAACCATTATCTGAATAAACATCAATTTCATGATCTGGAAAAAAGGGATAAATATACAATAAAATTTTTGTAAAAAATCATGTATTTAGTTTGCGATAGTTACTGCTGATATAGTCATATGTGCCCCATTTTTTCAGATAACCGCTCAGGTAAACTTTTTTTTGAAAAAATTGGAGATTTTGTTTGACTTTCCAGATGTCTGGTCTATTATCATTTATGTTGATGTCAATAAAATGGTTGCCGATTACAAAGCAAGTGTGTATAAATCCTTAGGGGATATTAAAAATTAATTCTATATTGTGCTTATGGCAAAAAAAGACACATCCGATTGGAAATTTATCGTCGTCAACACACTGTTCTGGCTACTCCTGGGCGGACTGCTGTTTTCCAATAAGAGTCGCTTCACAATAGGCGGAGCCATTCTGTTCCTTATTATAGGCAGCCTCACTATCTATTTAGGGCTTAAGAAATCAGGTGGACTAAGATACCCGGGTCTTGTCCGGATAATGGCTGTAGTGTCGGGAATCATCTACATTCTCACCAGCGGGTGGTTGTTCATCGATTACTTCACAAGCGATGAACATATTAGCATGAAGGGTCGAATCGCACAGGTTGCGAATAAAGAAACGACCACTCTGGATCTGTCGGGAAGAAAATTGACCGCTCTCGATCCAAAAATCATGGAGCTTTCGACACTAACATTTCTCAATCTGGAAAACAACCGTTTAACCGAACTGCCGCCGGAAATTGGTAGGCTGGTCAACCTTACATTCCTTAATCTGGAAGACAATCAACTGACCGAACTGCCGCCAGAAATTGGTAGGCTGGTCAACCTCACATTTCTTAATCTGGATAACAATCAACTGACTGAACTGCCGCCAGAAATTGGCAATCTCACTAACCTTAAAATTCTCTGGCTGCGTAATAACCATATCACCAATCTCCCACCAGAAATTGGCAATCTCCACAAGTTAGAATCTCTGGCACTAAGTGACAACCAGCTATCCACCCTGCCATCCGAAATTGGCCAACTTTCCAGCCTTCAACACCTTGCTCTCTATCGCAATCAATTGACTGTGCTGCCCCGTGAAATTGGGCAGCTCTCGAACCTTACCACTTTGTTTCTTGACGATAATCAACTGACAAAACTGCCTCCTGAGCTGGAGCGACTTACCCAACTACAGACTTTGAGTCTTAACCGTAATCCATTGGGAGAGTTGCCCGATAGGTTCATGGAGCAGGCGCAATCCAGGGGGTTAAAAATCAGCTATAAACCAGATGAAAAACTCCCCCCACAGGGAGATGGTGGTTTACTGTTGTTTCTGGTTGTCTTTGTCGCCATCATTTTGATAACCTTTGGTCTTAACAGATGGATTGGCAAACGGGAAGAACAGCTAAAACTAAATCTAAACACTTCAGGAAGGGTCTATGCGATTCCGGCAGGTGGCAGAGCGGGATGTATTTTCGTGTTGTTGTTGAAAATAATGGTGGACGTATTTCTGTTCATAGCTTCTCTCCATCCTGAAGAAACCGGCGTTGCGCCAGCAGCGGGAATCGGCATTCCACTTCTGTTTTCACCATTGATTATTATCTGTTTGTACATACTTGTGCACTACGATGGATTCATCGTTTTGACAGGAGATGCTATTATTTTGCGACGCCTATGGGGTGAGAAACGATTGCCCTATCACGAAATCACCGACGTCAAGGAATCAAGTTTGTGGTTGCCTTTTAACATGATTATCAAAGGAACTCATACGAAACTGAGTATTCCGCGTTCAATAGAAAAATTTCCCGAACTCTACGGAGCACTTATGCAACAGATCACCAGAAAACCCAGCGTTCCTGATATCACCAGGAAATTCGATGCTCCTTCATTCCCCTATCATTTAGCGTTGACCAGAAAGGCACGGATTTTCAGCATCGGGGGAAGCTGCCTTCTGGTTGTATTATATCTGGGGATTGGATTGGCCGGTTTTTGGGTCCCCTACATTCAGGCAAAGCCCCCCGCCTATGACTTTGCCTTTTTTCTCTTTGGCGCTATCAGCCTCTTTTTCCTTCCCGCAATTTTTATATTCGTCAAGGGAATGATAGCCGCAAAACAACCCATAGAAATGATACTTACAGCACAATCCATTGGCTTTCGATTCCCCGGAAAATCATGGCAGACATGGCCGATAGAACAAATATCGGCAATCAGACTTGAACCCGTGAAAATAAATATTTCTGTGAAAAATTCTCCGGTTTTTCTTTGGTCTGAAGCGACAGCATACCGGATAATCTTGAAATCCAACACGCAACAACTTATGATTGAGCAAGATCGCGCCCGACAGTTTGGCTTTCAACCCGAACAATTATACAGAGTGTTTCAACAACTCTATCACGGTTGAAACAGCGTAATGATACTGGAAAAATAGATCAACATGGATAGAGGAATAGAATGGTATTAGATCTTCTCTTTCGAGAAAAAGCAAAAAGTGGATAGAGAGGTTTGCATTCTGGACCAGATATATTCCACCGACTACCTCATCACATTCATTGCAGAGTTCCCTCGAAAACCGCTGTACCTCTGCCATCCCCTCTACTAAACTTACCGTTACTTTCGCTCCAGCCTTATAACCCGCATAAGCAAAACGCGGCTAAGTCAGCGCTAGCCATGTCAGACTCGAACCGCTGGTTAGACTTATCCCTCATACATTTTTGAAGATTATCCTGATGTTCTTGATGATTTGTTAAGATGAAAACAAACAGCCTGCCTGTTTTTGTTCATTTCTGCTCATAATCTCTAAAGCCAATTATGCAATATGTCGAATAATAAATATTATTTACTAAATTTTATATATTATCATTTCTTGACTTGCCTTCACAACAAACACAACTCCAACAATACGATCCGGCTGTCTATACGCAGCGCAGCCCGAATATCCTCAAAGCTATCTTGAAAAATCACTTTCAAAGCTTTTCTGATAAATACAGCGAAAAATACGATACAGAATACGGAAAAATTCGTCTTGAACGAATAGACTCTTTTAAGGACAGTTTGATCTCTTGCGGCGATTACACTAAAGGAATAGCCCGCATACAATGTTCAAATCCCGAATGCAAGCATGAAATATTCAGGCCTTTTTCCTGCAAGCGGTTCTACTTTTGCCCCTCATGCAGTCAGAAAAGAGCTATTCTTTTCGGAGAGCATATTTCAAATGAAGTATTATTTAAGCTTCCGCACAGGCATTTCGTTTTCGCGTTTCCGAAAATGCTGAGGTTATTTTTCAGAAACAACAAGAAAGTGCTTTCAGATATAGCTCGACTGATCTGTGAAATGATAATAGAATATTATAAAATGCTCACAGGCAAAGAAATACGCACAGGCATAGTTTTGGCATTCCAGAGCTATGGCGACTTCTTAAGATACAATCCGCACTTTCACGCTCTTATCATGGAAGGAGGATTGGCGAAGAATTTATTATCATGGAAACACAGCGGATTCAGCATAGACAATTCGATCAGGGTAGCGACATCGGATAACAAGGCAAGGGAAGCTATTGCGCAATATATGGCAAGATGTCCGATCTCTCTGAATAAGATCATCTATGAGCCGTTTAAAGGCAAAGTGATTTTCAAGACAAAGTACAATAAGTATTTCAAAGAGAATCATAAAGTATATGATGCTGATGAGTTTATTGCCAAGCTTGTGCAGCACATACCTTTGCCAAGGATAAGGCTGATACGCTATTTTGATCTATATTCTTCCAAAAGCAGAGGGAAGTGGAAAGACTGGGATCATGTTTCCAAACTTGCTCCTGACGGCTGGAAAGAACAGAATGGAATAGGGATTCAGGGAGAAGAAATTGAAAAAACCGGATAAGAAGGAATTACCGGACCTGCAGCCAAACCTGTAGATATTTCCGCAAAGAAAAGCAAATCCACGTGGGCAAGGCTTATAGCTAAAATTTATGAAGTGGATCCTTTAGTCTGCACAAAGTGCGGAAGTGAGATGAAGATATTGGCTGTTATTACGGACTCTTATGAGATAAACAAAATACTAAAACATCTTATGAAGATAAACAAAGCTCCGACTGGAGTTGAGGAGAAATATTTACTTGATGTATAACTTGATGTATAACATTTTATACTTTGATTTTTTACCCTCGCCAGGGAAAGGAAAAGTTATGCTCTGGCAATAAAAAATACGCTTATTTTTTTGGCTGATTTTATTGCTTTTCGTGAAAAATGCCCGTCTTACTAAAATATTTCACACAAATTAAATTATTTTTTCTTTCTGAATGAAGACTACGCATGATTTTTTTGAAAAACTATGGAAATTGAGTTGACTTTCCTGAAAACCCGCCTATCGTCGTTCCTATCAATCGTACATTGACAGTAATCCGAGAGACGGTTATTCTATATCGTACGCCCATACCGGGCAAATACTCATTTAAAGGAGAAGTCCAGTGAAAAAGAATCGAACGGCTTTAGGCGTCATCGCCTCGATCTGCCTCATCGTACCGGTGTTGTCGGGATGCGGACCGAAGATCATCACCGTGTCCCTTCGCGACAATATCAAATTTGCCGAGCGCACTCCGAAGATAGCGTTGCCGATCGGGCTCTACGTGAGCCCCGAGGCCCGCGAGTATGTCATCAAATACCAGCTGGACGGCCCCCTCGGCAAGGTCAACGAGTTCCGCCACATGCCGATCGGCGCCGCGCTGATGCCGAACGGCCTGAGATCCCTGTCGAAGGTCTTTCAGACTGTGCAGCCCATGGACTCCCCGGCGAATGCCCCCGCCTACTATGTGGAGCTCAAGGTCGACCCGGCCTCGAGCCTGGAGATGGGGCGGTGGAAGTTTTCCGAGAAGAGCGTGGACCTGCACCTGGTGTGCATGGTGAAACGCGGCAACGGCGCGCTCATCTGGAAGAAAACCATGAACTCAAAAGCAGCCAAGTCGAATCCTCAGGGATGGTTGGCCGGGGTGTGGATGCCCGCCGCGATAAAGAGCTCAAACACGAAGCTCAAGGCGGCGGGAGAGGAGAGCCTCTATCTTTGCCTCGAAGCGTTGAACGCCGAGCTGATAAAGAACAGGGCGGCGATATTCAGATAGAGCGTTCATTGCCGCACGGCCGGGCGCATCATTAAGATATGATGCGCGCCGGTCTTGTTGTGGCGCCCGGCGTATCGAAGCGGGGAGAGATCAAAAAAAGGAGCACTTACTCAACGAGGGATACGAGCTGGGTTAGTGGACCGCTATGGACATTGGATGACAACCCTGTGGCTATTGGTACCATCGCACTCCGCTTCAGCCTTTTAGCCGGTAAACACGTGGAGAATCACCGACGTAATTTTCAAGTATCTCCCGGATATTCATACAACACGTTTTATGATGATTCTCCGCCGATTATTTTTTATAATCCTTCAGCCCAATCCCCGGTGCGAGATACCTCTTCCAGTATGAGGTGAGGGAGGTGCGGGTAAAAATAGGTCACTCTTTTCACAGCCAGTGCCCTGGCGTAGGTGGTTGCCTTTCAACATGATTATCAAAGGAACTCATACGAAACTGAGTATTCCGCGTTCAATAGAAAAATTTCCCGAACTCTACGGGACAGTTATGCGACAGATCACCAGAAAACCCAGCGTTCCTGATATCACCAGGAAATTCGACGCTCCTTCATTCCCCTATCATTTAGCGTTGACCAGAAAGGCACGGATTTTCAGCATCGGGGGAAGCTGCCTCCTTGTTATATTATACCTGGGAATCGGATTGGCCGGTTTTTGGGTTCCTTACATTCAGGCAAAGCCCCCCGCCTATGACTTTGCGTTTTTTCTCTTTGGCGCTATCAGCCTCTTTTTCCTTCCCGCAATTTTTATATTCGTCAAGGGAATGATAGCCGCAAAACAACCCATAGAAATGATACTTACAGCACAATCCATTGGCTTTCGATTCCCCGGAAAATCATGGCAGACATGGCCGATAGAACAAATATCGGCAATCAGACTTGAACCCGTGAAAATAAATATTTCTGTGAAAAATTCTCCGGTTTTTCTTTGGTCTGAAGCGACAGCATACCGGATAATCTTGAAATCCAACACGCAACAACTTATGATTGAGCAAGATCGCATCAGACAGTTTGGGTTTCAACCCGAACAATTATACAGAGTGTTTCAACAACTCTATCACGGTTGAAACAGAGAAACATGGGGTCAGAGCCTATCATAAGGATTAGGCTCATCTTTATGGTTATAATACAATGCATTCCGAGATATGAAAACGAATAATCGTTTCTCAGCAGGAAGAAATAACGGATAAATTCCACAAGGGAAATATAATATCCAGAGCTATCGACCATGCCAGGCTCAAGCACTTTCCACTGATTTATTACAATTTTTATTTGACACATTCCCTGCCGCTATCACAATGATGAAACACCAGCTCATCATGTTTATTGTTGTCAAATTACTTATACTGTGATACATACTATTACTATGATAAAAATTGGAACACGGGGCAGTGATTTAGCGTTATGGCAGGCGCAATTTGTGGCAGGCAAGCTTGCATGTGACTATGAGATAGTAACTATCAAAACAAAGGGTGATCGTGTACACAATGTGTCATTTGATAAAATGGAAGGCAAAGGTTTTTTTACCAAAGAGTTAGAGGATGCACTGCTTGAAGGCAGGATTGATATGGCGGTACACTCCATGAAGGATTTGCCAACGGAGATAACATCAGGATTAACGATAGCGGCGGTTACACAACGCGAGGATTCATCTGACATTATTGTTTTACGCAAAGAAGCGTATAGAGCAAATCATTGGTTTCCCCTTAAAGAAGGATCAACGGTTGGGACAAGCTCACTGCGGAGGGTGTCACAGCTAAAATGTATCATGTCTTCGGTTGAGGTGCTGCCATTACGGGGTAATGTGCCAACACGGGTAAAACGCCTGCATGAAGGGAAATTTGATGCAATAATACTGGCAAAAGCGGGTATTACACGGCTTGGCATAGTGCTGGATGAATTTTATACTATGGTTTTGCCCTTTAGTTACTTTTTACCGTCACCCGGGCAGGGGGCGCTTGCAATAGAAACGCGCTGTGATGATGTGTATACAATCAATGCAGTTACCCATCTCCATGATGCTGCCACAGCAAAAGCAGTGAGCGCTGAAAGGCAATTTTTAAAACAGTTTGGTGCTGGATGTCATGTCCCCCTGGGTGCCTATGCTCATTGTTATGGTTCTTCAGTTATCGTTACCGGTGTTATACTTTCTGTTGACGGATTGCGGTCTATTCGCCATACCGTTGAGGATGCTGATCCCCTAAAGGCTGGTGAACGGCTGGCACAGTTTATGATAGAGCAGGGAGCTGGCAACTTTCTATGAAAAATAAGCATAAAGGAATTGTTTATCTGGTTGGTGCAGGTCCTGGCGATCCAGAGCTCATTTCGATTAAGGGCAAAGAGCTTATAGAAACGGCAGATTGCATTATCCATGACTATCTTGCAAATCCTGCCTTATTACACAATACACATGCCGAACGTATATATGCAGGTAAGCAGGGAAGCCAGCACACGCTTTCACAGGAAGAGATAAACGCTTTGATTATACAGAAGGCGGAAGAAGGTAAACGGGTGGTGCGGCTTAAAGGTGGCGATCCCTTTATATTTGGCAGAGGTGGTGAGGAGGCTGAAGAACTGGTAAAGGCAGGGATTCCTTTTGCGATAGTACCCGGGATATCATCTTTTTATTCAGCACTGGCGTATGCCGGTATCCCTATTACTCATCGCGATTGTGCCGCAAGCTTTGAGGTAATAACCGGTCACAGACGTGCTGATGGGAGCGAGGATATAGCACTTCCTGATTACAGTGCTCAAAAAACTTATGTCTTCCTTATGGGGATGAAAAATATAGATGCAATTTGTAATCGTTTGATACACGATAAAAATTTTCCTGTTGATACTCCCACTGCAGTGGTAACCCGGGGAACAACGCCAGAACAAAAGGTTGCAACCGGTACCGTACAGACAATAGCAGATGAGGTTAAGCGTCTGAAGCTTACACCTCCGGCAATTATTGCCATTGGCAGGGTTGTTTCATTGCGTCTGGCTCTTCGATGGTATGATACGCTGCCGCTGTTTGGGAAAAAAGTTGTTGTAACGCGTACGCGTGAGCAGGCAAGCGTGTTATCAAAAAAACTGCATAACCTTGGTGCCGGGGTGGTGGAGTTCCCTACCATAGCAATAAAGAAATATGATGAGCTATCGCCCCTGCATGATGCTTTTAAAAAATTACATACCTACGATTGGATTGTCTTTACATCGCAGAATGCAGTCACTATTTTTTTTGACGAGCTTTTTACATCCGGTAGGGATGCAAGGAGTATTCAATCAAGGATTGCAGCAATTGGACCTGCAACAAAGGATGCTCTGCGGAAGTATTCCATTATAGCTGATGTTATGCCAGCGGAGTATGTTGCCGAAAGCCTCATTGATGCTTTTAAGGGAGTGGAGATAGCTGGTAAAAATGTGCTTATTCCATGCTCGGTAAAAGCACGGGAAACATTGGCACAGGGGCTAAAGCAGGCAGGAGCTATTGTTGAGAGGATTCATATCTATGATGCTGTACAACCTGATGTTGATGAATCCCTGAAAGAGGAGGTTGAAACTGCTGAGGTCATTACCTTTACCAGTTCATCTACGGTTCGCAATTTTGCAGAGATAATAAATGATATACAGGCAACCATTGCCTGTATTGGACCTGTTACCGCCGATGAATGCCGCAAGCATGGGATACAACCTCATATCATTGCACATGAATATACCATTGATGGATTGGTAGATGCTATAGTGGGGTATTATACTATATAGCAATTGATACAAAGATTATAATGCTCTGACCCCTTTTTATACCCACTGTGCAATGGAGTAGCGCTTACGGTATGCCTCCTCATACTGCAAAAACCGCCTCATCCGTTCGCTAAAACTGTCCCCCAGCTGCAAAAAGTACTCATGATGATCTATCGGTACACCAACATCAGCACCCTCCTGTACATAGGATTGTATACTGCTGTAGCGATACTGTACAGGACTATCGCACCGGCGCTTCCGTACCGGATTGAACGCTATGTACCATAGTAACCACAACAAATAATGAAACGCATCATGCGCAAACTGTACAATGATATCCTTATAGCGCTCATTCCAGAATGGACCCGTTCTGCCGGTTATTTTATTATACATCTCGGCAAACCGTGCCTTAATATACTGCACAATGCGTGCTATGGGCGCTCCTGTGCTGGTTGTGTGGATGACGATATGGATGTGATTGTCCATGATGCAGTACGCTATCAGCTTAAAGTCATATTTTTGTTTTGTTCTGTTCAATATGTCGACAAAACAGGCTTTAAAGTACTCCTCCTGCATCATATCCCGCCACTCGATACAGCGGCTCATGATGTGGTAGGTATGCTCGGGCAGTTGTAGGCGCAATTTCCGTGCCATGGGTATTCCTCCATATTTTTTATAAAAATAGATGTTGCTACTCTATACTATATAAAACGCCGGAGATGAAAAATATTAAAAAGAAATGGTGTATTTTTTTATACTTTTTGTGATTTTTTTTGAAAAAACAATATCTACAAGGGGTCAGAGCACATGTTCTGTGCCTGCGTAAGTACATATATATATCACGTTGAAAATCGGATTACAATTGAGAAAATGAGAAAGAAATTGGGGTCAGAGCCTTCAGAGTGCAAAAAAATATCATCCATGACATAGTATGTTGAAAAAGATGGTGTCAGAGCATGAAATTATGGATTTAATCGGGTATGTAGTATTTCCATAATTTCTTTTATGAGTCCCAGATATTCATTTTGTGCAGATACAAATTCTTTGACTAAAGGTTTTTCAATTATCGCATTGCGTAATTCAATAGAATCCGGGTCATTTACAATATCCGTGTCACCAGCTTCAGCCATTGTATTAAGCTTTTTACCATGATTTACTAAACGAGTTAGTAGTTGTTGTGCCTCCTCATCCTCGTTCATCTGTTCTAAGAGAGAAAAATAACGGATAGCTATAGGATGCTGTGCTATGCTTTCAGCTAAATCATATGCCTTTTGTTTTATATCGTCAATGTCATTCATTGTTGTTCCCCTGCATGTTCATAAATGGCGTCAAAGAAGTGAAGAATAGGCACTACCTCAGAAGACCAGTATTTAAAATCATGGCCAAATTCACACTGATGAAATATAATGGTAATATCTGGTTTTTGTGATTTCAACTTTTCATAAAATGCTTTCGTTTGATCAAATGGTACAACTGTATCCTTTGTGCCATGTCCAAGATACAGTGGGATATTCCATCCGTCTATCATGAAATACGGATTATCCTCTTTTGCCCATCTATCTTTAAACTGAGAGTATGGACCATAAGTAGCTGTCATTAATTTATCATTGGACATCGTAGCCTGATTATAGTCACCGGATAATGAAGCACAAGCTTTAAATATTTGTTTGTTGTAAAGTGCAGTTAATACCGCACCGCGTCCACCAGTAGAGAGTCCCATAACAGCATTGAACTGGTGCGACAATAATAAACCACGCTTTTGCATTTCTGGAATGAGTATTGTTTTTATCCACTCTGAGCCGGGCGTTTTTGCCCATTTGCGTTTTGTTTCATTAAAATATTTTGATTCGTAGATAGTTATTCCCATCTCGGGGAGTATGAGGTTGTAGTGTCGCTTCAATGCCTCCTGCTGTAACGAGGTTTCCTGTATCCATCGTTTGCGCGAAAAATTCCATCCTGGTAAAACAAGAATGTTTTTTTGATAGTTACTATCACCTATAAAAATATCAACAGGAATAGTTTTGCTTTGTTTTTCAACTGCATCAGGTAAATATAATGTATGGATGCCATTTTGAATTGGGCTTTGAGCCTGGAGCTGAGGCAGGCAGTTTAAAATAAAAATATAACCTGCTATAATAGCTGAGGAAAATTTTTTCACTGGATGCGCTCGGCTAACATGAGGTTGGATCTTCCAGTGCCTTTATTATAGCCATACGAAAATGGCAACGGTCCTTTGGATAGTGCATTAAAGCGTGTTTTGAGCTCTTGTTGATAGCGATTGGCAAACACTTGAATTGGTGTATTATATACGCCAAAGAATGTAAATTTCCACTCATAGGGGCTAAAAAACTTGAAGGCAATACCCGAATCATCCTGCAGAATAAGATCACTATGCTTTAATGTTATATCACGTATCTTAGTAAACTTAGTATCGTTATGCATAAGATACGATGCTGACTTTATGATAGTGGTAAAGCGCTTATATGACTCCAAATGAGGAATAAAATTGGTATATTGCAACAATGAATTGTCGATAACATTAATCTGAAAATAGCGTACGCGCCGTATATAACCGGAAGCATCTTTAAAATATATCTCAGCGCCTGGTATGTAGTGATTTGGTTGTGTTGTAGCAGGCATTGTGCTAACCATGCTGTAATCATCTATCCATATATTTTTTACGTTAATGACATCATAATTCAATTGCTCCAAAAACCACATTATAATGCTTATCATGCTATTAAATTCGTTGGTACTTACCTCCTTCTTCATGTCATTGGTAATAAAATAATTTATTTTTAATATTTCATTCAATGATGCACGCAATCCCCATAAACCTGAAAAAACTTGTTCCTTTGTCAATGAATAGGGAGCAGGTATATCACCACATGGTTCCAGCCCAAACATAATATAGTCATCACCATCAGGGAAAAAGGCAACAGCGTTTAAGATGTCAGGTCCGCTAAATGGATAGAATATTGTTTTATTGTATTTTTTTGGCAAATTTTCACCACGCCATTTAACAATTGCATCTATATTCTTTTTCTGCAGTCTTTCCCAGCTCTTTTTTATTTCGTCAACATAGCTTACATAACGTTTGTCAAGAGTAAGCTGGAAAAGACGTGATGACGGTGATAGTGGTTTGCCTGCTAAAAATTTAGCGGACTCTACAATATCAGCATTGATAGTTGCAGTTGCGAAACGGGAATTTGTTTTTGCCTCTGAAGAATCGCTATTACTGCATGAAATAAGAATGCAGAATAGGAGTATCAATAGAATATCCTTGCATTGAGCCATAGATCACCTTTGTCCTATTAACGTTGAATTGGCATTGGTATTGTGCAATGCTCTTTTTATGTCAATTACTTTATTGTGCGATACTTAAAACAAAGGAAAAGTTGAGCCACCTTCTTTGAAAACAGCAACGGTTGCTTTTTTACCTAAATGGTTTAATCCACGCTCAATTACTCCTTGTGGCGAGGTAAATCGTTCAAAAAATCCCAGGGCTTTTACTTCCTTATCTGAGAGAGATGGAACATAAAAATAAAGATTGTGCGCACGTATAAGTTGCATTGAATAGTAGGTTAAAAATTTTTCTTCAACATTAAGTCCGGGTTGTATTTTTTCTAAAAAACCCAGTACACGTGAAGCCCCCAATGTTCTTAAAATAGTGCGGGTAAGCCATAATGGTGTAGATTTTTCTGGCATGGGGATATCATCAAGTCCGCGTTCAGCACGCAAAAAGCCCATAACAATGCCCTTTGGCCGTAAAGCTGGCAGACAGTTACCAACACATTTCATACTCTGTTTAAAATTAATATCCATAGGGAATGAATTGGTGATAATCCCATCAACCTTTTTTTGGAGAGGCAAGCCGCATATTGTTTTCGTAAATGCAACTGCTTCTCTATGGCACTTAATTGGATGACCAGCAAAGCTTGCAATGATCTCCTTATTGGTATCTAGCACAACATTAATACAGAATATTTCCCCTTTAATCATATTTAACGTTTCTTCCAGATCAAGGCGAAACGAATTTTGTTCAGCATCAACTGCTACCCTGTTGAATCGATATGGTGGTTCGGCAATAATGGCATGATGGTGGCCGATAGTTTCTGAATAAGCAACACCTGGCAAAATATTTTTAAGCCCTCCGCCAAAACCAGCCCACAGATGAGGTTCAACAAGACCTATGAGTAAAATTAGATCAGCGTCTTTGAGATGATGATTAAGATATACATCTATCCCACGAGAAGTTTTACCAAAATGGATATTTTTTGCTTTATCAAACGCATCATGATTTTCCCATTGTATCTGGCTTATATTTTTTTTGCCAATTTTTACCTCCATTTCCTGTTGTGTCATTGGAGTATGTATACCCAATGCAGGTATTACGATGGCATTGTTCCTTGTGTTACAGCCTGCTTTTTTCAACGCATCAAGTATCACATCAAAAAAGGTATGGGCAGGTGTTGGGCGTGTGTTGTCGTCAACAATAATGACAACTTTTTTATTCTTTAAAGAATATTTTGCAAGTGCTTTTGCTGCAATAGGTTGGGCTATCGATTTGGCAACAATATCTTTTCCTTTTTGTTTTTTTGGCGATAGTTCTTTCAATTGGTGCTCAGGTATAATAACTTCCCATGATTCGGGAAGATCTATCTGTATCGAAGAAGAACCCCATGGTAAATCTATTTTCATAACGAACCCCCTATAATAAAATAATAAATTTAATTTTAAATGTATATAGTATTGTTATGATATGTCAACAGAAATATTAATATTTGTAATATCAAATATACCTTCTTTAGAGGATGTCGCATGATTGAATGCTGCTGGTATGTTGAAGCTATAAAACTATGAAATAAAAAGAACATGTGATTAATAAATTATGCTGGAACATTGAAAATTTAAAATTGTAAATACACCTGCGAATATTAAACAGTGGTAAAACCTGCTTTTGCAGTTGTTGACATGACAAAGAAATAGTTTTTTTAAGGCTATAATAATTTAAAAGAAGTTTACTATAGCATATTTCCGTGCTATTATAATTAGCTTTATGGCAATATACAAAAATAAAAGTATAATCAGCAACTAAGCGTTCTGCTGGAGTACTTCTGGAGGTGGTCCCCAGTGGTATTGGCAGCAATGTATGCCATTTTCCTTATAAAAAGAAAAGGTGTACGCCCTGCTTTCATAATAGTTAGGATAGTTATCGGTATTCATCTCTTTTAAGCGATGATTGAAATACTGTAAAAATTCTACCAGAACCTTCTCAATACAGAATTCAATAATCTTTGCCAGCGACATCTTCCACAGCTTCTTCACATCCAGAAACAGCTCGTATTCTGAATGGTAAACATACAGATGCACCCGCTTCCAGTTCTTTTCGCTACTCCGCTTTCGGTAGGCAATGCGGTTAAATGCCTGCATACGGCATCGTTCCTTCTTTGCAGCATAGTTAACAAGAAGAAAGATAAAGGTGTGCAGCGGAAGCTTGTATTGCTCAGTATAGCGGTTGAGCAATGTCAGATGGTTGATGCTGATACAGGTGGTTGTTTCAATGGTCATTGGTTCCTCCTTCCAGAGTGGTGTATATAGTACCGATAACTATCGTACACTCATTATTTTGTAAAGACATTTTTAAAAGCAAGATACTTACAATAAATATTGATAGTTTGATAAATTTTCTATTGATTTAAATACCTATCATGTTATAAAAAGGTATAAAAAATAAATATCATTAGTGGCAGGTAATGGATATGGCTAAAAATAATGAACACATACTGGCAATTGATGCAGGAACACAGTCGATCAGGGCTATTGTTTTTAATCTGCAGGGAAATATTGTTGATATGGTAAAAACGCCCATTGAACCATATTTTAGCAATTATCCGGGATGGGCAGAGCAGGAACCTGAATATTACTGGAAAACATTATGCCAAACCTGTAAAAAGCTACTTGCCAGAGGAAAGGTTAAAAAAGACGCGCTACGGGGGGTAACGCTTACCACGCAGCGTGATACCATGATAAATCTGGATAAAAATGGGAAACCCTTGCGTCCAGCAATTCTTTGGCTTGATCAGCGACGTGCAGATAAATCTATTGTGAAATTGCCATTCTATATGAAAGCAGGTTTGCGTTTAGTCAATATGCTTGATGCAGTTGAATATTTTATTACTGAATCTGAAGCAAACTGGATTAGGCAGTATCAACCAGAAATATGGGAAAAAACATATAAATTTGTTTTTCTTTCAGGATTTTTTACTTACCGGTTAACCGATGACTATGTTGATTCAACAGGTTGCCAGGTTGGATTTGTACCATTTGACTATAAAAAGCAGAGCTGGGCGCCACCGGCTGATTTTAAGTGGCGACTGTTCCCTATGAATAAGGATAATCTGGTGCGGTTGGTAAAACCATCTGAAGTATTGGGTTATATCACCAAAAAAGCTGCTAATGCAACAGGCATCCCACAGGGGTTGCCGCTCATTGCAAGCGCTGCTGACAAAGCCTGTGAAGTATTGGGCTCGGGATGCTTAACACCAAATATAGCCTGTTTAAGTTATGGCACTACTGCTACTATCGAAACTACCAATACCCGATATGTCGAAATCATACCATTTTTTCCACCATATCCAAGTGCTGTTCCCGGTGCATATAATACTGAGGTTATCATCTACAGGGGTTACTGGATGTTGAGCTGGTTTGTTAAAGAGTTTGGGGCTCGTGAGGAGATGCAGGCAAAGAAGATGGGCATAAAACCTGAGGCTCTGTTTGATAGACTGGTAAAAGAAATTCCTCCTGGTTCAATGGGGCTTACATTACAACCATACTGGTCACCGGGTATTAAGATACCAGGGCAAGAAGCAAAAGGTGCCATTATAGGATTTGGCGATGTACATACACGAGTACATATTTACCGGGCTATCCTTGAAGGATTAGCCTACGCACTGCGGGAGGGTGCAGAGCGCACACAGAAGCGTAACAAAGTACCCATTGAAAAGGTGCGTGTGTCGGGTGGTGGTGCACAAAGTGATGTAGCTATGCAACTGACTGCTGATATATTTAATCTTCCAGCAGAACGGCCTCATACCTTTGAGACCTCGGCATTAGGTGCTGCTATTGATGCAGCAGTTGGGCTTAAACTATATCCCGATTTTAAAACTGCTGTAGCTGCAATGACACGTGTTGGCAAGGTGTTCTACCCCAATCCAAAAGACGTGGCAATGTATGATGCGCTTTATAAAAATGTATATCAAAAATTGTATATACGATTGCGCCCATTATATGAGGAAATTAGAGAAATAACCGGTTATCCTGAAAAAAGGTAATATTTTTAAAGATGGGTTTGCAGTTACCCTTCCTTTACAGGATAAACCCGGGATAGAAGTGAATATAGCAATTTGCATCCTGTGGATTTTTTTGATAAAGGTGACATTATGGAGATAGTATCCGGAATACTGTGTGAAGTATGTCATGAAAATGAGGCGGTCGTTCGCTGTGATGGATGCGGGAAAGCCTTGTGTAAAAAATGCCGCTTATTTGACATATGGTGTTATGGATGCGGACACGGTGATACAAAGGCGTTTTGTAAACAGTGCAATGAAAATCCTGCCATTAATATCTGGAAAACACCCGTGTAAAAGTTTACGGTATTGTTGTAACTGAAGCAAAGCTTCGCTTTATTCCTTTTTTAAATTTTATTTTTGGGTAACCAAAAATTACAAAAAGACCGGTTTTGCTTTTATATGTAATACCATACTTTTCTCTAAAAGCTTTTGCTTTGCTTCCATTTTGTAGAAATGGATGAATCCCGCCAATCATACAGGTTCCAAGCCCCAACGATTCTGCAGCAAGCATTGCGTATGTTGCAGCAATAATAGGATCGGCATAGTCACAATAGGGAGAGCCATAAAAATATATCGTTGCTGGTGCATCATAGGTAACATAGTTTATGCCATGCTTCATATTATCAACATAGATATTTACAAGGGGTTTTACAAAGTCTTTAAAAAACAGGTAATTAGTTTTACTTAAAAAAATTTTCATTATAAATAAAAACCAGTCGGAAACCATCCAATTCATTTGTTCAAGCAGGCTGCAGAAATCTTTGGTAAATGTTAAAACAGATTCCTTTGATTCCCATACGATGATATTCACTTCGGATGGAGGTATGCCCATGGGTGCGGTCTGTGCTGCTTTAATTATTTTGTTTATACTGTCTTTGCTTACCGGGGTGTCTTTGAATAAGCGTGTGCTTCTTCGCTTCTGCATTAGCGATAGTAACTGTGCATAGGTTGCAGCATTGGTAGTGTATGAAAGCGGGAAGACATTGCTGGCATCTATGTCCCTGCCGTGAATAGCAATAGCACCTTTGGGGCATATTGCCATACAGTGACCGCATCCAATACATCCAAAGTAAGGATTTAATTGGAATGCAGCTTTTTTATCCTTAATAAAAATATTTTTTTCCGGACATGCCGTTACACATAACTCACAGCCAGTGCAACTTTTTTCATCAATGCCTGCCGTTGTGATTGCATTACCACGAGATGTGGGTATAGCCATATTATTGTCCTGCTACATGTTGTCAGCAACAGCCTTCCCAAATTCAGAACATTTAAGAAGCGTTGCTCCTTCCATCTGCCGTTCCAGGTCGTATGTTACGCGCTTTTGCTGTATGGTTGTTTCAAGCCCTTTGATGATCAAATCAGCAGCTTCCGTCCAGCCCATGAAGCGCAGCATCATTTCACCTGAAAGGATAAGTGAACCGGGATTTACCTTATCCTGATTGGCATATTTTGGCGCCGTACCATGTGTGGCTTCAAAAATTGCTGCATCATCACCAATGTTAGCACCCGGTGCCATACCAAGCCCACCAACCTGAGCAGCCAGCGCATCCGAGATATAATCACCATTGAGATTGGGTGTCACAATAACATCAAACTCGTCAGGACGCAGCAGCACCATCTGGAACAGTGCGTCTGCAATGCGGTCTTTGATGACAATTTTTCCCGCCGGCTGTTTGCCCTGATACGTTGACCAGAGTTCATCTTCAGTAATGATGTAATCAGCAAATTCCTCCTGTGCGGTTTGATATGCCCAATCACGAAATGCCCCTTCGGTAAATTTCATGATATTGCCCTTGTGCATAATGGTTACGCTTTTGCGCTTGTTTTCAATAGCATAGCGTAGTGCACTTTTAACAATATTTTTAGTATTGGACATGCTTATTGGTTTTACGCCTATTCCCGTATCATCACTCAGGTGCTGTCCCATCTCGTTGTTTAAAAAGGCTATCACCTTTTTTGCCTCTGGCGTTCCCTGCTTCCATTCTATACCAGCATACAGGTCTTCCATATTTTCCCTGAAGATAATCATATTGACACGTTCAGGTTTTTTCAGCGGGCTGGGTACGCCGGTAAGATACCTCACGGGACGTACACAGGCATAGAGCTTCAATACCTGACGCAGGGTAACATTGATACTTCTGATGCCACCGCCAACCGGTGTGGTGAGCGGACCTTTTATTGCCACCTTATACTGTCTAATTTTTTCAAGTGTTTCATCGGGCAGCCAGCTGCCGGTGCTGGTGTTAGCTTTTTCACCGGCCAGTATTTCCTGCCAGTGTATTCTCCTTTTCCCGTTATATGCCTTGTTCACGGCTGCATCCAGCACAATCTGTGTGGCTTTCCAAATATCGGGACCGGTGCCATCGCCTTCAATGAATAACACAACAGGATTATCGGGTACTTCAATAATGCCGTTTTCATATTTGATTGTTTCCATAGCCTCTCTCGTATGCAATATGATTTAATTATCAGTAACTATCGCACATAAAAATTTTTTTGGCGATAGCTCCTGGTATCAACTCGTTATTAAAGATTACTGCTTTATGCAGAAATAGTGGTTGTGTTAAATAAAGAAAGTATAGCACGAATAAAGTATTTGACATTAGTTTTTGGAACAAAACAGAATGTCACAATAAAAAAATGGATGCGATCATTTTTTTAGACACAGTATTTTAGAAAAAGCTTAAATATTGTGATTCAATGATAGGAGATACAGCTTATGTTTTTGTCATCAACATGCACGGCGATCAATAGTGTTTCCCCTGCTCGTACAAAGGGAAGGGGCAGGTGGGGATAATGCTATGTATGGATGAGAGGTATATTTCATGAAAGAACTCATTATTATTGGTGCCGGACCTGCAGGATTGGCTGCATCCATATATGCGGTGAGGTCGGGACTTGATACGCTGGTGCTTGAAAAAATTTCACCTGGCGGGCAGGTTATGCTTACCCATGCGATTGAAAATTATCCGGGATTTATTGAGCCAGTTGAAGGATGGCAGCTTGCCTACAACATGGAGCAGCAGGCACGTCGGCTTGGCGTAGCCATAGAAAGCAAAGATGTTGTGTCAGTAGAAAAATATGATGACATGTTTCATGTAAAAACAACAGATGGTGCTGTTATTGAGGGGCGGGCTATTATTGCAGCTTCAGGTGCTTCGCTCAAGCGTTTAGGAGTTCCCGGTGAAAGTGAATTTACCGGCAGGGGCGTATCGTACTGTGCTACCTGTGATGCGGCATTTTTTAAAGATAGAGTAACAGCAGTAGTTGGTGGTGGGAATACAGCGCTTGAGGAAGCACTGTATTTAACACGGTTTGCAAGCAAGGTATATATCATCCATCGTCGTGATGAATTCCGGGGTCAGAAGATTTTACAGGACAGGGTGCTATCCAATCCCAAAATTGAGCCAATTTTTGATACACTGGTAACGCAGGTACATGGTGATGAAAAAGTGTACAGCATAACGCTGCAGAATAAAAAGACAGGTGAAAGCCGTGAACTTGCAATACAGGGACTGTTTATCTTTATAGGGAATACTTCCAATACAACATATCTTCCTGAACAGGTGCTGAATGATTCAGGCGAAGTAAAGGTTGATATGAAGATGCAAACACCCATCAGCGGACTTTTTGCAGCAGGAGATTTGCGTGAAAATTCTTTACGGCAGGTACTCATGGCTGCTGCTGATGGCGCAACGGCTGCTATTAGTGCTTATGAATATATAACGCATAAGGATTGGTGACGGTTTGTCGTTGTTATATGCAGTATTACATTGTACACAATTATATATAACGAGCAAACTTACTAAAACAATCGTGCAGACGCTCCTGAATATGTTGTATGCGGTTGCTGTCAACGGATAAGCTGTGCGGATCAAAATATTTTTCATTTAAAAAAAGTGCCTTTGATAAGGCTACCCGTATAATGGGGATTTGATGTTTGGCATATCGCTGCATGATATACCGTTGTGCTGGCTTTGCAATAACAAAAGGTGCTGCTACGGTACAGTCTTCACTGCCAAAAGCCTTCTGGAAAAAAGACAACAGTTTCAAAGCTGTATTTTCTTCGCAGGTTATAATATCGGAACCATTGGTAGTGCCATGTTCTATGGCAATGATTGGACGTGGTATTCCCGCATCGCGAGCAACAATTGGAGCAACAGGCATGGTGGTGTGACATACAATGATACAGCGAGTAGATTTAACTGTATGCTCTATGCTATTGTGAAATGGGAACCAGTACCGTTTCATCATGGCAGCTATTGCAATCTCATCAGGAAAAACTCCGCTGGTAAACATTAATTTTTTTTGTGATGTATGCATTTTCATAACCCCATTGCTTGAGCGTGGAGGCAATGTGTAAGGGTCCCTGTCTACATCAATAAATAGCCTGTGAATGGAGGTATGTATCACCGTGCCAATTTGTTGTAGATCAAAAAGGTCGTTGGCACAGGTATCTGCCTCAAAGAACAATTCAAATTCGTTGAGCACACAAAGCTGTGCCAATTCTTCAGGAATCTGATAACCACCATGAGGTATTATAAAGCAGTATGGTTTTTCCATTAGTTTTATGGTGTTATATTGGTATAGTAGTAAAATTATATTGACTAATTAAGTATAACACCATTGAATTGTGAAGAACTTTTTTATTATCGCAATAATTTATTGAGAGAATATACAACACTTATAAAAAAAGGAGAATGTCATGCGTCCCTATAAAATAGATACATTAGGCGAGGATATTTTAGAAATACTTTCACATGATGCCAAAGCCACCGTTGAAGATATAGCACGCCAGCTTGATGTAAGTATTGATAAAGTAAAAAAAAGTATCAGCAGGCTGGAAAAGGATCGCATCATATTGCGGTATAAAACTCATATAAACTGGCAGCGGGTAAAGCATGATGAGGTGCGTGCCCTCATTGAAGTTAAAGTGACGCCTCAGAGAGGTGTTGGTTTTGACTCCATTGCAGAGGTTATCTATCGTTTTCCCGAAGTAACCTCAGTGTATCTGTTATCAGGCGGTTATGATCTTCTGGTGCAGGTGGAAGGACCATCGCTTCGTGAAGTAGCAATGTTTGTAGCAGAGAAGCTTGCAACAATAGACCATGTGCAATCTACTGTTACTCATTTTATGTTGAAAAAATATAAAGAAGATGGTGATATACTGGTAGAGCAACCCGAGGGCAAACGTTTACCGGTAAGTTTTTAGTTTGCAATGTTTTCCCTTAATACGGTGTATCAAAAACTTTTTGCCTGTTATGGACCGCAGCATTGGTGGCCCGGTGAAACTCCATTTGAAATAACTATCGGCGCCATACTTGCACAAAATGTTTCGTGGTTAAATGCTGCAAAGGCAATAGCCAGCTTAAAAGCACACAACCTGCTAACACCGCACAAACTTTTTAAAGAAGATAGTGTGGCGATAGCTCATCATATTAAGCCTTCAGGCTATTACAATCAAAAGGCTTTTGCCATACAATCATTTTTACAGTGGTTTCACCGTTATGATTTTAGCTTTGATGCATTAAATGCTATACCAACAGAACTACTCAGAAAAGAACTGCTGTCAATAAAGCGTATAGGTTATGAAACAGCCGATTCAATACTTTTATATGCATTGCACCGAAAAGTATTTGTTGTTGATGCATATACAAAACGGATATTTACCCGCGCTGGTTTTTTAACCGGCAACGAAGATTATATGGCAATACAGGCTATGTTTCATGAGCATTTTACTGGCAACACTTACGATTATAATGAGTTTCATGCCTTGATAGTAAAACACGGAAAGGATAGATGTACAAAGAAGCCAGCGTGCAATGAGTGTTGTATTGCAGATGAATGCAAAGAATATGATGTGGCTAAATAAATAATAAGTGATTATTGTGACAATTCAATATGATGCATAAATAAAATTTATAATGACTTTCGTACAATTGCCAAAATAAAATTATACCACTATCATCACCACTAAACAGCCTCTTGATGTTTCGGATATCTGTCAGTGTAGCGATAAAAATATTTTTTTGTTGTGATTGTATTGTCATGTAAATTTTTTTTTAGAAAATAATATTGACAACACCATCATTCTGATGGTATCTTTTAAGCAATAAAATATAATAGGAGGTTTGCTATGAATACCAATGCACCCAAATCAGCTACATGGTGGATTGCTGTTATTATCGGCGTATTAGGTATTGTTGGGAAGTTTGTTCATATATCGGTGCTGGAAGCCTATTCATGGTGGCTTGTATGTATTGGGTTTATTGTTTTAGCACTGGCAACTGCTATAAAGGGATTATAGCATCAACAGTAACTATCGCCCATGCAGTAGTGTATTATTAGCTTTTATGGTAAACTAATTACCGAGCACAGCATACCTGCAGCATTTGATGCTGTATGGGGGTTGTACAGGTCAAGCTGCCATGTGCCATCGACAACAAAGTTATAACGGCATACACCTTCAGGCAAGCGTTTTTGTAAGCGCCAGATGTTGTTTTTGTCTTTTTTTAGCAGGTCAGCTTCCGTGTTCCAGTTATTGAAATCGCCAGCAAGCGCAACTATCGTTGCATGGGGGGCATATACCCTGAACTCAACAAGGCGTGTACTTTCATTCACTATGTGGAAGCTGATTTGTTTGCTTTCAGGCAGTTTATCCTGACGCACAATGGAATAGTATGAGCCTGTATTGTCATCATCAATATCCATGTTTACCGGGTCATTGATCCAGATGCCATCAACCATAAGCTTGTAACGAATTATGCGCTCTTCATCATCAAATGGTATTATATAAAACCACACACCATTATTGCTGCGCTCCATTGGTTGCCTTTTCCAGTATGAAAAATCACCTGCAATGTATACCTTGCGGGCATTTCTGTTTTTATAGGTAATAAGAGTGCCTCTTATTATGGCAGGCATGCCTGGCTTGCTATGACTGACAGTTATTGGGGCAGGTGCAGATGCTCTTGCCAATGTATAAAGCGAGTAGTAAGGAATTGTTTTTATAGGATAGCCGCCAGGATTGGAAAAAAAACAAAGGGATGCTATGAGTGCAATCCACCGCAATGATTTTTGTATCACACCAGACCTCAGGCTCATTGAAAATTTTACGCTCATGAATTACTTATTAATATGTCGATAGGTATAGAGAAAATATTTATATGATTTTGATGAAAATAAATATTAATATATAATTAGAAAAATGTATTTGATTTTATGTGCAGAGTATGAATTATATGTTTATGTCACATTATATACTGTATAATGAGAGCCCGTTATGGCGGTAAGTGAAGAGATAAAGAATCTAACCCCTGAAGAAGAAGCCGAAGTAAAACAGATTGTTGATGCATTTGACAGCGAGTTGTCTTCCATTGCCCAGATGCGAGGGAAGATTGGCATTTTGCATGCTGATTCAACCGATGCTGATTTTACCATTACCCCCGGTATGCGCTCAAAAGAAATGGAAACAACATCTGCACCGGTAGAAGGCTTTGAAGAGACGGAGGATATTGTAGATATAACCGATATGATTGAAGAGGTTCCGGAAGATGTAGTGCTGGCATCTGAAGCTGTATTGCCAGAGGTTGAGGAAACCATAGAATCCGTGGAAGAGTTGCCTTCAGAGGCTGTGGAGATAGCTCCCGAAGAAGTATTGCCGCCGGAGTTTAAAGAAGAATTCCCTGCCGAAGAAGTCCCTGAAAGGAAGCCCCTAAAAAAAGAAGCAATCAGCCCTTTAGATGAACTTGAAGAACTTACTCAATTTGAACCGGAAACAGTTGAAGCGCATGATATACGTACCGATGAATTTGTGACCGAAGAGCCCCGCATTCATGGAGATGTTCATCTTGATGAAGATATACACCTATCAGAGCTGGAAACTGAAGAAATATCCGAAATATCTGAAATAAAGGCTGAAGAGCTACCGCAGGTTGATATATCAACAATGGGAATGGAAGAAGAAATGCCAGAACCAACAGCATTTGAAGAAGAAATAAAAGAGGAACCTGCACGTGCTCGTTTTGAAACTCCTTCATTTGATGAGCTTGATACTTTTGAAGAGCCTTTAAAGAAATCCGAAAAAATTGAGAGCGTTATTGATGAATTTAAACCAGAATTTGAAGGCTTGAGTGTTGAGGAAGAAGAGCCAGCCCCGATTGAAGAAGGTGTAGAAATTTCAGATGCTGAGTTACGACGATTAAAAAAAGCTTTGCTTTTGCTCCATCCTGCTTTAAGAAAGAAGATCAAAGAGATAATTTTAAGGGATGAACTGTCGCCACAGGATACACGTAAACTCATTGATCTTATTATATCAGGGAAACCTGAAGAGAATATACAGCGTTTTATTGAAAAGCGGCTCAACATTACTCTTGAACTTGAGGAAGAAGTTCCCTCCCACCGGAGGGTTATTACTGCTCGCCCCGAGTATACCCGTGAGGGTATGGAGCGTCAGAAACGGCTGCTGCGTCAAACGAAAACGTTAGCACTGGCTGTTGTGGTAGGTTTCACATTAACAGTAACTGTCTACCAGTATATTTATAAACCATTTATGGCCAGACGGCTTATTAGTAAAGGGGTGGCACTTATTCTTGAGCCAGGTGATCCAGCAACAAAAAAGGTGAAGGATTATAAAAAGGCAGAACAACTTTTTGAAGATGTTGATGCGCACTATAAAAAAGATTATCTGTACGGCTATAATGCTTATGCACGTGCCTATTTTAAAAAACGTGAGTTTGATTATGCTTATGTAAAATTAAAACGAGCGTATAGCATAAACAATCGTGATGTTGAAACACTCAATAATACAGGATATTTTTTTGCTAAAATTCCGGAACATTATTATAACCGCATTCAGAATGATGCCATTAAGACATTTGCACCAAAAGATACTTATGTAATATCACAGGTTGATTTAGCTATTGCGCTGTACAATAAAGTATTAGCGCTTGATCCAAACAATATCACTGCTATGTTTGGTATTGGGAATGCTTACCTGTATCAGGGACAATATTTAAAATCGCGCCAGTATTTTGAAAATATTATAAAGGTTAATCCTGATTCATGGATTGGCTATGCAGGACTTCTTAATCTTTTCATTGAAAGAGATAATTTGCCCGAGGTGTTATCAATTCATACTGATCTCCGTGCAAGGGATATTTTAACTGATATTCCTTCGCCGCTGTTAGCAAAGCTGGCGCATTACTACTTAGGTAAAAACCGCTCAGATACTTTCAACGTTCGGGTTGATTTGGGGGTGCAGTCGCCTCGATTGAAGGATGAAGAGGATAATTTAATCCCTGCATGCCGTGGGGTGCTTGATGCATTAAAAGAAAAAGATCCTGATTATCCACCATTATATGTGGCAAGCGCTAAATTAGCAGCAGCACAAAAAAACCTTAAACTTACACAGATGCTATTACAGGAAGCAGAAGAAAAAGCACAGGAAAAAGGAGAGCGCTATTTTGCGGCATTGCATCTTTTAGGCGAATACCACTATACCATCAAACAGCCTGTTGAAGCATATAAATATTTTAATGCTGCACTTACTGCGTATCAATATCCACCTGAGTTTACCTATGAAGACTTTTATTATGAATCGGAGACAATAGGGAAAACATACGCATACTTAGGAAATATATTTTACTATTTCTTTGATAAGGTTAAATTTAGATTTGGTGATGAATTAGATGAAGCGTTATTGGATGAAGATAGTGATAAAATGGCAAATCTTGATATTGCCCGCCAGAAGTATGAATTAGCCTTGCAGGAAAATTATAGCTCCCCTGAGTTGCGATATAATTTAGGCAGAATATTCTATATAAATCAAAACTATCAGCAGGCGCTTGAGCAGTGGATTAATCTGTATGAAGATATTGTTACCAACCCCCAGGTGATGTTGGCTATTGGCAATGCGTTTTATCATATGAATAATTTAGAAGCCAGTAAAGGTGAATACCTCAAGATGATTGCAGTTTTTGAAAGAAAGGCAGAATCCATACGAAGGCCAATGCCTGAAAGGAATGAGCATATTATTATATTCCAATCGCTGGCTTCGGCATATAATAATCTTGGTGCAGTATATCAAATACAGGGGAATGAAACAAAAAGCAGCATTGCGTACTGGAAAGCCATTGAGTATGCTACCCGTATTGGGAGGGAAAATGAATTTGCACGTGTAAATTTGGCTCGTGGATTTAAACCGCGTGTTACTCCCATTATGCCAATACTGGATGAAAGCATTCCCTACAGCATTGATATCTACAGAGAAGACATGCGTAAATAACTTTGTTTCAATTAAGCACAGGTGTTGAAAAGAAAAAATCCGTATTTATTAAAAGCAAAATATATATTAACGGCTGAACAAATTGTTAAAAATATAATTGATGCCCATATTTCTTCAAATGAAGAGACAATCTTTGGTGATTGGCTGGAATGTGATTATCTTAGAAAAATTTACTTGAATAAAGTAACTCATTACTACATTATGTCTCCTATATTACAATAACCAGTGAAATAAACAGTAACTATCGCACATAACTATTGTATTGAATAATTATACATGACAATGAATAGCATGCAAACAGTTAAAGCATATCATGCCGATGCCGTAATGCAGTATGATGATAATGCCATTATAGAACATATTGCTCAACATGGTTTTGCAACCGACAGCCGCTTTCTTTTAAAAACCGAAAGCTATGTCCTTTCATGTGCATATGCAAATAATAAAATGCTGTCGCTTTCAAACTCGCGCACACGGATTTTACCTCATCAGATTGAAAGTACCTACACTGTTGTCAATGCGTTGCACAAACGTTTTTTAATTGCTGATGAGGTTGGATTGGGGAAAACCATTGAAGCCGGCTTGATTATAAAAGAGCTTTTTTATCGCTTTAACTATGAACGAATCCTTATTGTATGCCCTGCGTCGCTATTGTATCAATGGCAGTATGAGTTGAAAAGCAAATTCAATGAAGATTTTATTATCGCTGACAGCAGGGTATATCGCAGTGAAAAGGGAAACCCATGGAAATTAAATAAATTGCTGTGTTCCATAGATTTTATCAAGAATAAGCATTTTGCCGGGAAACTTTCACAAACATACTGGGATACCGTGGTTATAGATGAAGCACATCGCTTACGGCGTGATGCAAATAGCCAGACAAAGTCATATCAGGTAGCGGAGATATTAGCAAAAAATAGCAAGGCATTGCTGTTGCTTTCGGCAACCCCTTTTAGAGGTAAGCTGGAGGAGTTATATTATTTACTATCGCTTTTAGATAAAAATTTACTGGGGCCAATTCACAGCTTTCAGGAAACCTATTGTGTGCCGGAAGCAGATCTTACGTTGCTTAGAGATACCATTTCTAAAGTTATTATAAGGCGTACTAAATACGAGGTTGGCGGATTTACAAAACGGCTGGCAAAGACCATACGTTTTGAACTATATCCTGAAGAACGGGAGTTGTATAACGCTACTACGGAATATGTAGCCGACCAGTTTAACAAAGCAATGCAAACAAATAACCGCACTATTGGTTTTGTTATGACGGTATTCCAGAAGCTCCTGGATTCGTCATCGTATGCATTGCTGTGTGCATTGCAAAAGCGCTATCAGTATTTAACAGAAATATATAATAACCATCACCATGCAATACAGAGTATGCAAGAAATAGATGAGAATGTCATTGAAGCTGAAGATGTGGAGCGCATTGTACAGGTAGAGAGTGCTGAACTTGAAAATGAAATGAATACACTGGCAACACTGATAACAATGGCTCAGAGTATTGTCCGCAGCAAAAAGGGTGAAAAATTATTACAGCTTGTACGCAAGCTTTTTGCTGAAAAGCATAATAAGATTCTTATTTTTACGCAATTTCGTACCACGCAGGATTATCTTGCACAACTTTTGAGTCATTACAAAGTAGTGCTTTTTCATGGTTCAATGAGCAGGGATGAGAAGGAAACTGCAATAGAATATTTTAAAAGTGAGGCAGCAATTCTTATCTGCACTGAGGCAGGGGGTGAGGGACGTAATCTGCAGTTTTGTAATGTGCTTATCAACTATGATCTGCCATGGTCACCGCTGAAGGTTGAACAGCGTATTGGCAGAATTCATCGCTTTGGACAGAGCAGCAATGTCATCATCTATAACTTTGCAACCCGAAATACCGTGGCAGAACGTGTCCTTGAGGTGTTACAGCACAAGCTTAAACTTTTTGAGGAATCACTGGGTACTCCTGATATTATTTTAGGTGATATTACCGATGAACGTTTTTTCAATAATATATTTATGGAGCTCATTGCAGGGCTAAAAAATAAAAAGCGTGTTGCAAAGGATATTGAACTGCACATACAGGCTGCAAAAGCCAGCTATGAAAAAATGGGACAATTAGCGGTAACTAAAAAGATTGATCTCAATTTTGATGAATATTATACCATAACATTACAGGAACGGGATTTTTCCAATAAAAGGATTGAAAATTTTGTAAACACGCTTAAAAACATTGAGCCCACTGCAGTTGATTTTTTGTCTGTGCAAAATAAAAAAACACGATTCTATGGTGTGCATCATAATCCATTTACATTACAACCTGTTAATGCACAGGGTACCTTTGATAGTGCAGTTGCGCTGGAAAATGAATCACTGGAGTTTTTAGCTTTTGGTCATCCTGTGGTGGATTGGTGTGTTGAGCATTGTAAAGAGTATACTTTTGGTGGATTGTCGGGCATAAAGCAAATACAATATTCATATGATTGTAGTGGAATTGTATTCAACTATCTGCTTACTATTCATGCTAAGGAAACGATGCAGCGCATTGTACCTGTCTTTATCCCCTATAACACAATGGATGATGCAGCAGATGATGCAACAATAGAAGACATTGCCAGTGAATCAATGCGTCAGTTTGGTATTGTTAGCAGTGTGGTTGATGATGCTGTGGTAAAGTACTATCAACACAATATCTATAGTTGCTATAATCAATCCCGCAAAGTGCTCGATCAAAAAATACACCATATCATAGCCGGGATAAAAGAATCGATGCTACTGGAGGTTGATCCTTATACTGAACGGGTTGAAGACCATTACTCAAAAGAGATAGCTCATGTTAAACAACGTTTGGAATGGCAGGAATGCCAGCAAAGATGGTATGATAGGGACATGCACAGTGCCATAACACGTTCAAGGAATACAATAAAAAACCTTGAAGAGGAAAAACTACAGCAACTGCAGCAGTATAAAAATTTTATCACTATACAGTGGGATGCTAAACTTATCAATGCAGGGCTTTTAATCTGTAAACAGCAACTACCGTGATATCACTTTTTTCAGTTTTTCAATTTCTTTATGGGTTGGGATAAATTGAATACCCATGCCGGCTTTTTTATTATCTTCTTCCTTAATTCGTATCCACCGTACAGTTCCTTTAAGGGTAATCTTTTCTTCAGGTGAAAGGCACAGCTCTACATCAACTGTACTGCCAGGATGGATTGGCTCGGGGGTTGATATAAAGATTCCACCTTCACTGATATCATTTATTGTACTGTATGTTACACCTTCCATGCTTTCAACAACAGATTTACATTTTTTCTGGACACGATTATATTTTCGTTTTTCTGCCATAGTAACCTCTGCTACCATTAAATTTATGATGAATAATTGATACTGTAATGATAAACTATATAAAATAATATTGCAATATTTTTTTATGCAACTCTCTGTAAATGGAGAGGTATTGCTTTTTGGGGCGCATTGCAATACGCCTCTACTTGCTGCGAGGTTATCATTGTTTATAATGATATAATAGGGGTAATTTTTTGAATAACAAATAAAATGATTGCAAATGTTCATAGCAATTATTAAGGTTCCCTTATAAAAATAATACTATTCAGGTGATATCGTTGCATATTATTTATCTTTCTAAAAAGGTGTTGTTTCCACATTGTACTATTACAGTAGAACTAAAGCGCAGCCGGTTTTTGTATACGTTAAAACCAGGTGATAAGGTTATTGTGTATCCTGTAAAAAAAATTGCGGATTTCATATTAATGCAGGGTGTTGCAACATTAGCCGAAATTGTTAAATCAGAACTATCAAACAATAAATATACTATTACGTTTAAAGGGATAAAACGTGTAACAATAGATAAAAGGCATGGAATATTCCAATGCAGTTTTACTGAAATTCATGAGCGGGCGATAGTTACTAATGAGGTAACAGAGCAGATAAGAAAAAAGTCACAGGAACTTATTTTTTTAATCAATGTAGATGAGTCAGATAAACTCATTCACCTTTTAAATTTTATTTCTGATGCGGTACAGCTTTCAGACTTTATTGCCAATTATTTTATTCTGGATTATGATAAAAGGGTGATGTTATTAAATAATTGTGATGTTTCATCCAGAATTGATGTAATACTTGCCTTGTTGAATGATTTAATTAAAAATGTTAAGCAAAAAAGGGAAAAGGAATCGTATGAAAAAGAAAATATATCAGGATGAAGTCCTCTATACGTTAGCGTGGTCGCCAATGTATCAATTTGATAAATATTCAATAACAAAAATTATCCCTGAGCTTGCCGGTATAGTTGCATTGATGGAAAAACGTAGTGAGGAAACGTATCATTATATACTTTTTTATAGCTGCTGGCGTGATGGCATGCGTTTGGGTTTAAAAAATTTATTTGATCCTATTTTTACCCGACATCCTGATCTTGCTAAAGCGATGGAAGGAAGACAGCTATGGTATAAATATACTGTTGTAGATTCAAATCCTTTTGATCTTCAGGATATTTTGTGGTGGTTGATTCAAAACTATGAACCGGAGTTAAACGATATACAAAATTATGAAGATTCAAAGCGGTATAAAAACATATATGTCCGGGAGATGGAACTGGACAGGGAGACAGTTGTTGAGCGTTTGCCAAAATATGGATTCTAATGTGATAGGGCAATATCATCCATAGTATAGATGTGTTTAACATTTTGCTTTAGCGCAATAAATTCCAGTATATACTTTAACCGTGCGGCAGCATCCAGTGGAGATGCGGATTCTGACTCAATATGAGCTAAAAACTGCTGCATTCGCCTGACATTTTGAGTGCGTTTTTCTTTATCAGTTTCAAATATATCTTTTTTAAAAAGCAGGTAGGTATCAAAGATTGATTTTATAATATTATCTGCTTCTATAAGATAAGCTATATAAAGGTTACTATCGGCATTGTGAACATTACGGGTAAAAATTTTAAGCAAAGGCAGCACAATATCAGGATTAAGGTGCACGTTGATTAGCTCTTTTACTTTTGTTTCTAATTCAGTGTCGGTCATTCGTTTTGTTGGGTATGCCAGGTGTATAATGTAAGGATTGCCTCGCTGTACTTTGCTATAGACAAATTCAAGAAAACGGTCAAGTGAGTCCTTCCGTTCCATATCGAGTTCAACAAATGCACCTTCAAGTATATACTGTGCAATCTCTGCAAGTGGTTTGCGTTCTCGCAACAGTGATTCAATATCTTTAATTTGCTTTTCTTCATCCATACATTAAAACCTTTTTTGCACTGTAATGTGTATAGCCTTCTTTAACTGGTTGATGCTGTTGCTATTGTATTCACCTACATTGAGCACCGCGCTTACCAGTGAATATTGATAAAAGGTAAATCCAGCAAGCCCAAAAAAGATAAGCTGAAAATTATTATCATGGGTATACCCTCTGTATGCAAGTGCAGCACACAGCGTTGTTGATACAAATGAAAGCACACCTACTGTATATTTTCCAGCATAAAAATGACCAAAACCAGGCACCAGCAATGAACCGGTTGCTGAAACCCAGATATTTTTTTGGGGACGCTTTTCATAATCATGCAACAGTTGTAAACATGCCATAGCTTCATTGCGGAGCTCTTCATCAGATGTTTGTTTAATAAATGCATCCACATTATTTTTTGCATCATGGATGTTGTTTAACAAAATTTGTGCATAGATAAAATCCAACCGTGCAGTTTCCCTGTATTTGCCATCCGGGTATATGGAAAAGTATTCCTGATAGGTGCGATACGCAAAAAATGGCGAGCCTTCCATAAGGCGCATCACTGCAAGATTGTACAATGCACTATCGCCATACATGGTGCCCGTGTATTTTTTGTAGCAATCGTACGCTATATCAGTTGCCCGGTAATAGTTGCCCCCTAAAAAATATGCCCTTGACATTATCAGCATGCTCTGAGGATACTCCTTGCCATCAGGGAAAAGAAACTGATAGCGCATACACTCGGTGATGGCATGATAATATTCTTTGTTGTTCATAAAAGTATCAGCCAGCTCAAGAAGCGGGTGAGCATCAATCTGTTGTGCATGCACCATAAAAATAAAAAACAATATCATGCAACGTTTCACTTTTTCATCCATTGCGGTAAAAATTGTTCAGGGTTGTATTCCAGGTACCTGTTAAGTTCTGTGCGATAGTTATTGTTTATGGTTTCCTGCGTATGGATTGCGCTATTATATGCTGAGTAAACATTGCCTGCATACCCTATTGCAGTTAATGTCCCCAAAGTGCAGGTAAGAGCAAAGCTGCCGTTTAAATATGCTATATACGTTGCCGCTGACAGAACAGCAACGGTTATAAAGCTTATCAGTCCGTCTGCATGGTGCCTGGCATAGCAATGACCGCTTCCCGGTATGATGGCAGAAAGTGTTACTGCAACATACGGATTAATTTTTTCTTTTTGGGCTGCATTCAATATAGTGTATATCTGGTGCATCTGCTGTAGCCTGTCGCTATGTTCTGTATAAACATTCAGTGCATTGTCCCAGTCATAGCGATTGATATACACCGCCAATATATTTTGATAATACAACATTTGTAAAGGTTTATCCTGCGCTGATGTATCACACAAAGAAAGTGCCTGGAGCGCATCCTGGTAGTGTTGCAGCGATGTATACACTTTTGATAAAAGAAGGTAATCGCAGTATTCTTTTTTTTCTTTTTTTTGCAAGATAGCAACTGCTGTAGCAAGCTGGTTGCCTTTGCAATAGCACAGTGCAATGGTGTAATCCATATTGTCATCTGTAAGCATACTATAGCGTCTGGATTCGGCTATACACTGGTAATAATTGGCCGTATAATACAGTGTGGAAATTAATTGCTGCTGCTTGTGGACAAAGGCGTCATCAGGATGTACAAAGAAGAGTGTCAGTAACAGCAATGCGCTCATGGATGCTCAGCCAGTGTTTGTGGCACGGGATCATGGTTTGGTATGGCGAAGGGATTGCAGCGTATAATCCTGTCTCCCGCTAAAAAGCCACCTATGACAAGTCCATAGCGCATAACTGCCTGTCTGCCGTATTCACTGCATGTTGGGCGGTAGCGGCAGTTTGGTCCATCCTGGGGGGAAATAACTACCTGGAACATCCGGATAAAGAAATAACCTATTGCTCCGGCTGCATTGTGTATGGCTGGTGCCGATTGCCTCCGTTCAGTGGTTTTTTGTGCCACGCTAACATCTGCATCCCAGGGAGGGAAGTCAGCAAATGCCGAGCTGTTAATGATGAGCGACAGTGTTATAAGCATGATAGCACATTGTTTCATATACTGTACCCCACAATCTAATAGTTCTACATATAGTAACGCTTCTGCTCGGCTACGGTGCTTTTAGGAAATCGTCCGTAGTGATGGCCAGGCCATACTATCGTGTCATCAGGTAGCGATAGTATCCGGTAAATAGATTCCATGATCTGTTGATATGAACCTCCGGGTAAATCAGTACGTCCCATGCCTTCGGTAAACAGGGTATCGCCGGTAAAAATATTTCCTGGCGAATACAAACAGATGCCTCCCGGCGTGTGACCGGGTGTATGCATCACCGTGAGTTTTTCGTTGCCAAAAATAATGGTATCGCCTTCTTTTACTGTATGCAGCGGCTTTGGCGAAGCACTCCCCCTGTTTATGTGTGACATGATGCGGTTGGTAATACCGGTAAGCTGTCGTACATCGTTTTCGTGGATTAAAAGCTCTGCACCTGTTAGTTTCATCATGGTGTTGTTGCCTGATGTGTGATCAAAATGTCCATGGGTGTTAATGATATATTTTACATGAGCGTTGTGTTTACGTATTGCCTGCATGATTGTATCAAAATCGGCTGCCGGGTCTATAAGCACCGCCTCTTTTGTTATGGGGCACACCAGCAGATAACAAAATACATCCATTGGACTTACCAGAAGCTGTTCTATAATCATAACTTTTCCTTTAATGAAAATAGTTTATTCTAATAGTGCAATACTTTATAACTGTTTACTTTAGTACCATAGTGAGTAACCGTAATGTTTAATAAGCAGCATAATTTATTATAAAAAAGATATAGAATCAGGTAGTTACTTTAAATTCATTCAGATTAAAGAATGATATTGGATGTTCCATAATAAAAATCAACATGATAGTAATTTTTACAAGAATTTTTTTATAAAAACAGACCATATGGCCAATTTTTAATTGGGTAATTTGTTTAAACATTACAATTAGTTTTTATACACCGGATGAGTAAAAATAAGGAAGGAAATATTTTTGAGGATTTTTATATTATTTGTTAATATATGTGTATATAATTATGGCATTTGTAAAAATTGTAGGCATGGCATTGCGTATGCTGTGATGATTGATACTATAAGCTGTTTTGTTGAAGTTAGAGAATGAATAACGCTTGATTGAATACTGATATAAGAGTTGTCATACATATACTGATTTGTTTGTACTTTTGCAAAGGATAGCTAAATATAAATAGACAATCAAATAAAAGGAATTGACTTGATTCCATAGTATTGTAATCTATTATGCATGGTAGTAATAATTTAATTTTTGGGAGATACAACATTGAAAGGATTGCCAATGCTTCTGTTTTTTAAGATTATACCAACACGTCTTTTATCACGAATTTTTGGAATTGCAGCGCAAATCCCTCTGCCGCAAAGTATACTCAAAAAGCTTATAGTCTGGTATAGTAAAAAATTCAATGTATTGCTTGAAGAAGCACATATCCCGCCTGGTGGATTCAGAACCTTTGATGAATTTTTCACAAGGAATCTAAAAAGGGGGATGCGTACCATTGATCCTGATATATATTCGCTGATTTCACCTGTTGATGCAATGGTGAGTTCCTATGGTGATATTGTATATGGGCAGATTGTTCAGGCAAAAGGCATCAACTATGATGTTGCATCCCTCATTCCCGGTGTAATGGAAAGTACATTTATAGGCGGTTCATTTACTACATTATACCTATCTCCGGGTGACTATCACCGGATACATGCACCGGTCACTGGAACAATAACAGCTTATCAGTATGACCCTGGAAGGCTATACACCGTGCAGGATTGGCTGGTGAACATGCTGCCAGGACTTTTTACGGTTAACGAACGTGTAACCACCTATATCCAATCAGCGCATGGATTGGTAGCAGTGTGCAAGGTTGGTGCAATGAATGTTGGGAGGATAACGTTGAGTTATGCTCCATTATATACCAACAGGTTTTGTGCTAAACCATACTTCTATATAATGGACAGACACAAACAGGTAACAATACAAAAAGGTGATGAACTGGGGACTTTTCATCTTGGCTCTACCATTATTGTTTTAACGCAAAAACGGTGCAGATTTTTACCTGCGATTGCAGGTAAAAAAGTCACCATGGGGCAGGCAATAGCGTTTTTTTAAGATATCGTACCAAACTGTTATATGTATATGGCAGATGCTGACGGTAACAATCTGTTTATTTTCCACTTGCTATTTTTTGTTAATTTTAGTATAGTATAGGTGGTGGCTTGTATAGAGGAGGAACATCTATGAAAGATGTTGCTGTAAAAGAAAGCGCTATTTTTAAACAAATTGAACATTGGCGAAGGCAGAAAGCTGTGGTAGGGGATAAAGAAAAAGCAAACATACTGCCTTTTGTTACCATTTCGCGCGAATATGGATGTGGTGGTTTTGATCTGGCTGTAAAGCTATCAGACATTTTAAATAATGAATATAACGCCATGCCTATATGGGCAGCATATGATAAACAGATTCTTGATACCATTACTACTGATTTAGGATTGACACAAAAATTAACCGATACACTAACCAATGCTGCCCGAAGTAAAATGACTGAGCTGTTCCAGACAACATTCAGTAAATTTCCTCCTCAGGTAGCAGTATACAGAAAATTGGCAGAGGTTATCCGGACAATGGCAATAAATGGACATGTGGTCATTGTAGGAAGGGCAGGTAATATCATTACCCGTGGTATTCCGTATGGTCTGCATGTGCGCATTATTGCTCCATTAGCATATCGTGTTGAACGTATAGCTGCAAAAAACAAAGTAAGCAAGGCTGAGGCTAAACGTATCATTGAGAAGAAAGAAAATGAACGTGAGAGCTTTATAAAAGTTTTTTTGAAATTTGATCTGGAAGATACCCATAACTATGATATTGTTGTCAATAATGAACGTTTTGCAATTGACGAATTAGCACGTCTTATAATTGAGACTATGAAGCACAAAGGTATATTAGCGTAAGTTTGAAGTTAAACTATGCAGCAGTTTGATTGTAACGAAACATCTATTGTATACTATCCCGAAAAATATATTATTGTTTGTATTGCGTATGGTGATGGGAAGAAGGTATGGGCAAAAAAAATGCACGAACCAGTTGCAATACAGAATGTCCTTTTTGATGAGCGATATTACTATATTGCCTGCAAAACCGGTGATACAGAAGGTATATTTTTAACATTAGACAAAAGCAACGGCTCTACTGTATGGTTCATACCGGGTTGTACCAGCCTGGAGGTTTTGTACAGGGGGTATCTGTATCTTATCTTTGTTGATGATAATGAGCAGCATTTTTTAATTAAGGTTGAATGTGATGAGGGCAATAAGCTGTGGTTTCACCAGATAGATAGTGACCTGTATTATTATCACTTTAAAGAAGATTGCATCGTTCTCCACTATGCATCAGGCAAAAAAGAGCTGATACGGTATGACGGTAAACTTTTATTGCAATAGTATTATTTACCAGTAACTATCGCCAAAAATTGCTGTAAGGATTTCTGAATTTCTAAATGAAAATGAAAAATGTACCGATAGTTATCAATAGAAGATTTTAGCATAGTATGAGGTTTTATTATGAAGGCAATAGGAATACCAACTGAAGCTGCCAGTATATATAATAAGGCTCTGGCGCTGTCCAATATGGGCAATTATGATCTTGCTATAGAACAATATATGCGAGCTGTAGAAGTATTCCCTCAATTTATTGAGGCATATAATAACATTGGTGAACTGTATTCGCGAATGGGTAATAGTGAAAAAGCAATTCAGGTATATAGCAAGGCATTGTCCATAAAAAAGAATCATAAGGTTTTGCTTAATCTGGGTGTTGAATATTATAATGCAGCTGATTATACGATAGCCTTGCAATATTTCAACGAATCGCTATTGCTGAAAAAAGATTTTCTTGAAGGTAATTTTTATACTGGCATGACGTATTTTAATCTTAAAAATTATGTGTCGGCAAAAAAATATTTTGAGGCTACTGTCGCCATTGATGCCCATCATTTAAAGGCAAACTATCTTTTAGCATATATATTGTATGAGGATAAGGAATATCTGAAAGTCATTGAGTGCTTAAAGAGGATAGAGCATATTGCAGATGATCTCATGTTTATTAACCGGTACTATGGTTTTTGCTACTATCATTTAGGTGATTATAAAAAGGCTGTGAAGTTTTTAAGTGCTGCACTTACCAACAGTCCCAAATATGCCCAGTTTAAAGCATATCTTGAAAGTCTTACGTATGAAAACAAGCTGAAAGAGATTGGTGATATTGATGCTACAATACAAGCACTGGAACGGAAGATAATGGCAGAAAAACCAAATCTGTCAGAATATACACGACTCAGTATGCTCTATATATTTAAAGGTCAATATAAAAAAGCAGAAGACCTGCTTGTAGGTGTGAAGTCAAAAATAGCAAGATAATAATAACCCACGGGTTAACCCGTGGGTTGTACGTGTTAACAGCTACAGCCATCATGGGAGCCGCCACAAGCATCACATCCATTGCTATATTCAGGTGAATCGCTTATATTAATGACTTTAATGTGGAAATGCAATGTTTTCCCTGCCAATGGATGATTCATATCAACAACTACCTCGTCATCGCCGATTTCTTTAATGACGGCGGGTATTTGTGAACCGTTGTCCATCTGCAAAGCAATGGTCATGCCAATTTCAGGTTTAAACTGCTGTTGCACCTCTTCAAGGGGGAATGCATATAATAGATTTTCATCGTAGTCACCATAACCATCTTCAGGTGTAATAACGATATCTTTTTCTTCATCAAGTTTCATGCCAACCACTCCTTTGTCCAGACCGGGGATTACCATGCCGGCACCTATCTGGAATTCAAAAGGTGTACCATCAAGGCTTGAATCAAACACCTGACCATCATCAAACGTGCCGGTGTAGTGAATGGCTACATATTTACCTTCTGTTACCATAAAAACTCCTTAATAATTATAATTGGCAATTGCTCATTGTATCAACTAACGATGCTGTAATCAAATAGGTAAGAGGAAGGATTATACGATGATTAAAGCATTATACTGTTGCAGTATTTTACAAAAAGCAATACATCCTTACCACAATACAATACACTATGTTGATGTCAATATCAATATTTTTTACAACAATTACATGCTATTGATGAGAAAAAAAATAAACTGTCATCAGTTGTTATGACAGCTCTGGAACTGTTCATTTTTTTAGTTTGTGCACGCTCATAACAGTGCCCTCAGGCCCCCATGCTTCTGACTGGCTATAAAAGCATTTTTCGTTGCTGTTCCATATAAAAACAGTAGCTCCCCCAACTGGCTTTTTATTTTCATCGACAGTAAAGTGTATCAGTAGTTTTTTTATCGGCAATTTTCCAGTGAATGGTTTTAACTGGATTATCAGCATTGTCAGGATTGGTGATAGTTCCTGTGTTATTTGACTTGAATTCACAGGTTGTGCATATATCATAAGTGTATAGTAAATCTGGATTGTTTGCCGGGTATCACAAAAAATCATTGACATTTATGCAATACTATTTTATAATATGCAATAATAAATGGAGGTGTCATGAAATCTATACAGATAGGTTTTATTGGGCTGGGACGCATTGCCGATCTTCATTATCTGGGATATACCAATAATAAACAGGCAAAGGTATATGCGGTGTGCGATAGTAACCTTGAACTTGCACAGAAAAGAAAAAAACAATGGAATGCCGAAAAAGTATATACCGATTACCGTGATCTTGTAGCTGATGCACATGTTGATGCCGTTGAAATTCTAACCCCTCACTCGCTCCATGAATCAATGACGGTAGCTGCCGCTCATGCCGGAAAACATATTGCACTGCAAAAACCCATGACGGTTGACCTGAAAAGTTCCGACCGCATAATTGCTGCGACAGACACTGCCGGTAAAATTTTTAAGGTTACCGATAACTATCCATTTTACCCGCCTATCAGGCTGGCAAAAAAGATTATAGATAACGGCGAAATTGGAAAACCTATTGCCCTGCGCATAAAATTTATTGGAGGAGGCAGCGGCGGGTGGCATGTGCCGCCAGAAGCATGGCAGTGGCGGATTAAGGAAAATACCGAGAGCGGTGGCATGCGCGGGCTTGATACATTTGATCATGGACATCACCTATGGACAACAGCATGGTATTTATGCGGCGGTGTTGAAAAGACAGCAGGATGGATTGACTCAATTGATGGCATTATTGATGCTCCTGCAGTCATGATGTGGAAGTATGACAATGGATGTTACGGCTCAATTGAGTTTGTTCATTTGCCTTCGCTTACCATCCCCTGTAAATATTATGCCAATGATGAGTGGATAGAGGTAAGTGGCACTCATGGTATAGTAGTTATACGTCGATGTACGGGGAGTATTAATAAAGGCCCGGTTGTTGGAGTTTTTACTAACAAGGGATGGAAAAACTACAATGTTCCATCCGACTGGAGCCTTGGATTTGTGGGCGCTACCCATAATTTTATAAACGCAATTCTTGGTAAAGAAGAGCCCATGCTTTCAGGAAGGGATGCACGTGAAATTTTGCGCTTTTCTTTAGCAATTCAAAAATCGGCCCGGCTTAACAGGGAGGTTTATACACACGAACTGGACAGCAAATTTCCCTCACTTTACTATGTTCGCCACCACTGCAAAGAGCTCAAGGCAAAAAAGCCCAAAAAAAGCATTGCTGAGCGCCTTGGCTTATCGGCAAACTTTGCAAAATATGCGCCACAGGCAAAAGAGCTGACCCGGCAATTTATAAAGCGGTATAATCCCGAGGCAGCAAAACAGTGGACAGTAACTATCGCCCTGCATATAAAAAAAGAGGGCAATGCCGATGAGTTTCTGTACAGCATTGCAATTAATAATGGCGCGTTGATGGTAAAGGAAGGGGCGCTCCCTGAAAAATGGGACATGAAGATTACCGCGCAGGCAGGCGTATGGGCTGCAATTTTACTCAAAAAGAAACGCATTGAAATGGCGTATCTTCAGGGGTTGCTGAAAATTGAAGGGAAGTCGGAAGAGGCGCTGCGATTGCGTTCAGCATTTGGAATTTGATTGAGGGGAGGTTTCGTATGAAACAGAGTATAGCACAAACCGGTTTATCACTCATAACAAAATTAGGATATGCCGTTGGTGATTTTGGCGCCAACATGGTGTTCCAGTCGGTAGTTCTTTTTTTAATGTTTTATTTAACAGATGTTTTTTTGATACCTGCGGGAGTTGCCGGCACAATTTTTTTAATTGCAAAGATATGGGATGCAGTAAGCGACCCAATGATGGGGTACATCAGCGATAGAACAAAATCACGGTGGGGGCAGAAGCGGCCATATCTTCTTTTTGGTGCGCTGCCTCTGGGTATTTGTATGATGCTACTTTTTTATACTCCTGCGCTTGAAGGTTCATCAAAAACAATGTATGCGCTGGTGATGTTTTTGCTGGTATGCACTGCGTACACCGTTGTTAATATTCCTTACGGCGCTTTGACGGCAAACCTTACCCTTGATACCAACGAACGCTCACGCCTAACCGGTTACCGTATGTTTTTTGCGATACTGGGCACATTATTTGTAGCAGGGGCAACAAAGCCTCTTGTTGGTTTGTTCGATAGTTCCGTTGAAGGGTGGCGCTTTATTGGAATGTTGTACGGCGCCATAGCAGCATTTTTTACCCTTGTAACATTTGCCACAGTAAAGGAGCGCATACAGCATAAGGATACCGATGAATATCATCTGCGCGATATTGCCACAACGTTAAAGGTAAATAAACCGTTTATTTTTTTATCGATAGGTGTGTTTTTACATTTGTGTGCAATAGGCGTGCTGGCATCGATGGTAAATTATCTGCTCAAGTATAATTATGCAAAAGAGGAATTTGTTCCGGTTGCATTTTTATGTATGTTTGCAACAGCGGCGGTGGCAATACCTCTATGGGTTTTTTTATCGCAAAAGATGGGCAAAAAACATGCATTCAACGCAGGTATGGGGATGCTTGCTGTTATACTGCTTGTTTTGTTTTTTGTTAAGGAATTTAATAGTGTTCTTTTTATTGTGCTATTCGTCATTGCGGGTATCAGCATCTCCACCGTGTTCTTCAGTCCATGGGCAATGATCCCCGATACTGTTGAATACTCGCAGTGGAAAACAGGCATACGCAGAGAAGGCATTTTGTATGGATTTTTTTATTTCAGCCAGAAATTAGCAGCAGCCTGTGCGGGATTTATCATCGGTATTGGGCTAACGCTGTGTGGCTACTTGCAACCGTTTCTTGTTGATAACACATTAACCTCCCGAATGCAGACTGAAGGTGCGCTTACCGGTATACGGCTGCTGAGTACCATTATCCCCATGCTGCTTATTATCGTCGGTATTGTGTTTATATGGCTTTTCCCCATTGATGAGAAAATGCACCGGAAGATAGTGGAAGAAATTGGGTAAGGTGGTTATGTAAAAATTCATTAAAAATCATCAGAACAATTAACAAATTGCAATTAATGTAGTACATTGTAAACATGATTTATTATGATAAGGAAGTTCAAAAAGCAATTAAGAAGAGTGATATTCCGACAAAGATAGTAAAACGATTTCATAATGCCTTTGTATCGCTTGATTTAACAAAAGATTTGAATTTGTTTGATGTCAAAAAGGTGAAAGGAAGTTTTAGAAGAAATTATTGTCGATTACGGAAAGGAAAATTCAGGACAATGTTCTTTATAGAAAATGATGACTTTTATATTGTTTATATAGGAAAGCGAGAGGAGGTATATGATCAATGGCAGTAACAAGTGTACGATTTAATGCAAAAGAGGAAAAGATAGTAAAGATTCTTAAAAAACATTATAACTGTGACGCTTCCACGCTCATAAAAAAATCCCTGTGGGAATTATATGAGGATATAAAAGATAAGATAATAGAAGCCTTTGAAAAGTGTGAAAAGGGTGGAAAGACAAAGTTTGTAACCATTGATAAAATGGTACAATAATTATAATTGTTTATAATTGAAAGAAAAGCCTCTTGTGTACAGTAGTAAAGCCTGGTTGCTATATCATAATGCTTATGTTTCCTGCATAGTATGCCACCAAACATTACCTATTAAAAATACATTAAAACTTCTTTAAAAAGTTTACATATCGTTGTCATGATGTAACATTGTCATATATATTATTTTTTTGTTGCGCAAATATTCTATTGTTATGAACTTACAAATAGGTATATCATTTTTTTCTATAATGTATTTATTATACAATTTTGTATTATTATGAAAAGGATAGCATGACTGATGGATTATGTATACATACCGGTTAGGCTAACGATATATCTTTTATAACAGGAGGGTATTATATATGAATCTTAAAAAACTGATACGCAATTATTTGAGCTTTGTCAATTTCAGCACAATGATTCAATTAACAATGCACTGGCTCTGGTTCAGGCGAAAACGGGTCTTTTTTATCTTTGAAGGTCGTGAATACACGTATAACGAGGTGTATAAACAGTCAAAGCGCTATGCAACATTTTTTTTAAGCATGCGTAAAAAGCTTATTGAAAGTGGAAGGTTGCATGACAATCAAAGGCTTGCTTTTGGCGTTTACATGGATAACAACCCGGAATTTATCTTTGCCTCGTTTGGTGCGGGTTTGAGCAACTCTATCCTCTTTGCTATCAATACCGGATTCAGAGGGGAAACACTGGCAAAGGTTATAGATCAGGCAAACATCTCGTTTCTCATTATCAATGAAAGCACAGTACATGAGGTTGCACCAATCATCAACAATAGTACGGTGATTCATGCAGATGACATCTATTATGCTGGCAACAACAATGGTTACGCTGCTCAGGGGTTCCACTCCCTTGAGGAAGCTGTTGACCATGCTCAGCATGAAAATATCCCCAAAAACTATCGAACAAAAATTGATAATTTTAGTCCCGTCATTGTCATCTATACCTCCGGCACATCAGGGCTGCCCAAAGGCGTTCCCTGTACCCATATTAAACTGGTGGGAGCAGGATTTATTGTGCAATTTGCCGTCCATCTCAATAAAAATGATCGCGGTTATATTTCCATGCCGTTGTTTCATTCCAATGCATGGTATATTGGAATTTTGCCGCAATTGATTGTTGGCGGAAGCTTTGTTTTGAAAAGGCGTTTTTCTGCCAGCGCCTTTGAGGAGGATATGCTGCGCTATGGAGTAACCTTCCTTAACTATGTTGGGCAGCCATTGCATTACATTATTGAAGCACTGGAGCGCAAGTATGGCAGCGGTGAAGCGGTGGAAGCAGCGCTGGCACATCATCCGCGCAATAAATTTCGCAAAGCGTATGGAAACGGTGCAACGGTGACCGATCGTATAAAATTAAAGCGCTACCTGGGCATGGAGCACATTTACGAGATTTATGGTTCAACCGAAGCGGTTATTACCACTGCCAACCTTCCGGGGGACCCAATCGATTCTGTTGGCAGGGTTGATTCATCTATCAAAATATTGAATGAAGAAGGGAAGGAGTGCGAGCCGGGCATAGTAGATGAAAATGGAGCTCTGATTAATTATGATAAAGCCGTGGGCGAGATATGCCGTAAGGTTGGCGATAGTAACCTTAGATTTGAAGGATATTTTGGGAATGAAAAGGCAACCAGTCAAAAATTTCGTGATGGGTGGTACCATTCGGGAGATCTGGGGCACATACGAATCATCAATGGCAGGCGATATTTGTTTTTCAATGGCCGAACAGATGACTGGATTCGCAAGGATGGCGAAAATTTTTCTGCTGAGAACGTTCTTGATTATGCACACAGAATTCCAGGCGTGGACATTGCAATTGCTTACGGCATCCCCAGCGAGGTTTCCGATGAAAAGGTTATGATTACCATACAGATGAAAGAGGGCGCATCTTTTAATCCTGATGAAGTGTACCACTGGTTTATGCAGCAGCAGAAAGAGGGTGGGATGGACCCAAAGTGGATGCCGGATTACATTAGAATAATTGATAAATTTTCTGTGACCAATACACAAAAAATTATGGTGAGGCCCTTTAAAAAAGAAAACTTTAATCTTGATAACAACCCCACCATGAAAATTTATTTCCGCCAGCGAGGCGACAATACCTACAGGCTTTTAACATACGATGAGTTTGTTAAAATCAAAGAAGCATTTAAGACAAATGGCAGGGAGGCTGTTTTATCACGAAACTGAAAAAATCTGTGATTATGGATAAATGATGGTGTAGCTTTTTAATGAACCTGTTTCTGGAGCTGGTGCAGGAGCAACGTTTTTTATTTGTTGCATGTTGTTCATGACAATGGTACTATAATTTTATAGTACCATCATCCTTGATTGGTAAAGGAATTGGATATGGAACAATTGCGCAGCTTTACAAGCCCATTTGATATATCACGATGCAAAGAATGCGGGGAATGCTTGCACCAATGTCCGGTTTTACAGATGAAACCTGATGAAGCTATCAGCGAAAGGAAAAAATTAAACAGAGGCAGGGTTTCTGCAAAAATAATGAAGCGGTGTACCACCTGTTTTGCCTGTAACCTTGTGTGTCCGCAGGGATGTAATCCTGCTCAGCAGATAATTGACCTATGGCATAATGCATACCGCAGTAAAGGTCTGCCGCTGAGAGCAAGGTATTTTGACCCCAATCATAGTACAAACTTCCGCACCTATGTCGTTGACAGGCTGCCGTATGACGAGCGAGCACTGATTGAAAAATGGAAGGATACCTCTGAATGTGCGGAAATATTGTATCCCGGCTGCAATATCATTACCGCCCCTTATTTAACACAAACATCGCTTCTGGAAGGGCTGGAAATTAGAGGAAGCCTTGATGTTTGCTGCGGCGAAACCTATTACCGCATGGGGCTTATCGATGAGATGTACAAAGTGGCGGAACGTCTGGAGCGATATTTTAAAAAGTTAGGCGTGCGGAAGATGATCATCCCCTGTACAGCAGGGCGCAACATGTTTACCAATGTCCTTCCATCATCTGGCGTTAAATTTGATTTTGAGGTTGTGCATATACTTCCCTGGCTATGGGAACGGATGGAAAAAGGTGAGATAGTAATCAAAGAAAAATTAAATATGACTGTGACAGTACAGGAATCATGCTACGGCAAGATTTTCGGCAATGATTATATGGATATTCCGCGAAAGATTCTCAACAGCATAGGTGTACAGGTTATTGAAGAAAAATTGATCAGAAGCCATGCTCTCTGTTGTGGCATTGCCGGAGGCTTCAGTGTTAAATCGGGATATCATCCTGTTGATATTGCTCATGAAACGTTTCGCTCTCTTGGGTTAGCTAAACAAACGGGTGCTGATGCCATTGCAGTTTACTGTGCAGGTTGCCTCCAGATGCTTACGGTGGGGCAAATTTTATATCCATTCAATAGAATGCCGGTGTATCACATTCTGGAACTTTTGCAGATGGCAATTGGCGAAAAACCTGCACGGCTTAACAAAAACAGAGCACAAACATTGTTTGCTGGCGTTTTAAAACATCAGGTACCACTGCTGTTCTCGTTAAACCGTCACAGGGTTGATGTAAAAAAGCTGGATTTTTAAGCATGAAACAATACCGCTGGTTTCGTGACAATCGCTGCCGTGTATGTGGTCAATGCCTTTCTTTTTGTCCAGTAGTTTCGCTCCCAGCCGGTGCAGCACGCAGGGATAGAATCATTGCACGGGAAGGCTCAATTAATGAGTCACTATCGCTATCATATTGTACAACCTGCAACGCTTGCAACGTTATATGCCCAACACAATCACATCCATACGAGCTTGTTCTGGAACGTTATGATGAAGCCCAGCGCAATAAAGGCCTGCCGGGGATTGCACGATTGGTTTTCCCCAATGAGTATCTGAATATATGGGCAATAACAGGGGCTCTTTTGACTCGGAAAGAAAAACACTTTTTAAAACAGTGGGAAAACAATCTCCATGAAAAGCATAGCACCATTATGCTAACCGGATTTTATACAAACCTTGTTCCTTTTCTTTTAGACCATGTAATGTTTCAAAATTCCACCATTCCCATTGCGGGGAGTGAAGGGTTATGGGGATGTGGTGGTGATGCTCATAAGCTGGGACTTGTTGACATCACTGAAAAGGTGGCTTTGCTGTTGAAAAACAAGCTCCATTCCATGAAGGTTAAAAAGGTTATCTGCTTTATGGAAGCCGAGGCAGCCATGCTTCAGGAGATACTTCCCCAGTATTATGGCATTGATTATAATATCACTATAATCCCGATAGAAGAATGGCTTTTGCAGCAAATAAAACAGGGCGATATTACAATAAGTGCTCCCCTTGCCATACGGATTGCCGTGCATGATAATTGCATGTCACGATACCTCAACGGCAAACCGCAAAAAACAATGCGCGAGATTGTAAAACGGTGCGGCGGCTTATCTGTTGAGATGGAGCATGCAAAAGAAAAATCGCTGTGCTGCGGATGGGCAGCCACAATACCATCGCTTTACCGCAATGCCTCACTTTTTGGAATTGCCCTGTATCTGCTGTATAGCCTTGACAAAAGGCTCTGCGAGGGTGTGGATGCAAAGGCTGATGTAATGGTGACAGGCTGCCCTGCTTGCTACATCTTCCTTTCAGTTGCGCAGTATGTAACCAGACGAAAAATAAAAATAATGCATCTTACTCAGGTTGTTTCGTTAGCAGCAGGGCAGCCGCATAATGCTATGATGGATAGGCGTGTCCGGGATATTCTTGCAGGGATTATATTTTTTTTGCTGCGATGGATTTCTTCCCGTTCTGTCCGTGAGCATTTCCATCCTGCATCGCCTCAAACTGATGATGTCCAGACAATCCCTGTACTTAACAAATCCGATGCAAAAACTCTGCAAAGGATACGCAGCATTCTGGATAGCCCTCTGTTAACAAATCGTATCACGCAATGGCTGATTGCGATGATGGTACGGCTGGCTGTCCGTTTGTATGGGCTATGCCTTGCATTCAAAAGAAAACAATTCATTCGCAAACAGTGCTCAAAGGTGTCTGGATAGGTACCGGTAAAAAAGCTCATGGCGGCAGTGACAGGGATGCATTGCGTAAATAGCAGTTACTGCAAGGAGTAACCGGACAGGAGTTGTCCCCACCTGTTCACCAGCCCTGTCGGTGATATTCCTCCTGAACCTGTGAACACCAGCTGCCAACATTCCAGCTGCCAAATACACCCATGCCGCCAAGCTCGTTTTGACCATAATATACCGGAACATGTATGAGCGATAGTCCCCTGTATTGATCTGCTTTCTGTAATGCCTGCATCAATTCAGAAGGGGTGTAACCGCCATAGATACCCTGCACACCATGAACCGAATGAGCCATCGCAACATAATCTACAGCAACACTATCCGATGTTTTGTATTCGCTGCCATACTGAGCATACTGCAAGCCGGTGATGGCTGCCATCCTTCTGTTGTCAAAAATAATGATGGTAGCGTTGGCACCGTGCTCAACACCATCAATTAAAATCTGTGGATTCATTATAAAACTGCCATCACCGCAGAAAGCCATCATCTTTTTGTCAACAATGCCGGAAACAAGCACCGATGATGATGCAAAGCCCATATACGATGCTCCAGTCTCGGTTATGGTTTGCTTCTCGTGCTTATCTTCAATAATCTGGAAGCCATTAGCCTGCACATCGCCGGCGTCAAAAACTTTTATATAATTGTGTTCATCCGCAAAATCGCATGCTGTCTTTATTGCTGCAGGCTGTGTGAGCACATCCCGCTTCCACATCTCATCAAATAGTACCGGGCAATCAAAGCGCTGCTGCTTCAATGCCTGCCATTGTGCTTTCTTTTCCTGTAATGCTAAAAACCATTCAGAGTGACTATCGCCCATAGAAAAGCCGTTAGCCCGCAGGTGCTCAATCCACCGTTGCAGGTTACCCTGTGCGTCGCCAACAACTGAAACACAGCGGTTATAGTGAGCTGCGTGAAATGGATTGACATTAAAGTTGACGATGGAACGCGCATTCTTCCATGCAGTGCCCGAGCAATCCCACTGACACACGCCGCGTGCACCTATAACAATGATGCAGTCAGCTTCCATTGCAAAGTTGCCGGACAGTGAACCCTTGGAACCGCCCACGCCCATGTACCTGGGATTGGTGTAGGGAACGATGCCGGCGCTTGAGGGACCGCTGACAATAGCGGCATCAAGCAGGTTGGCAAGCGTTTCAATATAACTGCCGCAACCCCGTGCGCCGTTACCAATCTTAATGGTTACCCGCTTTGCATTTTTTGCCAGCGCGGTTGCCTTTTCAAAAACAGCATCATCGTAGCACACAACAGGAACATGGCGATGTGCATGGGGAAGCTGCAAAAGATTAAAGTGTGTAAGCACTGCCGGCTGTACATTCATGGGCGCAAGCAAAAAAAACGGTTGAGCAAACGGCAGCCCTTTTGTGCACACCGCTCCGCGTTTAAGCGCAGAGATAACGCTCCATGGCTCGTACAGTGCATAGGCATTCCCCATGACACTGCACAGCTTAAGGAACAGCGCCTGCTCATCCTTTGGTATTTGCTGCATGTTGAAGCCTTCATCATGGGTTGTTTCATCGCCATATATGTGGTAAACGCCGGCACCGTTTGATGCTGATGCCAGCGAACCTGCAAATGCATGTAATGCACCGGGCCCTATTGACGTAACAACCGCCGCCACTTCGCCGGTGAGCATATTGAGCATGGTAGCGGCATGCGAAGCTGCCGTCTCGTGTCTGAGGTTATAGGTGTGCACCAGTCCGTGATATTCGTAAATACGGAGGACCTCCGCAATGGCGGTTGAACCATGTCCAAAGATGCCAAAATACCTGGTCACACCCTGTTGTAACAATCCAAGTACAAGAGCTTCTGAAACAGTGATGTCCTGGTACTGTGCGATAGTTCCCTGTAAAACAGCTTTGTGCAATGAGCTGTGACGTGCAATGGCAGCCGCTCTTTGCTGTATGCCTGTGTTCATGATGGTAGCTCCTTTGAAAAATAGCATTATTCTATCAATGTCATTCCGGGCTTGACCCGGAATCCAGATAGGTAACAGAGCGCCTGAAACCAGGAATATGGTTCAGGATGGCTGTCACCAAATATTTTTATCCCGTATGATTGTCCATAATCCAGCCATCGTGAACTACGATATCCTTGCTACGATGGCATGTTTAAGTTCATCGTCAAGCGATGGTACATCCATACTATCAATAAAGCCAGGATATTCTAAAGCAGGCTTTACCACCTCATCGGGCAATGCCTGCATAATGTGTGCCATGGAAGCATGCGTCAGATTTGAAATGGCAGATAAAAGCTGGCGGGAGCTTTGCTGTGATTCTTTACGGTGCGCTGGATAGCCGTTTCCCCATTGAACCGAAAACAATGCGTCAAATATAAAAGTAAGGTTTTGCTCTGATGCCCACCCGTATCCCTGATTAAGCATAAGCGAGATACAGTTGCCGCCATTAATCTGCGCAAAAAGCCATGCATCAAGCGGTGTTACAATATGTCCGCACATTACAGCGGGATATTGCATTACAGCGTTTAAAAATCCCTGTCCGGTACCACACCCTCCAACAACAAGGTCAACCCGTTTTGCGTTTAACAGCAAAGCGGCCATCAATCCCGTGTGAATGTAGGTAATTTCCGGCGACTGTCCGCTTATGGTCATGCCTGCATTGATAATTTCATGTCCTCTGTTTTGTAACGCCTGCATGATATCAGCATTTTTATCCGCGGCACTTGTTTCGTTTATAACTGCAATCTTCATGATGCTCCTCCTATCCTCAGGAGTGTACGTGCCTCATCAGGGGTAGCAATGTCTCTGCCAAGTTCTTTTGCAAGCCGCACAACCCTTTCCACTAACTGTGCATTTGATGTTGCAAGCTTCCCCTTATGATAAAACACATTGTCTTCAAGCCCTGTTCTAACATTACAACCTGTAAGTATTGCCATGGTGTTCATGGTAAGCTGATATTTGCCAATACCGGATACATTGCAAATACTGTTGTCTGGTAGATGACGCAGCATCGTTAAAAAATTTTCAGGCGTACCGGGATATCCTCCCATGCCATTGACGCCCATGACTAAATTTATATAATATGGTAAAGCAAGTAGATTCTTTGCAATGAGGTTTTCAACCTCAAGGAACATGGAAGGGTTGTAAACCTCCAGTTCAGGCTTTATGGTCCGCTGTAACATTGCCTGCGCAAAGGCTTCAATTTCATGGCGATAGTTATGGAAAGGGAGCTGTTTGCCCTGATAAAAAAACACCACCGAGCCGCAATTGAGCGAAGCCGAGTCGGGATGTGCATCAAGCGATGCAATGCGCTCCTCTACAGGAAGCCCCGGACCGCCGGTTGTATTTTGAATGATAACAGGACATTTGCTTTTAATACCGTTGTTGATTGTAGCAAAAATATCTTTCGATGCAGTTTGGTTCCCATCCCTGTCACGCGCATGGATGTGGACAATTGCCGCTCCTGCGTTGTAGCAATCGTACGCAGCCTGTATAATCTCGTCGGGCTGTTCAGGTAATGCCGGATTTGCTTCCTTGCCATGAATCCCGCCGGTCAGGGCTGCGGTTATGATAAGCTTTTGCATATTACACCTCGTGCTGAATAATTTTTCCCCATTGCATTAAAGCATACACTGCAACAACCCAGTGACTGATTTCATGAAACACCGGTATGCCTGCATGTATTAATCTATTGTTCATGCGTTGTGAATACGTGCCTTCAGTGCAACTGCAAACAATGGGTTTTTTTTGTAAATCAGAATGCCTTTTCATCTTTTCAATGATTGCCTCATCAAGCGGTGTATTCTGGAAAACAAAAAACGGCATAATGATATCCACGCCGTCGTCATTCATAAGCTGCTGCAATACAAAGTCATAATCATCGGAGGTGGCTGAACCAGTCACATCAACAGGATTATGCACAATGTAAAAAAAGCTGAAATGCTCCCGCATGGTTTTTTTTGTTGTATCTGACAGCGGCGCAAGCACAAGGTTTTTCTGCGGGAAGAGGTCAAGTGCATTGACCATTGGTCCCGCACCGTTTGAAACCAGTGCAACACGGTTGCCTTTTGCAGGCGGCTGCATGGATAACGCCATACATGCTGCAAAGCATTCATGCAGGCTATCGGTAAGTATCGCACCGGCATCCTGCAACATGTCATGGTACAGCGTATAACTTCCGCCATACGCCCCGGTGTGCGATATCGCGGCCTGTGACGATATGTCGCTCCTGCCTGTTTTATACACTACCACCGGTTTGTGTTTTTTTATTGCATGAGCTATCGCTTCAGCATATTTTTTTCCCTTTTGCAGACCTTCAATATAGCTGCCAATAACACCGGTGCCGGCATCATCCATCAAATACGAAATAAGATCACCCTCATCAACATCAACACGGTTGCCGTAACTTACCATTATATGTAAACCTGTAGTTTGTGCCAGTTCCATAAATGTGACTCCCCATGTGCCGCTTTGAGTTATGAAGCTGATGGTTCCCTGCGGCGGGCGGGTAAACCTGTCTCTATGATAAAAGAATGAATCAAACCGTGAGAGTGAGTTAAACACGCCAATGCAATTTGGCCCAATAATGCGTATATCATAGCATTTTGCTTTTGCTTCAATTTCTTTTTCCAGCTTTTCACGCGTGCCCCCCAGCTCTTTGCCGCCGCCGGAGATAATGATTGCATTATGGCAGCCTTTTGCATGCATCTGGTCAAGAATTTCAGGTACCATCTGTAAATCAACCGCGATGATAACGACGTCAGGTGATTTTGCAAGCTCATTGATTGAATGATATGCGGTAAGCCCAAGCACCTCTTTTTGATGGGGATTGATGGGATAGATATCTCCTAGAAAGCCCCCATTGATAAGGGTGTCAACAATAACGTTGCCTATTTTGTTGACAACCGTTGAAGCGCCTACCACGGCAACACTTGCTGGATTAAAAAAAGTATGCAGATGCTGCACAGCAGGTTTTTCAACAATGAAAGGATCGGGGATGGGTGCATGGTAAAAGGTAAATGACGCATCGGCAACAACGCAGCTTTTTTCATCAACAATAATTGGATTAAAATCTATGGATTGTATATACCGGGCGCCATCACAAATCAACCTGTTTAAATTCATGAAGCATTGTATCAATGGTTTGCAATCTATTGTTGGAATATTTCTATACCCCATCAGAAGAGGATAGCATCGCAATCTGGAAAGCATGGACATCACATCCTCTTCAGTAACCGGCGCATGGTGAAACACCACATCCTTAAACAGATCAGTATAAATGCCGCCAGAACCCAGCATGACGGTAGGTCCAAACACAGGGTCATTGGTATAGCCGGCAATCATTTCTATATGGCCATGACATTGTTCTTCAACAAGTATCCCATTATAGCCTGCTATGTTTTTTTGTTTCATGGAGCTGTCGAGCATGGAAAAACATTCTTTTAATTCGTCATAACTTTTAATACCTGTTATGACACCACCAATCTCGGTTTTGTGCAGCAATCGTCCGCTTACCTTGCACACAACGGGGAATGTAAGCAAGGTTGAAGCTTCCTTTAGCTGTGCGATAGTTGTTACAAATTTTCCTTTTGGTGTGGGAATGGCATAGCGTGATACTATGTGCTTTGATTCTATTTCAGGCAGGATTACGTTGCCGGATGCTATAAGCTCATTATGCAGCTTTTTAAAGTCAAAACCGGCGTTATTCATTGGATGCCTCTTTTGCATTGTTAGCTTCCTCCGCACTTTTGACAATATACTCTGATGCGATGGCGGGGATAAAGATGCAGGCAATCATAAGCGGTTCGTTTCCTGTGTTCATTGTTTTATGCTCTGACCCCGGCGGAGCATACAGTGCGGTGCCTGGTTTAATTTTGTATTCCATGCCTTCAAACCATGCTTTGCCACTACCGGACATGAAGATCATAAGCTCGCCCGATGTATCATGTACATGAAAATCAGTACAGCCGCCGTTTGGAGCAAGCGTTGACAGGATGAAGGTAAAATCGTTAATTGAGCGGTTTGTATCGGGTGATAGTATCACTTTTAATTCCCGTTCAAATGGCCTGCCAACGGTGGTACCGTTGATTGTTGAAAAATCTATGAACATAATCCATGTACCTCCATCATTACAATGTGCTATGATGAACCTCCCTGCTATAGGGGGCTTTACTCTTCATCGACTCATCGACATCATAAGCATTTACCTGCCACAATGACTATCTCAGAATTTCAATTATGGTAAATCCAGAGACCTGACCGGATATATCATGGTGCCATTACCATAGCTTCTGAAGCGCGAAACATGCATATATGTGATGCTGCATTATGAGCTGTCGCCATGACAGGTTTCCTTCAGCACCGTTTCCTTTAATTTCAACGATAGCATATATGCCTTGCTGATATTGTGTATTATGCAATATTATTGCATAAATGTCAACAACTTTTTTGGAGAAAGCATAAAAATTGCTCATTTATCATAAAAAAATTAGTACTTGACACTATAGCGTGCATTGTCATTGCATAGTATGAAACATAAGGAGATGGAATGTGGCGCAGTTAATTCAATCATTAGAACGGGGCTTGCGTATTTTAGAGATACTTGGCAAATCCGATAAACCGCTTTCACTGGGCGAAATAACGCAATTTTTTGATATCGACAAATCATCAATTTTTAGATTATTGAGCACGCTGACACAAAATAATTTTGTATATCAGGATGCTGAAACAAAAAAATATATGCTTGGTTTCAAGATTATGGAGCTTTCAGGTGCGTTTGGCGAGCAAACGAAAATTGAAACGTTTTTACGGCCGGTTTTAAAAGCTGTATGCGACAAAACCAGACAGAATACTCACCTTGCAATATTACATGGACAGGAGGTGGTATTCATTGCTGTTGAACAGCCGCGCAATGGGATAAGTATGCACATATCTGTTGGCACCCGCGAACCTGCGCATGCCACTGCTTTAGGAAAGGTGCTGATTGCTTTTACACAAAAAAATGAGCAGGAATTACTATTACAGGGTATAGTGTTTACACACTATACTCCCCATACAATAGTTGATGGTGATGAATACCGTAATCATCTATCGTCAATTGTTCAAAACAGGTATGCGGTTGATGATGAAGAATACCGATTGGGTGTTGTGTGTATCGCAGCACCGGTATTCAACCACCGTGGCGAGGTTGAATACTCAATAGGGATATCCGGACCAAAAGATCAGATAAGCCCACATATTGCTGATTACATCACTGTTGTTCAGGATGCCGGAGCGGAATGCTCACGATTACTGGGCATGTCTTCCCGGTAACTATCACTCATATTCAAAATACCAGTATGCACCTTCTTTTACAAAGATTAATGTCATACCATTGTAAACGGTAACCGTTGCCTGTGCATTGTTTATTGTTATATCGGTAACGGGTTGTTGCAATGCCTGCAAAATGACATCATCACCTTCTATTGATGCAATTGTTTTTTGCAGGCTCAGGTATTGCGGTATGGTTAGATTTTTTAAACTGGCGGCACTTATCCGGTAGTGTTTTGCAAAGGATGACAGTTGTGATTGATTCATTGAACCTATGAGCTGTATTGCGTTTTGTATGCGTTTTTTACTGTTTGTAGAAAGCAGTTGCGCAACCTTTGCCATGTCACCACTGGTATATGAATCCGATAGTTGCTGCAATGCCTGCTGGGGTGTAAGTGGTTTTGATGTGCCGCAGGCAACAATGAAAGAAATGAGCAGTAAATGTATCAATATACGCATGTAAATGAATCTCCTATCTTTTCTACTATCATATTATCAATAAGACGTGTTGGTCCAAAGAATGCTGCTACAGCAATCACCGATTTATTGTTTAAAGAGTCAACAGGTTGCAATGTTTCATAATCAACTATCGAAATATAATCAATCTTTTTTGGCTTACCTGCTGCAATAATGTCGGTCATAGCTGGTATGATTGTGTTAGCCTGTATAATACCGTGCTGAATGAGCTCTTCAGCTTTTTTCAATGATCGGTACATACAGGTTGCATTGGTTCGGTCATCCCCTTTTAAATGAACATTACGCGAGCTCATTGCAAGCCCATCGCTTTCGCGGATAATGGGTGCAACAATAATGTCCAGTGGAAAATTTAAGTCCTTTACCATTTTCTGAATAATGACGGCTTGCTGAATGTCCTTTTGACCAAACACCGAAACATCCGTTTGTACTATGTTGAAAAGTTTTGCAACAACGGTTAAAACACCTCTGAAATGGCCGGGGCGGGCCGACCCGCACAAAAAGCTGGTCATCATTTCAATATCTATATAGGTAAGCCTATTTTGATACATCTCGCTATCATCCGGAAGAAATATCAAATCAACACCAGCCTCTTTTGCCAGTGCAAAGTCCCGGTCATAGTTACGCGGATAGGTATCATAGTCTCTGGGGTCATTGAATTGCATTTTGTTAACAAAGATACTCATAACCTGAAAATCAGCGTGTTGTTTACAAATGTGTACAAGGCTCAGATGCCCCTGGTGTAAATAGCCCATGGTTGCAACAAACCCAATCCTTTTATTGTTGGTGCGCTCCTTTTTAATTATATCGCGCAATGCATCAATGGTATGGATAATTTCCATGGTTGTTTTACCTCAACAATTAAATGTATGTTTTTGCTTTTTTGCAGCAATGAGCATCATGTCGCCCAGATACAATTTTTTTGCCAATCCATCGGCAACGGTTCTCAGCATACTGCCTGCTTTGCCAATACCACTGCCATAGGTAGCAAACCGTGTAATGGTAAAGCCCTTTAATTGCAACAATTTTGCAAGCGATAAATATGAAAAAAAGTAAAGGTGATGAGGGAAATTATAGTATCGCCACTGCTTACCAAACAAGATGCGGGGCGACCATATACTGCTGCGGCAGGTTGAGATATACAACAAGCCATCATCATGCAGCAATGAAAAAATTTTTTCAAGGAACCTATCGGGGTAATGGAGGTGCTCAATGGTTGCCCATAAGGTAATCAGGTGGTAGGTGCTGGTAAAATTGAATGTTAAAAAGTCACCACAATAGGCATCAACATGGAGCTGTGTGGTTGCGTAATTGATGCAGTCAGGTGCAATATCAATGCCACTGGATTTCCAGCCGCGTTTTGCCAGATAATCAACAAAATAGCCTGCAGCACATCCTATATCCAGAGCATACCGCGTATCAGGCAATGTTGATTCAAATTCATAAAAGTTTAAATCGGCTAAGTTTAATGCAAGCAATCGCGAAACCTCGTTTTGCATGTCTTTTGAAAAATAGTTGCTATAGCCGCGGTCAGTACGTTTATCAAAATACCCTTTGTAATACTGTGGCATATCGTTGTAAAAGGGGCGGGGATTTACAAATTCAAGGCCGCAATGTTTACAGCGCACCAGTGTAAACATCTCATTGTCGCCCCATGGTTTTGAAAAACGCAACACGGTGTCAAAGCTGTTGCAGATGATACAGGGAACATGTTCATAGTTCATGGATTAAGCATCACAAAAAAATACAGGGTATTGCAACAACTTTTTTTGTGCGATAGTTACTGTAAATGTAATGTTGTTGAAAAATAAAAAAACCTTTGATTTTTAAACTATATCCTGTTACTTTTGTCATAAACATAAGCATAAAGGAGTTACGTGCTGCTGTATATATTTTTTACATCAGCACACTTTATAAACACTATACGTGCCATGAAGATATCAAACAAGATCATCATGATTACTCAAAACAGTAATCTTTTTAATACAGTAAAAGATTTTTGCACCAGGAATCATTTTGACATTGAAACTGCTACAGAGCTACATTCCCTTGATTTTATTATTAATGAAATGGAAAAAACAAAATCAACAGCATTTTTAAGAGCGGCTCTTCATGCATTTATCCGAAACGAAGGTATTCCGTTTTTTATTGTGACTGATTATCCAGTAGTAGCAACTTCACAACATGATGTTAATATTCAGAAGATTTTTAAAACAATGCTCATATCCTTTATGATTATTGCGCAGGGCAGCGGACTGACAAATATAAAAGGTAATTTTTTTATCAATGTTACCGGTGGTGATATAAAAGCATTAAAAGATACTATTATTCATCCGGAAAAATTTATTGCACTGATAAAAGTAAACGATCAAAAGGTAAACGCAATAATGCATCACTACGCTGACCAGAAGGCATTCCATTCTTTATTTTATATAAAACCAGTGGTATATAAAACAAATGAAGAAATGTTGCATGAACTATCTACCTATGTAGAAGCCATACATAAGCGTCATGCTCTCATTGAAAAGTTGATTGAAAAACAAGAACAGGTGCAGGGTAAAAACAAAGATGCTGCAAAAGTTCTTGTTAAAATAAATAAAGATAAAATAGCCGTTGACCGTGAGGTAGTTATAACTCGTGATAAAACCTATCAGAAATATGAAGAAAACCATATCTATGTCATTGGTGATTGGTCAAATTTCAACAGCCGTAAGGTTGCCGGTAAAGTGATAACAGCAATAAAAGATGGATTTGCTGATTGGAAACCTGGCATTGAAGATCAGGTTTGCCTTCACCTTGAAGAAGCAGTGGTTGATCATACTACTGCCGCGACGTTGGCACAGATTATCTTTAATGACCTGAAAGCGTATAGCAATATAAAAATATACTGCCATGAACCCAATTACAAAATACTGGAATCTGCTGATGGATTTTCCATGATAAGAAAACTGGTATTTATACAGAAGGCTTAGCAACCAATTGAGTAGGTTATGCCATCTTTCCCAACAATGGCAGTTAATCCATCCATAAGCTTTTTATCTGGTTTTATGTGATACAGAGGATTAGCTTTAATGATATTTTCATTTCCGTTTGGAAGACGTACATGGAAATATACCGGCTTATTTCCCTGAAAACGCTGTAATAATTTTTTTATTTTTTCAAGCAATTCTGTATTTGTTCCTATTGGATTAATAATGATATGCAATTCGCTTATCTGAGTAAGTTTAAATTGATTAAATGGGAAAATTTTCTGTGCAATCATCCTGGAGGGCTTTTCATTTTCTATTTCAACGGTACCGGTGATGACAACAGGTTCCTGGGATGTTATTAATGTTTCATATTCTGATAATGTTTGTGGCATAAGGAGCACCTGCAAACTGCCTGTTAAATCTTCAATTGCAGCCTGAGCAAACTTATTCCCCTTCTGGCTTTGCTTTATCTGCACGTTGTTTACTATACCTACCAGTGTAATGGGACTGCCATTAACATTATTTTCCAGATCTTTTATGGGAGTGCATGCAAATTTTTCTATATCTTTTGCATAACGGCTCAAGGGGTGAGCGCTAACATAAATTCCCAGCACTTCCTTTTCATATTGCAGCTTAACATTTTCAGTCCAATCAGCAGCAGGAGCAGGCTCAATATTGATACGTGAAAATTGTTTGTCAGACGCTCCAAATAAATCACCCTGACCGGTTGATATATCCTGTTGCATATTCCGTGCTTTTTCAAGCATGACATCAACTGATGCAAAAAGTTCTCCCCTGTTTGGATATACAGGGTCAAAAGCTCCTGCCTTAATGAGCGATTCTATAACACCTTTATTAACGGTCATAAGATCTATGTGAGTAAAAAACTGCGTTAAATCATGAAAGCTGTCCACTTTCTCCCTTGCTTCAATAATTGATTCAATAGCTTTGTCGCCAACACCTTTAATAGAGATAAGTCCATACCGTATCGCTTTACCCTCAATTGAGAAATCTCTATAGCTGTGATTTATATCGGGTGGTAACACCGCTATCCCTTTAGCTTTGCAATCCGTGTAATACTTCGTAATGTTATCGATGTTGTCCACCTGAGCTGTTAAAAGGGCTGTCATAAATTCTAATGGATAGTGTGCTTTAAGATATGCGGTTTGATATGAAACTAAAGCATAAGCTGCAGAATGTGATTTATTAAATCCGTAGCGTCCAAATGTTCGCATCAATTCGTACATGGTACGGGCAACTGATTCATCAATCTTTTTTTGCTTTGCACCCTGAACAAATTTATCCTCCATTGCATCAATGATATCCATCTTCTTTTTGCTCATGGCTTTTCTCAGTTTATCAGCATCGGGTAAAGTAAAGCCTCCCATTGCCTGCGATATGAGCATGACCTGTTCCTGATAAACAATAACACCCATGGTATCCTTTAAAATTGGTTCCAGTAAAGGATGCAGATATTCTACTTTTTTGGGATTACGCTTGCGTTCAATAAATTCTTCAACCATCCCTGAATCAAGAGGTCCCGGGCGATAGAGTGCAACAATTGCAATGATGTCATCAAAGTTAGTGGGTCCCAATTTAAGGAGAATATTTTGCATGCCACTACTTTCAAGCTGGAATACGCCCATTGTATCGGCTTTCTGTAAAAGCTTAAATGTCTTTGCATCATCAAGCGGGATAGCTGCTATATCAATAGCAATGTTTTTATGTTTTTTAATAAGCTTTATACAGGTATCAATAATGGTGAGGTTGGCTAATCCTAAAAAATCCATCTTTACCAGTCCAGCCTTTTCCAGACTTTCCTTTTCGTATTGTGATGAAATGCTTCCATCTTTGGGGTCTTTATATAATGGCACGTGCTCCATCAACGGCTCTCGTGAAATGACAACACCTGCTGCATGTTTTCCTGCAGAGCGCGTAAGCCCTTCTACCTTCTTTGCAATGTCAATGAGCTGTTTGCCGGTATCATTTGTTTTATATAATTGTTTCAGCTCATCCGAAGCCTGTAATGCCTCTTCAAGATCCTCATGACGTATCAATTTTGTAAGAGCATTAACCTGCTGCAATGGGATCTCAAGCGCACGAGCAACATCGCGGATAGCACCTTTTGATTTCATCTTGTTAAAAGTAATGATCTGGCTTACATGGTCTTCACCATATTTTTGCTTCACATACTCTATGACTTCGTCACGACGCAACGCGCAAAAGTCAATATCCATATCGGGCATTTCATTGCGCTCGGGATTTAAAAATCGTTCAAAGAGCAGGTTGTATTTCATAGGATCAAGCTCGGTAATCTCCAGACAATATGAAACCATTGAACCCGCGGCAGAACCGCGCCCCGGTCCAACCGATATACCATGCTTCTTTGCAAACTGAATAAAATCCCACACAACAAGGAAGTATCCGGAAAACTGCATTCGCTGTATAACCGATAGTTCATATTCAATACGGCTCTTCACATGATCAGGAACTATCGCCCCAAACCTTTTTTGTGCCCCTGTATTAACAAGCTCGGTAAGATAGCTATCTCTGGTGTAACCTTCTGGAACCTCAAAATTTGGCAGGATAGCATTCCCCAATGGTATCTGGCAGTCGATCATCTCGGCAATTTTTACAGTGTTGTACAGTGCATCGGGATAATCCTCAAAAATGGTTTCCATCTGCTGAGGAGTTTTTAGATAAAATTCAGCATTGGGGAAACGCATCCGCTTTTGATCGTTCAGGCTTTTTCCAGTTTGTATGCAGAGCAAAACATCATGGTAGTATGCATCTTCTTTATTGAGATAGTGAGCATCATTGGTGGCTATAAGCCCTACATTGAGTTGGGCAGCCATTGTAATAAGCTCTTTGTTAACTTTATTTTGTTCGTTCAGATTATGGTCCTGCAGTTCAAGAAAAAATTTGTCTTTACCAAAGAGATCGGCAAATTCAGATGCGCGTTTATATGCCTGGCTTACCTTGCCATCAAGAATGAGTGAAGGTATTTCACCGGCTATGCAGGCAGTGCTTGCAATGAGCCCTGTGCTATACTGCGTTAGCAGTTCCCAATCAATGCGCGGTTTGTAGTAAAATCCTTCCAGGTACCCCAGTGACGATAGTTTAACAAGATTTTTGTAGCCTTCATAATTTTGAGCAAGCAAGATTAAATGATATGCATTTTCATCATTGCTGCCCCGTGTGCTCTGTTTATGAAACCGTGATTCTGGTGCTATATAAAACTCCTGCCCGATGATAGGTTTTATCCCGGCTTTATGTGCTTCTTCGTAAAATTTTATGGTTCCAAACATATTGCCATGATCGGTAAGCGCTATTGCAGGCATGGCATTATCCACGGCAAATTGTATCAGTTGCTGTATGCGGATTGCACCATCCAGTATGGAATATTCAGAATGGTTGTGAAGGTGTACAAAATCCATAGCTTTCTCTCATTGTGTTAACATACTAAAATTTTTCAGCTTGCGAAAATTTCAATATACCATGCATGGCATGGCATAATATTTGTATGATTGTAATTTCCATATGTGCCAGGGTGCGTTTTGTACAGCAGGGATTCAACAGTAACTATCGCCCAACAAATACGACATAATTAAAATACCACTATAAACACTATAGTGGCAGGTATTTGCAATTTTCAAGCTAAATTTTAAAAAATTGTAAATTGTATAGCGACAATAATTAAAAAAACAGGTTGCCAGAATTAAAAAAGCAAATTATAATGGCAATGAAATTACGGTGTGTGCCTGCAATGTACGTGTTTATTTTAGCACAGATAGTGCATTCCCAATTTATTTTTCAGGAGTAAGCTGATGATTGATACAAAGCTGCTTGACATTTTAGCATGTCCTGCTTGTAAAGGTGATGTTGAATATGATGCTCGCAACGAAACAATAGTATGTACCGAATGTAAAAAGAAATACCCTGTCAGGGATGGCATTCCGGTAATGCTTGTTGAGGAAGCAGAAGAATAATTTTATTGGTTAATTACGAGGTCAAAATATGTTTGATGCAAAACATCCTGTTATAAAAGTGGCAGGGTATATTATTGTGGGTTTTTTTGTGCTGATTATTATTATTTCGTTTGGTATGCCTGATTTTCTTTCACGCATGGGAATGAACCCAAATACTGTTGCCAAAGTCAATGGCGAGGTTATTGGATACATGGATTTTATCCGCTATCGAGATACGCACATGTTTGGCAAAACTGATGATCAAAAACAGCAGCGTATGATAATTGAGCGTATGATTCAGGAAAAACTTCTGGTGCAGCTTGCAAAAAAAGAGGGGATTGTGGTTACCAAAGAAGAGATAAAGAGCGTTATACGCAACCGCTTTTCGGATAATGCAGGTTCATTTAATGAAACATTTTTAAAAAATTTTTTAGAACATTTTAAAATTGGGGTGTCCGACTACTATAAATATGTTGAAGATGAAGTATATGCTGGCAAATTGCAAAACCTGCTGCTTGCTGGCATAAGTGTTTCGCCATGGGAGATAGTTACTGATTATCGTATTCAGAATTCTAAAATTAAAATTCAGTTTGCATTTTTGTCAAATGCAGAATTGGCAAAGCGTTATGCTAATGATATCGCCGTAACCGATGAAGAGGTTGATGCTGAATTAAAGAAAAATCCAAAAGAATTGAAAGATCCAAAAACTGATAGGCAGCGTATAAAAGAAAAGCTTGCCAATGCAAAATTAGAAAGCATAAAGCAGCAATTGTCAAAAAATATTAATGACCTTGCTCTGGCTGGTAAATCCTTTGCAGAAGCACAGATGGTGCTTAAAGGTGTTGTGTCATACTCTAATGACTTTAAACCTGGTGATTTAGTCCGTGAACGTGATGATAAAGGGCGAATTCTTTACCCCATTCAGGAATCAGGGGTTTTTCAATCTGATTTATTTACTTTAAGGCAGGGTGCAACATCACGGCTTATAGCTGGTTTTGACGGGCTTTATATATTTACTCCGGTTGTTCGTGTTATTCCTGGCATGCAGGTTCCTGAAAAGGATAAACAATCATTAGAACAAAATCTATTTTATGCAAAGGCTAATGCGTTGTATATTTCGCTGCTGACCAGATTGTTTGAAAAGTCAAAGATTATACGTAATCAGAAATTTGAGATGTAGGTATTGAGTGTAATAAAAACTTACAGAATCCATGTAACACAGTAAGGGGTACTATATGAATATTAATGCTGAATATGTTAATCCTTTTCTTGAAGCAGCAAGTGCAGTATTTAAACAGCTTCTCAACGTTGATCTCAGAAGAGGTAAACTGGTAATCAAAGATGTCCCTCAGCCATCGCATGATGTTGCTATCATTATTGGTATTACCGGTGCAGTTACCGGACAGGTAGTGTTCAGTATGAGTTTGGAGATGGTGGGCAAGATTGCTAAGGTTTTAACGCCAGGACTTTCGGACAAAGATGTTGCCAATGAATGGAAAGATATCGTTGGTGAAGTAGCCAATATGATTACGGGCAATGCAATGAATCTTTTTGCATATTCCGGTAAACGTGTTGAGATGACAACCCCTACTGTCATCGAAGGTGAAAGTTTTACCATTACATTGATAAAGCAAACAACATTGGGAATAAATCTTTATAGCCCATTTGGGCAATTAGAGATGAATGTAGCGTTAAAGTAGTATTCATTGTTCAGGGAAATATATGGCATCAATCCGTTTTATTTCATCTGCTACTCGCTCTTTAAGTGGTGATGAATAAAAGGCGCTGTAGGCAGGGTCTTCTGCTCTTTTTAAAAAGATGGTATATACCTTCCGTGCCAATTCAATATCTTTGAGGTTAGGATCAGTGGCAAGTATTTTCCCCAACCAGTAATATGCATCATCAACCGTTTCCCTGTCCGGATATTGTTTAATTACCCTGATCAATGCCTGCAATGCTGCATTCCCCTTTTTTTGAGATATATATAACTGCGCAGATAAAATCAATGCATCATCTGAAAAATCCTGATCAGGGTAAAGCGATGCAACCTTTGTATATTGCTCAATTGCATCAAAAGGTTTGCCCATAGCCTGGTTAACCCTTCCTGACATGAACAGTGCAGCAGGGTATTGTCCTGATTGATCATTTATTGCCAGTAACTCGTTCATTGCATTAGTATACTTTTGTTGCTGCATCAATATTTTTGCTTTCCACAAACTTGCCTGATCTTTAAAAGGGCTTTGTGGATAATCTTTTTGAAGGCGCTCCAGAAGTTGCAATGATCGCTCATATAATTGGGCATTGTACAGTTCAACACCCTGTTTTAACAAAACTTCATCAGGTGTTGACCCGCCCTTTTGTTGTGATTCATTATTAGCAGTAGCGTTGAATTGCATGGGTATTGTTTTAGCAGGTTTGGTTTCTGACAGTATAGTTTCCAGTATTGCTTCTTTGTTTACGGGCTGATTTTGTTGCAATAGCAATACCGAGCACAGCAGGAATAGTTGTACAGCGTTCATTTTTCAAATACCTTTTCGCGTATGTCCATTGATTTAAGTTCTTTTTTGTTATTTGATGGTATAACTTCTTTTTCATCAGTTTTTGCAGATGGTGATGTAGGCTTTATGGATGGTTGTGGTGAAGTTTTCTTCACATTCTGTATGGTATCAATAGGTTTTACCACTGCCTCATAATCACTGCTTGTATATGGCTCAATTGGTTTAGCGTCATTCTGGGGTATCAGTGGTTTTTGTACCTCTTTTACATCTTTCTGAATATCCACTGGCGTGGCTGGCATGGTTAACGCTTCATCCTGTTTTGTTGGATAGGCTATTTTGGTATCAGTGGATTGTTGACGTTCCTCCATCAGGGCACTTTCAAGCATTGATTGAAACGATCCGGGTTCTCTTTTCATCTTTATGTCTAAATCAAAGACATCATTGGTTATCTCAGCGTATGGTTTACCGGCAGGCCTTGCCGATTCTTTGCCTAAATGATATCCCCATAGTATGGCACCAATAAATAAAAGAAAAGAAATGAAAAAAAAGCCTTCTTTTATTGATTGCTGCGTGCGAATATCAATAGAATCAATCATCCTGTTTGTTGTATGTACAATTTTTTGTAAAATGGACGCTATTGTTTTCATGACATTTACTTTGCTATACTATTCTCTATCAATAATAATAATAATATTCCCTTTTTTCAAGTTATTTCTGGTATTATTGCTTGCAATAATTTTTCTCAGGTCAGGATTTGCAATAACAGGGCATGCATTATAAAGGCGCACTGCTGCACAGTAGTACGGTAATTTGCCAGCTTTTTTATGTCTCAGTGCGGTATCATCAGTATAGCAGTAGGCAACTGTACCGTACCGGTATGCGTCGCGCGAATCAATAAAATCTTTACCAAAAATCTCCGTGCCATCCTCAGAAAAGATTGATGGGAAAATCATGGGCGTGTGTTTTAATCCGCGTGTGTCAATAATGAGCCCCGTATAATCAGTAGCTGGTAATTTTATAGGAAGAGCAGGTATATCCCTGGATGGCAGAGCTTCCGGGATAAGTTTTAAAAGCCTTCCCATCGGGAATGTTGCAATGCATTGTGTTGCTAATGTACCGTCAGGTTTCAATCGCACCTTTATGTCGGTTGTCAATAATCCTAATTGTTTCTGGGTATAATCATCACCAGCAATGCAGTCACCCAGCGTTCTATATGGATCAATTTTAATAATGCCAAGAGCATTGATAAGTGATTCAATGGCACTATCTCTGGCTTCATCTATTGAACGGCTTCGGGCATAGTTTATGGAAATGGTTTCTAAGGTGTTCCTATCAACAGGTGTGCCATCGTCGGTAATAGATGGCATACTGGAAGCCTTTGCAGTAATGAGCTGGTCGGTCCAGTTGATTTCAACGTTATGATAAAGCTGAACGACCTTATTGCTGGCAGAGTTCAATAAAGAACATTGTGCAATTGAAAGAGCTATCGCACAAATAATAATACAGTAACATCGGTAGTTTGGTCCCATAATGGATACTTTGATTATTCGTTTTAACATTTATCGTCATGCAGGTGGTCAAAATATAGCTAAATTATTCAATATTATTTTATGGCAATCCTGTCAAATAGTTTTAACAGCAGGTGAGCAGCCGATAACGCTGCATCCTTGATAAGTGTATCAATCTTTTCCTGCTCAAGATTGTGGCGTGCAATGTAGAACAATGTTTTACGCATAAATGGTGAAATCAGCGTATCAATAGCATCATCATCCAGAATGCTATAGATGCACGAAGTATTGCCCGCTTGTACCGCCCTGTCAAGATTGTGTAATGCATCTTTAACTTTTGCTAATTGTTTCATAAGTTTTGATGTGTCAATATATTTCTTGTTTGATAGTTGTTTATAAATGATGTCTTCCGGTGACGGGAAGGCTTTCTGCCATTGCAAAACTAATGACTGCAGCGTTGCGTATTGTGTATTGGCAATGACAGCGCCGGCACCTGTATTATAAACAGGGATACCTACCTTTTTTGCTGAATCCTCAAACCAGCTTCGATATAGATCCAGAACAAAATCGGTGATTACTGTTGTGCCATCATTTGATGGCACATATTTTATCTTGCGTCTTCGGATAATGTTCTGGTTGATAGTATCAAGATTGTTATATCGGTTAGTGAGCGATAGCCAGTCATCATTATGATGAGTGCCGCGGCAATGGATTTCTCTTCCTGTATAGGCAAGGTCCTGGCCTGCAAGAACAATTGGAGAGCATCCGGCATTCAGTAAAAGGTCAAATGCGCTTGTTGCAACCGAACCTCCTGATTGCACGTCACCAATATAACCGGTATAATGTTGCACCCAATCCATTATAGGTGTTGATTCTTTTTCTATTTTTCCATTTGGTGTGTTATAGTATTTTGCAGTAGTGCTGAACATTTTTTTATTGAAAAGCCTGACTACCTTTGGGCAGCTTACAACATCTGCAAGCAGCAATGGTTTAGTACTGCTTCCAAGAAAATGTTTTATGCTGTGTGTCTGGGCATCCAGTGTCATAACAATGTGCGGTTGTATACCATGACGTTGCAGTACTTTATAGGCGGTATCAACGCATACAATTAATGCTTTATCGTACGCCTGCCGTAGTGCCTCCAGTGAATGTATCAACGATGGCCCGGCTGAAACAATGATGCCGGGTATACCTTTAAATTTGCCAAACAACGATTGTACCGGATAAGCAGTATGCATCTGAACACTGTTGAGCAAAATGTTTTTAATCCATAGTGCTTCAAATTCAAATCGTGTTAATAGATCGCTGATACGCGAGCTTATCTGTTTATGCAAAGTTGCTACCATTGAATCATAAAATTCCCTTTTCAGCATATACGATGGACGGTGTATGAATAAAGCTGTGCCTCTGAATGAACGTATATCCCATGTTTCAATAATTGCAGCAATTTCTTCTTCATTATGAACAATTGAACATAG
>Ga0209506_1000102_pt1 | contig 117505 bp, 103 predicted proteins | sample AD_JPNHG2_MetaG_FD_184409 | JGI IMG/M metagenome (GOLD analysis project Ga0209506, IMG submission 184409) | Active sludge microbial communities of municipal wastewater-treating anaerobic digesters from Japan - AD_JPNHG2_MetaG (SPAdes) (version 2) | ecosystem: Engineered > Bioreactor >...
TTTCGCATTGATTGGGATCATTTATCGAGAAAGCGCTGATGGGTGATGGGTAAACGGTGATAGGTTTGGTTGCTGTATCGGAGCAGCCGTTGGAAGTAATGGTTACAAGTTGCTGGTTGCTTGTTCCCGCTTGCTGGTTATTTCGCACTACGAACTTCGCATTTCGCACTGTATCATTGCCATTTATCCAGATTCTTTTTATTATGCTGTCACCGGTTACAGATGACTCATCACTCATCACAAAATTCTGTTCATTGAAACACTGGGCAGGGTTGTTGATGCTGAAATCCGCCAGCGGGCTGGGGTGAACAATGACCTGTTTTGTAGCCGTGTCTTTACAGCCGTAAGTATTTGTTTCTATGAGGGTTACGGTATATTTGCCTGCCTGCTGGTAGCTATGATAAACTGTGTCTGACAATGAAGAATCACCATCTCCGAAATACCAGATTTTGCTTGTTTTCTGACCTGAGGAATCATTGGGATTGATAAATATAAAATTATTTTGGGCAAAGCATTGAATGGAATCATTGATAACTATCTCAGCATTGGGCTTGGGATAAACAAATGCTGTATCTATGAACGTGTTTTCACAACCATAAGAAGAAGTAATGGTAAGCCTGACCGGATAGCTGCCACTCCCTGAGTAGCTGTGAACAGGATTGGCAATAAATGACCTTGTACTATCCCCGAAATCCCACTCATACAGGAATGAGCCGTCTTTGGCAGATGAAGAATCATAAAACTGAAAAGAATTGCCTTCCGGGCATTGGCCGTTATTATCAATGGCAAACTTTGCAGAAGGGTACAGGCTTATCCTGAATTCCCGTTCCAGCGTATCAATAAGGCTGTTATGGTAAACATAAGCAATAACCTTGTAATTTCCCGTATCCGTATAAACATGCTTTGCAATCTTTGTTTTTGAAAAAATAGACCATGCATAACTACTATCCCCGAAATCCCACAAAACACTGTCAATTTTGGATGTTTCCCGCATGGAAAAGCTGGTGCTATCATCAAGGCAGGTGTTTTGGATTTCTATATCCGGAAGGTAAAAGTAGGATTGGAGAAAAGAAGGCAATGACATACCTGCAGCATAACCTGTGAGTTGAACTGCTGAATCATTATAATTACAGGCATTAGCTTTCTCATCAGGATTGTTTATGCAACCAAGGTATTTATCGCCACGAGCAACATATATTTTTTTATTAATGGCAAGCTGAAGACAATAACATCCCCATGAATCTGGAACTTTGAAAATCGATTTTCTGATAATACTGTCAACTCCTGATGAAATATCAATTTGATAAATACAATAATAATTAAGCGAAACGTAAAGAAAGTTCTCATTGGGAGAAAACTCAATTCCATAAGTATTATGTGGTTTAAAATCTATTGTAACACTATTCGAAACAATTCCTGTTTTATTATCAAAATCACAAATAACAGCCTGTTTTCCAGCATAATCTGTTGTAAATGCAAGTTTTTTTCCTGAAGGGGAGATTTTCATCTGACCGGCAGTTTGCCCAAAATCATTGATAACAGGTCCTGTATAGCTAATCACAGGAACAGTATCCAAACCTGTATTTTTCAGTAAATATGATTTAAAACACTGTGAGCCATAATCATGTATTACTATCCAAACTGATTTTTTATCTGCATGAAAAGTAGCTGAAATCTGATTGGTAACATTACTGCAAATCTTCTGATTATTGACAATTAGCTCTCCTTTCCCATTGTCTTTTCTTTTATCTACAAGATGATACCAAAAGCCGGCTTTACTAGCCCCAAGACGATTATCCAATACCGTAAATAAGAAATAAATATTAGAGTCCCCGGGATATGGAATGATAATCGGTGTCTGATCAGAGCCACTTGACCAATTAAATCCATTACCATTTTTCATGATATTATGATTATTATTAAAAATTATTCCTGAATTACCACTGCCATTGTTACCCGCATAAAATAATAGATTACCCTGTTTATCTGAAATACAAGAACCACCACGATTAGAAATCATTTTACTGTTATTTAGTGGAATAACATTACCGTTTTCGAACTTCATGGCACATAGATTCCCGAAATACCAGTTTTTTGCTTCTAACTGGGAAAAACATTTCTGAAAAGAAAATGTATTTATAAGTATTGCAAGTAAACAATATGTAATTATTCGTTTCATAAATAAAAAGGTTACGGCTCTTAGACCGGGAACTTCACGTCATTTTATTATAAATTAAGCTCATTCTTAAAAATTAACCACATTCAAATTTACTGTATTAGTACAAAATTCATTAAAAAAGTTTCAATTTTATTCACATTTTTTAAACGAAAAGTTGTGAGGTGGGTAAAAAGTAATGTATATGTTTATTCCTGATGAATATTTAATAGGTGATAGTTGCTGCTTTCAGATTGCGAAGTTTCAAGTTTTAACATACTGATTTTGCGAATAGCCAGATTAAGTTCACAATTACGAGTTCCGATTTACGATTTTGGATTTCGGATTTATGATTTAAGATTTACATTTTTCCGCATTCCCTGTTCCGATTTCTGAGTTTTCTGTACCTACTGAAGGCTGCCAATTGCCTGCTTATAGCTTATTCAGAATTCTTAAGAAATCAGGCCGTCCCTACGGGACTTGGCTCTTTTGTTTTGTTGGTCTTACCATAAGATCGTCCCTACGGGACTTGAGCGAATATTTATTTTTTGTTTTATAAGACAAATTTAAAATCCGGAAACGTCATCAGCTCCCCTCTCTTTTCGAAAGAGAGGGGCCGGGGGTGAGTTAGATACTGTTGCCAAAATATCTTCTCTACGGTACTCGAGCGGATGTTGATCTTTTATTTTATGAAACAATCATAAAATCCTGAAACGCCATCAACTCCCCTCTCTTTTTGAAAGAGAGGGGCCGGGGGTGAGTTAGATACTGTTGCCAAAATATCCTCCCTACAGGACTTGAGTGGGAATTGATTTTTTATTTATGAAACAATCTTAAAATCCGGAAACGCCCTTAGCTCCCCTCTCTTTTTGAAAGAGAGGGGCCGGGGGTGAGTTAGAACTGTTACCAAAAAATCCTCCCTACGAGACTCAAGCGGGTTTAGATTTTTTGTTTTATGAGACAATTATAAAATCCGAAAACGCCATCAGCTCCCCTCTCTTTTCGAAAGAGAGGGGCCGGGGGTGAGTTGATACACAACAATATCGTCCCTACAGGACCTAACTGGGTGTTGATTTGGCTGATGTTACTCAGTTTCTTCATTGTTTTTCCTGAGGACAGGATTCAGGGCAGTATCTTTCAGGTATCCATACCTCCATTTTGACCCGCAGCTTAATGTTCATTGCCGGTTTCAGGTACGGACAACATTCCGGATATTTGTTTAATTCATCCCTGATGTTCAGAGGTTTAGATTATAATGAAGATTATTTGTTTGCTGATCAGTTGATTTTCGACTTTGCGTTGGTTAAAATTACACCCAAAAGAGCGAGTATTCCGCCCAAAATAGAAGCTAAAGAAGGGACTTCGTGAAGCCAGAAAAATGCGATGATAAGGGCAAAAACGGGTGTAATATAAAGAAAAGCAGATACTTCTGCAGCAGAGTTCATTTTCAGCAGGGCATAGGTCCAGAGCAAATAAGCCACTGCTGCCGGGAACACCCCGAGATAGATTCCTTCCACAATGGCAAAATACGGAGCTGACTGTACAGAATGTATCATGCCGGGAAAATAGAAAAGCAGGAAGACGGAACCTGTAATCATGGTGTATGCCGTTACCTCAAGTGCTGAATATTTTTCCAGAAGTTTTTTCTGAAATATAACATAGATACTTCCTGATATTGAAGCCAATAAAATAAGCAGAGTTCCCGGATTCAGCTTTCCGAAACCTGCCTCTGAAAAAGAAATTAGCGCAATCCCTGCCAAACTGATGATAAGTCCTGCCCAACTTCTGGAAGATAAGGGTTCATTTAGAAATATTATGCCCAAAATAGCTGTAAAGACGGGGATGGTGCTGATTAAAAAACTGGCAGTTCCTGCCATGACTGTTTTTTCACCGAGGTTTAGGCAGAAATGATAAATACTGATGCCAATAAATCCTGCCAGGAAAAATGTACCCCAGTCTTTTCTTTCAGGTAATTTGGATTTTTTCAGTGAAAGGAAGAAAAATAAAATAGCAGATGCAGATAAAAACCTCAATAGGGCCAGTTCACCGGCTGAAAAATAGCGGACTGAAGAACGGATGGCTGAAAATGCAGAAGCCCAGAGCAAAACAGAAAATAGTAGTACGACATAAACATAGGCAGGTATTTGTTTTTTTGCTTTCATCCGATTAATAACATGGAAGCAAAAGTATGTATTTATCGGGAAGTCAGTGTTTATATTTGTTTTTCATCTGATCGAGAATGATATGTATTTCATCTGAGTTAGTTGCCTCCATCAGCCTGATTTTTAATTCTTTACAGCCTTCAATTCCCTTGAAGTAAGGTTTGTAATGTTTTCGCATTTCCATGATTGCCTGTCTCTCACCTTTCCATGTTGCTGATTGTGTAAAATGTTTGCGGCACACTTCAACCCTTTCTGCCAAATCGGGTCTGCTCAAAATTTTTCCTTCTTTAAGGTATGTGCTGATTTCCCTGAAGATGAAAGGATTTCCGATAGCTGCACGTCCGATCATGACTCCATCCACATAATATTCTTTAATCATTTTTTCAGCATCAAAAGGACTTTTAATATCTCCGTTGCCAATGAGGGGTATCTTAAAACGTTGGTTTTCTTTTATTTTCAAAAACCATGACCAATCGGCATGGCCGGAATAAACCTGAACAGCCGTCCGGGCATGAAGGGCAATAGCTACAACCCCGGAATCCTGAAGTTTTTCACAAAGATTAACAATACCAATACTTTGGCTGTCCCATCCGAGGCGGGTTTTAACGGTTACAGGTTTTGATGTTTTTTTGACAATCATTCCGGTAATCCTGACCATTTCGTCCTGCTTCAGGAGAAAAGCTGCTCCGGCACCTTTCCTGACAATTTTTTTAACCGGACAACCAAAGTTAATATCAATGATTTCGGGGTTCGCCTTTTCTATCATTTCTACAGCTTCGAGCATACTTTTTTCATCGTGTCCGAACACCTGAATAGCCACCGGCCTTTCTTCAGGGAAAATATCCAGTTTGATCAGACTTTTTGAGGCATTCCTGATCAGGCCATCGGAAGAAATGAATTCACTGTAAACCATATCGGCTCCCATCTGACGGCAGATAATCCTGAATGGAGGATCACTGACATCTTCCATGGGTGCCAGCACGACCGGTGGGTCCGGAAATTGAAGCTGCCCGATTTTTATCATGAACGAACGAAATGAAAGAATTTCGAAATTTCTGCAAAAATCAGTAAAAATGAATGATGTATTCATCGGAAAATGAAAAGAAAATCGGTCTTGTCAGTTTTGCCGGGAGAATGTTGGCTGTATGATGCTTTTCTTGGGTAAGATTTAACATAATCCCCAAAAAAGAAGCATTTTTGCATTCACTTAAAAAAAGCATTTATGCCTGAAATTCTGATAATTGATGATGAAAAAATCATTCGGGAGACCCTGCGTGATATACTGGAGTATGAAGGATATAAAATAGATGAAGCTGAAGACGGTATTCAAGCCATTGAAAAATTCAAGAAGAAGAAATATGATGTGGTTCTTTGTGATATAAAGATGCCCCGTATGGATGGACTTGAAGTACTGGAAATGGCACAGGGAATTAATCCCGATATACCTGTCATCATGATTTCAGGGCATGGAACAGTTGAGATAGCGGTGGAAGCTACCCGGAAAGGCGCCTTTGCTTTTATTACCAAACCACCCGACCTGAACCAGATGCTGGTACATATCCGCAATGCCATCGACAGAACTGAATTGGTTCAGGAAACAAAGTCCCTGAAAAAGAGGATATACAAAACCCGCGACATTATCGGAGAATCACCGGCTATTCTTCATATCAAGGAAACAATCGACAAGGTTGCTCCTACTGAAGCAAGAATATTGATCACCGGAGGTAATGGTACCGGTAAAGAGCTGGTTGCACGTTGGATACACGAGAAAAGCAACCGGTCGGCAGGGCAACTGGTAGAGGTCAACTGTGCAGCCATACCTTCCGAACTGATTGAAAGTGAATTGTTTGGGCATGAGAAAGGCTCTTTTACATCTGCCATCAAGCAAAGAATCGGGAAATTTGAATTGGCCAATGAAGGGACTTTGTTTCTGGATGAGATAGGAGATATGAGCCTTTCAGCACAGGCAAAGGTGTTACGGGCTTTACAGGAAAAAGTCATCACGCGTGTCGGAGGCGAAAAGCCCATTCCTGTCAATCCAAGGGTCATTGCAGCTACCAATAAAGACTTGCTGAAAGAGATTGAAAAGGGAAATTTCAGGGAAGACCTTTATCATCGCCTCAGCGTTATTGTCATCAGGGTTCCGTCACTGAATGAGAGGGAAGATGATATTGTATTGCTTGCCGAGCGGTTTTTAACCGAGATTTGTCAGGAACATGGTATTGCCGAAAAAAAGTTTACTCCCGAAGCACTTTCTGAACTGAAAAAAATAACATGGACAGGAAATGTCAGGGAACTACACAATGCGGTTGAGCGTATGGCTATCCTGTGTGGCAGGCAGATTACGGTGGATGACGTTCACTTATATGCCCAGCCCATACCCCGTGCCGATATCAGCAAAGAGCTTGATATTGTCAGCTTTAAAAGACTTAAGGATTTCCTCGAGCAGGCAGAAATGTTTTTTTTGAAAGAAAAACTTAAACTTTATAACTGGGATCTGGATAAAACCTGCAGCGAAATAGGTCTTACCCTGCCGGAGCTGAATCAACTCACTCAAAAATACAACCTTTATAAAAGCACTTAAAATGAACGCACAATCCATAGCAACAAAAACATGGACAGAGATTGAAGCTGAATCTTCGTGGTCTATTTTTAAGGTCATGGGAGAATTTGTCAAGGGATATGAAACACTGAACCGTATTGGCCCTTGCGTAACTATATTTGGTTCTGCACGGACACAGCCTGACAACCAGTATTACCAGGCAACTGTTGAAGTGGCTGAAAAACTTACCCGCCTCGGATATGGAATTATTACCGGAGGAGGTCCCGGTATTATGGAAGCGGCCAATAAAGGCGCTAAAAATGCAGGGGGTAAATCAGTCGGATTGAATATCATCCTGCCTCATGAACAGAAGTTTAATGAGTATATTGATGCCGATAAACTGATCAATTTCGATTACTTTTTCGTCAGAAAGGTCATGTTTGTGCGATATGCCCAGGGATTTGTCGTGATGCCGGGTGGCTTTGGCACACTGGATGAGTTTTTTGAAGCTATTACCCTCATTCAGACTAAAAAAATCCAGCCTTTCCCGGTGGTTCTTTTTGGAAGCGAATACTGGAAAGGCCTGATTGACTGGTTTGAAAAAACAGTTCTTCATGAAAATAATATTTCCCCTGAAGACCTGAAATTATTCACTGTAACAGATAATACGACTGAAGCCGCTTTTTTTATTGATGAATATTACAGAAAATCAATGCTGAAACCTAATTTTTAGTTAATGAAGAAAAGACAGAGTATTGTATCCATCGTATCAAAACGTGAATTTCCGGGAAATTATATTCTTTGGGAAATACGTCCACCTGAAAAACTTGAATTTATTGTCCCCGGACAGTTTATAAGTGTTTTGGTGGAAAACAACCCCAAAGTATTTCTCAGACGTCCCTTTTCGATTCATCAGGTTGATTATCATTCAAATACAATTTGGTTTCTGATGAAAATGGTCGGAGAGGGTACCCGCTCTCTCGGATCACTCAGGGAAGGCGATCACATGGATATACTATATCCTCTGGGCAACGGATTCAGCTTAATTGAAAATGCAAACGTATTGCTTGTTGGAGGGGGATATGGAATAGCACCGCTGTATCATCTGGCAGAAGAGCTGATTCAGAAAAATACTCAGGTAACCTTTTTATTCGGAGCAAAAACAAACACTGACCTTATTCTGAAAGAGAAATTTGAAAAACATGGGAAATTAATGATAACCACTGAAGACGGAAGTAAAGGCTTTAAAGGAATGGTAACATCGCATCCCGTCTTAAGCCATCCGGAAAATAGAATTGATTTTATTTATACCTGCGGACCTGAAGCCATGATGTATGCGGTGGCTGATATTGCGCTTAAACACAACATTGATTGCGAGTTATCGCTCGACCATGTCATGGGTTGCGGAATAGGGGTATGCCTGAGTTGTGTGGCAAAAACTGTCAGAGGGCACGAAACAAGCTGTATTCACGGACCTGTTTATAATTCAAAAGATTTGGTATGGTAGATTTAAGGGTAAATCTGAACGGACTGGAGCTGAAAAATCCGGTTATGACTGCCAGCGGAACCTGTGGTTTTGGTGAAGAACTGGTCGATTTCATGGATGTTTCTGCTCTCGGAGCCCTGGTGGTCAAAGGCACTACCCGTGAAAAAAGGGAAGGGAATCCCTATCCGAGAATTGCCGAAACGCCTTCCGGGATGCTAAATACCATTGGTTTACAAAACAAAGGTATTGATTATTTTGTCAATGAACTTTATCCTCGCATTTCGCACCTGAACGAACATATCATTGTCAATGTCTCGGGTTCAGTGGTGGAAGACTATGTTTATGTTTGTGAGCGGCTGGCCGATTTGCCCCGGTGCACGGCTGTTGAAGTCAATATTTCCTGCCCGAATATCAAGGAAGGAGGGTTGGCATTCGGAACATCCTGTCCGGCTGCTGCTCAGGTAACCAAAGAAGTCAGAAAGGTATGGAAACGACATATGATGGTGAAGTTGTCTCCTAATGTTACAAGCATTGCCGATGTTGCTATGGCAGTGGAGGCAGAAGGTGCTGATTCTGTATCGCTTGTAAATACTTTCCTCGCCATGGCTATTGATGCAGAAACCAGAAAACCGGTATTATCGACCATTACGGGTGGATTGTCGGGCCCTGCCATCAAGCCGATTGCTTTACGTATGGTCTGGCAGGTTCATCAGGCGGTAAAAATTCCGGTAGTCGGCATGGGAGGTATCATGAATGCACGCGATGCTGTGGAATTCATGCTGGCTGGTGCTTCTGCCGTTCAGGTCGGCACAGCTACTTTTATTGATCCTGCTTCCTGCATTAAAATCATCTCAGGATTGGAGGAATATTGCGAAAGACATGGATTTTCTTCCGTCTCCGCTTTAACAGGTGCGCTTGAATATTGACACCTGCTTATTAATCGACATTATCACTCAGAAAGGAATTTTCTTCCTTTAATTCCGGCCCTTTTTCGGCATCATCATCAAGTACAAAACGCGATATTTCTATCTCATCAGCGGATGGAACATCGGTCAATGTTACTTTCTTCCTTAGATAGGCAGGGATGGTTTCAATTTTTTCAAAATATGCCGGATTCTTTAAATCAGGAAGTGATTGGGTATCTGCCTGTTTGGGCTTTTTAATATATGGATCAGGGGTTTTATCAAAGTTGAGTTTCAGTTGTTCAAATTTTTTCTCCTGCTCTTCATCTTCCAGAATAATTATTTCATCTTCATCCTCATCAATTGGGGGTTCAGACTTTTCTGTTTCCTGAAGCTTAGGTTTTTCGCTGATAACCGGCTCTTCTTTTGGGGAATCTTTTGTCCTGCCTTCCAGAGATGTGGCGATAAGGGTAACGGATAATGCTTTGCCAAGTGCGGGATAGTTGCAATATCCCAGTTTCATATCTACTTCATTTCCAACCTCCTGGCGAATATAATCTGTGATTTTGGTTACTTCTTCCACCTGAATCTCTTCTTCACCATAAGAGAGGTTGAGGAGTATATGCTGAGCGCCACGGATATCTTTTTCTTTCAGCAGCGGGGAGTTTAATGCAGCTTTTACAGCTTTGGTTGCCCTGTCTTCTCCTTCTGCCTTGCCATTACCCATGATGGCCGTACCACTGTTTTTCATAATGGCTTTGACATCTTCAAAATCGACATTCATTTCACCCGGAACCGTGATAATTTCAGCAATACCTTTGGCAGCAGTTGCCAATACATTGTCGGCATGAGAAAAAGCTTTTGTCAGCGGAAGTCCGTTGAACATTTCAAGCAGTTTTTCGTTCCGGATAATCAGGAGGGCATCCACATATTTCCGAAGCTCTTCAATACCTTCTTCAGCGGCTTTTATGCGTTTAGGCCCTTCAAACTGAAAGGGGAAAGTAACAATGCCAACCGTCAGCAAGCCCATTTCCTGCGATAACTGTGCAATAACCGGAGCAGCACCCGTACCGGTACCTCCGCCCATTCCAGCTGTGATAAAAAGCATTTTAGTATCCCCACCAATGGCAGCTTTAATTTTTTCAATGTCATCCAGGGCAGCACGTTTCCCGATTTCCGGGTCTCCGCCTACGCCTCTTCCGGCAGTGAGTTTACTGCCTATCTGTATTTTTCCTGCAACCGGACTTTTTTCCAACGCCTGATTATCTGTGTTACAAACAAGAAATTCAACGCCTGTTATACCTTCTTTAAACATATAACTCACTGCATTGCTCCCGCCTCCACCTACTCCGATAACCTTGATAATGGAGGTTTCATCTTTCTGGAAATCAAAATTTAGCTTTACCATAATTTTTCTTTTTCAGTTTTTAAAATCTTCCTGTCCGTCTTTCAGCCACTCCTTTATTTTTGAGGCAATGGACGAAAAACCACTTCTTCTGATAGGCTGATTACCCTTTTCAATTTCTTTAACCTCTTTTTTGGCGTTCTTCAGGGCAAAGAGCATTAAGCCTATACCAGTAGAATAAACAGGACTATTAATATCTTCTATAACCCCTTTTGCCAGATATTCGGCAGGATAACCTAATCTGACATCAATACCCGTACGGTATTCAACAAGCTGAGGCAGGTGTTTGAGCAAGGCTCCTCCTCCGGTCAGCACTATTCCGCCCTGTAATTTTTTCTCATATCCCGAACTTTTGATCTGAAAAATCACATGATCAAAGATTTCTTCCACACGTGACTGAATGATTTTAGCCAGATTTACGCTGGATATTTCCCTCGGTGGACGATCTTTCAGCATGGGAATAGAGATCCGGACATTTTGTTTGGCTTCGTTGGCAAGGGCCGAACCAAATTTGATTTTTAGCTTCTCAGCCTGAGAATAAAGTACATTACACCCGATTTTGATGTCATTGGTAATGACTTCGCCACCGAGCGGAATGACAGCAGTATGCCTCAGTATATTGTCCTGAAATATAGCAATATCAGTTGTTCCGCCTCCAATATCAATCAGTGCGACACCGGCTTCTTTTTCTTCTTCGAAAAGGACAGCCTCAGCAGAAGCCAGAGGTTCGAGAATAGTGTCTATTTCAGTCAGGTTGGCTTTGGTGATACATCTCGAAATGTTTTTGGTAGCAGTGGTCTGGGCGGTAATGATGTGAAAATTACCTTCAAGCCTGACACCGGCCATTCCTATCGGATGTTTTATACCCCTTTCATTATCAACGATATAGTCCTGCGGAATGACATGGATTATTTCTTCTCCCGGGTCGAGGGCTACTTTATGCATATCGCTCATGAGCCTGTCAATGTCTTCCTGTGATATTTCGTCTTCGGCATTGTTTCTGGTAATCTGCCCCCTGTGATGCAGACATTTCACATGCTGACCTGCAATACCGACATAAACCGACTTGATATCCACATTGGCCATATTGGCTGCTCTTTCTATCGCAAAACGGATAGCTTCCACTGTGCGGTCAATGTTAATGACGATACCCCTGACTACGGCATCTTTTGAGGGTGCTGTTCCGTATCCAAGAATGTTGAGCTTATTCTTGTCCACCTGTTCACCGACCAATGCTGCTATTTTGGTAGTCCCGATGTCTAATCCGACTATTATTTCCCTGTTACTCATGGTTTTTAATTTACTACTATTTGTTTTTCAAATCTTAAATCAACTTTTTTATAGTTTTTCCAGCCTTCAGCCGGAATTATTTTTTCGTAAAAAATTTTCAGTTTCCTGAATTTCTTATCGAGGTTTGCAATTTCACCTAACAAAATTTCAAAATTTCCTATCCTCGGAATGATGGTTATTTCTTTGTTGAAATCTACATAAATCTGTCCGGTAAGAGAAGACAGAAATTTGTCGTTGCTGATAAAAGTGGCAAGTTCGAAAAGTTTTTTATCATAATCCGGATAGGTGGAAGTCGAATAGGTATGTCCTGTCGCAACGGGTACTTTTGGAGAAAATTTGGGAGAAATGCCCATTTTTTCCCCTTTTTCATCAATATAATAATTTTCGTTATAGACAGACATAATTCTGATGATTGGTTTTCTGAAACTTAAGTCCACAAATATATTTCCTTTCAAATCATTGTAAATATCCACATTATCAACAAGGCTGTTATTTTTTAGAAATTTTTCGAGTAAATAAAAGTTTGTTTCACTGATTGGCTGGTTTTTAAATGCCCTGCCGTTTTTTTCAGTCAACATGGCAAGGATGTCATTTTTATCGAGAAAACGAAGTTCATCTTCATTTTCTATGTTGATTATCAGATTAGAGCAAAGTATTTTACTGACCGATCTGCTGGCAAAAGATGCAAAAAAGAAAAAAGCTGCTACAAACAGCATCGGAAAGAAATAATTTCGGATGAGAAATTTTATGTCAAGCCATATTTTCTTAAAATCAGCCATTTTTCTGAAGAATGTTTTTAATCGGTTCAACCAGACGGTCAATATCGCCAGCGCCAAGGGTCAGCAGAACACCTGAGCTGAAATCAGCCAGTAATTCAGGCAAATACTCTTTACTGACAAGCATTTTGTTTGGATTATCAATCATTTCGAGGAGCATATAAGAGCTGATACCTTCAATGGGGCTTTCACGGGCAGGATAGATGTCGAGCAGGATGACTTCATCGAGCCAGGCAAGACTTTGGGCAAAGCCGGTAGCCAGGTCGCGGGTGCGGCTGTACAGATGAGGCTGGAATATTCCGGTTATTTTTTTATCAGGATATAAAGCTCTGGCTGTTTCAATGGCTGCTGTCAGTTCGGTCGGATGATGGGCATAATCATCGATAAAGACTATTTCTTTGCTTTTCAGAATAAATTCAAATCGTCTTTTTACCCCGCAAAAGCTTTCTGCAGCCTTCTTTATGGTTTTTTCTTCAATTTCCGTCAATGAAGACAGAACACCCATGGCAGCCATGAAATTGAAAATATTGTGGTAGCCGGGAACACCCATGCAGATGTTTGTTAAAACCCTTTCTTTTATCCGGCAGTCGAAAGTGAAGCATGCATCTGAAATCCTGCTTTTTTCAATACTAATATCACATTTATTGTCGTTTCCGTAGGTAATCATGGCGGATATACCTTCAGGCTTTGGCAGGCTGACCATGTTTGATTTTACAAGTGTTCCATTCTGTTTTATTTTGTGCGTAAACTGAATGAAGTTATTTAGCAACTCATTTTCATTACCATAAATATCCAGATGGTCGGGTTCGGCAGAGGTAACAACCGCTATATCAGGATTAAGCTGAAGAAAACTTCTGTCATATTCATCAGCTTCAACTATCATGATCCGGCAATCTTCCCTTTCCGGTTTCAGGTAATTGCTCTTATAATTGACAGAAATACCGCCCAGCAGGGCTGCACAGTCAATTCCGGCAGTACGCAGGCAATGGGCTATCATCCAGGAGGTGGTTGTTTTCCCGTGAGTGCCAGCCACTGCTATGGTAAATCTGTCTTTTGTGATCCAGCCCAAAACTTCTGCCCGCTTGGCTACCTTGAAATCATGGTCTTTGAAATAGTTTAGAATAATGCTGTCGGAGGGGATAGCAGGGGTATAAACAACCAGTGTGTTTTCCGGATTTTGACGAAATGCTTCCGGAATAGTGGAGATTTCATCTTTATAACTTACCGGAACATTCAGTTTTTCAAGATTCTGTGTAATGTCAGAAGGCGTTTTGTCGTATCCGGCAATTTTTTTCCCGTTGTCTAAAAAAAATAGTGCCATAGCCGACATACCGATACCACCTATTCCTGCAAAATATATCCGTTCAAATTTTTCCAGATTCATTTCTTTTCTATAAGATTTACAATAACTTCTGCAATTTCTGCCGTTGATTCCTTTCTTGAAAACAGACTGATATTCTGACTGAGTTCATTGAGCAGCTTTTCGTTATGTATTAATTCTGTAACGACAGTTCCAAGTTTTTCGACAGCTTCCTTATCGGTAATCAGAATAGCGGCCTGTTTTTCAACCAGTGCCATGGCGTTTTTTGTCTGGTGATCTTCAGTAACATTGGGAGACGGGATAAGGATAGCTGGTTTTTCCATGACAGCCAGCTCTGAAAGCGTAATGGCACCAGCCCTGCTGACAACAAGGTCGGCTACTGAATAGGCTTCAGCCATTTGCTGGATAAAGGGAGTCAGGAAAAGCCCGGAAGGAATGGATGACTGAAATTTTTCCATCAGCTGATGATGGTATCTGCCTGCCTGCCAGATGATCTGAATTTCAGATTGTAAAAGCTTTTCATAACATCGGAGCAGAGCTTCGTTGATGGTTCTTGCTCCAAGGCTTCCGCCAAGTACCAGAAGAGTTTTTTTCCCGGACGTCAGGCTGAATAACTGATAATACTTGTCTTTGTTATGAATATCGAGCCTGATGTCGTCTCTGACAGGATTTCCGGTGATGATAATCTTGCCGGAAGGGAAATATTTTTCCATACCGGAATAAACGGTACAGACCCTGTCCACTTTTTTTGCAAGCAGTTTGTTCGAGATACCCGGGAAAAAGTTTTGTTCCTGAATAATAGTCGGGATTTTTAAAATAGAGGCTATATAAAGGAGGGGGAAACTGGCATAACCTCCGGTACCGATGGCAATATGTGGTTTAAATTTTTTCAGGATGAAATAGGAACGCAGGAAACTGTAAATCAGCTTAAGCGGAAGAGTGATATTTTTCCATAAATCATCCCGCTGAAATCCGCTTATCCAGAGACCTTTTATTTCATAGCCTTCGAGAGGAACTTTTTCCATCTCCAGCTTTCCCAAAGCTCCGACAAACAAGAATTTTGAATTGGGAAAAATAGATCTGAGCTTGTTGGCGATAGCGATAGCAGGGAAGAGGTGTCCTCCGGTTCCTCCACCGCTGATGATAAAACGGTACATCTTACTGCTATCGGTAGTATGGTTCATGCGTTCATTTCTTTTTGTACGTTTTCAATATTTTCTTCAATATACCTGCTGACGCTCAGGATAATGCCAAGTGAAATACTGGTAAATAAAACGGAAGTACCGCCAAGGCTGATCATTGGGAGGGTCAGTCCTGTAACGGGCAACAGGGTGGTTGAAACGCCCATATTGATAAATGCCTGAAAAACAAGGCTCATACTCAGCCCGACAGCCAGCAATGCCCCAAATGCATTCGGGGATTTTATCACAATTCTGATGGAGCGAAAGAGCAGCCACAAATAAAGTAAGATGATGATGAAAGCTCCGATAAATCCCCATTCTTCCGTAATAATAGCAAAAATAAAGTCGGAATAGGGGTTTGGCAGAAAATTTTTCTGCACACTGTGACCGGGGCCTTTTCCGAAAATTTCACCGTTGGCGACCGCTATTTTTGCCTGAATTTTCTGGTAATCGTCTCCTCCCTTGCCCGTAAAACTTTCAATACGGTTTTGCCAGGTGGTGATTCGTCCGGGAGATCCAAGTTTCAGCGATAGAAAAATGGCTAACGCACCAATGATGAGTACTGAACTGATAAACAGGCTGATATGAAGAAAACTCACCCTGCCGATGATCATCATGATAATACCTGAAGCAAAAAGCAGTAAAGCAGTTGACAGGTTAGACGGAGCTATCAGTCCGCAAACCAGTAAAATAGGAAGGGCCAATGGCAGAAATCCTTTTTTAAAATCTTTAATTTCTTTTTGCCTTTTTGAAAGCATTCGGGCCAGATACATTATGAGGGCAAGTTTGGCCAGGTCTGAAGTCTGAAAAGTCAGGTTGGTGCCCGGAATGACCAGCCACCTTCTCGCATCATTGATCGAAGGGCCGATAAACAAAGTCAAAACAAGCAACGGAATGGAAATAATCAGCAATATCTGGGCAAGACGCGAGAAATAGACATAATTGATGAGATGAGTGCCGTACATAAAAAGCAGGCCGATTAGGATAAAAACCAATTGCCGGAAAAGATAATATTCTGTATTTCCGCTGTACTTGATATAAGCAATCGTACCTGACGAACTATAAACCTCCATGATGGAAATGGCTGTCATAATAAATACAATCAGCCAGATATGGACATCACCGCGTATTCTGGACAATAACCAGTTCATCTTTTATAAATTTCTGACTGCTTCTTTGAATTGATTTCCACGGTCTTCATAGTTTTTGAACAGGTCGAAACTGGCACAGGCAGGAGAAAGTAACACCACATCCCCCGGATCGGCAACTTTGTATGAAATTTCAACCGCTTCCTGCATGTTGTCGGTTTCGAATATCAAATCTACATAGGGGCTGAAAAAATCGATGATTTTGCTGTTGTCAAGCCCGAGGCAGACAATGGCTTTCACCTTTTCTTTCACTAAATCGAGCAATTCAGCGTAATTGTTGCCTTTATCAATTCCCCCGGCTATCCAGACTACCGGATGTACCATCGACTCAAGGGCATACCAGACGGAATTGACATTCGTGGCTTTCGAATCATTGATGAATTCTTTTCCGTGTACTCTGGCAACAAATTCAAGCCTGTGTTCGATATTTTTAAACCCTGCCAGAGCTTCTCTGATGTCTTCATCTTTGATATTCAGGGCTTTTGCGGCTGCTGAAGCTGCCATTGAATTATAACGGTTGTGCGTACCAACCAGTGATAAAATGTTCATATCTATACTTGTTTTAACTTGTTTACCTGTTTTGACAATGATTTGATTTTCTTCTGTATATACACCTGTTTCAGGTTTGAATTTCATAGTAACCGGAAGCCTGACCGCCTGATTTTTTTTCAGCTCCCCGATGAAATCCATGCTGATTTTATCATCTGCATTGTAAATAAAAAAGTCGTTTTCAGTTTGGTTTAATCCTATTTTATATTTCGACCTTGCATATTCTCCAATATCGTAATGATAGCGGTCAAGATGGTCGGGAGTAATATTCAGCAGTACAGCAATATGACATTTGAAATCAGCAATATCGTCAAGCTGAAAACTGCTCAGCTCCAATACAATGTAATCGTATGTTTTTTCAAGCAGCAGGCGGGCAAAACTTTTTCCTATATTTCCACCCAGCCCTGCATTTAATCCTGCTGTTTGCAAAATATGATAAATCAATGAGGTAGTGGTTGTTTTTCCGTTTGAGCCGGTAATGCCGATAATTTTTGCATGGGTAAAATGGCTTGCAAACTCAATTTCTGAAATGACCGGGATACCTTTATGCCTGATTTGCTGCATGATTTCTGCTTTTTCAGGAATTCCCGGACTTTTTATGATTAAGTCACTCCCAAGTATCTTTTCAGTACTATGTTGTTTTTGTTCAAAATCAATATGGTTTTCTTGCAGCTCTTTCAGATACTCCGGCTTAATTTCACCGGCATCAGATACAAAAACCCTGAATCCTTTCGTTGCTGCCAGCAAAGCGGCTCCGCAACCGCTTTCACCGGCTCCCAGAATTACAATATTTTTGACTTTATCCAATGTCATTATCTGATTTTTAAGGTGATGAAAGTGAGGATGGCGAGGGAAATGCCGACAATCCAGAATCTGGCAACAATTTTTGGCTCGACATATCCGAGTTTCTGATAATGGTGATGCAGGGGTGCCATCAGAAAAATCCGTCTCCCTTGTCCGTACCTGATTCTGGTATATTTGAACCAATATCTCTGAATGAGAACAGACAGACTTTCAACAAGATAAATACCGCAGAGGAGCGGAATAAGTAATTCTTTCCGTACTATAACGGCCATGATGGCGATCAGACCTCCAAGGGTAAGACTACCCGTGTCTCCCATAAAAACCTGTGCGGGATAAGCATTATACCAAAGGAATCCAATGGAAGCACCTATCATGGCTCCTGAGAAAACGGCTATTTCACCCAGATTGGGGATGTACATGATGTTGAGGTAGTTGGAAAAAATGGTATTACCTGAAACGTAGGCGAAAATGGCTAATACCAGCACAATAATGGCCGAAACACCTGCATTAAGCCCGTCAAGTCCGTCTGTCAGGTTGGCTCCGTTGGATACTGCAACAATAATAAAAATGATTATTGGTATGAAAATCAGCCATGCATATTTGTAATAATCTTTTCCCGTGAATTTCAGAATTTTTGAATAGTCCAGCTCATTGTTTTTAAAAAATGGAATGGTTGTTTTTGTGGATTTATGCTCTACGACATATTGCCTTTTTTCAGGAAGATAGGTGGTTTTGGCATGCTGAAACTCCAGCTCATGTGTCTTTGCCTGATATTCCTGTTCACTCATTGTTTCGCGGATGACCACATCATTGTGAAAATAAATGGTTGTTCCGACAATGATTCCCAGCAACAACTGACCGATAATTTTTGTCCTGGCCCTCAGACCTTCCTTTTTATGTTTGAACACCTTAATGTAGTCATCAAAAAATCCGATTGCTCCCAGCCAGATGGTTGAGATGGTCAGCAGCTGAATGTAAACATTGGTCAGGTCGGAGAAAAGTAAAACCGGTATCAGAATAGACAGGATGATGATGATTCCTCCCATGGTAGGTGTATGGCTTTTGTCGAACTGATTTTGAAGGCCGAGTTCCCTTTGCTCATCTTTAATTTGCCTCGATTGCAGGAAAAGGATGAATTTTTTGCCGATAAATAAACCAATGAATAATGAAAACAAAACGCTCATGGCCGTTCTGAACGAAATAAACTGGTAGAGGCCTGAGCCGGGAAAATCAACATACCGGTCGATCAATGCGAATAAATGATAGAGCATGATGTTAACTTTTTAAATATTTCAGTAAAATTTCCCTGTCATCAAAATGATGTTTTACACCCTTGATTTCCTGATAGGTTTCGTGTCCTTTTCCTGCCAGCAGGATGATATCTCCTGACTGAGCAAGCATACAGGCGGTTTTAATGGCTTGTTCCCTGTCGGCAATGACCAGAACTTTTTCCATTTCACCTGAAGGAATACCTTCAAGAATGTTATTGATGATATCCTGTGGATCTTCATCACGCGGGTTATCGCTGGTGACTATGACCTTATCGGAATAGATAACCGATATTTTCCCCATTTCAGGCCGTTTGGTTTTGTCTCTGTTCCCCCCACAACCGAAAACGGTGATAATTTTCTGAGTTTTTTCTCTGGCATTGGAGATGGTTTTCAATACATTTTCAAGTGCATCGGGCGTGTGGGCATAATCAACAATTCCTCTGTACTGCGGGTTTTTAAATACCAGCTGAAACCTGCCATCAACATCTACCGGACGGCTGAGTAATTCGAGTATCTTGTATTTATCTTCCCCGCACATAACGGCAGCAGCATATACACCAAGCAGGTTATAGGCGTTGAAAACACCCGGTTTTTCTGAATAAAAGTCTGTGTCGTCTATCTTCAGGTGAAGGCCGTTCATGCTGTTTTCAATGATTTTTGCCTTAAAGTCTGCAGGATTTTTCAGCCCGAATGTCTTTTTTACTGCAAGAGTATTCTGAAGGATGAATTTACTGTTTCTGTCATCTGCATTTACGAGCGAAAAGGCTGTTTTATCAAGATTATCAAAGAATTTTTTCTTGGTTTCGAGATAGTTTCTGAATGTCAGGTGATAATCAAGATGGTCGTGGGTAATGTTAGTAAAAATTCCTCCTTTGAATGCCAGACCATTGATTCTTTTTTGGGCTATGGCATGTGAGCTCACTTCCATAAAGGCAAAAGAGCAGTTCTCATCGGCCATTTGTCTGAAAAATGAATTAAGCTGAACAGGGTCAGGGGTCGTATGCGTAGCCGGATATTCCTTGTCGTTGATTAAGACACGGATAGTTGAAATCAATCCGCAGGAATAGCCAAGCCCTTTAAAGAGATGATACAGAAGTGTTACAGTGGTTGTTTTCCCGTTAGTGCCGGTAACGCCTATCAGATTCAGTTTTTCAGAAGGGAAATCATAAAATGCAGAGGAAGCCAGCGATAAAGCAAGGTTACTGTCTGCTACCTGAATGATGGCACCAGCCTCCCAGTTTTTATCAGTTTCTTCAGCAACTATCAGGGAAGCACCCTTACTTATTGCCTGATTTACATATTGATGTCCATCCGTTTGGGTACCTCTGATGGCGAAAAAAGCAAATCCTTCTTCGACCTTTCTGCTGTCGAAGGCAAGGCCTTTTATTTCCTGCTGCAGATTACCTTTTATCAGCCGGAAGTCGGTTGTTCTGAATATGTCTTGTATTGTTTTCAACTCCCTAATCTTAATGTGATTTTGTATCCTTTCTGAAAAGCTGTTCCGGGTGCAAGGCTTTGCGAAATGACTTTCCCCGTTCCGATAAAATTTACGTTAAGCCCTTTGTTTTCAAGTAGATATATGGCATCACTCAGGCACATTCCGGTAACATCAGGTACCAGTCTGTTGTCATTTGAAGCATCATAAACCAACAATTGACCGCTTCCTTTTTCTACCCTGACAAAATCCCCTGAAATCGTATGCCCTTTCATGGTCAGACCAAAAATTGAACTGAGTTGTAAAATGTCGTCAATGTATCCTTTTGAAACGATTCCTATACTTTGATAATCAGGTTTATAATCGTAGTCCGAGGTCAGAAATTTTTTGTATTCCCCGACAAAAATTGCATCGGCAATCTGACGGAAAACAGGAGCCGCAACGGATGATCCATATATTTGCCCGGAGGCTGGATTGGTAATCACGACAATACATGAGTATTTCGGATTTTCTGCAGGGAAAAATCCGACAAAGGAAGCCTGATAAATTCTTTCTGTTTCATAGCCTCCGCGGGTAGCAACAAGTGCAGTCCCTGTTTTACCTGCTATCTTGTAAGAGGAAGACCTGATATTGCTAACTGTTCCATGCTCCACCACACCGGTAAGAAATCCGTTCAGGGTCTGAAGGGTCTTCTGAGAACATAGTTTATCGTTCAGAATTTCTGTTTTGAAGCTTTTTTCCAGTTTATTGACTTTCCAGATTTCCTTAACAATAATGGGCTTGATCATTATACCATTGTTGGCAATACCATTGTACAATGTCAGTATTTGCAGGGGGGTCATCTGAAGCTCATAGCCTACCGACATCCATGGAAGAGTCGTTCCCGACCAGCCCGCCTGCCCGGGTTTTTTAAATACAGGTTTACCTTCCCCGGGAATTTCAATATTTAAGGGTTTTGTGATCCCAAGTTTTTCAATTTTGTCAAGAAAATAGCGTGGACGATGTCCATAGTTTTGATATACAAGTGATGATATGGCTACATTGGAAGATACTTCAAAAGCCTGCCTGAAAGTTATTTCTCCGTAACCCCCGGGTTTGGAGTCTTTCATGACACGGTCAAAAAACTTGACTTCTCCGTTTTTTGTATTGATAACATCATTCGGGCTAACCACTCCGTCTTCGAGCATAATCAAGGCAGAAACGAGCTTAAATGTTGAACCGGGCTCTGTACTTGCGCCTACTGCATAGTTGTATTCTTCACTGTAATTTCCTTTATCGTCTTTTTTCAGGTTGGCAATGGCTAAAATGTGTCCGGTCTGAACCTCCATGACCACCGCACATCCGTTTTGTGCCTGATGCTGAATGAGTGCATTTAAAAGTGCATTTTCTGTAATGTCTTGAATATCAATGTCAATTGTCGTAACAATATCTTTTCCGTCTTCAGGATCAAGGGCATTGTCAAAATCGGCAGGGATCCAGTTGCCTCCGCTGATACGCTGCATCAGACGTTTCCCGCTTTTTCCGGCAAGTTCTTTATCAAAAGCACCCTCTATACCTACTCCTCTCAAATCTGGCCGTTTAAAACCTATCGTCCGTTTTGCCAGAAGATTGAAGGGCTGTATCCTTTTTGTTCTTTGTTCGACAATAAAACCACCTTTGTATTTTCCCTCCCTGAAAAATGGGAAACCGGAAAGCTTTTTCAGTTCATTGAAATTGATATTTCTCTTCAATGGGAAATACCTTGATTTGCTCCTTCTTGCTTTTGTCAGTTCCAACCTGTATTCCCGTTCACTTCTATCTTTAAAAAGCTGGGACATCAGAAATGAGAAGGAGTCAATATGTTGGTCAAAATAAGCCTGATCTTCCCAACACAAGGTTTTGAAATCGATATGTACTTCATAAATTGGTATGGAAGTAACCATCAGCTTTCTATCAGCTGAATAAATATTTCCCCGAATGGCTTCAACATCCATGTATTTCAGGCTGATACTGTCGGACAATGAACGCCAGTATTTCCCTTCTTTAAATTGTATCTTACTGATTTGCAATAAAATAATAATACCTAATACAATAAAAATTACAAAGGAAAGGTAAACCCTTAGCAATATGTTGCTTTTGGTATTATTCATCTTTTACAAGTATTCTTTTAGGCGGTTCTTTCATTTCTTCCAGCCCGATTTCTTTGGCACGGGCTTCAATATCAGAGTATTTGGTTTTATTAATCAGTTGTGCTTTGGTGGTCAGAGATTCTGCCCTTAAATCCTTCACTTTTTGCTTAAGTTTTGCCTCTTCCAGATATGATTTTTCTGCATAGTATTTATTGGCAATGTAGAGAATGATTAAAAAAACAATGAACATGACAAAAGGCAGAAAACGTGGAATACTTTCACGCGTGATTTTGAAATCAAAATCGAACAGTTTGTTGACCCCCCTTTCTTTTTTCTCTTTCTTGTTTTCCCTGAACTCGTTCATACTCAGATTTTTTCAGCAATTCTTAATTTCGCACTTCTGGCCCTGCTGTTGAAAGCAACTTCTTCTTCTGATGGCCTGATGGCTTTCGGAGTGATGACCCTGAATATCTGTTTTTGTTCTCCTGTAATAGGATCTGATAGTTCTTCCCCCTTGAAATCGCCAGTTTTAAAGAAGTTTTTCACCATTCTGTCTTCCAGACTATGATAGCTGATGACTACCAGCCTTCCGTGTTTTACAAGGACTTTGGCCGCTGTGCTTAACAGGATTTGAAGTGCTTCCAGTTCATGGTTAACTGCCATCCTGAGTGCCTGAAAAGCAAGGGTAGCCTTCTTTTTCTGTTGAGCTAAAGGGAAGTTTCTGCTAATCAGTTGATAGAGCTGGCCGGTAGTCTCTATTTTTTTTTCCTTTCTTGCCTGACATATCTGAGAGGCCAGCTTTCTCGATTCCCTGATTTCTCCGTAAAGATAAAAGATTTCAGCTAGTTTTTCTTCCGGATAGGTGTTCACAATATCATAGGCAGTCAGGCTGCTCTCTTTGTCCATCCGCATATCCATCCTCGAATCAAAACGAAAGGAAAAACCCCTTTCAGCCTTATCGAACTGATGAGACGACACTCCCAAATCGGCTAAAATTCCATCAACTTCTTTGATATTCAGGTAATTAAGGAAGTTTTTCAGGTAAATAAAATCATGATTGATAAATACAAACCGGCTGTCATGTATTTCTTTTGCCGGACAGTCCTCGTCTTTGTCAAAAGCAATGAGCTTTCCTGTAGTTAAATGTTTCAGGATTTCTGCCGAATGTCCGCCTCCACCGAAAGTAACATCGATATATATACCATCCGGCCTGATGTTCAGCCCTCTAATGCTCTCTTCCAACAATACAGGTGAATGATATTTAACTGTCTGAGTCATCATTTCTTTTACTACCCATAACATTTTCAGCAAGTTGTGCGAAATCTTCAGGCTCATTGCTCAGGAGGTTTTTATAGGTTTCACTGTCCCAGACTTCAATCATATTGGTATGGGCAAACAAGACCACATCTTTGTCGATTTTTGCCCATTCGAGAAGGCTTTTCGGAAGAAGAAGCCTTTCTGCTGAGTCAATTACCAGTTCACTTGCCCCGCGGTAAAAAAATCGCCTGAACTCACGTGTGCTCCTGTTGTAGTTGTTCAGCTTATCAATATCTGCAGTAATTTTTTCCCATTCATTTTTAGGATAAATAACCAGATGAGGCTCAAAACCACGGTTAATGACAAATTTTCCGTCTGCTTCGGCTGGCAGCTGTTTCAGCAGGGCAGTGGGAAGCTTTATTCTTCCTTTACTGTCAAGTCTGCATTCATATTCTCCTAAAAGTCCGGGCATAAGAAAATTTTGTTAAAAATCTGTTTCCGTGTTTCCACAAATTCCCACAAATTCCCACAAAGATATTGTTTCGTGATTCGAATAACCAAATTTTGTGGATAACTTTTTTAAAATTTTGCTTATGCTGATACGCTGCTTAAAATGCTTACTTTTGACATTAAATCAAATCATTTATGAATATTCACAGGCCTGTTTTACTGCTCGACAAAGACAAATGTGAAAACAACATGGCCAGAATGCTTCTCAGGGCAAAAAAAAATGGCTGCCGTCTCGAACCTCATTTTAAAACACACCAGTCGGCTGAAATCGGGAGGTGGTTTGCTGACCTCGGCATTGAGGCCATTACCGTTTCTTCTTTAAAAATGGCTGAGTATTTTGCCCGTCACGGCTGGAAAAACGTTACAGTGGCTTTTCCTGTCAATCCGGATGAAATTGAACTGATCAATTCTCTTTCGGAGAAAATACACCTGACTGTTCTGATTTCTTGTACCGAAACTGTTTCGAAAATTTCTTCAGGCATCAATCACAAAACTTTCTATCTGATCGAAATTGATAATGGCTATCATCGTTCCGGTATTGATCCTGACGACCTTGAAACCATTGAAAACATTATAGATTTAACAAGGGACACCCATTTGAAATTTAAAGGCTTTCATTGCCATTCCGGAAATACTTATCAGGCTGGGAATGAAGAAGAAATTATCCGGATAGGAAAGGAAACCATTGAAAAACTTGCAGGACTTAAAATCATTTTTTCAGCACTTAAGCCTGAAATGGAGATAAGTTGCGGAGATACACCATCCTGTTCACTTATCGATAGTTTCGAAGGAATCGACATCATCAGGCCCGGGAATTTTATTTTTTATGACCTTCAGCAACTCAGGCTGGGAGTCTGTCAGTGGAGTGATATTGCTGTGGCTCTTGCCTGTCCGGTAGTGGCCGTGTATCCTGAACGAAAAGAAGCAGTTATTAATGGCGGAGCAGTTCATCTGTCAAAAGATTACGCAGTAAATCCGGATGGAAGTAAGAATTTCGGAGCGGTTTGCAGGTTCAAAGGCAGGGGATGGGATGAGCCAATAAAAGATGTATATGTCAAATCAGTTTCTCAGGAACATGGTATTATTTCTTTTCCTGAAAATCAGTCATTTGAAGTGGGTGAAATATTATGTATCCTTCCTGCCCACAGTTGTCTGACTGCCGATTGTATGAGACAGTATCTGACCACGGATGGCAAAATCATTGAGATGATGCCGAAAGTTTAATTATTGGTCGGAGAGGAAGTCATCTCAAAATCCGGATGAAATGCAATGCTGCTGAATCCTCCATCAAGGTGGTAGATGTTATGCAGATTGTTGATTTTCAGGTAGCTGATCAAAGACATCGATTTATACCCATCCTGACAAATCAAACAAATTTCACCTTTGCTGTCAATCTGGTCATAATGGCTGATAATCATTTCAATAGTCAGGTTATCGCTGTCTTCAATATGCCGGAGGTCGTATTCAGCTTTCGGACGTATATCTATCAATTGAACCTTGCCATATTTCAAATCAAGTAAAAGTTCCTCACCGCTGATAGAAATCACCACATCAATTGGCCCACCGGATTTTAACCAGGTATCAAAACCGCCTTCAAGCATACCTGCAATATTGTTAAATCCTGCTTTTAAAAATCTTTCTGTAATTACCTGCTCATTATCCGGATGGCAAACCACTAAAATGGCCTGGTCGGGATAGAGAAAATCATGGATGTTTTTTTCGAAATCGTTATCAATATTTATAAAAACTGATCCGGGGATAAAGGAAATGCAGAACTCATCCAGTGAACGCAAATCAACTATCCTGTATCCTTTTGCAATAAAATCCTTAAAGTTTTCTAAAGAAAGTTGTTTCAAGTCAAAATAATTTAAGTGTTTGGTTTTATGATGAATATAAAATTTTTCTGATTTTAGCTGAGTAGTCTTTGGCTTTAAAATCACGAATGTATAACGGCTCAAAATTGCTGAGGTCTTCAAACAGATTCAATTTAAACTTTTCTTCAGCAGATTTGTACAAATAACTGGCAGATGGTTTCATTTCAGGCAGTATTATCACCTCCTGACGACTCTGAAGGAAGCTTGTCCATTTGGTAATTTTATTACCGGAGAAATAGTATTTTTCAGCTTCAGGAAAGGATTTAAAAATTTCTTCATTAAAGAATCCGAGTGAGGTACTGACCAACTGATGGTTTTGATGGTCAAACACTGCATAATAGGCTTCATTGTTGCCCGCATCAGCTATCAGGCAAAGCAATTCATTTTCAGCAAGGTTTATTTCCGAAGAAGTAGCCATTGCCTGAAGTGTTTCAACTGAGATTAAAGGCTTTCCTGAGCCAAAACAAATGCCTTTAGCGAATGAAACCCCAATCCTGAGTCCGGTAAAAGAGCCTGGCCCGGCACTGACCACTATGGCATCCATCTCATTTATGGAAGTTTTGCTCACTTGTAAGACCTGCTGAGTGAGCAGGCTTAGTTTTTTGGAGTGGCTGTTTGGTTCACTATCAGACAAAGAAGAAATAATTGCCTGGTTTTCAGCGATGGCAACCGAGCAAATTTCGGCAGATGTTTCAATGGATAAAAACAAAGGCATATCAGACAATTCGGCTTAACATCCTGTAAATCACAACAATAATAATACAGATAAAAGCAATACGAATAAAAATTTCAGACAATTTTCCAGCCAGTCTGACACCAAGGGGAGCACAAAGCATTACACCCAGTGTCATGGGAATGACCACAGCAGGTGTTACATATCCGAAAGCAGAAACCTGATGGTCTGATTCAAACAAGGCATATAACAAGGTAGTGGTCAGGGTCATGAAGGGCATTACCCCCAGGGAAATGGATGTAGCTTTTTTAATTTTAAGTTTATAAAAATCAGACATATACGGTACCATAATCACGCCTCCGCCAAGTCCTGACAATGCAGAAAACACACCTGCAAGCAAGCCGAGCGGGGATAAAACTTTAATCGGAATGGTGTCATTAAATTGTTTTTTCTTGTGGTTGGAGACGGTGATAATCATTCGGATAGTCAGCAACGATAAAATAATCACAAAGAAAAGACTGAATCTTTCCTTGGAATACCATTCAAACTGAAGTATTGTCCATGAAACAAAGGCATTGGCAATAATTGCGGTGATAGCGGTAATACCAACTTCCTTAAAGAAGAAGTTTTTATTTCTGATTTGCTGAATGGAGCCAAAAACACTGCTGAAAAAGATGGCAAAAAGAGAATTGGCAAGGATAAACCTGACCTGTTCGTGTGCTTCAATACCAAGTTGGTCGGCATAGAAAGTAAGGATAAAAACGTTGATAATACCACCGCCCACTCCCAGCAAGCCTGCAATAATACCACCGGCACAACCCGATAAAAATAAAATCAGATAATCAGTAAAATTAAGCAAGAAAAAATTTTTGGCAAAGGTAGTCAGTAGCTTTGATTTTATTATAATTACCTTTGCACCTTTAAAAATTCCTTAAATTTTCAATAAAATATAACATGTCACCAAAATCAAACATATCTGTGAGTCCGGATGGACGTCAGTTTCTGATACCTTCTAAGGAAGATAATGAAAGAGAATTTCAGCGGCTAAAAACATTGAGCGATCAAGCCAGAGCAGAAGGGAAAGAAATTGTAGTGGTACTCGGTGTTGGCTTTGTGGGTGCGGTGATGGCTGCCATCGTTGCTGACACGGAAAAAGATGGAAAACCTTCAAAATTTGTTATTGGCTGCGATTTACCAACACCTGCTTCATTCTGGAAAATTCCGGTTATCAATGAAGGAAAGCCACCGGTAAGAGCTGAAGATCCCGAAGTTGATGAAGTGATAAAAAGGGTTGTGTTGCAAAAAAAGACCCTGACTGCCACCTGGAATAACGATTGTCTTAAACTGGCCGATGTGGTAGTAGTGGATGTGCAGTGTGATTTTCATAAAAATGAGCTGGGTAATATGAGAAGTGGTGAAACGGATATGGAAGCACTTGAAAAAGCAATCAAAACCATTGGTGAAAAAATACAACCCCATTGTCTGACACTGATCGAAACGACAGTTGCTCCCGGTACGACTGAGCTGGTAGCATGGCCGATAATGAAAAAAGCTTTCAGAAAAAGAGGTATAAAAACATTGCCTTTGCTTTCCCATAGTTTTGAAAGGGTGATGCCTGGGAGAAATTATGTATCCAGTATCCGTGATTTCTGGCGGGTATGCTCCGGGTGTAACGATGAAGCCAGAATCAGGGTGGAAAAGTTTCTTTCAGAAGTGATAAACGTAAAAGATTATCCGCTGACAGTGATGGACAGGCCGATAGAGTCGGAAACCACTAAAATTGTTGAAAATTCTTACCGTGCAAGCATACTTGCCTTTATGAATGAATGGAGCCTTTTTGCTGAAAGAAACGGAGTTGACCTTGTGAAGGTCTATAAAGCTATTAAAATGAGGCCTACTCACTCCAATATCATGTTCCCGGGGCCGGGTGTCGGGGGATATTGCCTGCCGAAAGATGGTGGATTGGGCTATTGGGCATATAAACATATTCTTGGCTTTAATGACGGGGATGAGGTGTTCAGAATTACCCCGATGGCCATAGATATTAATGATACAAGAGCCTTGCATGTGGCTGAAATGACCCGGGATGCCCTGCGGAATATTGATATTCATATTGCCGGTTCGGATGTACTGGTGTGCGGAGCCAGCTACAGGCAGGATGTAGGTGATACCCGCTACAGTGGTAGTGAATTGGTTGTCAGAAGGATAAAAGAACTTGGTGCAGATATTCGTATTCACGATCCCTATGTCGAACATTGGGTTGAGCTTGAGGAACAGGAAACATGGAAGTTTTCATGGAAACGCTTTTTCAGGCGTCAGGATGGACTCAATCAGATTAAAATCCAAAAAGATCTGAAAAAAGCCCTTGATGGGGTGGAGGCAGTCATTTTTGCTGTACCTCACCGTCATTATCTGGATCTGAATCCTGATGATGTGGTTAAGTGGGCAGGCGGACCAATTGCCGTTATAGATTGTTTTGCTATTCTCGATGATGCGAAAATCAGGAGGTATTTTGAACTCGGATGCGAAGTCAAAGGCCTTGGCCGTGGACACATTCAGCATATTAAAAAGGAAGTGTTAAGGAAAGGAAGGAAATAAGAGTTTCCGATGTGTTTACGGCAATGTCGTACAACGCAAATATTGTCCGGACTTAATGATGATACCTCTGTGAAAATCCGGAAGCAACAAAAAATTATTAATCTTACAGGTTTTTTCGATCAAACATTTCCGTTTAAAAAAGTTATACCTTTGTTTGTCAAAAAAACTTAAAAAAATAGAAAATGAGAACAAAAAGTTTAGCCTTATTGTTGCTATTGGCGGGAATGGTATTGTTTTCCTCGTGCAACAAAGAGAAAAAAATCAAAAAAATGGAAGCAGAATTCAGCACTTTTATCGACAGTTTTCTGGTTAAATACGTTCCTCTGTATAAGGAGGGGAATATAGCCTATTTTGCTGCAGCCGTCAGCGGAAAAGATGAAGACTTCAACAAGGCATCTGAGCTTCAGATTCAGATGAGTAAAATCTTTTCAGACAAGGAAGATTTTGCAAAACTTGAAGAATTCAAAAAATCAGGGCTTATAAAAGACCCTACACTTGCCCGTCAGCTGGATGTACTTTACAACTCTTACAAAATGTATCAGATTGACGAAAAGAAAATTGAAGAAATGATAAAACTGCAGACGGAAATTGAGAAAAAATTCAACACCTATCGTGCAGTTGTCAATGGAGATACCCTTTCAGACAATGAAATTGAAGAAATTTTACGTAATGAAACCAATAGTGATAAGTTAAAACAGGCATGGATTGCCCATAAAGACATTGGGAAAGTGGTTTCGGAAGATGTCATCAGGCTGGTTAAAATGAGAAATGAAGCTGCTAAAGAGCTGGGATTCAATAATTTTCATGAGATGTCTTTAAAACTGAGGGAACAAGATCCTGAAGAAATCCTGAAACTTTTTGATGAACTGGATAAATTGACTGCCGATGCTTTTTCAAAAGAAAAACAAGCTATTGATGAGTATTTTTCAAAAAGATATAAAGTTAAACCCGAAGAACTGATGCCCTGGCATTACCAGAACCGCTTTTTCCAGGAAGCTCCAAACCTTTATCCGGTTGACCTTGATAAATATTACAAAGACAAAAACCTGGAAGAGCTAACCTCAAATTATTATTCAGGAATTGGGTTGGATATCAGCAGCATTCTCAAAAACAGTGACTTATACGAAAAACCAGGTAAAAATCAACATGCCTTCTGTATTGATATTGACAATGAAGGAGATGTCAGGGTACTTTGCAACATCAGGCCTAACAGCTACTGGATGAATACCATGCTTCACGAATACGGGCATGCTGTTTACGATAAATATATCGACATGAATCTTCCCTTTATTTTGCGGGAGCCGGCTCATACCTTCACTACCGAAGCCATTGCACAGATGTTTGGCAAAATGGCTTCCAATCCGCAATGGCTGATGGATATGGTTGGTATTGACAGCATTGAAAAAGCCAAAATCTCGGAAGATTGTTACAAGACGACCCGCCTCGAAATGCTGGTATTCAGCCGCTGGAGTCAGGTAATGTATCGTTTTGAAAAGTCATTGTATGAAAATCCGGATCAGGATCTGAATAAACTCTGGTGGGATTTGGTGGAAAAATATCAGTTACTGAAACGTCCCGCTGACCGGAATGCTCCCGACTGGGCTTCAAAAATTCACATTGCTACCTCGCCCTGCTATTATCACAATTATCTGCTTGGTGAACTTTTGTCATCCCAGCTCTATTTTTATATTGTCAAAAACATTCTGAAATCGGATGATTACAGAAATCAGAGTTTTGCCGGAAAACCTGAAGTCGGCCAATATTTGCTGGAAAAAGTTTTCAAGCCCGGCTCCCTTTATCCATGGAATGAAATGATTGAAAAAGCCACGGGAGAAAAGCTGACGCCAAAATATTATGCCGAACAATGGATGAAATAGCGGTTTTCAGTTAAGAAATACTTTCCTGATAACCCGGTGTGATTCGTTTTGAAGAATCAGGATGACTATTCCCTTTGTATTTACAGAGGGAATAACTTCTGTAAAAAACGGAATTATTTCCGACTGAAAGAGCAGTTTTCCGTCTGTTGAATACATGCCGATTTTGTATTTTCCGGAGGTATAATTGGATAAAATAACCTGTTTGTCATGGCTGGTTAGCTGAATATGGGGCGCTTTAACGACATCCAGTGCGTTTCGCGAACTATTCACAAAATGAAGGAAAAACCTGTCGTTATATTCACCCGGTTTCAGCCCGACTTTATATCCTTTCTCCATTTTCAGATCAATCATTTTTCCGGTAATTCTGTCTTCCAAAAAAACATCCAGATAAGCAGAAAAATGGGCTGTATTGCCGATACTGAAAAAATACTCACCATTTTTTCCTGCCATCAATCCGATACGGATGATGATTTCATCTTCCACAGGAGGCAGACCTTGTATGATATATTGTTCAGGGTTATCTTCAACAAAAGAATAAAGGGCAATAAAGGGATTACCCCTGAGTTTCAGCGCATCATACATTTTATCGTGGCCGGTTGTAGCATCCGGAATGATGACGAATTTGATTTCATTTTGCAGGTTTTCGGGACCTTCCACAAATACAGAGAGATCGTAGATGTTTTCGTTGATAAAAAAAGGACTGTGGTCAATCGAGGTTTTTTGTGACGGGAGGAATTGCAGGTTTCCAGAGGTGGAGGCTTTAATAAAAAAGCCCTGCCCTGGCTGGATACCATCTTTTGCTCCCTGTGTCCCCGTTACTGAATTTCTTACTGCGTAATCACTGGCTCTGTCCATATTTCCGTCCAGATCATTCCAGAAATAGACAGCATGATAATAGGAATCAATGATTTGAGAATTGCTGCTGATAAAAGCTGACGAACTCAGGGCACAGGGAAAAGGATTTCCCACAAGATTCCATCCCCTCGGATCTCCTTTACTGAAAGGACCGGAAGAGTTGGTATAGGTTACTGATTTGCTTATTGCAGCATTATTCAGTGTTCCCTGAAAACTTAGCGTTCTGGAGCTGTAATGGCTAACCACTGCATAGCCTCTTCCATTTTCAAGATTGCCTCCGGAAATTCTTTGCCAGCCGATATCAAGGTCAGAACTGGTATCGGTTTCATTGTAGTAATAGACATTATAGTCACCATTTTGCCAGATAGTGCTGAAGGAGGCGTTGTTTACCGGAGAACTGATGAAGTGGTAGGGCTTGATGGAAGAATTTCCGCCAAGCCATCTTTCTGCAGTGCCGTTCACCTGAGAGTCGGTGATGAGGTTACCTGTACCTGATGAATTGGATTTCAGAATAATACCGGAATAGCCGTTTTTATTTATCATATTCTGGATAACCGTCAGGGTGTAACCTGGTAAGACTGTAACCGAGGCTCCTGAGGAAATTTCAAGAACATTAATGGAAACATCATCTGAAATTTCAGGATAATTGCTGCATCCACCAGGAATATTGGCCGACTGATAACTGTTGGGGATAACACCATTCAGCCAGTTTGAAGTATTGTTCCACTCTTTCGAGCTGTTTCCCGTCCATCTGATTCCGTAATAGGTTGTGCCGTTTACAAGTGTTGTAATGCCGAAAATAGAAGAGACTCCCGAATAGGATGTCCCTGTTACTGTTCCTGTACCGGTAATGGTAATAGCATTTACATTTCCTGCCGTTAAATTGCCATTGACAATCAGGGAGCCTGATCCTCCTCCTGTTACGATGGATGAAAAAGTTGCCGTTGCTCCGGTAGCAATGGTAAAGGTACCATTGTTGGCAAGATTTTTTACATCAAGTTGCTCGATGTTGATTACTCCGTAAATAATCGTAGTCCCGCCTGTTTTCATGATGATCGACCGGTTGTTTCCATCACTTATCAATGCACCGGAAGAATTGATAATCATACTCCCCAGACCGGGTTGCCCGATACTGGTGTTTAAGGTAACAGTGTGGTTAATTACTACCTGATCTGAAGTTCCCGGACAGCCTGCTGGCGACCATGTGGATGTATTCGTCCATGTTCCGTTCGAAACTGAAGTATATGAAGTAGCCATCCCTGTAAATTGTATTGTCATCAAGAGAATTGTCAGAAACTGCCACTTCATCATCTACATTGTTAGGTTGATATTGGTAGATTTATCCCAATCAAAACTAAAAAATCTTTATGGCTGTTTGCAAGTTTATTTTATAAGAAATTGATTGTGTCTGGTTTATGATGATTTTGGTCTTGTTAAAGCCGGTCAGTTACAGAGCAAACTTATATCTGACTTAACTAAAAGCAAGGTAAAGCAATATTAAAATAACAGAGATAAGCAGTCTGCTTTCAATCCTGCCCTTGAGGTATAATACTACTTTCCGGGGAAAGTATTTACATTATTTCCGCTAAACAGTACTGAGTATGAAATGATGTTGTTCTGAAGTTAATTTTAATTGAGGAGAGAATAAATTGAAAGATTCAACAAATTCTCAAGCAATCTTTCCGCTAATGTTGTCAATGAAATAAATAAACCTGCCTGCCGGCAGAATGAAAAAAATATCCCCGAATTAAAAGATTTATTTTGCCTGATAAAAGCAGGCTTTTGGTGAAAAGATTTTTTCTTCCTTTTTTAAAACTTTAATGGCTTTGTCCACATCAGCTCTTTCAATGCCTGCCAATGAAGCAATTTCGCCAGGTTTTAAAGGCTTTTCCGATTTTTTCAAGGTCTGGAAAACGATTTCTTTTGCATCCATATTGATTTTTTTGGTTGCAAAATTAAATCATTTCTAAAATCATTCTTATTTTTGACATGGAAAAATTCTTTAACTGACAGGAATATGAAACGAAAATCAATCATTATATCGGTAATAATTATTGTTTCCGGTTTATTTTTATTATTCCTGATTTCCGGAGGTTTACATTCTAAATCGCATATTATCAGGAAAATATATTCTTATTTATCGTTCTATTCAGAGGGTCAGAACTACTACTCGAAGAGAAGTGGTAACTGGAGTTCAAGAAGTGTGTGGAAAGGGGATCAACCATCTTACACAATTTCTCAGGGTGACACCGTTTTTATTGATCATAATATTTCCTTCCCCGGCAATTTAACGATCAATGGAGTTCTTTATGTTGGAGAATCCGGTTCGTTAATAAATGATGGAAACAAAGATATTGTGGTATCGTCCGGTGCAGCAGTCATTGTTTATGGCAACCTGCAATGTATTAATTTTCAGGCAGATAGTAACACAAATCTTAAAATCTATGGTTCACTTGAAGTTCAGGGTAATTTTGCAAATAGTGGGACCATTGTCGTGGAAACAGGGGATACAAAAACAGGCAGTCTGAATATTCAGGGTAATATTTCAGGGAATAGAAATATCACTTTTAAAAGAAAAATATCAGCTGACGGATGGCATTATATTTCTTCCCCTGTCGAAAATGCTCCTGTTACTGTTGTGAGTGGAGGTGCTTTGTATTCTTACAATGAAGCTGAAAAAAGCTGGAGAAAGCATCAGTCAGGTGAGACATTTCAGACATTGAAAGGCTATGATGTTTATTTCAAAAACGCTGACAGGACAATTGTTTTTAACGGAAATATGCATCATGGAAGTTATATCGCCAACCTGACAAATACAGAATCAGGCGGAGATGGATATAATCTGACAGGTAATCCTTATCCGTCAGCTATCGACTGGGATGCTTCCGGTTGGACAAAATCCAATGCAGGCACAACAATTTATATCTGGGATGCATCGATACAGAATATTACAACTTATACAACAGGCATAGGTGGTACCAATGGAGGCACCAATATTATTCCCCCCACCATGGCCTTTTTTGTTCAATGCACCAGTAATTCTGGCGGGCAACTCGTCTTCAGTAATTCTGTCAGGGTAAGTACAGTTGCTGATTTCAGAGGCACTACGGCTGAGAATCTTTTTACGCTGAAAGTTTCCGGAGCAGGATTTTCTGATGAAACAGCCATAAACTTTAATGAGGCAGCAGAAGAAAAATATAATCCTGCCAATGATGCCATTAAAATGTTCAGCTATAATGAAAATGTACCTCAGATTTTTACCCGTTCCGGTGATGCACGAAATCTGGCCGTCAATAGTCTGCCACTCGATACCCGTGGACTCGACCTCCCTCTTTACTTCAGTGCTGGTGTAAGCGGCCCTTATAAAATCACCGCTGTCCAGAAAGATTTCTTTATCAATAACCATGTTTTTCTTGAAGATAAAAACACAAAAGAAACGATTGACCTTTCAACAGGTGATTATACGTTTGAAACAGAAGCTGTCAAGCAATATCAACGCTTTATTCTTCATTTTCGCCCGCAAGAGCAGGTTTTTTCAGCTGATAACAGACTCGAAAGCAAAGAGATAAAAGTCTGGAGCAGTGGGAAAAACATTTTGATTCAGCAGAACCTTCCTGAAGAAAATACAGAAATACGTGTTTACAGCCTGAAAGGTCAGGAAATTTATTCAGGAAAGCTACCCGTGCAGGCCAAAACGAGTATAAGCTTTAACAAACCTGCCGGAATTTATCTTGTTCGTATCAGTAAAAATGAAGTTACTTACAATTATGAGATTTTCATTCCATAGTCAGTTTCTATGAGGGTTCCCATTTCCTGAAGGAGAAAACAGAAAGAAAAATAAACAAAGCCAGAAAAAAAAGAGCACCTGATAAGGCTTGCCAGCTTAGTTCACCTGAAACTGAATATGTCATTGATAAAGAAATCAGTTTTGCGGGAATAAAAACTCCAATCCCATCTATCTGAGCAAGCAGTCCCATTGCCAGCCAAAGGAGAAAGGAAAAAATAGCAGCCATCACCTGAGTCCTGGCCACTGTACTGAAAAATATTGTTGTGGAAATAATTACCCATAAATAGAGTAAAATCAGTGCATTTCCAAACCCGAATCGGAGAAATGGAAATTCACCGAAGAAAAGCAGGGTGTATGCGGATGCCAGCAGAAAGGCAACTGAAAGAGCCGTCAGGCTTACCAAAAATGAAACAATTACTTTGGAAAGGATAAAATAGTTGCGAGAAACCGGTTTTACGACCACAAATACAGCAGTGCCTGTTTCTTTTTCTTTGACTACAATGCCCATAAACAGCAGTATAATGATGAAAGTGCAGATCTGCGAAATGTTTTTGACATATTGAGCTACCGAGTCTGTCCATGTTGGCTCAGGAATTTGTATTTCAATCTGTTGTTGTTGGGAAATCGAAGAAATTATTTCAGGCATGTAGCGGGCGGTCAGTGGCGACAAGATGGCAAAAAAAACAAATACAGCCATCATAATCCAGAATCTTCCTGTCCTGAGCTGCTCCTTCCATTCTTTGATTAATAATGTTTTCATGGCGGTATTATTCTTTTTTACTGACCAATTGTATAAAAACATCTTCAAGGGTGGCATTTACCCATTCAAAACGGGTAATTTCAAACTTCTTTTCAGCCGCAAACTGCAAGATTTCATGCCTGTCGAATGCAGTTCCCGGTGGGGTAAGGGTTATTGAGAGCATTTCGGATTCAATTTTTCCGTTTAATCTGCTTTGATTGAATTCCCTGATAAATCTTTCTGTTTCATCCGCAGTGGTAAAATCAATTTCGAGTTTGCCGGAAGCATATTTACGTAAAAGATTTTCCGTTTTATCCTGAACAATCAGACTTCCATGACTGATGATGGCGACATCCGTTGCTACCCGCTCAACATCAGAGAGGATATGGGTTGACATAAAAACCGTACATTCATTACTGAGTGAAGCAATAAAGTCGAGTACTTCTTTTCTTCCAATCGGATCGAGAGAGGAAGTCGGTTCATCCAGAAACAACACTTTTGGTTTGCCCATCAATGCCTGTGCGATCCCCAGCCGTTGTATCATTCCTCCCGAGAATGCTGAAATTCTTTTATTTGCTGCATGTTGCAGTCCCGATAATTCGAGCAGGAAATCAGCCCTCCGGTTTCTTTCCTCAGGAGAGAAGCCGAAAATATCTCCCACAAAACAAAGAAGTTCACGGGCTTTCATCCATGAATACATCCTTGGCTCCTGACTTAAATAACCGATATTTTTCCTCAGGTCAGGCGAACCTGATATTACGGGTATTCCGGCAACTTCAGCATAGCCTGAGTTTGCCGACATCAGGGCTGTCAGGATTTTAATGGTGGTGGTTTTTCCGGCACCATTAGGCCCAAGAAACCCGAAAATGCTGTTTTCCGGTACTTCCAGACATAAACCATTTAAAGCCGGTTGGCTTTCTCCTCTGTATCGTTTCGTTAGTTGTTCAGTTTTAATTGCTGTCATGATCTCTTCCGAATAACAGGTATGAAACAGGCCCGATTAACTGGATAAACAGGAATATGATTAACCATACCATTTTAGGGAAATACCTGAATTTTTCCCTTTTCCACCAATCAACTAAACACCAGATAAACAGTGAAATATTGATTAAAATTATAGGCAACAGCGCCAGTATTAGTTTGGGGGAGAAGTCCATTTTTTTTTTGATGCAAAGATAAAATATCTTATGGCAAGCAACATTATTTTGCAAAACTTCCCAGGCTGAGATTATTTTAAAATTTTTAAGCTACCTTTACACTATGTTTAAAAGAATGAAACCTGTTGTTTTTACGCTGATTTTAATCATTTTAATTGCCAATGCCTGCAGTACTGCAAGCCGTCACCAGGAAAAAGAAAAAGATAAACCTTCGGACAAACCAATAGACAGGGGAGTTGTTTATAAATCGGTTCAATGCCTGAATTATGCCTTGTCATACAGTTTATACTGGCCACTTAACCAGCGGAATCCTGAGCTGCCTTTGCTTGTGTTTTTTGATCCTTCGGGAAAAGGGAATGTCCCAGTGGAAAAATATTCAAAGCTGGCAGAAAAATATGGATTTATCCTTGCCGGACTTAATGACAGTAAAAACGGAATGCAGTGGGATCAGGTTCAGACCATTGCGTTATCGGTCATTGAAGATTGTATCAACCGTTATCCCGTGCAGAAAGAAAGGATTTACGCCTGTGGTTTTTCAGGTGGTTCCCGTTATGCAATGGCGCTGGCACTTACCAGTCAGCAGATAACAGGGATCATTGGTTGCGGGGCAGCCCTCCCTGCTGTTAACCAGCAGGCTGTCAGGTCTTTCAACTGGTGTGGAATTGTTGGCATGGAAGATTTTAACTACCTCGAAATGAGAAATATGGATGAAAGCCTGAAAGAAACCCCCATCCGGCATATTCTGATTGAATTTGAAGGTAATCATGAATGGCCGTCTGAAAATGTGATGAATGATGGCTTTTTATGGCTTGAAACGGAAGCGGTGAGAGCTAACCTGATAAAAGCTGATACCCTCCTGTTTCAGGAGTTAAACAATATTTTGGCAGAAACTACATGGAGTATTTCTCACCCTGCCTTACTGGAAAGAGAGCTTGCCCGAAAAATGAAGATGATGGAAGGAATTGTTTCTCAAAACGGCTTAGAAAAAGAACTTGATAAATTACAGCAATCATCTTCCCTGCAAAGAGAAAAACAACTGGAAAATCTTGCTTTGAAAAAAGAAATTCAGATGCAGGAATTTTACCTGCAGTCTCTGTCAACAAAGGATATTGACTGGTGGACAACAGAAACAGGCCATCTCTGGCAAAAAACTAAATCGACAGATTTTTATGAGGCAAAAGCATATCAGAGAATTTTAAATTACATCAGCCTTGCTTGTTTTATGCAATGCAGTCAGGGTTTTAAACAAAACAAAAATGTATTTTATCATTTTCTGAAGCTGTATGAAATGGTTGATCCGGATAATCCTGATATGTTTTATTTTAAAGCTCTTGGTGAAATGATGGAAAAACAACCGGAAAAAGCCCTTGAATCATTAAGAAAAAGCATTGAAAATGGCTTTAACGATCAGGAAAAACTTCTGAAAGAAGAAACTTTCAGACCATTATATCAGAAAAAGGAGTGGAATGAACTGATGAATAGCCTCAAATCTGAATAGTTTACAACTTTTTTATCAGAATTTCACCGCCCGACATGGATATTCTTTATTGAAATTTTCTGGTCAGTAATATGTAATTGATTTGAATAAACATTAATGCCATGACAATATTACCTTTGTTCCTTAAATTTTTCAAACAATGATTGTCGTTACAGGTTCAGCCGGTTTTATCGGAAGTTGTCTGGTCAGAAAGCTGAATGATGAGTTTTACAACGATTTGGTGTTGGTGGATGATTTTTCCAATCCTTTGAAAAACAGGAATATAGAAGGAAAAAATTATTCACTGAAAGTTGAGCGTTCAAAGTTTTTCAATTGGCTCGACACCAATCACAAGCTGGTGCAGTTGATATTTCATTTAGGTGCCCGCACGGACACTACCGAATTTAACATGGACATATTGAATGAACTGAACCTTGAGTATAGCAGGAAGGTTTGGGAAAAATGTTATCGTTACGGCATTCCCCTGATTTATGCTTCATCTGCCGCTACATACGGAGACGGGATTTTAGGTTATGACGACTCTCATGAAACCGTTGAAAAGCTTCAGCCACTTAATCCTTATGGTATTTCAAAAAATGAATTTGATAAATGGGCATTGAAGCAGGATCAAAAACCTTATTTCTGGATTGGGTTAAAGTTTTTCAATGTCTATGGTCCCAACGAATATCACAAAGGCAGGATGGCATCAGTGGTTTTTCATGCCTTTCATCAGATTAAAAAGGAAGGAAAAATTAGATTGTTTCGTTCACACCGTCCTGATTATGAGCATGGTGAACAAAAGAGAGATTTTATCTATGTAAAAGACGTAACCGATGTTCTTTTTTATCTGATGCATCACCGCAATCCAGCGTTCAACGGAATTTATAACCTGGGGACAGGTCAGGCTGAAAGTTTCAATGCCCTTGCCGCTTCACTGTTTGGTACGCTTGGTTTGGACCCTTTTATTGAGTACATTGATACTCCTGAAGATATACGTGATAAATACCAGTATTTTACTCAGGCCAGGATGGAAAAACTCAGGAATATTGGTTATGAGGCGAAATTTAGAAGTCTCAGGGAAGGGGTTGAAGATTATGTGAGCGAATTTCTGCTAAAGGAAAAATACTGGTAATCAGGTTAATCTAAATGCATTGAAAAGTTTACAATCGCCCCGGCCAGAGCTTCCCATGAGTATTTCTTTTTTAATTTCCTGATGTTTTCAGCATAATAAACCGATTTTTCATCTCTGAAAAAAGATAAAATTGCATTGGACAGGTGTTCAGGTGTGGCTTCAGCCGCTACTAATCCTGTACCTTCCGGCTCTACCGAATCTTTCAGGCTTCCTGTATCCGTAACAACGACAGGAACTTCAAAATGATAAGCAATGGAAAGAATTCCACTTTGCGTAGCAGAGCGGTAGGGTAAAACATTGACATCTGATGCCGAAAAAAATAATGAAACTTCATGATCAGCAATATACCTTAAATTTACCTGAACTTTCTCCTCAATTCCATAATGCCTGATAAGGCCGGTGTATTTGTTGTCGTCACCGTAAACTTCTCCTGCTATCAGTAAAAAATAATCTTCAGGGAGTTTTGTCATGGCTTCGATCAGAATATCAAGGCCTTTGTAATCACGGATAAATCCGAAGAAAAGAATGATTTTCCTGTCTTCGGGAATATTCAGCTTTCGGCAGGCTTCTGAACGGCTGATTTTTTCACCAAAATGATTATAAAGCGGATGGGACTGAAAGATATATGCTGCATCAGGCAAAAGACTGAGCAGGTCATTTTTAACGGTTTCGCTCATGACCACAAAGCCTGAATTGCGTTTCAGAAAATATTTGGTGAGCGGAATATCATAAAATTTTTTCTCATGTGGTACGACATTGTCCAGTATGGAAATGACCTTGCAACCCCGCTTTTTCATTTGTCCGGCAACATATCCCAAAGAGGGAGCAAAAAAAGGCATCCAGTATTTCATCAGCAATAAATCGGGTTTAAAGGATGAAATTTCCCTGACTGTTTTTTGGTAAGAGAGGGGATTGACCGTATCGAGTACCCGGACGGCTCCTGTATTTTTAACCAGGTCATTTTCAGTTACATATTGTGTCTTCCCCGGAAAAAGGAGCTCCGGATATTGGCGTTTGAAGGTAAAAGCCTGAGTATCATGATTTTTTGACAAAACAGCCAGCAGCGACTGATTGAAGTGCGTGATACCTCCGCGAAATGGATAAAAGGTCGATAAATAGGCAATCCGCATAAAATCATTTAATAAAATCAGTGCAAAGATACTTTTTAAATTAACCTGAATATCAATTAATCTAAGTATTAAATTACCTTTGTTCTTTAGTCAACTTAACAATAAATGATAATACTATGAAAAAAATTTTGCTTGTTGCAGCTTTGTCATTGCCATTTCTTTTTTTCAACCATTGTAAAAAAGATTTGAATGAGCTTTCTGGTACCTGGTCATTCACAATTGTTTATAATCCATACGGGGGGCAGACATGGAGTGAAAGTGGAACGGCTACTCTTACTATGAATGGGAATAAAGTTACTGCCAATGTAACCATGACAACCGGTGAAAAATATACCAGATATTTTGATGTTGACGGGGAAAAGGTTGTGATGAAAGGTACTTATACCCAGCCAGTTGCCAGTGACCCTGATAAAGATGAAATCGTTACTTATGACGGTCAAGGTACATTTTCAGGAACATCCGGCACTGCTACCGGAACATATAATCAAAAAATTCCTGATTTTCAGGTAGATGAAAGTGGTACTTTTACACTGACCGCACAAAAGAAATAATTGGACAAGGGCTGAAAATATGTACATTATATCAGCCTGATAAAAACATTTTAGCTTTAACTTTAATAAGTGATCCCCATGCAACATGGGAGTAATATTTATGTAAATCCTGAAAAATTTTTACTGGATCAATCAATAGCTCAAATTCTTGCCAGTCCCATAAACACAGCGTGAAGTGCCACAGTGATAACAATCCATGTCATTCGGGCTGTTTCAGGTTTTAAGCTGAATAAACGGTAGCGAATCGACATTGTTTTGCACGAGCTGATACAATCACCACAATAGGTACAGGTAGGTCCTGGTTTTCTCTGCCTGATATTTTCCACATTCAGGGCATCATAACGGCAGGTGAGGGAGCAGGCCATACAGTCATTGCAGTTCGTTGCAATATACATTCTGAAAGGGTTGATGAGTTTCATGAAGCGAACCAGTGTACCTACCGGGCAATAAGCCACACAATGAAGCATTTTCCCTTTTTTTGGTGAAATCAACAGAATAACGGCAATTCCCAGAATACCAAAAATGGCAGAAAAAACCGAAGCCGTCAGGTTGCTTGCTCCTGATAATCTGAGAATCAATGCCATCAGGATGACCAGTAGCAGAAAGGTAAATTTTAAAGCCCACAGATGTTTAATTGCCTGCCTGACAGGCTTTTTCCCTGAAGACGCCCACAGGTCAAAAGCTCCGAAATAACACAACTGACTACACCAGGCCGGACCAGATAACACAATGGTAGAAATGAATAAAACAGGCATAAAACTGAGCTGCATGCGGTAGAGCGGGCCTCCGACTATTAATGCCGGAATAGGGAAATGGAGCTTTCCGGTCATCAAAAACTTTTCAAAGCCCGATAAACCCATTGCAAGCTGTCCGAAAAACACAAAAGAAAACAATAACCAGCTTCGTTTTCGCCATTTTGCACTTTCTGACGGATTTTTCATCCGCTTAATCAGAAATGCGGCATAGGAACCCAAAAGGAGAATAGTCAACCATCCACCCCCATTAAAAAATCGCTCTGCCAGCAGCATGGGGCGTTCAACTTTAATCTGAACTATTGATAAAATAACTATAACTGCTGCAAAACCAATAATCGGATATTGAAAATCTTTCAGCTTTTGTTTCATCAGGCAAAAATATACTGAGAACTCTATTTTTCAGTTGATAATAATCATCAGGAAAAATGCTTGAAAAATTTCAAAAAAGGTATTGCAGTACCGAAATGTCAATTATATTTGCAGGCCAGTATTTATTAAAAAATTCAGGTTTAATCGTTTAAAATTACTAAAATGAAAGCAATTGATATTCTGGTTAAAGAGCACGACAGTATTTTGAGTATGATTGAAATCATCAGGAAAATCTTTACCGGGTCAGAAGACAAAACAGCTATCAATATCGGTCATGTTGAAATGGTGGTGGATTTTATCCGGAATTTTGCAGACAAATATCATCATCTGAAAGAAGAAGATGTTTTGTTTGCCGAAATGGAAAAATTTGGGATGCCCCGCGAAGGTGGTCCGATTGGCGTCATGCTGATGGAACATGACGAGGGAAGAGCTTATGTCAGAAACACTATTGAGGCTATTGAGCGCTTTAAAAATGGAGATTTATCAGCCCTTGCCGAAATGGAGAACAATCTGATGAATTACGGATTATTACTGACCAATCATATCCACAAGGAAAACCATATTTTGTACCCCATGGCAGAAAAATTTCTTCCGATAGACGTTTTGAAAACAATGGGTGAAGATTTTGAAAAAGCAAATTCGGAAACCATTGATAATGAGTATTTTGATAAATACTTAAAAATAGCAGAAGATTTAGGGAAAATATATTTGTAAAACTGGAAAGAAAACGAAAATAAGCGGGATCAGGCTTCCATGATCCATTTTCCGCGTCTTTCCTGCCTGCTGAAGTCTGCCTTCAGCCTGTTTAAAGTTAATTCTGAATTCACTTGAAATTGTGCCGTCCCTACGGGACTCAGTTTTTTATTTTATAAAACAGTCTTAGATACGGAAACGTCATTAGCTCCCCTCTCTTTTCGAAAGAGAGGGGCCGGGGGTGAGTTAGTCAAAAAACCTTATTAAATCTGTCATTCAACTTTCATAACGAATTGTGTCGTCCCTACTGGACTTGCCCACATGCTTTTTCGCTTCCCTAAGCCTTCTGCATTTTTTTTATGCACCTGAAGACTGCCAATTGCCCACTTTCGCTTTCCGGTTTTTCGAGCCTACTGAAACTGCCTACTTAAACTTTCCGCATCCGCAGTTCCGAATTCCGGGTTTTCAGTGCCTGCTGAAAACTGTTTGTTGCCTACTTATTGATTGCCAGCTGACTACTTTTAAGTGTTACCATAAGATCGTCCCTACGGGACTTGAGCGAATGTGGATTTTTTATTTTATGAAACAGTCTTAGATACCGAAACGTCATTAGCTCCCCTCTCTTTTCGAAAGAGAGGGGCTGGGGGTGAGTTAGTCAAAAAACCTTATTAATTCTGTCATTCAACTTTCATAACGAATTGTGTCGTCCCTACTGGACTTGCCCACATGCTTTTTCGCTTCCCTAAGCCTTCTGCATTTTTTTATGCACCCGAAAACTACCAATTGCCTACTTTCGCTTTCCGCTTTTTTCGAGCCTTCTGAAGTAAGCCAATGGCTCCATTAGGATTGTCTTCTGAAATAGGTATTAAAAGAGTCTGAGGATTGTTGCTTATACCAAACTCCAAAACCTTTGCTTTTCATGATGTCAATCAGAGGTGCAGGGATAAAATCTGTTATTAGCATAAATATTTCATCCTGCGATAGTCCACGGCATTCTTTACTGACAATCTCAATCGGATGTTCCCCTTTTGCAAGTAAGGGGCGTGCATCCAGCTTACGAACAATTTTATGCTCATCAAACCAATCGGGAACAGTTGTTTCATCAAAAGTGGATAATTCCGCTGATTCAACAGCATCATCCCCGGCTAATTGTCTGATTTTGTTAATGATAATGCCCAATTCCACTCCGCCTATCATGGCAGCTTGTTGAAGCGTAGTAACTTTAGCTATTGTTTTACGCAAAATAGGATTTTTTAGTTTGGAAAATGCAGGTACCAATCTGATCAGCTCGTCTTCCACCTGAGGATAGGCTTCAAGCAGGTCATATATTTTTGTTTTCGGGGTGATAATTAACTTGTCCATAATCATGACTTTGTTAAATGGAAAAAGATGTTTCAGTTTGCGTAGCTCAGCAATCTCTGCTCTCCTTCGAGTTTCCTTGCGTTTGTCAGGTCTTGTGTTACTTCAAGTGTTCCGAGATATTCTCCCTTTTCATTTCTGACAGCAAAATACTCAATGAGAATAAATCTGCCTTTCATGTTGATCCAGAATGGAGCTTTACTGGCTTTGCCACTTTTGAAATCATTTAAAATCTGCTCGACAACGTGCACAGAATGAGGAGGATGACACATCCTGACATCACGGTTGATAATGGCTTTACTTCGGTGAAAAATCCGGTCTCCTTCTGAAAAGAACTTTACTTTATCGTTTTTATCAACAAAGGTAATGTCAACGGGTAATTTTGAAAATATGCCGATAAGTTCATCCACAGCGAGTATTCCCGTAGGAAGATTAATATGACCAGCTTCGTGAATTTCTTCCCCATTTTCCTGAATTCCTTCTGGAATCCATTCTTTATCAGGTACATACAAACAATATCCTATGGTCATGGTCTGTCGATGAATTTCGTACCATTCTGATTCGCTGAGGGTATCCATACACATTGGCAGGAGGATTTCTTCTTCCTTCATGATCATGTCGGTGATGGATTTTGAAGCGGGTATCAGAACCATCTGAATCATACCAGATATATCTTCAAAACTTAGTTTTTCATTTACTGAAAGGGACTCAATGGCTGCTTTCAGCAGTTCCCGGGTTTCATTGTGTTTGCCCCACATGACTTTTGGGGGGCCGGTAATGCCATGTTTTTCCAGAAAAGGGAAAAGCAGGTTTTCTTTTCTCAGATAATGTTTTTCGACATCCATCAACTGATTAAACAAATCCCTGATTTTCATCAGATATGCAGGTATTTCGTCTTCAGAGTTCAGTCCGCTTAGCATGATATACTCTTCATTTAGTTTTGCGACAACTTTTTCAAGTTCCCTGTTCTCTTTTTTGAAAACATCTGCCGGATGTCCTTCCGGTATCTCTTTGGCAGCACTTTGATCGATGTGTCCTTCGAGCACCTGTGTATGGATGTCGCACAGCCGTAGTACTTCTTCTATGGGTAGTCCTTCACTGATGAGTTCCTGCTCCACTTCCACTACATCATCATAAGGTATTGACGACATCAGCTCAATCATGCGTTTTCGCACCATTTCGGGCGCTTCACCTTTGTGAAGCTGAAGAATCATGTGCTTTAACAGCTCCTTTTTCTTTTCAGAATTATTTATTAATTCGCTCATTGTCAGATTTTTAAGGAAATTAAAAAAACGTTTAAATACGTGAAAAAGTCGGCTTTTGTCTCTTAGCCTTTTATCATGGTCAAAACCATTTTAAATTTTTCACTTGCCTTTACAGCATGGGGAATGTTGGCAGGCATAATAATGGATTGACCTGCTTCAAGATGAAATGGCTTTTCGTCAATCACAATTTCTGCTTTACCGTCAACTACCTGTACGAGAGCATCAAAAGGTGCTGAATGGGTGCTGAGCGACTCTCCTTTGTCAAAGGCAAACACGGTTACATTCCCTGCCGGGCATTTGATAAGTTGTTTGCTAACTATGCTATTAGTCTGATAATCAATTATATCATTAAAAGTAAAGATTTCAGATCTGCTGAATTCTATGTTCATTGTTCTGGTATTTAAAAGATTAAAATTATTTTTTCGAGTTAAAAAATTCAGGGGTTACCGTCATCATCAGCCATCCCCAGTTGCTTGTTTCTGTGGAGGAACCACCTCGGAGAAATTCAAGTGAAGCTGTTCCTAACATTTGGGAATAACCACCGCTGAATGTTACCCAATCGTTCCATTTGTAATTCAGGTAAAAGTCAAGCTCATTGCCAAGGGCAGCATCATAGCTTTTATTGTTAATCTTGTCAAAAATTTGTGCAGCCGAGGAAAAATTATGTATGTCAAACCCCGGATTCCATTTGCCTGCTTTATAGCTGATTTGAAGATAATTGTCCTGAAGACCAACACTGTTGAGGTGGTTTCCGACATAAAAGTAATCGAGATGCCCATTGAATTTATGGTTTGTGCCATAAAAAGGTGTAAATGAATTATTTTCGCTTCCGGCTGAATTTTGAGCTGTCCCTGATAAGCGTTCAAATCCAAGCGTCAGATTCAGTTTTTTCTCAAGAAAGGAGGCACCGGCTTCAGCTGAAACATAATATGCATTCAGGTTTTTGTTGGTGGCATCTTTCCCTGTCTGATAATAAGCAGAGGCTGCCAGACGGTAATTGTCATTGATTTTGTAGGTCAGGCGGGTACCGGCTGTCTGACTGTATATAATGCTGTATTTATTGGTTACACTGTCAATTTTTGTAATAAGCTGATTCCCGTTGTTGAGCACTAAAATACTCAGACCTAATTTTTCTGCGATGTCTTTATGCAGCCATAAGTATTGCATGGCCTTATAATTATTGCTGACAGTAAAAGGAATTGAGGGAACAGCATTTTGATTATAGGCAATACCGAGGTCGGCATTAAAGAGCTTTTTATCTGTAAACTGAATCAAGGCAGCATCATGGCTTCTTCCCTGTTGCGACCAACCAACGTTTCCAAAAATCCGGTGATCATCATAAATGATTTCCTGCCTTCCTGCCTTCAGGGCAAATTTATCATTGAATTTAACTTTTGCCCATGCTTCATGCACTGAGGTCAATCCATCCGTTATATTTAACTGTGGCTGGCTACCCCATATTCTGATGTCCTGCAATGAAATTCTGGAAGCAATAAATTCATTATTAAACTGAATGTTTAATCGTGTCCGCTGAGAGGTAAAGATAACCGCTTCCTGACCGGGTGAAGCAAGTTTTTTAGTTCCATGATCATATTCTGTCCGTGGCCGGAATTCTCCGCTTATGGTGAACTGTCCGGATGCTGAGTGAATTAACATCATCATGAATGATAAAACGACTATTCTATTTTTCATTTTCTTAAAATTTAACGGTTAAACAATATGGTTAATAAGACATTTTATTTTCTTTTAAAAATCAGGACCATTCTTCCTTTAAAATATCACCTTTAATTCCAACAATGACTTTTTTAATGGGAATTTTCCGCTGAGCCTGTGCCAGTGCTGTTTTTGCCAGATGAAACAATCCACCGCAACAGGGAACCTCCATAATCATGACAGTCAGGGTGTTAATCTGTGCCTGATCTATCATGGCTATAAGTTTATTCAGATAAATTTCCTGATTGCTGTCAAGTTTCGGACAGGCAATGGCAAGGCTTTTTCCATTCAGCCATCTGGAATGAAAATCGCCCAGCGAAAAGGCCACACAATCAGCAGCCAGCACCACATCAGCTCCCCGAAAATAGGGTGCAACAGGACTGATAAGGTGCATTTGCAAAGGCCATTGTCTTAAGGCTGATTTTTGTCCCGGAGCGTTTTCAATATCGGTTTGAAAATTTTCAACGCTTATTTTCTGCCTGGTAAAATCTATGGTACGGGAACCGGGGCAACCACCTCCGTGAATACCGGCCGGTTCATGTTCTTTTAAATTCCCGTGATGGTGGCCGTTTCCGTTTCCGGGCTGATATTGGTGTACAATATTCCTGACTTCAGCAAAATCGAAGTCATACTCATTCGGGTTGCTGCTTAACCATGCAACGGCTTCTCTCAGATAGGCATGTTCCCCGTGATCTTTAAGATGTTTAAGGTGGGCAATCGTTGTATTTTTTCCTTGCCGGGCAATGAGTGGAATTACCTTAAATTCATCATAAGGCTCAGCCTCCCGCTTTTCAATAGAAATAGCTCCTTCAGGGCATTCCCCGATACAGGCACCCAGTCCGTCACACATCAGATCGCTGACCAGACGTGCTTTCCCATCAATAATCTGAAGTGCCCCCTCAGGGCAGCCCGGAACACATAATCCGCATCCATTACATAATTCCTCATCAATTTTTATAATTTCCCGTATCATATTATTACTTTTTGGCGGTGATGTCGCTTAGTTTTTTGTTGCCAAAATATTCCCGGAACCTTTTGGTCAGGTCTAACCTGATATCCCCGTAAACACATTCCTCAAAAGGACACTCTTCCCTGTTGTGTGCACATTTATCTTCAACCAGCTGACCTTCAATGACCTCATAAATTTCAAGCAGGGAAATCTGCTGTGGATCCAGTTTGAGCCTGAATCCGCCTTTGGGCCCCCTTTCCGATTCCAGATAATTGTATCTGACAAGCATCTGTAATATTTTTGCCAGATGATTTTTTGAAAATCCCAGTTTTTCAGCCAACTGCCCTGCGTTCAGGTTTTTTTCAGTATTGGCTATTAATGCCAGGCTGTGAATTGCTATCGAGGCTGCCTCTGAAATACTGAGTAATTTTGCCATTTAATTAAATTTGCATTTAGGTATTTGAATACGCAAATATAATAACACAAAAATCAAACCAGCAAATTTTTTTTTCAAGGGTGAATCTTTATGTAGAAAAAAGATAATCAGTATTTTATGTAATGAGTGTTGGTTTTAATGATTTATCTCAATTGGCATTCCCGGAAACTAAACTGGCTAAAAAGGCAGCATATCCGACAAAGAATACGAGGTAATCAAATTGGGAAGGCTGATTTGAATAAAAAGGAATTAATTTTTAAAAATTATTACTTTTGCCGGCTGACCAATTTTTAAGTTAAAAATGTTAAAAGAATTTGTGCCAACCCGCTATCAGCTAATGTCGGTGAAAACCGGGAAGTTGTTTGAAGATACTGGATGGTTGCTGGATGCACCCGGTGAAGTAGAGCCGACATTAATCAGGGCTGTATATGATTGTAAACAACTTCAGTTAGGATCAGAAAAGGATGGTTTATATCAATTCAGTTCATGGTTACCTGTAAGAATAAAACTGGAGGGTTCTTCGGCTCCTGTAACTTATAGAAGCGAAAAACTTGGTGGTTTGCTTGGGCTTGAAAATTTGTATATTACTTTCAGCGGATATTGGCCGGAACGGGGAGCATTCATGAATACGTGCAGTTTTAAAGAGACAGAAGCCTATTCTGTATGCGGCAGGCTAAACCCCGATCATCATAAAATACTGGTGGTAGCTTCAGCAGGGAACACGGCAAGGGCATTTGCCAGAGTCTGTTCCGAAAACCATATTCCGCTTTTATTGTGCGTTCCTGAAGATAATATTGATGCACTATGGTTTGATAAACAACTGAATGATTGTGTCAGACTCATTTCCACCCCTTCAGGGAGTGATTATTTTGATGCGATTCAGTTGTCAAACACTGCCAGTAGTATTGAAGGATTTCTGGCAGAAGGGGGTGCAAAAAATGTTGCCCGAAGAGATGGAATGTCAACTACTGTATTATCAGCCACTTCTTTTATTCATGAAATTCCGGACTATTATTTTCAGGCGGTGGGAAGCGGAACAGGTGCTATCGCTGCTTGGGAGGCCAATTTACGTTTGTTGCAGGACGGACGATTTGGAAACAGGAAAATGAAGCTGATGGTTTCCCAAAATATCCCATTCGTGCCAATGTTTGAAGCCTGGGAAGCCGGTTCAAGAAATCTATTAATGAAGGATGATGAAACTGCACGTCATCAGACGCATCAGATTATGGCAAAAGTGCTGTCGAACCGCAGGCCTCCTTATGGCATTTATGGCGGATTGTTCGATGCATTAAGCGACACGCAGGGAAAAGTATTGCTGGCTGATAACACAGAAACTTTGGAAGCCATGCGTTTATTTGAACAATATGAAGGAATTGATATTCATCCGGCTGCAGGTGTGGCAGTAGCCAGCCTGATGAAGGAAATAAAAGAAAATCGCCTTGATAAAAAAAGCATTATCATGTTAAATATTACCGGAGGAGGTGAAAAGCTGTTTATGAAAAAGCATGATTTATATTACCTTAAACCTTCTCTGATTGTTGAGAGTACCATTGAAAAAACAAAACTTGAAGAGCAATTAAAATCACTATGGTAGAAAAATGATTAAAATAGGATTATTAAAAGAAGGAAAAATACCCCCTGACAGAAGAATTGTTTTAACTCCCCACCATGCTTTAGCCCTGATGAAAAAATATCCGGATATTGTGGTGGTTGTGGTGGAAGACAATCAAAACCGCTGTTTTACCAATAACGAATATGAACATGCAGGTGTAGAAGTGGTTCAGGATATCAGCGACTGCAATATTTTACTGGGAGTTAAAGAAGTGCCTGTTAATCAATTGATTGAAGGAAAAACGTATATGTTCTTTTCTCATACCATAAAAAAACAGGAACACAACCGCAGATTGCTGCAGGAAATTCTTAAAAAGAAAATTCGACTGATAGATTATGAGTGCCTTCACGATGTGGAAGGCAACCGCCTGATTGGATTTGGACGATTTGCCGGAATAGTCGGGGCACAACATGCACTCGTCATGTGGGGAAAATACACTGGCCGTTATGAATTAAAACGGGCAATTGAACATCATGATTATAATCTGCTGATAGAAAGCAATAATAATATTGACTTTGGTAAAGTGAAGATATTTGTTACCGGAAATGGCAGGGTATCGAAAGGTGCAGTTGAATTGCTGGAACATGCAGGAATTAAAAAACTGACAGTCAAAGAATATCTTGCATATCAGGGAGACAGGCCTGTTTATTGTCAGTGCGATATGGATGAACTTTACCGGCACAAAAAAGGGAAGCCATTTGATTTTCATCATTTCTTCAGTTTTCCTGAACAATATGAGTGTGTATTTGATAAATTCTTTACTTCCACAGACATACTTATTAATGGTATGTTCTGGAGCCCAAAAGCTGACAGGTTATTTCAGCCGGAAGATATAAAAAAGGATAATTTCAATATCCGTATCATCAGTGATATTTCCTGTGATATAAACGGTTCCGTTCCGCTGACAACCAGGGCTACAACAATTGATCAACCTTATTTTGGGGTCAGCAGGCAAAATATTCAGGAGTGTGAGCCATTCATAAAAGATGAAATCACAATGATGACCATAGATAATCTGCCCAATGAGCTTCCTCGAGATGCATCAGCTATGTTTGCTGAAGTGATGGCAGAGAGAGTTTTACCTTTATTAATCGAACAGCCGGATCATCCTATAATTTACAATGCCACAATTGCTGCTGATGGAAAACTTAATGAGCCCTTCAGCTACCTTGCTGATTATGTGGCCGGTCAATAAGCAGCTTTTAGGATTCTCAGAACTGCGTTTTTATCAAGTTGCTTAAATCTTCCGACAGGTCCATATTTAACAATATCTTCAGCCATCCGGCTCAGTTTCTTTTCATCGGCAGCGAAACCGGCCTCACTTAAGCTGGCAGGAATTTTCAACAATCTGAAAAAATCTGATAAACGCCTGATCCCTTCTCTGGCGGTTCTCAACTTATCGCCATCATGAACTACATGGAAAACATTAACGGCAAAGTCAACAAATTTATCAGCATTTTCAGGAGATAAAACTTCAGTCATCCAGTGCGGGGTGATAATTGCCAGACCTGTTCCGTGCGTCAGGTCGTTAACGGCACTCACCTTATGTTCAATCATATGAGTTGCCCAGTCGCCTTCTTTTCCGGCAGCCAGTATGCCATTGAGTGCCAGTGTACTGGCCCACATCAGATTGGCTCTGGCATGATAGTTTTCTGGCTCTTGCATGGCAATGGGTCCATAATGAATGCAAGTTTTCAGGATGGCTTCGGTGAGCCTGTCCTGAACAAAGGTTTCTTCCGCTTTACTGAAGTATTGTTCAATACAATGGCTCATAATATCGGCAGTTCCGGCAGCTGTCTGGTGAGGTGGAACGGAAAATGTGTTTTCCGGGTCAAGAATGCTGAATACTGGTTTTAATGAAGGATGAACAAATGGCAGTTTTTCTTCCGTTTCTTCATTGGTAATGACACATCCGCCATTGGATTCAGATCCTGTGGCTGCAAGTGTCAGAATAGCAGCAACCGGCAATACTTTCCCTATTCTGGCCTTTCCTGTAAAAAAATCCCATGGGTCTCCCTGATAATGTATACCGGCTGCTATTGCTTTTATACAGTCAATCACACTTCCTCCACCTGCTCCAAGGATGATATCAATTTTTTCTTCCCTGCAAATCCGTATGCCTTCCCTGACGCTTTTAATGCTCGGATTAGGTTTAATTCCTGAAAGTTCGCAAAACCAGATGTCATTGGAAGTCAGAATATTGGAAATTTTATCGTATAAACCTGATTTTTTCAGGCTATTACCTCCATAAGCCAGTAAAACCCGTTTCCCGTGATTCTTTAACTCTGTTGCAAGTCTTTCTATTTTACCCCTGCCAAAAATAATTTTTGTTGGTATGGAAAGTTCAAAATTTATCATAGCAATTTTTTCCCGCAAAATTAACCGGAAAAATTTTTCAGATAATTTGCACATTTCAAAAACTTGTTATTTTTGTATCGGAATTAAAGTACACTTATACCAAAAAGAATGATAAAGAGAGTTTTTCAGATAATACGACCTGAAGGTAAATGGAAAATAGCCGCTTCAGTAATCGGGGGGGCATTTTTAGGAATAGCTATCTATTTGTTTATTGTTTCCAATGCTTCTTCTTACCTTTCTGATGATCCAGCTACCTGTGTGAACTGCCATCTGATGTCGCCTCAATATTCGACATGGTACCACAGCTCTCACCGGGAAGTTACCAACTGCAACGATTGTCATGTGCCTCATAATAATGTGATTAACAAATATTTTTTCAAGGCAAAGGACGGGCTAAGGCATGCCACTGTATTTACCTTGCGAAATGAACCTCAGGTAATTTTCATCAAAAGTGCGGGAATTAAGGTGGTTCAGGAAAACTGCAAAAGATGTCACGAAAAGCTGAATGAAAATACAGAGCTGAAAAATCTGACAGGAGAAAAATATTTAAGAGGAGAAGATAAGGTTTGCTGGAGTTGTCATCGTGAGGTACCACACGGGAGGGTAAACAGTTTGTCGAGCACGGTACATACTTTTGCCCCTCTTCCGGAAGACATTAAACTGAAAAAATAAAAATTTGCTATATGGAACAGAATCAGAATATTAAGAAAAAAGGATGGGTCAACTGGATATTATTTTTTGCCACCATCATTATTGTATTTTTACTGGGCATGCTGGCCAATTCGGTCACACAGCGAAGGACAGAAGCAAGACTGGTCAATACACCAAAAGTTCAGATTAAAGACTATGAGCCCCGAAATAAGATTTGGGGTGAAAATTATCCGCGTGAATATCAGAGTTATTTATTGACGGCAGATACCGGATTTCGCAGCATGTTCAATGGAAGTGGATTGACAGATATGCTGGAGCTCAATCCAAAAATGGTAATTCTCTGGGCAGGCTATGCTTTTTCAAAAGATTATAATCAGCCAAGGGGACATTATTATGCTGTAAATGATGTCAGAATGACTCTTCGAACCGGAAGTCCCTTAAAACCTGATGAAGGGCCTCAACCTTCAACCTGCTGGGCATGTAAGAGCCCTGATGTGCCGCGAATGATGAATGAAGTAGGAATTTCAGATTTCTATAAAGCAAAATGGGCATTTTACGGCCCTGAAATTCACAATCCGATAGGATGTGCTGATTGCCATGACCCCAAAACCATGAAACTCAGGATTTCAAGACCTGCGCTCATCGAGGCTTTTCAGGCAATGGGAAAAGACATTAATAAAGTCAGTCATAACGAAATGCGTTCGCTGGTATGTGCCCAGTGTCATGTTGAATACTATTTCAAAGGTGATGGGAAATATCTGACTTTTCCGTGGGAAAAAGGTACAACTGTCGAAAAGATTGAAGAATATTATGATTCGTATCAGTTCAAAGACTGGGAACATGCCCTGAGCAAAGCTCCCATGCTGAAAGCACAACATCCGGATTATGAGTTGTTTACAATGGGAATTCATGCTGAGAGGGGAGTCAGTTGTGCCGACTGCCACATGCCCTATATCAGCGAGGGAGGACAAAAATATACCAATCACCATATTCAAAGCCCGTTAAATAATATTAATGCCAGTTGTCAGGTTTGCCACAGGGAAAGCGAACAGACACTGGTAAAAAATGTATATGACCGACAGATTAAAAATGCTGAATTGCGCGAAAAAGCTGAGCAGCTTCTGGTAAAAGCACATGTTGAAGCCAAAGCAGCCTGGGATGCAGGTGCCACCGAAACAGACATGAAAGATATTCTTCAGCTGATACGCCAGGCACAATGGAGATGGGATTTTGCCGTAGCCGGTCATGGTTCCTCATTCCATGCCCCTGTTGAAGTAGCCAGAATACTTGGTAATTCAATTGAAAGAGTTCAGGAAGCCCGGGTAATGCTTGCAAAACTTCATGCAAAACTTGGCATTAAGGAAGTAAAATATCCAGACATCTCCACAAAAGACAAGGCACAGGCATATATAGGTCTGGATATGAAAAAACTGAAGGAAGAAAAAGAAGTTTTTGTCAAAACCGTATTGCCTGAATGGGATAAAAAGGCTGAGGAAAGGGAAAGCAAGTGGTGATTATTCCGGTTTATTTTCTTCGACCGGAACAGCCAGCAGCGCACAAACTTCTTCGGCAGCTTTGACAGCCATTTCATTGCCAAGGTTGGCAGCTTCCTTGAAATCGTTACAGGCGTTCTGAATATTATTGGTTAGCAGGTAAAGACGTCCACGCCTGTAAATGGCATCTGCATCACCTTGCCTGAGCTGGGTATATTTGACAATATCGCTTAAAGCATTCTGATAGTCTTTCTTTTCATCATAAATCAGCGAGCGGTGGAAATATGGGTCAGGGTAGGCAGGTTCAAGTTCAATGGCTTTGGTAAAATCAGCGAGAGCTTCATCGGGTTGAGAAACAGCTTTGTAGGCAATTCCGCGGTTAACGTAGGCCATTGCCTGAACAGGGTAAAGCTCCAGACCTTTTGTATAGGATTTGATGGCATTCTGATATTCTCCCTGCTGAATATAGATAAATCCCTTGTCAAACCAGGCAGGAGCATACTGGTCATCAAACATAATGGCCATTTCCAGGTCTTGTAATGCCTGAATATACATTTGCATATACATTTTTGCATGCCCAAGATGAAAATAGGCATCAGCATCGCGTTTCCCTTTTTCGATGGCAAAAGAAAGGTTGGATACTGCTTTGGGAAAGTCGTTCAGATACAGATATGCGTAACCCATCCAGTAATAAAGCTCTTTATCCGTGTATTTCAGCGCTATTGCCTTTTCAAAATCTTTAATGGCATACCATGGGTTTTCGAGTTTAATCTGAACAAAACCCCTTGAATAGTAGTAAACTCCGTTATCGGGTGCAAGTTCCACAGCGGTATTGTATTCCATGATAGCTGCATAATAATTGTTCATGTCAACATAAATAACACCTTTCAGAGCATGAGGCTTGGGATTTTTTGGTTCCAGGCGAATAACCCTGTCAAAATCGGCAAGTGCTTCATTGATTTTGTCTAATCCATAATAGCATTGACCTCTCATGTAGTAAGCCATGGCATAGTTTGAGTCTATCTGAATGACCTTATTAAAGTATTCAATGGCTTTATTTTTATCGGTTATAAATTCCAGGGTGCCGCTGGCCATGTAGTCTCTGATTATTTCTTCTTTGTTTTGAGCTGAGACGGTTAAATTCATCAAAATCAGCGCAAAAAGGATTATTTTCTGCATAAAAAGAATATTTTGGGTAAACAGGTCAAATTTAATTCCAAACCGAAACAGTTGACGCTAAATATTAAACACAGGTTGCATTGGTTAACTTGACTGATCCGGGATTAATTTTATCTTTGTGGAAAAAAAACAAAGCCATGAAAAGCATTTATTTAGGATTAGCCTTGATATTACTGATTTTTGTTCAGGCATGTAAAAATAAACCTATGAAACCATCTGTAGAAGAAGAAGTAGTTTACAAAGGAATTGATATTGAACAAAGAATGGCAAAATATCATGAAGTTGAGTTAAATACCGATTTATCCATACTGACAGAAAAGGAAAAAGCCATGTTGCCTTATTTGCTTGAAGCTGCACAGATCATGGACGAATTATTCTGGCTCCAGGCCTTTGGCGATAAAGACATATTGATGAAACACATACAGGATGAGAAAACCAGAAGGTTTACAGAAATTAATTACGGCCCGTGGGACAGGCTCGACAATGATTTTCCTTTTCTGGAAGGATTTCGTGAAAAGCCGGCTGGTGCTAACTTTTATCCTCCCGATATGACAAAAGAAGAATTTGAAGCCTTTGATGATCCGGCAAAAACAGGCCTTTACAATGTCATTGTCAGAGATAAAAATCAAAAACTCAAGGTAGTACCTTACCATATTCAATATTCTGACCAGCTGAAGAAAGCTTCGGAATTATTGCTGAAAGCGTCCACACTGGCAGAAGATTCCGGATTGAAAAAATATCTTCAGCTCAGAGCTAAAGCCCTGCTGAATGATGATTATTACGAAAGCGACATAGCCTGGCTCGATATGAAAAACAATACTATCGACTTTGTAGTCGGGCCTATCGAAAACTATGAGGATGGACTCTTTGAGTATAAAACTGCTTATGAAGCCTATGTGCTGGTTAAAGATAAGGTGTGGAGTGAGAGGCTTGCCTATTTTAATAAGTTTCTGCCGGAACTGCAGCAATCACTTCCGGTAATGCCGGCTTATAAATCCGAAAAACCCGGAACAGAAGGAGAGTTGAATGCTTATGATGTCATTTATTATGCAGGCGACTGCAATGCTGGAAGTAAAACCATTGCCATCAACCTGCCCAATGACCCGAAAGTTCAACTGGAAAAAGGGACCAGAAGACTGCAACTGAAAAATACCATGAAAGCGAAATTTGATCATATTTTGGTGCCAATTTCACAGCTGATCATTGACCCTTCACAAACTTCTCTGGTTAGTTTTGATGCGTTTTTTACCAATACCATGTTTCATGAGGTGGCACATGGCCTTGGCATTAAATATCTGGTGAAGAATAAAAAAACAGAAGTGAAAGATGCCCTTCTGGAATATTATTCGGCCTTTGAAGAAGGAAAAGCTGATATTCTTGGGCTCTACATGGTTGATTATCTGTATAATAAGGGAGAACTTAAAGACATTCCACTCGAAAGTTATTATGTAACTTTTGTGGCAAGCATGTTCAGGTCTATACGTTTTGGTGCCAGCAGCTCTCATGGAAAAGCAAACCTGATGCGGTTTAATTATTTTATTCAGGAGAAAGCCATAGAGCGTAATGAAAATGGCACCTACAAGGTAAATATCGAAAAGATGAAACAGGCTGTTGCTAAACTGAGCAGGGAAATTCTGGCCATTCAGGGTGACGGAAATAAAGCAGAAGCAAAAAAATGGTTCGATGAAAGACTCAGGATTAGCGATACCCTGAAAGAAGATTTAAACAGGCTTTCATCAGCCGGAATTCCTACAGATCTGATATTTAAACAGGGAAAAGAAGTGTTGGGACTTTAAAGGCATAACATCCCCGGTTGAAATCATTTCAACAATTTCATTTCTACCCTTCAGATTTCTTAATTAATGACAAAATGTGACGGTTCAGAACGCTTGCTGACAATTCCCAATTGTTTTAATTCGATTAAATTCTGAAGTACTTCGGAATAGGAAAAAGGCAATGCCTCAACAATATCACCGAAAAAACTTCCATTGGTCTCGTGTAAAAACTCCAGAATAGCTTTTTTAACAGGATGAGAAAGGATCTCATCAGTCATTTCATCAAGATTCCTTGGGTGATTTTCCTTATTTAAATTTTCCTGGGACATAATGCTTAATTACTTCTGAAATTTCAATTTTTATACCACTTTTTGAAAAAAGATAAATTAATTTATTGCTAATCAATGATTGATTAATGTTCAAGATTACTTGTTTTTTATCATTACAATTAATTGATTATTAACAAATCATATAAAAAATGTTAATAATGGCAGTTTATTCAATTTTGGGAAAGAGGAATCATTTTTAAGCATCTCCTGAAATAAATTTCATTTTGAAAAATTTAGAAAGCAATCATAGGCGGATTTAATGGTTTGAGTATTTTAATATTCAACCTTAATCACTTTGAATGCTTGCAGAAATAATGATTAAATTCTTCAATATGAATGTTAATTCAGGTTGAACAGTGGACATGAATTGCCATGAAACAGAAAAACACCCGTATCTTTGCAGACAATTTGAATTCTTTGGATAACTCTTTACGCAATAAGGTATATTTACGGTATTTTTTCATCATCCTGCTCATTACTTTGGGATGCCTGATGTTTTTTACCATTTTAAGTTCCCTGCTCATGATAATTTTTTCAGGCACTTCTCCTGATGAACAGCAGCCTGTCTGGGTGCTAAAGATGATGCAGGTTGTGTTAATGGCCGGAATTTTCGGAGGCAGTTCCTGGCTGGCTGGGAAGATGTTGCATTTTAAATACCTTAAAGTTTATGGAATCTCATATTCCCCTCCGGTTGCAGATTATTTCTTCTCCTTAATGCTGTTTGTAATTTTGATACCATTTTTACAATGGACTATCGCCATCAACGAACAGATGACACTTCCCGATTGGTTATCTTCAGTTGAAAACTGGATGAGGAGTATGGAAGAACAGCTGGCCAGACAAACGGAAAGTTTTCTGAAGATGAATAATTTTTCAGATCTGCTTATCAATATGCTGATCATTGCCATTGTGCCTGCTTTTTTTGAAGAATTGTTTTTCAGGGGTTTAATCCAATCTTTTTTACTGGAATGGTTCCGGAAACCATGGGTAGCCATTTTGCTTACATCACTCTTTTTCAGTGGCGTTCATTTGCAGTTTTATGGTTTTCTTCCTCGTTTTATCTTAGGCCTTGTTTTGGGTTATCTGTTTTATTATTCGGGTAGCTTATGGCTTTCCGTTTTTTTTCATTTTACAAATAATGCACTTAGCATCGTTTTTTCTTATCTGGAGCAACATCATTTTATCAGTAATAAATTTGAAGAACAAATGTCGTCATCGTATTTACTGGTCATTATCAGCCTGGCTGTAGTGGCTGCTGTCATGATTTACTTTGCCGTTTATTATGACAAAAGAAGGGACAAATCGAAAGATTGGGTAAAAGTTTTTGAAACAGAAAACAACAGTGAAGCCGAAATCATTGCCGGAAAGATTGAAAATTCAGGGATACCTGTCAGTCTCATCAATAAAAAAGACTCATCATTTACTACCTTTGGGATGCTCGAAATATACGTCAGTCCTGAAAATGTTTCAGAAGCAAAACGAATCATTCATGAAGACCTTTCAGAAACACAACCTGAATAAACGCTCACTGACGGGTTTTTTATATGCCCTTATTGTTCTTCTGGCTGTTTTTTCCGGGAAATGGGCATTTTTAATTCTTTTACTGTTGTTTGACCTGCTTGCCTCCCTTGAATATTACAGAATAGTTGCAGACAGTAAAAAATCATTTCTTTTTGTTGCAGGACTACTTGTCAATATTCTCCTGCTTATACTTTCAACCCTGATGACTTTTGAATTGCTTTCCGGTAAGGTATTGATTCTGATATTTGCCATCGAAGCAGCTTTATCCTTGCTGTTTTTCAGGGATAAATGGTTTTCAGAGATAAGTTTTTTATTGACTGGTCATTTCTGGATTGCTGCTCCATTGTCATTGCTTGCCTATTATTCAGCACGACAAGGGGTTTATTCTCAATATTTTGTTTTAATCCCGTTTTTACTGATTTGGGCTTATGATGTATTTGCCTATCTGACGGGTATTCTCATCGGGCGCAGGAAAATGGCACCAGCTATTTCACCACTGAAAACAATGGAGGGCCTGGCCGGAGGTATAACAGCTACCATCATTCTTGCGATCTTTATCCCGAAATTATTTACACTTTCCGGTAATATTCTGTTCTGGACAGGTACAGGGTTGATGGTTGCCATAGGTGCTACCGCAGGTGATTTGTTTGAATCAGGCTTTAAAAGATATTTTGGAGTGAAAGACAGTGGTACCCTGCTTCCCGGCCATGGTGGTGTACTCGACAGAATTGACAGTTTTCTTTTTGTAATTCCTTTTTATATAACTGTAAATCAACTATTTCTGTAGTATGAAAATTCATCGTGAGGGAAAGCAAAGCATTATTTTGGGATTCATTGCGTTTTCATCGGTAAATCTTATGCTTTTCTTTTTGTTGCCTGTTTATCCGTTTTTGATCTTATTGATAATAAGTTCTTTAATGTTGTGCGGATTGATTTTGTTTTTCAGAGTACCTGAACGAAAACATGTAAAAAATCCCTTTTCAATAATCTCACCGGCAGACGGCAGGGTTCTTAAGATTAAAGAAGTCTATGAAAATGAGTATTTTAAGAAGCCAATGACCCGCATTTCCATATTTATGTCGATTACAGATGTCCATTTAAACAGGATACCGGTTGATGGAAAAATTGTTTATGTACAGTATCATCCCGGACGTTATCTGTTGGCTTTTCATCCCAAGTCATCAGAGCTGAATGAACATAATACCATTGTTGTAGAAACGGATAGAGGTCATCAGATACTTGTCCGTCAGATAGCAGGGGGGCTGGCAAGGCGTGTCAGGTGCTTTGTCAATGAGAATGAGCAATATAGACAAGGTGATGAGATGGGTTTTATAAAATTTGGGTCAAGGGCAGATGTTTTCATTCCTGATGAATATAAAGTCAGTGTAGTTAAAAATCAGAAAGTCAAGGCAGGCGTAAGTGTTTTGGCTGTGTTAAAAGAAGAATGAGTTTTTTTTGAAAAAAATCATTGCTGTTTAAAAAAAATGCTTTTTCTTTGTGCCATGTCAAAAAGGATACAACATCAGTACGAATTTTCGTTTAAAGCCAAGGAGGAACTGCTGTTCAGTTTTGTTTCTTCTCCGATCAACATGGCCACCTGGTTTTGCGATAAAGTAAATGAAGAAAACGGAAATATTCACTTTTTCTGGAAAGACAGCAATGAGCGGGCTAAAATGATTAAGGTTGTTCCCCGCAAAAGTGTTACTTTCAAATGGATTGAACGTAGTGAGGATGAGTTTCTCCGCTTTGATATTGAAAAAGATGAAATTACCGGTACTACATTATTAATAATCACTGAGTTTGATGAGGAAGACCAGCACGAAGCCGGTAAACAATGGTGGGAAAATACCATTCAGAAATTAAGAAGAAAACTTGGCGGCTAAATGCCAGTTGTTTTCAGCTTTTAAGTTTATCAATTATTTTTGTTGTTGAAAAACCTTCCAGAAAGGGCAATATAATTATTTTCCCCCCTTTTCTTTTAACAATATCAGCACCTGCAATGTCTTCCTCCCTGTAGTCGCCACCCTTAACTAAAATATCAGGTTGCAGTTCATTGATAAGCTCATAAGGAGTATCTTCATTAAACAAAACCACCGCATCGACAAAAAACAATGCTGCCAGCAGCAACATCCGTGAGTTCTCGTCATTGACAGGTCTGGCTTTTCCTTTCAGTCTTTTGACAGAGGAATCAGAGTTTACGCCAATAATCAGCTTATCCCCAAGTTCAGATGCTTTGCTGAGGTAGTCGATATGACCTGCATGGAGAATATCAAAACAACCATTTGTAAAAACAATTTTTTTACCCTGGGTTGCCCATTCCTGACATTCTTTTTTCAGTGTATCCCGATTATAGATTTTCAGCTGAATTTTCTGTGAGGCTTTCATTTTTGCTTTTTTTCTGAATGTAATAAAAAATCAAAAAGCAAACAGCACCAACTATAATAATGGTAAGGGTTTGCGAGCTATGGGCAATCAGTGCATACAGTTTTGCTCCTTCTTTGTCAACTTGGTAAATGCCGAGTGCCTGTTCAGCTGCAAAATGATAGGTGCCTATTCCTCCGGGAGAAGGCATGATGAAGCCAAGACTTCCAATGGTCAATACTACCAAACCGGCAGCTAGTGATAACTGGCTTGTTTCGGGCAGTGAAAAAAATACAAGATAGGTCATCAGATAATAAGTAAGCCAGATGAAGAGAGTATGCCCGACAAACTGCCATTTGTTTTTCATGGTTTTAATGGTTTTAATACCCGTATAAAAACCTTTCACTACATCCCGGATTTTGATATAAACAGGGTGTTTTTTAAAATCGCCATCTGATTTTTTGATAAGAACAAGCAGGATGATCAGTAAAGCAACGACAATAGCAATAATCAAAAGGGTTTTCAGGCTGAATAAACTTTTGAATTTATCGGATTGTAAAACCAAAGCATGATAAATGCTGTCTTTGATGAGTTTGTACTGAAGAACAACGGCCAGCAATGTCAGAACAACGAGCGTCATGAAATCAAAAATACGTTCAATGATGATGGTCCCGATAAGTTTATCGAGAGGCACCTTATCGGTTCTGTTGATGACAATGGGACGGCTGACTTCTCCCATCCTCGGGAGGGCAAGATTGGCCATGTAGTTGATCATCACGGCAATAAAAGTTCTCGAAGGTTTAATATCATACCCCAGAGGTTTTATGAGAAGATTCCAGCGTCTGCCACGGCTGTAATGTCCGAGCAAGGCGATAAATAATGCAAGGATGATCCAGAAATAATTGGCATTTTTAATTCCCTGCCACATTTCTTTCATAGGAATATCCTTATAAACCAGCCAGAAAAGGATTATCCCGATGGAGATAAAGATGATGAATCGCAGAAATGAAAACAGCTTTTTCAATTGATGGTGTCTTTACCAGGTTCCGGCAGGAGGATTTTGGGAATAATTTCTGAAGCTTTGCTCACTTCTACCATTGCATAGGAAACAATCACCAGAATATCTCCGACTTTTCCTTTATGGGCAGCCGGTCCGTTCAGCCCGATAACTTTTGTTCCCCTGCCTCCTTTGATGACATAGGTTTCCAGCCGCTCTCCGTTGGTCAGGTTTAATACCTGCACTTTTTCATTGGCAATCAACCCCACTGCATCCATGTAGTCTTCATCGATGGTAATGCTTCCCATATAATTCAAATCTGCTTCGGTACATCGTACCCTGTGAATCTTCGATTTTAATACTTCAATAAACATTTTACCTGATACTTACTTTTACATTATCAATCAATCTGATTTTCCCTACCTTCATGGCCGTACAGATAACCACCTCTTTATGTTCGTTAACGTCCTCAACTGTTTTCAGGGTACCGGCATCTACAATCTCAAAATAGTCAAGGTTTACAAGAGGTGACTGTGTTAAAAAACTGATGGATTGATTTTTAATTTCATTTACGGACTTACTAAATAGCATTTCCTGTGCCGCAATCAGCGTTTTATAGATATTCGGGGCAAATTTTCTTTCTTCCTCACTGAGCAACAAATTGCGGGAGCTCATGGCCAGGCCGTCTGGTTCACGCATAGTCGGGCAGGGGATGATGTTGATTCCCAGTCCAAGCTTTTCAGTCATCTTTTTTATGATGATATATTGCTGATAGTCTTTTAATCCGAAATAAGCATTATCGGGCATGACTATATCAAATAGCTTTCCGACAATGGTAACCACTCCGGCAAAATGTCCGGGGCGGTGAGTTCCTTCAAGCACTGTATTGAGTCCTTCCAGATCAATTTCTGCAACTTCAAAATGATTGTCAGGATACATGTCTTCCACATCAGGAATAAAGACTATATCTGCTTTTGTTTCTGACAAAGACTCAATATCTTTATCAACTAATTTGGGATACTTTAAAAAATCTTCCTTGTCGTTGAACTGGGTAGGGTTGACGAATATACTGACTACAGTGAGGTCATTTTCAAGGCAGGAGCGATGGACAAGTGAAAGGTGACCGGCATGAAGTGCACCCATGGTTGGTACAAAGCCGACTGTCTGGCCTTGCTTCTTAAACTTTTCAATAGAATTTGTCAGTACCGTTGGTTTATCAATCCGTAAAATCAACCCTAATTAATTTAGATTAAAGAAAAAATTTTGCTTCAAAGCTAATTTATTAATTAGATTTACGATATTTTTTTACCTTTGTACTTTAAAAAAAATGTTAATTATTAACAGGAAGGCAATTTTCTATGCAAAATTTAAAGGTATTGATTGTTACCCAGGAAATGGCTCCTTTCACTGAGTTTTCTGCTCAGGGCGAATTTATCAGGGATTTATCCATTGCATATCAGAAAAAAGGGGCAGAGGTCAGGGTGTTTATGCCGAAGTATGGTACAATCAAGGAAAGAAAACACAGACTCTATGAAGTAATCAGGCTTTCCGGGCTGAATATTACTATCGGAAGAAACAACAATCCTCTGATTATCAAAGTAGCATCATTACAGACAGCTAAAATTCAGGTCTATTTCCTCGATAATGAAGATTATTTTAAAAGGAAATATTTCCTGACCGATGAAAATGGAGATTTTTTTAAAGATAATGACGACAGAGTCATCTTTCACAACAAGGCAGTCATCGAATTGCTGATGAAACTGGGATGGAAGCCCGATGTTATTCATTGCCAGGGATGGATGAGCGGACTGATTCCCATGTATGCCAGAACACTTTTCAGATCTGAACCTGTGGTTAAAGACAGTAAAATTGTGTTTTCCCTGTTTGATGACAACAATAACCATTACCTTGGTAATAGCTTTGACAGAAAGTCTCACCTGAAGTTTACAGATAATCTCGAATCTCTCGTATCTCCAAAAGCTTACGACATTAATAAAGCAGGTATTTCTTATGCAGATTTTTGTTTGCTAAGTTCTGAAACACTTGATAGTGAAACTGAAAAATTTCTGAATGATTCTGGCAAAACCCTTATAGATATCAGAAAAGAAGGCGAAAATTATTATGACAAATATTTTAAAATGCTGGGGCTCTGATTTTTTCAAATCCTTATCCCTTGTTGCTTTTGTATTGCTGTTCGTTTCATCTTGTGATGACCCTGACAATTTTTCTTTTAAAACAGAAAGAAACGTTAACCGCTATACGATTGAAACCATTGATACTTTGCCTGTTCTCCTCAGAACTGTCAGGGAAGATTCTCTAAGGAGTGATGAATTTTCGCTTGATTTAATCGGTTCCTATCGTGATCCTGTAGTCGGAAGCATTACTGCTTCTGTGTTTACCGAGCTGCGATTACCCAAAAAGCTGATTACTTACGGCACCAACAGGGTACTGGATTCACTCGTACTTTATCTGAAATATGCCGGCAGCAGTAATTACTTTGGCTGGCTTGAAGATGATATAACCCTTAATGTTTACGAACTTGACCAACGCATTTATCTTGACTCCGCTTACTATTCCACTACCAAAATAAAATATAATCCGGTTAAATTAGGTACCTGGAAAGGACGCCCCCGGCCAAATGCCAGAAAAACAATTGCTATCAAACTGGATCCATCTTTAGGAAACCGAATTCTGAATGCCTCCAACGAGCAGTTGGGCGATGATATTAAATTTAAGGAAGTTTTGAAAGGTCTGGCAATCATTCCTGAAAAAACAACGGCTACAGGCTCAATCATTTCTTTTAAACTTCAGAACGATTCCTCAGGTCTTGTTTTATATTTTCACAATAGTGACGATACCTTGAGCAGCACTTTTCAGATCAACGACAAATGTGCAAGAGTAAGTCATTTTGAGCATGATTTTACAGCCACTCCGATAGCAGAGCAGTTGCAGAACGCCTCAACTTATTATTCGCAGGTATTTCTGAAACCTCTTTCCGGAGTGAAAGCTCAAGTTGATTTGCCTTCACTTGCCGGTCTGGTAAAAGACGGACCTATTGCAGTTCACCGGGCCGAAATTATCTTTCATCCGGCTAAGACCCCTCCTTATTCTGATTTTTCCATTCCATCAATGATTTTACTACTCTCAGATTCGGCAAATAAAAACTATTCAATGGTGGACAGGTATGAAACCTATTACGGAGGTAAACTGGATAATAAAACAGGTAGCTATTCATTTGTCGTTACAAGATATGTTCAGGACCTGGTCAATCAATATCTGAAAGATTCACTGTTTGTCAGTAAATACCGGTTAAACCTGATCATACCATCAGACAATCCGATTATTGCGGTTCCGCTGATACTCAACAATCTGAACAATCAGGGGAAGGCCATGACATCATTTAAAATATATTATTCAAGGTTAAACTAAAATTGTTTTATGTGTGGAATTGTTGCCTACATCGGTCACCGTGAGGTGATGCCTTTGTTAATTAAAGGTTTGCAGCGTCTTGAGTACAGAGGTTACGACAGTGCAGGAGTTGCCGTTCTTAATAATGGCCTGCATGTTTATAAAATAGCCGGAAAAGTTTCCGAACTGGCTGAATATGTCAATGGTAAAAATACAGATGGAAAAATTGGGATAGGGCATACCCGATGGGCCACCCATGGTGAACCCAACCAGACAAATGCACATCCTCACGTATCTGAAAATGGTGATATTGCCTTGATTCATAACGGGATTATTGAAAATTACAATGTTTTAAAAACGGAATTGCTTAAAAGGGGACATACTTTTGTCAGCGAAACCGATACAGAAGTTTTGGTTCATCTGATAGAAGACATTCAGGAAAAAAGTCTTTGCAGCCTTGAAGAAGCGGTCAGGATAGCTTTATCAAAGGTAATCGGGGCGTATGCATTAGTTTTAATGTCAAAGAAAGAGCCTGATCTCCTGATAGCTGCCCGTAAAGCCAGTCCGCTGGTAATAGGATTGGGAGAAAATGAGTTTTTTCTGGCTTCTGATGCGACTCCGATTATTGAATATACCCGTAATGTCATTTATATGAATGACGATACCATTGCCATTATCAGGAGAGATAGTTTTACATTAAAAACCATTGAAAATAAAATAGAAATACCTTACATTCACGAACTCGACATGAGTCTTGAGTCTCTTGAAAAAGGTGGTTTCCCTCATTTCATGCTTAAGGAAATTTTTGAACAACCGAACAGCGTCAGAGATACCTTTCGCGGGAGACTGAATCTGGAAAAAGGAGAAATCAGGCTGGGCGGAATTCATGATTATATCAACAAACTGCAAAACAATATTAACCGGGTGGTCATTACTGCCTGCGGAACCTCCTGGCATGCCGGACTGATAGGCGAATACCTGCTTGAAGAATTGACAAGAATACCTGTCGAAGTTGAATATGCCTCAGAATTCAGATATCGCAACCCGGTTCTTTTTGAAACCGACTTATTACTGGCTATTTCTCAATCAGGTGAAACAGCTGATACGCTTGCTGCCATTGAACTTGCAAAACAAAAAATTAACGCTGTCTTCGGTATCTGCAATGTTGTCGGATCTTCCATTGCCCGTGCCACCAATGCTGGCGTTTACACACATGCAGGTCCTGAAATAGGTGTGGCCTCAACAAAAGCTTTTACTTCGCAACTGGTGGTATTAAATCTTCTGGCAATCCTTTGGGCACACCTGAAAGGCCATATTTCTCAATCTCGTTACTTTGAACTCATCAGGGAATTTGCCACAATTCCTGACAAAATTAAAGAAGCTCTGCAAACCAATGATCTGGTTGAACAATTGGCAGAAGAATTCAAGGATTCAAAAAATTTCCTCTATCTTGGGCGTGGGATTAATTTCCCTGTTGCGCTGGAAGGAGCACTGAAACTCAAGGAAATATCCTATATCCATGCTGAAGGCTATCCCGCAGCCGAAATGAAGCATGGGCCAATCGCTCTGATTGACGAAAACATGCCGGTCGTGGTCATTGCGACCAATAAAACCATTTATGATAAGGTGCTTTCAAACATTCAGGAAGTTAAAGCACGGAAAGGAATTGTTATAGCTATCGTCAACAAAGGAGACCAGACCCTTCGTAAACAATTAAAATATATTATCGAGGTTCCTGAAACCGAAGAAATATTCAGCCCTCTGGTATCCATCATTCCGCTTCAGTTGCTGGCTTATCATATTGCTGTCAAAAGAGGATGTAATGTTGACCAGCCCCGTAATCTGGCAAAGTCGGTAACTGTAGAATAGACAGTCTCCGACATTATTACATGATTAATCTTTCAGAATTTCTGTAAAAAATTCCCGTTTTCCTGTCAGAATTGCCCATAATTCTCCTTGGAAGAGAAGTTGACGGATTGTTTCCCAAAAAAAACAGATATGGATTTGAATAAATTTACCATAAAAGCACAGGAAGTCATTCTTGGGGCACAGGAAATAGCCATCAGCCATCAACATCAGGCTGTGGAAGCCATTCACCTGCTCAAGGCCATGATTGAAAGTGATGATCAGGTTACTGCCCATTGGCTTAAGCGTTTTTATATCAATATCAACGACTTATCGATGGCACTTGACAGGATGATCGGGTCAATACCAAAAGTTCAGGGAGGACAAACCTATTTTTCGTCTGAAATGAATGAAGTTATTGCCCGGGCATTAAGGTATAAAAGTGAGATGAAAGATGAATTTGTGGCAATTGAACATCTTTTACTCGCTGTCGCTGAAGTACGTTCAAAAGCTGCTGAATTACTGAAATCGTATGGCGTTAAGGTGAATGAACTTCAGAAAGCCATGATGGAATTGCGAAAAGGATCAAAAATTACCAGTCAGGATGCTGAAGCCTCTTTTAATGCGTTGAAGAAATATGCCATTGACCTTAATGAAATGGTAATGAATGGAAAACTTGATCCGGTAATCGGCAGGGAAGATGAAATCAGGAGGGTTATTCATATTATTTCAAGAAGAACAAAGAACAACCCTTTGCTGATTGGCGAGCCGGGCGTGGGAAAAACAGCTATCGCAGAAGGAATAGCCCAGCGGATTGTCAGTGGAGATGTCCCTGAAAATCTGAAAACAAAAAGGGTTTTTACCCTTGACATGGGAGCTTTGGTTGCCGGAGCGAAATATAAGGGTGAGTTTGAAGAAAGGCTCAAAGCAGTAGTTAAAGAAGTAACCGGCTCTGAGGGTGAGATTATCCTGTTTATTGATGAAATTCATACACTTGTTGGTGCAGGAGGAGGAGAGGGGAGCCTCGATGCTGCCAACATACTGAAGCCGGCTCTGGCACGCGGGGAACTTAGGGCCATTGGTGCAACCACCCTTGCCGAATATCAGAAATATCTTGAAAAAGACAAGGCTCTTGAAAGAAGATTCCAGAAAGTGCTGATTGATGAACCTTCTGTCGATGACAGCATTTCGATACTGAGAGGGCTGAAGGAAAGATATGAAAACTACCATAAGGTGAGGATTAAAGATGAAGCTATTATTGCAGCTGTTGAACTTTCACACCGCTACCTGACCGAAAGGCATCTTCCTGATAAGGCTATTGACCTGATTGATGAAGCCTGCAGTAAACTCAGAATTGAGATTGATTCCCTGCCTGAGCCTCTTGATGAAGCCGAAAGAAAAATACGTCAACTGGAAATAGAAAAAGAAGCCCTGAAAAGGGAAAAAGAAACCGATGCCCTTGAAGAAATCAACAGACAACTGGCTGAGTGGCAGGAAACGCGTAATGTGTTGAAAAACAAATGGAAACTTGAAAAAGAAAAAATCAATCAAATCCAAACAGCCAAGGAAAATATTGAAAAATTCAAATTGGAAGCCGAGCAGGCAGAGCGGGCAGGTGATTTTGGAAAAGTGGCTGAAATAAGGTATGGAAAAATAAAGGAACTTACCTCAAGTATTGAATTATTAACAAAGGAACTTGCTGAATTACAGGGAGATAATCCCCTGATAAAAGAAGAGGTGGATGCCGATGATATAGCCGATGTAGTGTCGAGATGGACAGGTATTCCGGTCAGCAGAATGCTTGAAAGTGAACGGGAAAAACTGTTAAGGATGGAAGATGAGCTTCACAGGAGAGTGGTTGGTCAGGATGAGGCGATAAATGCACTGGCAAATGCTGTCAGAAGAAACCGTTCCGGCTTATCGGATGCCAGACGTCCGGTAGGGTCATTTATATTTCTTGGCCCGACAGGGGTAGGAAAGACTGAACTGGCAAAAGCTTTGGCTGAATTCCTGTTCAATGATGAAAGCATGATGACAAGAATAGATATGTCGGAATATCAGGAACGACATTCTGTCAGCCGTCTGATTGGTGCACCTCCGGGTTATGTGGGTTACGAAGAAGGAGGACAATTGACCGAAGCGGTCAGGAGAAAACCCTATTCGGTCATTCTTCTTGATGAAATTGAAAAAGCTCATCCGGATGTGTTTAATATTTTGCTTCAGGTACTCGATGATGGTATTCTGACCGATAACAAAGGCAGGACAGCCAATTTTAAGAACACAATAATCATCATGACAAGTAATCTGGCTTCCGGTATTATTCGTGAAAGACTTCAGAATATAAGAGAAGAAAACATTGATATAGTGATGGATCAAACAAAAGACGAAGTATTTACTCACCTGAAGCAGTATCTGAAGCCTGAATTTCTGAACAGGATTGATGAAATCATTATTTTCAAACCTTTGTTCAGACATGAAATCAACGAAATAGTCAGATTGCAACTGAAACAAATAATGGATAAGCTTAAAGAAAATGGAATAAATCTTGAAGTTTCACCCACCGCTTTTGAAGTTCTTGTAAATTTAGGCTATGTACCTGAATTTGGAGCCAGACCGCTCAAACGGGTGATTCAGAAATATGTGCTGAACTATCTGTCAAAGGAAATTCTGGCAGGAAATGTTAAAAAGGACAGTAAAATATTTTTAACAGCTAATTCTGAAAATCAGCTTATTTTTACAAATCAACAACAGGCTTAAAAAAACGATATTTACAAACAATTATGAGTGCATATAAAAAAAATCTTGATGTTGGATTCATATCAGACGAAAATGAAGAATTTGGAGAAATTTTATCCATTTTTCCAGCCGATGAAAATGAAAAAATTGAGATAAACCTGACCGATCCTATTCCGGTATTACCATTGCGCAATACGGTTTTATTCCCCAATACCGTCATTCCGATTACGGTTTCAAGAGAAATGTCTGTCAGACTTATTAATGATGCATATACTTCCAATCGAAAAATTGGTGTAATAACACAGAAAAACGAAGATATTGACAACCCTCAGCCAAAAGACCTTTTTGAAGAAGGAACTATTGCCCACATCATTAAAAAAATCAAACTTCCTGACGGAAATACCATGGTCATTATTCAGGGTTTGAGAAAAATGAAGGTGCTTGAATACGTTCAGTTTGAACCATATCTGCATGCCAGAGTTGAAATTTTACCTGTTGAGCTTCTGAAAAATGACAAACAGTTTAAAGGACTCATTGATAGTATCAAAGACATTGCTATTCAAATTGTTAATTTGTCACCCAACCTGCCTAAGGAAGCTTCTATTGCCATTGAAAACATACATTCTCCCTATTTTATGCTGAATTTTGTGGCTTCCAATCTGAATATTGAAGTTAAAAAAAAGCAGAAGATATTGGAAATCAGCGATCTTAACAAGAAGGGAATGCTGATATTGAAATACCTGAACGAAGAGCTCGAACTGTTAAAGATAAAGAATGAGATTCAGAACAAGGTCAAAACGGATATTGACAAGCAGCAAAGGGATTACTTTTTACATCAGCAACTGAAAACAATTACAGAAGAGCTTGGTTATCAGACACCTGAAAAGGAAATTGAGGAATTTAAAAAACGGGCAGCCAAAAAGAAATGGCCTCATCATGTTCAAGAAGTATTTAACAAGGAGCTTCAGAAACTTTCGAGAATGAATCCTGCTGCAGCTGATTATTCCGTAACCGCCAACTATGTTGAATTACTGCTTGACCTTCCGTGGCAGGAATATGACGAAGAAAATAATGATCTTAAACTGGCTGAGAAAATTCTGAATGAAGACCATTACGGACTTGAAAAAGTAAAGGAAAGAATTCTTGAATATCTGGCAGTTCTGAAGCTGAAAGGAGACATGAAAAGCCCCATTTTATGCCTTTACGGGCCTCCGGGAGTAGGGAAAACATCATTAGGAAAATCTATTGCCAGAGCCATGGGAAGGAAATACATCCGCATTTCATTGGGCGGACTTCACGATGAGGCTGAAATCAGAGGGCACCGGAAAACTTATATCGGTGCAATGCCCGGAAGAATTATACAGTCCGTTAAAAAGGCAAAATCATCAAATCCGGTGATGGTGCTTGATGAAATTGATAAAATAGGCCAGGATTTCAGAGGCGACCCGGCTTCAGCTCTCCTCGAAGTACTTGATCCTGAACAGAATACCAATTTCTATGACAACTATCTTGAAATGGAATATGACCTGTCGCATGTTCTTTTTGTCGCTACTGCCAATAACCTCAGCACTATTCACCCGGCTTTAATCGACAGGCTTGAAATAATCGACATCAGCGGATATCTTCAGGATGAAAAAATTTTCATTGCCAAAGACTATCTGATTCCTAAACAACGGAAGATGCATGGTCTGAAAGCAAATCAATTTAAATTATCGGAAAAAAGCCTTAACTACATCATCGACTATTATACCCGTGAAGCAGGTGTAAGGGCACTCGAGAAAAAAATTGCCAAACTTTGCCGTTGGCAGGCTAAACAGATTCTGACCGAGGAAAAAGTGAAAGCAACTATCAGGGAAGAAGATGTGCAAAAGGTTTTAGGCCCGAAAATCTTTGAAGGGGATAGTTATCCGCGGGTACATCAGCCTGGCATTGCTACCGGCCTGGCCTGGACCCCTGCAGGTGGCGATGTACTCTTTATCGAATCCACCTTAGCTCCGGGTAAAGGCAATCTGAACCTGACAGGAAAATTGGGCGAAGTGATGAAAGAATCTGCATTGCTTGCCTATACATGGCTGAAAAGCAACTATAAAAAATTTGGGCTTGATGCCAGAGTTTTCGAACTTTGGGATGTTCATATCCACGTTCCCGAAGGAGCAGTACCGAAAGAAGGTCCTTCAGCCGGAATTACGCTGCTGACTTCTTTGGTTTCTTTGTTCACACAAAGGCCGGTCAGAAAAGATATTGCCATGACAGGTGAACTGACGCTGCGTGGAATGGTTTTGCCTGTCGGGGGTATTAAGGAAAAAATTCTGGCTGCCAAAAGCCGTGGTTTTACTAGGATAATTCTCTGTTCAAAAAACAAAAAAGATGTGGACGACATCAACAAACGCTATATCGAAGGACTTGAATTTCATTATGTCAATACTGCTGAAGAGGTTCTCAATCTTGTGCTTGAACCTCAGCCGGTAGAGCATCCGCTTGAAATTATCCATCCGGAATGGAGAAAAGATTGATGGATAAAATTTAATAAACAAACAAGCATTTCGTCAGAATTAATTTTTAATTTTGACCCCGTCAAATAAATTGAATGAGGCCTAATTTCATCAGATTTCTGCTTTTTTTCGTGTTGATGATAATGGCTTTCACCCATAATGCACAAATACTTCCTTCTTTTGGTAATTCACGGACAGGGACAACAGGCTTCCAGTTTCTCAAAATCTATCCTGATGCACGTTCATCTGGTATGGCAGGGAGCGTTGTTTCATTTACAAATGACCTGTCTTCTGTTTACTGGAATCCAGCCGGACTTACTTTTCTCGACAGCAACAGATTGCATTTTCAGTTTGGCCATACGGCATATTTTGCCGGTACCAGCCTGAACTATGCAGCAGCCTCATTTACCCACAACTACCTGAATTTCTGGGCGTTTCATGCTATCAGTTTTTCTACTCCCGATATGCCTGTTACTACTGAATTTAATCCCGAAGGAAATGGCTTAAATTATAAAGCGGGAGATTTTCTTGCTTCCTTGTCTTTTGCAAAAATTCTTTCCGAAAATTTCAGTTTTGGCCTGAATGCAAAATTTATCTTGGAGGATATTGCAGGCATAAAAACCTACAACGGCCTTTTTGATATTGGTTTTGTTTACAACATAGGATTCAGTCGTAAAACACGTTTTGCTGTAAGCATTTCTAATTTTGGGTTTAATGTTAGTCCGAAAGGGAAGGTGGTTGTGAGCACACTGAACGGTGATAAAATCCTTGAAAACTTTGAAAATATTGCAGTACCGGCAATTTTCAGGATGGGTATTGCCACACAGGTCTGGCAAAAAGGACCTCACTCTCTTTCAGCCTGCACACAACTGACCCACCCAACTGATAACAATGAAACTGCTTCGGTTGGGGTAGAGTATGTATATCGTAAGTTTTTGAAAATCAGATCAGGATATGAATTCGGCTCAGATTTACAGTCGTTACCAACTGCCGGAATAGGAATATTTTTACCACGATATTTTGGAAATATGTCCGTTGATTATGGCTTTAATGCACGTGATTATTTTGGAAATACCCATAGAATTACAGTTGGATTCTCATTAAAATAAAGCGATGGCAGGATTGAGGTTTGTTCTTATAAATAAGATTTTCAGGGTTTTAACAGCTCTGGCTCTTTTCATTTTGTCGCTAAATTTTTCTGCCTGTGATTTTCTCTTTGGAAGTAGGGAAGATCCCGTTGTGGATGAAATTTTTGTCCAGGGGAATATTGATCCCAATCTTTATCAGAATACAGTTGGTTATGTACCTGTTTTACCGGTCTGGTCAGGGTTTAAAAATCCAAAAGACATTTTTGTCGGGTATGATGAAATGGTTTATGTGGTTGATGATGAAGGACTGAAAATCCTTGATCTGACTGGAAAACTGCATCGTACGATTCCGGTTTACAAAGCTTCTGATGTTATTCAGGACAGGAGAATTCATACGTATGTAACAGGGAAAATCATTGTAAATGTGGCAGGACAGGACAGGGAACTTGCCTGTGTTTATCACTTAAAGAATACTGCACTGGCAGGCGGGCCTGTTTGGGAAGATACCTTAATCCATCCTTTCTGCGATGTTTCCAGAAACAATATCAGTTTCAGAGCCGAAGACACGCTTGTGGAATTTACCGGACTGGCTGTAACTTATGACAACACACTATACGTTTCGCGGAAAGGAAAAATCAATGATCTCCTGTCTTCGGCAAGGCCGGACAATACAATTTTAATATTTGATAAAGACGGGAAAAACATTTCGTATGCCAAGGGTTTAAACCCGCTCATCCCCAATCTGAAGTCGGTTCTCGAACCAACGGCAATTGCGGGTTTTGTCGGACCACCACAGAAAATGTATGGCGTATCTACCTCCTATGATTTTATTCTGTGTCAGGGCAGTCAAACGCAAAACATTGAACAACGGGTTCTTTGGATAAAGCAATATGTCGATCCTGACGCAGGAACGGAATATGCTGAAAATCAATCATTACTGAACTTCGATAAGCAAAAGGCAGACGGATTTCTTTATGAACCCGGTAAATTCAGCTTCCCTGCCGATGTTTACGTGGCTCCCGACCAGTCAGGTTATATCTTTGTCGTTGACCGTCAGTTAAATAAACTTTTTCAGTTTACATCTGCCGGATTTGAGGGTGTTGTCCCGCCTCCGAATAGTAATATTACCAGAAATATTGTTGTTTCTTTTGGCAAAGAAGGCATCGGATTGTTTGAATTTAAGCAACCTTCAGGTGTTTGTTACTATAAAAAAGTAATATATGTAGCTGATAGCGGAAACAACAGAATTATCAGGTACATACTCAGTACGGATATGGAATAAAAAAAGTCATTTACAGTGGCAGGAAAACTGTAAATGACTTGATGACGAAAGGCAAAATAATTATTTATAGTATGATTTCCATGCTTTAAAAAATGCCAGTGAACAAATAAAAATCGGAATACTCATCACGGTCTGGAATGTCAGGACATAGTCGAGTGCAATGACACGGTAAAGCTGAAGGCTGAAATTGACTGCTGACATAAAAAGCAAAAAGGCATATCCTTTCAGGCCCATAAAGGAAAGGATGAAATGGCGGCTACCTTCCATTGAGAAAATGCGGTTCAGGTAAAAAACAATTACTTTTTTGAATATCAGGTAATAAAGGGAAATGCCGATTGGCAGGGAAACGGCAATTCTGATGGCAATGGCGGTATTGTCTGATAAAATGTTTGAAACACCATTAAAAATCAAATATCCGCTGGTTAACAGCCACGCCAGGCCGGCTGCAAATAACAATCCTCTTCTGGTAACCTTCGGCATCATCTTCATCTTTATTGTGTTTTTCTTTTATGAATCCTACCATTTACTATACCAGACGGTACAATAAAACAAACTGTTTAATCAAACAGTCAAATAATGGCTTTAATATGTCTTGAAGTTGTATAGCAGGAAGAGTAAATGGTAAAATTAATTCATAGGCACTTTATTTTTGTTCAACAATTCATTCATTTTATCTGATTAATCGCCTTAAAACGGAAATTAATCAAACTACTAAGATAAAAAAAAAATTAACTTCCAAATTTTTTTATTGAAAAATTTTAATTCGCTGACTTTCCGGTTATAGCTCATTAATTCTTGTTTGTATTTTGGCGATACATTGATATAAAAAAGCGGAACTTAATCCTGTTCCGCTTTTAACTGAAATTCCTGATGAGTTATTATGGTTTCCATTGCTTCAGGAAAAGGATAAGCCCTTCCCATTGGTCTTTCGTCAGAATGTACCTGAGGTTTTCCATCAGCTCCTGATGACATTTATAAAGATTTTCCAGTACCTTTTTGCGTAAAGGATCATTTTTCATCTGGAACTCCACTTTTTCTTTAAGTGCTTTGATAGCTTTTTCAGCCTGCTCTTTTGTTATCTCATTGTTTTTCAGTTTAAACAATATGGCGTCTCTTTCTTTAGCGGCTTTGGCTAAAATCTCGTGGTTGATTTTTTTCAGTTGTGAATAGTTGAACATTTTACACTTATGAAATTCCTGAAGGGCTTTCTGAATCTTGACTTTTTGCTCATTACTCAGTTCCAGTTGGCTCAGGTAGTGATAAATCGGATCCTTGAATTTTTTTGCACAATCTGTGTTGTTGTTGGGATTGTCAAGGTCAGGAGGCAGTTCGCTCTCAGACATACCATCATCCACAATGGCAAATTCATTTGTCAGTCCCGCGTCAGAAATAACCGGATTTTCAATCTGATTATAATTGACAATCAATAATTTAGCTGAAAGCATTTCATTTGTATTGGCATTTTGCGGAGCCAATTGTACTTCCTCGTTACAAGCTGTGTAAAGCAAGGACATGGCCACCATCGGCATGAGAAATAACATTACTTTTTTCATAAACATCATTTTTAAGGTTTACAGGAAATTTGACCTGTGAAATGCCAAAGCGTTTAATTAAATTTGTAGAAATAATTTTTGTTGAAATGAAAACGCATTGCCTGATTTTATTAAATGTATTGATTATGTTTGCTTCATGTCGTTCTCAACAGTTCGAAAAGGATACTTTTCAAAATAAAAAGGGTGAACTGGTCATTACCTTTATCGGCCACGGGACCTTGATGATTGAATACAATCAGATGGTTTATCACATAGATCCCTGGAGTAAGCTGGCAGATTATCATCAATTGCCTAAGGCAGATTTCATCTTACTGACCCATCATCATCCTGATCATCTCGATAAAAGTGCCATAAATATTTTGAAAAAGGAGAAAACAATCATTATCGGAACGAAAAAGTGTCAGGAGGAACTTGCTGTGGTTCAATCCCTGAAAAATGGGGAATCCGCCCAATTGGGGGAGGTGTATCTGTATGTAGTACCTGCATACAATGTTGTCAATAAAAGGAACGACAATCAACCCTTTCATCCACGTGGTGAGGGAAACGGGTATGTAATCGATATGGATGATTTGAGAATTTACATTGCCGGAGATACTGAAAATATCCCTGAAATGAAAAGCATTAAGAATGTGGACATTGCTTTTTTACCATGCAACCTGCCTTATACCATGACACCGGAAATGTTTGCAGATGCAGTTAAAATGATAAACCCCAAAGTGCTTTATCCCTATCATTACGGAGATACTGACCTTAATGTACTCAAGCAGCTACTCAAAAACGAAAAAAATATCGACATCAGGATCAGAAAAATGAAGTGAGAAAGGCAATATCATCTTTTTCCGGGAGGTGTATTTCCGGAAATATCAGATAATGGTAAGAACTGCTGAAAAATATTTTTACAAAAGTGCCTGAAATTCAAATTAAGGCAAAGAATTTGAATTAGAAACGCAGTAAAATGAAAATAACGGAAAACATAAAGAATCAGGTCAGGCAGTATCTTGAAAAAAGAACCCGCTGGCAGGTGTTTTCTGATGTGTTATTTGCCGTTTTATTGGTACTCATGCTGATACCTCCTGCCCGCAACCAGATGATTATCGGGTTTCGTAAACTTACCATGAAGCAGCCACCCATTGCATCCATTAAACCTCCGCTGGATTTGACAAATAATGATCTGAACTGGGAGTTTCAAACCCCTGAGGGAGAAGTTATTAATTTCAACGACCTGACGGAAAAACCGGTATTTCTTAATTTCTGGTCGGTGAGTTGTCCTCATTGCATTGCAGAGTTGGAAAACATTGAAAACCTTTACTCAAAGTATAAAGACAAGGTTTATTTTATCATGATAACCCACGAAAGTCCGGTAAAAGTTAAAAACTATCTTTCGGAAAAAGGCATAGATATTCCGTTTTACCTGACTTATGGCGATGTCCCGGAAATATTTGATGTTCAGTTTATTCCTACAGCTTTTATCATTTCAACGGATAAAAAGATAGTGTATAAAAAGACAGGCCCTGCCAGATGGGACGGAGATAAAATGTTCGACTTTTTCAATCAGTTGATTGCTGACGCCAATTAATAGTCCTCATTAAAAGATAAATGGTATAATCTGCCAGGTTTTCTTTTGATATTCCCTGTATTGATCATCGAATTTTTCAATTAGCCTTTTTTCTTCGAAAGTCATCTTAATCCAAAGTGTAATAAACAGTATGATCAGAAGAATTACCCGCAACCATGAAAAATACATAGCGACAAGTGGTGTAAATATAAGAAACAGTGAGGTGTACATGGGATGCCTGATAGTCCGATACGGGCCATGAGTGATCAGTTTTGCTCCGTTCCTTGGTAGGGGAAAAACAGAAAGTTTGCTGTTTGACATGGCAATAACTGACCATATTCCGAGGAATATTCCAAAACTCTGGGAAATACCTCCGGCAACGGAGCCGGCAATAAAATCACCGGTGATCAGAAGCAGTATCAGAATAACAAACTGTATTAAGACAAGTATGCGTGAAATAATTTTAGCTGAATGTTTCATTAGTGGGGAAGAAGGTCAAATTGCATGCCTGCCTCATTAAGATAAAGGCGAAAGAATGATATTTTTAGCATTGTTAATTAATATGTCGGCTTCTTTCCATGAGTAATCGCTGATATCGATAGGTGGATGAATGTGAAGGCTGATGGTCCCTGGTCTGACATTCCAGCTTTTGGGTGGAAGAACATTGTAAGTTCCTGAAATGGTAACAGGTAAGATGGGCAATCCGAGGTCGAAAGCAAATTTAAATGCTCCACGTCTGAAACTGCTGATTTCTCCGTTTCTGGAACGTGTCCCTTCCGGGAAGAAAATAACGGACGTGCCGTTCACGATTCTCTTTTTTGCTTTTTCAATGGTATCGAGGGCACCCAAAGGTGTTGATCGGTCAATAAAAATATGCTCCATTCTTTCGCAGGCAGCTCCAAGTCCCGGAATGGCTCTCAGCTCTTTTTTCATCACCCATTTAAAATCAACACCCAATTTGGCATATAACAACAAGATGTCGTATTGGCTGGAATGATTGGCAATGATGACGTAAGACTTATTTTTCTGAATATTGTTTCTGCCGTAGATTTTTGTTTTGACAGGGGTAAGAAAAAGGATAATCTGTGCCCAACTGACCCCGAATATTTTACTGACAACTGCCGGCTTGAGGAAGTAAGAAAAGATTACAGCTCCGGTACCCCAGAAAAAAGTGATGAGAAAAGAAACCGGAATGAAAAACAGCCATTTATAAGGCTGGTATAACACAAACAATAACTTTCGCATGTATCCTTAATGAAAAGGTAATTCAAAAACAAAGCAAAGGTAAAATGCTGAATTTATATTTCGTCCAAATTTCGGATGATATATACCAGATAGTCGCCAAGATACCTGAAGCCGGCTTTTTCGTACAGGCGAAGAGCTTTCAGGTTGTTTTTATGAACCTCCAGCTTTATTTGTAAGTTCATTTTCTTTGCGAAAGCAAGAGATTCTTTCAGCAATATCCATGATAGTTTTTTACCCTGATATTCAGGAAGTATGGCAAAATGATGGAGATAAACCCGTCTTCCGTCAATAGTCAGCCAGCTGGTGCCGGTTATTTTTTTTGTCGCCACCTCTTCAAGGACAATCAGCTTCCCGCCAAGTTTCAGTGTGTTTTCAATAGTTTCAGGATTGTCACCTCTTGCAGGATTTCCAACTCCTGTCTGAACCCACAGCTGCTCTATGGAGGGATAATCGTTTTCCTGATAGTCGCGGCAAATGAATTCGCTCATGATGTGATTTTAAATGTAGTTGATCAGTTTTTGAGAGGAAAGATAATCCCTGAACTCAATTGATATTTTTTTGGCGATGTTGTTCATGATACATTTGTCGAAAGGGCATATCTGGTGTTCATTCAGGCATTTTGATTCTTCAAGTTTTCCCTCAATCGACTCGAAGACCTCGAGAAATGTTACCTCCTGAGGGTCTTTTTTCAAAACGAAACCACCGCTTGGCCCTCTGGTTGATTCAAGCATTCCGGCTTTGACAAGCCTTTGAAAAACTTTTGCTACATGATGGCGCGAAGCGTTCATTCGCTCGGCTATTTGGGTAACATTCAGCAATTCGTTTCCGGATCTGGCAATCAGTATCATGCCATGTAATCCGATATATGCTGCCTCAGAGAAATTAATGATTTTAGCCATTTAAACAAATAAGTATTTGATTGCCAAAAATAGGAAAATGTTTTTTTTTGCAGTAATAAATTTTTCTTTTATTCTACCTGAAAGCTTCCTTCACTTTTTCAAAAAAACTTTTATCATGGAAATCAGGAGAAGGATTGAAATTGGGTGAATTTCTCAGCATTTCGAGTATTCTTTTTTCTTCAGCCGAAAGTTTTGAAGGAATATAAATATTGACGTGGATGAGTTGGTCGCCTCTTCCATAGCCATTAAGTTCGGGAATACCTTTATTTTTTAATCTGAAAATTTTACCCCCCTGAGTGCCGGCAGGTATTGAAAATTTAGCTTTTCCGTCAATGGTTGGAACTTCGACAGTGGTTCCGAGCGCTGCATCGGCAAAATTCAGGTATAAATCATAAATAACATTGGTGCCTTCCCGTTTGAGGTGTTTGTCTTCAATTTCTTCAATAACCACAATCAAATCACCGGGAATACCCCCTTTACCGGCAGCATTTCCCTTACCGGATACCGATAGTTGAACCCCGTCAGTAACACCTGCCGGAATGTTGAGTTCAATGACTTCCTCTCCGGTTACTTTTCCTTCTCCGCGGCAGGTTTCGCAACGGTCGTAAACCATTCGACCTTCACCGTTGCAGGTCGGACAGGTTTGCGTAGTAACCATTTGTCCGAGAAATGTATTGGTAGCTCTGCGGATTTGTCCTGTTCCGTTACAGGTATTACAGGTGCGGTAAGAATTACTGTTTTTTGCACCACTACCTCCACAGGTCTGACAGGTAACTAATTTCCTGACTTTAATTTTTTTGGTAACACCCTTTGCAATCTCTGAAAGTGTAAGTTGTACCTTGATTCTCAGGTCAGTGCCTTTAACAACCCTTTGATGGCTGCGTGTACTGCCTCCGAAGAAAGATCCGAAAGGAGAATCTCCCCAGTCGCTGAAAATGTCTCCAAAATGCTGGAAAATATCTTCCACGCTCCAACCACCGGCACCTGAATAACCTCCTCCCTGAAATGCCTGATGGCCAAATCGGTCGTATTTTGCCCTTTTATCCGGATCACTCAGGATTTCATAAGCTTCTGCGGCTTCTTTAAATTTTTCTTCCGCTTCTTTATTGCCTGGATTTTTATCGGGATGATATTTCAATGCCATCTGCCTGTAGGCTTTTTTAATTTCCTCGGCAGTAGCATTTCGGCTGACTCCTAATATTTCGTAATAATCTTTCTTTGTTGTCATTTAATTATTCTCCTACAACCACTTTTGAATGTCTGATTACTTTGCCCTTTAGCAGGTAACCTTTCTGAACCTGATCAATTATTTTACCTTTTAATTTTTTGGAAGGGGCAGCAACTTTGGTGATAGCTTCATGAAAATCAGGGTTGAACTCTTTTTCAAGACACTTGATTTCTTCCAGTCCCTGATCGGTTAATATCTTTTTTAATTTATTGATTATCAGATTAATGCCGTTGTTAACACTGTCTTTTTCAGTGTTTTCATTCATCACCTGTTGTGCCCGTTCAAAATCGTCAATGACCGGCAACAATTCAAGAATGATTCTTTCGGAAGCATAGTCAATGAGGTCGAGCTTTTCTTTGTTGGTACGCCTCCTGTAGTTTTCAAATTCAGAATAAAGGCGGAGATATTTGTCCTGAAGCTCGGCAAGCTCCGTTTTTAATTTGTTAATTTCTTCTTCTTCCTTCTTTTCATTGCTTTCCTGACCTTCCGTCAGTTTTTCCTCTTCAGTGGAAGTTTCTTTTACCGCCTCATTATTTTCTTCAATAATTTTATCTTGCTGTTTTTCTTCTGTTTGCATAATTAGTTTTTTTTTGCCTACAAGCTTTTTTCAATTACTTTGCCAAAACAAGCTGACGACATTATGACATTCAATATTTATTTAACAGTCATTTCCTGAAGGTATCTTTCAATTTCGTTCAGATGAGCCTGCCTTTTAACAATTTTTCCTTCATCATCGATCAGTAGATAAAAAGGAATCAGATAAACATCAAATTTAATAACAGCCTCAGTTTTCCAACCTTTAAAGTCGCAGCAATGGTTTCGCCAATGCAGCGCATCCTGCTCAATGGCTGATTGCCAGTCTTTTTCATTCAGGTCGATCGAAATGCTGATCATGTCAAATGTTGCAGAATGCTGAAAGCCGGAATACTTATATCTGTTATAAAGACTGACCAGTTGTTTGTGATTTTCCCTCGACTGGCGGTTCCACGATGCCCAGAATTCAATGAGTAGTATTTTTCCGTGAAAATCAGTTAATTGAATAGTATCATTATTCAGGCAATGAAGTTCGATATCCGGAATTTGTTGTGCATGCAAACGAAAGATAAGCACAAAGAAAACAGCCGGAATGAGGAGTCTTTTCATGTGATGTTATTCGCATTCGCGTATAATACCTGCCCCCAGCGCATTCAGCCGAAGGTCAATGTTTTCATAGCCACGGTCTATTTGTTCGATGTTGTAAATGATGCTTTCACCTTCGGCAGACATGGCAGCAATCAGCAGAGCCACCCCTGCACGAATATCGGGCGACCGCATACGTATTCCTCTGAGGAGGTTTTTTTTCTCCAGTCCGATGACCGTTGCCCGGTGTGGATCGCATAAGATAATCTGTGCACCCATATCTATCAGGTTATCAACGAAAAACAACCTGCTTTCAAACATTTTCTGGTGAATAAGGATATTTCCTTTGGCCTGAGTAGCTACCACCAGTGCAATGCTGATGAGATCGGGCGTAAAGCCCGGCCAGGGGGCATCATAAATGGTTGGGATATGGCCATCAATCTGTTTTTCAATTTCATACACTCCCTGAGCAGGGATGAAAATATCGTCATTATTGATAACGAATGAAATTCCGAGTCGCTTGAACACACGTGGAATGATTCCCAGATGATTCACATTGGCATTACGGATAATAAGTTCAGAGCCTGTGATAGCAGCCATGCCGATAAAACTTCCGATTTCAATCATATCGGCCAGACAGGTATGTTCGCATCCGCTTAAGGATTCAACGCCTTCAATTTCAATACAATTCGTTCCAATTCCCGTAATTTTTGCACCCATGGCATTGAGCATTCTGCAGAGTTGCTGAACATAAGGCTCACAGGCAGCATTGTAAATGGTTGTTTTGCCTTTTGCGAGGACAGCTGCCATCAATACATTCCCGGTACCGGTAACCGAAGGCTCATCCAAATGAATAAATGCCCCTTTTAGGTTTTTTGCCTTTAACCTGAAAACACCATGAAGGGCGTCAAACTCATAGACAGCACCCAGATCATGCAGCCCGGTCAGGTGGGTATCGAGTTTACGTCTTCCGATTTTATCACCCCCGGGTTTAGAAAGTGCCATTTCGCCAAATCTTGCGAGCATAGGACCTATTAAAAGAACTGAACCTCTAATGTTTTTGCTGGTTTCAATAAATTCCTGAGAATACATTTGGTGGAGGGTAACTTCAGAAGCATCAAAGATGTAATCATGATCATTGATTCGTTCAACCCTGACCCCCAGCATCTTCAGGAGTTCGATCTGGCGTATGATGTCTCTGATATAAGGAATATTTCGTATCGTCACTTTTTCGTTGGTCAGCAGGACAGCTGCCAGAACCTGAAGTGCTTCGTTTTTGGCCCCCTGCGGATGAATCTCACCCTTGATTTTAACAGGCCCGTTAATACGAAAATAATCCATTTGCTTTAATAGTTTTTGTTTTTGTTGTTTTGTTTCTTTTTCTTTTTCTTTGAACCCGTTCTTTTCTGAACAGGTCGCTCAGGGACATAAAATACTTCCGGCACCTGGCTGATGGTTATCTTTCCATGTGAGAGTTCATGCAAGTGTTTAATAATCAATTCATCAGGAACTTTCTCGGTATTCCAGATCTTGTACGATAAAACCATGAATGAAACAAGAGAATTGATCAGTTGGTCGCGGTCTTCTCCTTCCGGCATTTCAGCTGCCTTTTCTATGGCTTTTTCAAGTGATTTCCCGTAAAATCTGTATTTGGGCGGATTACCCGGATATTCCGGTTTCTTTGGGTTCCTTCTGTATCCGAAAGGTTTTTCTGGTTTAGGATATTCAGAGTCAACATCCAGTTTGTATCCTGCCATGATATGAAGATGATCCCAAAGTTTTTGCATGTATTCAGGCAGGTTACGGTACTGCGGGTTTTGCTGTGCCATCAGGTTTACTACCTGTTGTGCGGCAATACTTCTGGTTTCCTTATCAGGAATGGTCAGCAGATGATCGACCATTAACTGAATGTTCCTTCCGTATTCCGGAAAAACCAGAGGGTCTCTGTGCGTGTTATAATTCATTATCAGTAATTTTACTATTCAGAAATGATTTTCATTTTTGCAAATTTCAGCAAAATATTTTTCTGGCCGAATTTATCGAAATAAATAATGGCCTTTTTATTTTCTCCAGATCCTTCGACCTGAATTACTTTTCCGTTTCCAAATGCATTGTGAAGAACATTCATGCCAGCCTGCAGATTAGAAACATCATCGGCCACAAAGTTCTGGTCAACAGGAATCATCTTTCTGACCGGTTCTTCCTTTGGCTTTTCCTTTGTTTTCCTGAGTTCAGGGGCTTTAACCTGCTGCTGTCTGGTGCTTACTCCATAATCGAGGAAGCGGGCATCAATTTCATCCAGAAACCTGCTGGGCTCACAAAACTGTAAATTGCCCCATTTAAATCTGGAAACTGCGTAGCAAAGATACAACTTTTCCATTGCCCGCGTAACAGCGACATAAAAAAGTCTTCTTTCTTCCTCCAGTTCTTCCCTTGTATCCATCGACATGGCAGACGGAAAAAGACCTTCTTCAAGTCCGGTAATAAAAACGGTATTGAATTCAAGTCCTTTGGCCGAGTGAACCGTCATCAGTGTTACTTTATCACCTGAATCATCCTGCGTGTCGGCATCGGTCATCAACGAGACTTCCTGCAAAAAACTTCCAAGACTTTTATTTTCAGTATCTTCCCTTTCTGTAAATGATTTGAGTGCTGAAAACAGATTTTCTATGTTTTCATACCTTGAAATACCTTCAATCGACTTATCTTCCTGATAAAGACGGATCAGCCCGGATTCTTTACTGATATATTTTGCAGCCTCAAAAGCATCTTTTTGTTCTGCTACTACCTGAAAACTTTTAATCATCACGACAAAATCTTTCAGCGTCTGCTTTACTCTGCTGCTGATTTCAAATGAATAGATATTGTTGATAATGTCCCAGATGGTACACTGGTTGTCATTAGCCCATACGATTAGGTGGGCGAAGGTAGTGTCGCCAATGCCCCTTGCAGGTAAGTTTATGATTCTTTTAAGGGCTTCTTCATCTGCCGTATTCAGTGTAAAACGGAAATATGCCAGTAAATCTTTTATCTCCTTGCGCTGGTAAAAAGAAATAGACCCAATCAAACGGTAATCAATTCCAAAACGCCTGAAGGCCTCTTCAAAAGCTCTCGACTGGGCATTTGTGCGGTAAAGAACGACAAAATCACTGTTTCTTTTGGAAAAATTTTTCTTTTCATCCTGAATGGTAACGGCCACCAGATTGGCTTCATCTGATTCCGAATCTGCTCGGATCAGACGGATTTTGCTTCCTCTTTCGTTGCTGGTCCAAAGTTTTTTTGGGAGACGGTAAACGTTTTTTGCTATAACACTGTCGGATGCTTCAACAATATTGGAAGTGGAACGGTAGTTTTGTTCGAGTTTAAAGACCCTTAGTTCAGGATAATCTTTCTCAAAATCAAGGATATTGCGAATATTGGCACCACGAAAGGAATAGATACTCTGGCTGTCGTCTCCCACCACACAGATGTTTCTTGTTGAAGCCGATATTTTTTTAACTATCAGATACTGAACAGTATTGGTGTCCTGAAACTCATCTATCAGAACATAGAGAAAGCGGTTCTGGTATTTGTACAAAACATCGGGAAAACGTTCCAGAAGTTCATAGGTGTTGACCAGCAAATCGTCAAAGTCCATTGCCCCTGATTTAAAGCAACGGTTGTTGTATTTCTGATATATTTCAGCAAAGCGTGGCCTGCCTGAAGCCTTGTCTTCCAGCATCAGCTCTTCATTTTCCATGTATTGCAATGGCTTGATGAGGCTGTTTTTACAGGCTGAGATGCGTGCATGAACGGAAGAAGGCTTATAGGTCTTAGGGTCAATGTTTTCTTCTTTCAGTATCGATTTGATGACATTTTTTGAATCATCGGTGTCGTAAATGGTAAAATTAGCCGGATAACCGAGCCTGAGGCTTTCAACCCTGAGGAGCCGGGCAAAAACTGAATGAAAAGTTCCCATCCACAGGTTTCTGGCATCAGCACCGGACATGCTGATAATCCGGCTTTTCATCTCATTGGCAGCTTTGTTGGTAAAGGTGAGAGCCAGTATTCTGAAAGGATCAACACCCTGATGGATCAGATAGGCGATTCGTGTGGTCAAAACCCTTGTTTTTCCGGAACCGGCTCCGGCAATGATCAGTGATGGCCCTTCTGTATTGATGACTGCCTCTTTCTGCTGAGGGTTAAGCTCTTCAATAAAATGTTTCAAAGCCGTGAATTAAAGATAATCAAATTGAAATTGACGGCAAAAGTAAGTAGTAATGAGTGAAAGAGCAAAATCAAAAAGCTGACATGCTATTCGCTTTCGGTCAGATAGCCCTTTTGTTCCCTGACCTTTGCTTTTTTTCCTTTCAGTCCGCGGAGGTAATAAATACGGGCTTTTCTGACAAAACCACGTTTTTTTACCACAATGCTTTCAATTTTTGGGGAATTGACAGGGAAAATTCTCTCAACACCTATGCCCGAACTGATTTTTCTGACGGTAAATGTACCGGTTTCAAATTCTCCTTTTTTCTGAATAACAATACCCTGAAAAGGCTGAATTCTTTCCTTGTTTCCTTCAATAATTCTATAGTTGACGACAACAGTATCTCCTTCCCTGAAATCAGGTATATCGTCTCTGACAAACTTTGAATGAGAAAATCTAACTAACCGGTGCATTTTTAATATTTTTAAGCAATAAACAGGAGTGCAAATGTACGATGTTTTTTAAATGCAGAATAACTTTTTGAAAAAAATCTTAGAGTAGAGAAAATATAGTGTTAAAATATTAAAAATCAGTAAGTAAGATAAAGTTTGAGTGGTTTTGTCTATTCATGTGGTTAAAAGTTCGAATATTGGTAATCACATCATCCCCGGCCTTCTTTTTTTCGTTTTTTCGAGTGCCTGCTGATGTCTCCATTCATCAATTTTCTGGTGGTCGCCTGAAAGGAGGATATCGGGTACTTTCAGTCCTCTGAAATCTTCGGGGCGGGTGTAAACGGGTGCATCGAGGATGTCGCCCTGAAAAGAATCGGTCAGGGCTGAGCTTTCATCACCCAGAACGCCAGGAATCAGGCGTATAATGGCATCGGCAACTACTGCAGCGGGAAGTTCTCCTCCTGTCAGGACATAGTCTCCGATGGAAATTTCGCGGGTGATAAAATGATCGCGGATACGCTGGTCAATACCTTTATACCTGCCACAAATCAGTGCAATTCGTTTTTTAAGGGATAATTCGTTTGCCATTGATTGGTTGAACAGTTCCCCATCAGGGGTGAGGTAGATTATTTCATCAAATCTGGCTGACTTTTCAAGTGCTTCCAGACAGTGAACGATGGGTTCGATACGCATGACCATGCCTGCCCCTCCGCCAAAAGGATAGTCGTCCACCTGCCTGCGAATACCGCTTGGAATGCCATAGTCCCTGAAATTATGTAAAGTGATGTTAACCAACTGTTTTTCAATGGCTTTTTTGATAATGGATTCGTTGAGAAATCCTTCAAACATCTGCGGAAATATGGTCAGAATAGCAATTTCCATGGTGCAAAAGTAGTAAATTAAGCCGGATTATGACTTGCCGTTAAGTTCTTTTTCAAGAAAGGAGGCTGTAAACCCGCATTTATTTCTGATAATTTCTTCGGGAGTGCCGGTACAGATAATTTGTCCGCCTTCAGAACCCCCTTCCGGTCCCATGTCGATAATGTAATCGGCCAGTTTGATGACATCGAGATTATGTTCGATAATAAGCACCGTATTTCCTTTTTCAACAAAATGGTTGAGAACATTCATCAGGATTCTGATGTCTTCAAAATGAAGGCCTGTAGTGGGTTCATCGAGGATGTAAAGTGTTTTTCCGGTATCCCTTTTGGCTAATTCGGCAGCCAGTTTGACCCGTTGTGCTTCTCCACCGCTGAGTGTTACGGAGCTTTGTCCGAGCGTAATATATCCCAGCCCGACATCCACCATGGTCTTCAGTTTTCGTTTCAGTTGAGGAATATTGCTGAAAAATTCCAATGCATCCTCATGAGTCATATTGAGAACATCATTAATGGATTTTCCTTTGTATCTGACTTCAAGAGTTTCACGGTTATATCTTTTCCCGAGACATTTCGGGCAGGTAACCGAAACATCGGGTAAAAAGTTCATTTCAATGGTTTTTTCTCCGGCTCCTTCGCATTCTTCACATCTGCCACCTTTCACATTAAAAGAAAAACGTCCGGGCTTATAACCGCGTATTCTTGCTTCAGGGAGTTCAGTGAAGATATTTCTGATGAGTGAAAAAGTACCTGTGTAAGTGGCAGGATTGGAACGTGGGGTACGGCCAATGGGTTGCTGGTCAATTTCGATGACTTTGTCAATGTTTTCAATGCCTTTGATTTCGCTGTAGGGGAGAGGCGGTGTTTTTGTTCTGTAAAACCTGTTTTTCAGGATAGGATATAATGTTTCGTTTATAAGAGAAGATTTGCCGCTTCCCGAAACTCCTGTCACACAAACGAGCGTACCAAGCGGAATTTTGAGATGAACATCCTTAAGATTGTGCCCTCTGGCTCCCGATAATTCGAGGAAAAGGCCGTTTCCTTTTCTTCTTTTTTTAGGAATCTCAATTTTTTTAACACCTGACAAGTAATCGGCAGTGATACCGTTTGACTGATTAATCTGAGCGGGTGTCCCTGTGGCGATGAGGTTGCCGCCATGAATACCTGCCCCAGGACCTAAATCTACAATAAAATCCGCATTTTGCATCATTTCCTTGTCGTGTTCAACCACGATGACACTGTTCCCTATGCGTGACAATTCCTTCAGGGCGTTGATAAGCCGGTGGTTGTCGCGTTGGTGAAGGCCTATACTTGGTTCATCGATAATATAGGTAACATTTATCAGATGCGAGCCAATCTGAGTGGCCAGTCTAATACGCTGAGCTTCACCTCCGCTGAGAGAGGCCACCGGCCTCGACAACGACAGGTAACCTAAACCAATATCCACCAGAAATGAAGTCCTTTCCCTGATTTCTTTCAGGATTTCTGTCCCGATAATTTTTTTATTTCCGGTTAATTGTTGTTCCAGCTTTACTATCCAGTTGTAAAAATCATTCAGTTGCAGCGAAGCGGCTTCATAAATATTTTTTTCATCTATTCTGAAAAAGAGGGCTTCTTTTTTCAGCCTTGATCCTCCACAATCCTCACAATTGACGAGGGGAATAAATTCCAGCAGATCTTCCCTGATGTGGCTGCTTTCCTGATTGTTGATGAGATTTTTGTAACGTTTTATCAGTCCTTCAAATTTCAGTTCATAGTCCATGAAGGCTGTTTTAATAAGTATCTCATCATTCGAGCCATAAAGAATTTTGTCGAGTTTATCTTTTGGCAGGTCTTTGACAGGGGTATCGATGTCGATTTGATAACGGAGAACGAGGCCTTTAATGATAGCAGTAGTCCAATGGTCTTTTTTGGGATCAATAATCAGCAATCCGCCTTCCCTGATGCTTTTATTTTCGTTTAAAATAATTGTTTCTTCATCAATTTTATAGGTTTCACCGAGTCCCTGGCAGGCCGGACAGGCACCATAGGGAGAGTTGAATGAAAAAGTGTTGGGTTGGGGTTCATCATAAGACAATCCGCTTATTGGGTCCATCAGGTTTCGGCTGTAATAAAATACTTCCGGAGAGTCTTCTTCTGTTACCAGAATAGTTCCTTTCCCTTCTTTCAGGGCAAGCTGAATGGAAGATTTTAATCTTTCAGCATTTTTCGGGGCAATGACTACCCTGTCTGCCAATATTTCAATGTCGTGTATCTGATAGCGGCTGACTTCCATTCCCGGCTGAATTTCCCGCAGTTTTCTGTCAACCCTGACTTTTGTATAACCTCGCTTCCTGTACTGTTCAAACAGTTCACGATAGTGTCCCTTACGGGCTTTAACAACCGGAAAGTAAATGTTAATCAGTTTGTTGTAGTGTTTTTCAAAAATGGCAGCCAGCAATTGTTCTTCCGTATATCTGACCATTTTCTCACCACTGAGGTAAGAGTAGGCATCGGCAATGCGGGCATAAAGCAAACGCAGAAAATCATAAATTTCAGTAATGGTTCCGACTGTTGAACGGGGATTTTTATTCCCGCTTTTCTGTTCAATTGAGATGACGGGGCTAAGTCCCTCAATTTTTTCCACCTCAGGGCGTCTCATTTCTCCGATGTATTGGCGGGCATAGGAAGCAAAAGTTTCCATATAACGCCTTTGACCTTCGGCATAAAGAGTATCAAAGGCAAGCGAGCTTTTACCGCTTCCGCTGAGGCCGGTGATCACTACCAGCCTGTTTCTTGGAATATCAAGACTGATGTTTTTCAGGTTATGTTCGCAAGCTCCGTAAATACTGATTTTCCCTTCCTCAAAAACGTCATCCATATTTATTTCCTGATTATTATTCTGAGACGGCTCCCTTTTTTAACTTTTGAAGATTTTAATGAATTCCATTCTTTCAGCTGTGCTTCGCTGACATGATATAAAACGGCAATTTCTTTCAGTTTCATGTTTCTTTCGGCTGTGAAATAAACAATGCTGTCAGGTTTTGGTTCATAAATCCTGACAGGTTCTTCTTTCTTTGGTTCGCCAACTTTATCTTCTTCTTCGATAACAGTGCTGTTTTTTTCAGGCAGATCAATGTAATAGACTTTTTTGTTTTTGTTGGGCAATTCAGTTGAACGCAGCCATGGATTGAGCAATTTTAATGTCCGGTAGGTAATCCCCTGAGAAAGAGCAAAATCGACAAGGGAAGTAAGAGGAGAGTCGATTATGACCTGATAAGTGTTGTATGGCTTGTAAAGATGACTTTTCAAAACATAAAAGCCATAATCTTCAGGATTTTCAAATATGAGTTTGGCCGCAAGTATTCTGAAAATATATCTGCTTGTTTCGATATTCAGATAGAGGTCATAAAAAGAAGCCGTTTTTTGTTTGTTTAACTGATTGACAATACCACCTATTCCCATGTTGTAGGAAGCAGCCGTTAATGTCCAGTTATTAAAGTATCCGTAAGCTTCTTTGAAATAAGCACAGGCAGCTTCGGTGGCTTTGACGACATGGTATCTTTCATCGACATATTCATTGATTTCAAGACCATATTTTTTTCCCGTTTCTTCCAGAAACTGCCAAAATCCCTGTGCCCCTGAGGGAGAGGTAACATTCTGAAAACCGCTTTCTACCATGGCGACATATTTAAAATCGTCCGGAATACCATTCTTCTTTAAAATGGCTTCAATGACCGGGAACCAGCGGGAAGCCCGTTTGATATTGAGTAAGGTATTTGACTGCCAGTAAACATTCACCAGTAATTCACGGTCGAGTCTTTCGCGGACATCCTCCGATTCAAGCGGCACATTTTCGCCTGCAAAAGTCAGATGATCAGGCAATTCCAGTGAATATACACGATAATGTTCCAGAAATTCACTGCGGTGTTTCTCACGGGAAGTAATGGTATTAAACATAAAAAACTGCCAGATGACCACGAGGCAAAGAAAGATAATGATATAGACCGAATATTTTTTCATCATGACAGAAGTTACACTTCAAACGTGAAAATCAAAAAAATAGTGCTTACCTGAGTTTGGCAAGGGGAAGACTGAAGTCGGGAGCAAAATTCAGGGAATTGCGGTAATATTCTTTGGCTTTTTCTTTATTACCATTTATTTCTTCCCATGTTCCGAGGAAATAATAAGCCATAGAAATAACTGGAACACTGATATAATTGGAAGGACCCAGACGTACCACATAAACATCTTTCAACGCCTGAGGCATGTTTAATAAAGATTCGATAACGATTTTACCGCTCTGCGGATTGCCGGTATTGAAGCTTTGAACTCCGATTTCATATAAAAACGCTGTATTTTTCTTTTTGTCATACAGTTTGGTAAATGCCTGAAGGGCTTCTGTTGATTTATTTAATCGGGAGGCCATAGTACCATAAACTTCAAGTGCATCGAGATTGGCAGTATCGATTTTAATCATTTTTGAGGCCGTCTGATAAGCACTGCCAAGGTCATCAAGCTGAACATAAAGCTTTGACAGGGTATCGAGAAGCCCCATGTTGGCCGTATCAAAAGCCAGTATGTTTTGAATGGCAGCAATAGCTGTCTGCCTGTCGCCAGTGGAAAAGGCATTAGCCAGTACAAGTCGGTTGTGGCGTATGCTTTCCTTTTTGTATTTGTTGTGGTAACTGCATGAGACCAGCGAGAAAGCCAGTAAAATTATCAGTAAATTCTTCATTTTTAATTGAATTTAGTTCGTTAAAAGCTTGTACAAAGAAAAAACAATTGTATCAATTAAGGGTTCTTTTTATCAGGAAATAAACTGCAATTTTGCAGAGGCATTTACTGGCAGTGAAATTGCATAAATGCTGGTTTTCTTAATTTTTCAGAGTAAATTGTCATCTTTAAAAAATAGTAACACTTTATGCAGGCATTAGTCATGATCGGGCAGTTGTTGCTCGGCTTATCCATTCTTGTTTTTGTTCATGAGCTTGGGCATTTTCTTGCAGCCAAGGCTTTTGGGATGAGAATTGAAAAATTTTACATTTTCTTTGATTTTGGAAAAACAAAAATTTTCAGTTTTAAAAGGGGCGAAACGGAATACGGCCTGGGATGGTTTCCTCTTGGCGGTTATGTGAAAATTTCGGGTATGATTGATGAATCACTCGATAAGGAGCAACTGAAGCAACCGCCACAGCCATGGGAGTTTCGTTCAAAACCAACATGGCAAAGGCTGATTGTGATGGTAGCCGGTGTGTTTATGAACCTGATCCTTGGTATTTTCATGTTTTCGATGATTGCTCTGAAGACCGGAGATGTTACCATTCCTTTGTCAAAGAATGATCCGGCTATTGTGGCACTTGATTATGGCAAAAAAGTTGGTTTTCAGACAGGGGATACACTCATCAGTATCAACAATAAACCTGTTTCGCAGCTGAATGAATTTTCGGATCTTTACAGCTATCAGCTTCTTTTGTCTAACCATGCAAAAGTGGAAATCAGGAGAAACGGAAAAGATACAGTCATTCAAACACCTGAAAACTTTCTGAATGAAGTTGTGGATGAAGGTTTGAACAATTTTATTCAGCCCGGCTATCACTTCTATGTCAGGAAGGTAAAGCCGAAAAGCAATGCCGATAAGGCCGGATTAAAGGCTCAGGATGTCATCATTGCTGTAAATGATACGCCTGTAATGTATTATTACGACTTTGTTGACCGTCTGGCCAAAAACAAAAAGAAAGTTGACCTGACTGTTTTAAGAACTTCAGATACCCTTGTTTTACAGAATGTTGAAATTGATGAAAACGGGAAAATAGGGTTTTATCCTGAATTTAAAGTGGTTACCGACACACATTATTACGGATTTTTTGAATCATTTAAGGTCGGGAATAATCGTGCATGGTTCATGCTTAAGGAAAATACTCTTGGCTTTGTCAAGTTGTTTAAGGGTGAGGTTGATCCCAGAAAAGCACTCAAAGGCCCTGTTGGTATTGCCACAATTTATGGTGGTGAGTGGATATGGCTGAATTTCTGGACGATAACTGCACTTCTTTCTCTCATTCTGGCATTCATGAATCTTTTGCCGATTCCGGCACTTGACGGTGGACATGTCATTACCATTTTAATAGAAATTATTACGGGCAAACCCCTGGGACCCAAAACACTTGAAATTCTTCAGATTATCGGAATGGTCATCGTTTTCGGGCTGATTATTTTCTCCATCTTCAATGATATCGTTCAAAGCTGGTTTTAAAACCGGAGGTATACAGAGCTTGCAGGAAAGGTGATTTTTGTTGAAGGAGATCAGCCGTTGATCATATTGTAAAAGTCTTCTTCCGAAATAATTTTAATTCCGAGTTTTTGTGCTTTTTCGAGTTTGGCAGGCCCCATTTTATCACCCGCCAGTAAAAAATCCGTACTTCCACTTACTCCGCTCACATTTTTGCCTCCATGTTGTTCGATCATCTTTTTCAATTCTTCCCTTGAAATACTGAAAATCCCGCTTACGACAAAGGATTTTCCTCCCAACCTATTGGAAAGTATGTCATTTTCTTCCTGAACACTCATTTGAACACCTGCCTTCCTGAGCCGCTCAATAAGCCTGATGTTTTCTTCTTTTCTGAACCAGTTGTAAACACTTTCGGCTATCTTTTCCCCGATTTCTTCTGTCTCAGCCAGCTCTTCTTTTTCTGCCTTCATCAGATGATCAATTGATCTGAAATTGCGGGCAAGTATTTTAGCCACTGTTTCTCCGACATAGCGGATACCAAGGGCAAATAAAACTTTGCTGAAGGGTACTTCAAGTGATTTTCGGATACTTTCGAGTATGTTTTCTGCCGACTTTTCCCCGAAACGTTCCAAAACAGCAATCTGCTCTTTTTTCAGGTCGTAAATATCTGCAGGGTTTCTGATGAGATTTTTTTCATACAAGACATCAACAGTTGCTTCAGCAAAGCCTATATCCATGGCTTTTCGTCCGATAAAATGCAGTATTTTTCCTTTTATCTGAGGCGGACAATGGTCTTCGTTCGGACAATAATGATTGGCTTCACCTTCTTTGCGAATGAGTGCTGTGTTGCATTCCGGACAATGTGTGATAAACCTGACCTGCTCTGCTCCGGTATTTCGGCTTTCTACATCCACACCGACAATTTTAGGGATAATTTCCCCTCCTTTTTCGATGTAAACCCAGTCGCCAAGATGAAGGTCAAGGATTTCTATCTGGTCGGCATTGTGGAGAGTGGCTCGTTTGACAGTTGTACCTCCCAGGTAAACAGGTTCCAGATTGGCTACAGGGGTAATGCTTCCTGTGCGGCCAACCTGATAATCCACAGATAGTAATTTTGTTCTGGCACGCTCGGTTTTAAATTTATAAGCTACAGCCCAACGGGGCGATTTTGCGGTAAAGCCAAGTATCTTTTGCTGTCGGATAGAATCCACTTTGATGACGACCCCATCCGTGTCGAAAGGAAGTTTCTTTCTTTCGGTTTCCCAATAGGTCAGATATTCAATAACTTCTTTGATATTGTTGCATTTTCTGATATGGTCTGAGATTTTAAATCCCTGTCTTTTGCAACTCATCAGGTTTTCATAATGAGAGTCGGATGGCAGATGGTCGGAAATCAGGTAATACATGAAACAATCGAGTTTTCGTCTGGCAACAATTTTAGGATCGAGTATTTTCAGTGTTCCGGCAGCAGAGTTCCGGGGATTGGCAAATTCAGGTTCACCTGCCTCCCGTCTTTCTTCATTCAGTTTGTTGAAGTTTTCCCTGCTGAGAAAAATTTCTCCTCTGATTTCAAAATTTGCCGGGAAGCCATCACCTTTTATTTTTAACGGAATACTTTTAATGGTTTTCACATTACTGCTGACATCATCTCCCTGAATGCCATCACCCCTTGTCAGGGCATATTGAAAACTATGATTTTCATAAAAAACAGAAATGGCAGCCCCGTCAAATTTTAGCTCACAAACATACTGAAAATCTTCATTCAGGGCTTTTCTGATCCTGTTGTCGAATTCAATGAGTTCGTTTTCAGCATAAGTATTTGAAAGAGAGAGCATAGGGTTTTTGTGGGAAACCTGACGAAAACCCTGAACAAGGTCGGTTCCGACTCTTTGGGTTGGGCTCAACGGGTCTTGCAGTTCGGGGAAACGTGTTTCGATGGTTTTCAGCAGATGTTCGAGCCTGTCGTAATCATAATCAGGGATAAGAGGTTGATTTTTAACGTAATAAAGATTTTCGTGGAAGCGGATTACCTGCCGGAGAGGTTCAACCAGATATTCAGCCAATTGCCGGTTCAGGTTTTCTTCCTTTATTTGAAGAAATTCATGGGTTTTTTTCAGGAAATATTTTTCGTCATCCATATTCAAACATTGTTAAAAGAAAAAAACCGGAGGACGAACCTCCGGCAGGGTATAACGATAAGCCGGATTCTGTAACCCGAACAAGCCGGGAATGCCTGTCATTTATCTGGTTCCGGTGTCACCACCGGAATCAATCGGCCTACCCCCCGAAGATTCAGACGAGCAGTCTTCTCGTTCCGAAAAATCGGAAAGACACTCCGGTTTACATGGCCTTTCAACCAACAGGGTTTGCCAGGCTGGCAGGTCGCCCTGCCACCGGTGAGCTCTTACCTCGCCATTTCACCCTTATCCCGATAAAATCGTGACGGTATGTTTTCTGTTGCACTTTCCGTGATGCAGATTTTTCAATCTGCACCCCTTCCTGTTAGGAAGTGTTGCGCTCTGTGTTGTCCGGACTTTCCTCCCTTTACATTAAAATAAAGAGCGACAGGCTGTTATACCTGCCTGCAAAAATACGAAAAATAAGCTGTAATTCGGGTTTCCCTCCCTACAATAATTTCCCCATTTTCAAAATCAGATCGACTAAGCGGTATGAGTATCCGGATTCATTATCATACCAGCCGACAACTTTAACCAGGTTTTCGTTGACATCAGTCATCTGCGAGTCAAATATGGTGCTGTACGAGCTGCGGATTATATCTGATGAAACGATGTCTTCGTCACAGTATTGCAGAATTCCCTTCAGTTCGTTTTCTGAAGCTTTTTTAAAGGCTTCGTTGATCTGGTCTTTTGTCAGCTTGTTTTTTACCGTGCAGATAAAATCAACTACTGAGCCGTCAATGACCGGAACCCTGTAGGCACTGCCGTTTAGTTTTCCTTTCAGATGAGGGAATATCAGTGCAGTGGCTTTGGCAGCTCCGGTGGAGGTAGGGATGATGTTAATCCCGGCTGCTCGTGCCCTTCTCAGGTCTTTGTGAGGTGCATCAACCAGTCTCTGGTCGGCTGTGTAGGCATGAACGGTGGTGGCATATCCGATTTCTATTCCACCGATTTCATCAAGTACTTTTACCAGCGGAGCAAGGCAGTTGGTGGTGCATGAAGCATTTGAGATGATGTTGTCGTCAGCTTTAAGTTCATGATCATTAATGCCGATTACTATGGTTTTAATTCCGCTGTCTTTCGGAGGTGCGGATAAAACAACTTTCTTCGAACCTGCAATAAGATGATTGGTTAATTTTTCAACATTTGTAAATTTTCCGGTTGATTCGAGTACAATGTCCACATTTAACTCTTTCCATGGCAACTGGGAATTGTCCATTTGAGACAAAACCTTGATTTTCTTACCATGAACCATCAGGTAATCATTGTCATATTTGATTTCATCGGCAAAAATGCCAAATATTGAATCATATTTCAGCAGGTAAGCAATAGTATGAGGATCGACAAGGTCGTTAATAGCAACAATATTAATCTCGGGACGGTTGTACATGACCCTGAATGTAGAGCGACCGATTCTTCCGAAACCATTAATAGCAACATTTATTTGTTTCATAATTCAGTTGATTTATCAGTTAAATTAAAGTGCAAATTTAGAAAATTAAATAAATCAGTTTCATTTTTTCAGGTTATCAATGAAATAATTGGTGATTTTAGTGTCGAGATGAAGCCTGTCTTTGCCTCTGACAGCGTGGGAATGTCCGGGGTAAAGATAATAATCAACCTGAACATTGTTGTGGTTGCATTCCTGAACAAAGCGGAGGGTATGCTGAAGCACCACAGTGTCGTCACTTGTTCCATGAACAATCAGCAGTTTCCCTTTCAGATTATTGATGAAATTCAACAGATTAGCATTTTTATAGCCTTCCGGATTGTCAGCAGGCGTGTCCATATACCTTTCTCCGTACATTACTTCATACATCGACCAGTCGATGACCGGAGCGCCTGCAACGGAAACCTTAAAGGTTTCGGGTTGTTTCAGGATTAAAGCGGCAGCCATATAACCGCCATAACTCCAGCCATGAACACCTATTCTGTCGGCATCCACATAAGGAAGGTCTTTCAGGTATTTGATTCCTGTCATCTGATCCTGAATTTCAACGGTGCCGATATTTCTGAAAATAGCCTGCTCGAATTTTAATCCCCTGTTGGCGGAGCCTCTGTTGTCAAGGGTAAAAACGATAAATCCTTGCTGAGCCATGTACAGCATCCACATCGAAGCACCATAATTCCACGAATTCGTAATCATTTGTGCATGAGGCCCTCCATAAACATATACCACGACAGGATATTTTTTTGCAGGATCAAAATTGACCGGTTTGATCATCCGGTAATAGAGTTCAGTTTTATCTTCAGCCTGAAGGCTTCCTGTTGTGATTTCACCGATCGTATAATCTTTCAATGGATTTTCGCCTGTATAGAGTTTTTTTACAACAAGTCCGGTAATGTCACATAAGAGAACTTCAGAAGGAACTTTTGCAGAGCTGTACGAATCGAAAAAGAATTTACCTGTAGGGCTTAAAGTGGCTTCATGAACTCCGTCTGCAGTGGAAATTTTAACCACTTCTTTTGTCTGAAGATTTATAGAGTAAATGCTTTGCTGAAGCGGAAAATCTTCATCCACAGCCTTGTAAAGAACAAATTGTTCGGTCGGGTCGAATCCGACAAATTCAAGGACATCGAATTTGCCGTCTGTCAGTTGTTCAATCAGTTCACCATCCGTGGTGTAGCGGAAGAGGTGGCGGTATCCGTTGCGTTCGCTGAACCATAAAAATTCATTGGTTTTTTTCCTGAAAAATATTGGTCCGGATTCAGGTTCAATGTATTTCTGGTTTTTTTCTTCAAAAAGCGTTTTCACCAGTTCTCCGGTGATTGCATCATATTGGTTGAGCATCATGTGGTTCTGGTCGCGGTTAAGCACGGCAATATAGATATATTTTTCATCGGGCGACCATGTAATGTTGGTCAGGTATTTATCATTTTTTTCACCTGTTTTGAGCCAGATGGTTTTGTTGTTTTTCACATCAAAAACGCCAACTGATAAAATTTCGCTTTTTCCTCCGGCCATGGGATATTTGATATTTTTGGTAACGGCAGGAACTTTTGAAATGTCTGTTATCGGATAATCGGTTACCTGACTTTCATCTTTGCGGTAAAAGGCAAGGAAGTTCCCTTTGGGAGACCAGAATTTCCCGTTTTCGGTATTAAACTCATGCCTTGAGACCGTTTGTCCGTTGACAATGTTTTTATCGGCATCAGTGGTAACAGCAAGCGGCTCCTGATTATTCAGCAATACATAAAGATTGTTATCACGTGTAAAGGCAATGGCAAATGTATTGGGTTCAATATCAGCATTTTCCATGTCATCGGGATAAGAATTGACTTTGGCTGCACTTCCTTTTTTCATGTCGTAAATAAGAAGTGCATTTCCGTGTTCAAAACGAAAGCTGACATCGCTCACCCAGCTTATTTCCGGAAAACTTTTAAGTTCTGTAAATCCTGATTTGACAAGGTTTTTATTAAAAGTGGGCAGATCGAGCACCTGTTTGTCGCTTCCTGCTTTGGTGGTCCCCTCCCAAAGGGCATCGTTTTTTACATAAGTGTACACATCTGAAGTTGTTTTCCACTGCAATTGCGGAAGGCCTTCAATTATCCGGACATATTCGGGATAGAAGCGATAAGCATTTCTTCCATTAATCTCTTCAAGCGTCAGCAGTTTTCCCTGAGGAAATGTGCCTGTAATGAAAATTAAGGTAAACAGGAATAAAAAAGCAATTTTTCTCATGGTTCAGTTGTTTAAATGAAGTGCAAATTTCATTATTTTAATGCAATTGGCTGACGCAAAGTGTAAATTTGTTTGTCTTTTTTTAATAAAAAGATTATCAGTAACTTGGTTCTATTGATCAGAAAAGAAAATTAGTTGTCAGGTATTAAATGGTCAAAGCAAAATTTATCAATTATTTCAATTTTATCATGACATTTGCAGGCCAATAAAAATTAACAAAAGATGAAAGCTTATGTATTTCCCGGGCAGGGAGCACAGTTTGTGGGTATGGGAAAAGACCTTTACCTCGAGAACGAAGAAGCAAAAGCCTTGTTTGAGCAAGCCAATGATATTCTTGGATTTCGCATCAGCGACCTGATGTTTGCCGGGACCGAAGAAGACCTGAGGCAGACACGTATTACCCAGCCAGCTATTTTTATTCACTCTGTGGCAACCTTTTTTGCAAAGAAAACAGATAAATATCCGGACATGACTGCCGGACATTCGCTTGGAGAGTTTTCTGCCCTGGTGGCAGCCGGAGCCCTGAGTTTTGAAGATGGATTAAAACTTGTACGTGAGAGGGCCAACGCCATGCAGGAAGCCTGCGAGCTTGAACCCTCTACCATGGCTGCTGTATTAGGTCTTGATGATAAAATTGTCGAGGAAGTTTGTGACGAAATTGAAGAAGTTGTTGTTCCGGCCAATTACAATTCTCCGGGTCAGTTGGTTATTTCCGGTTCTGTGGAAGGGGTCAGCAAAGCCTGTGAATTACTGAAAGCGAGGGGAGCCAAAAGAGCTTTACCCTTAAAAGTTGGCGGAGCTTTCCATTCCCCGCTGATGGAGCCTGCCCGTGTTAAACTGGCTGCTGCCATTGAAAACACTGAGTTTAAAAAGCCGGTCTGTAAAATTTACCAGAATGCAACGGCTGAAGGCTCAGACGATCCTGTGGTGATTAAAAAGAACCTGATAGCTCAGTTAACTGCTCCGGTAAGATGGTCGCAAAGCGTTGAAAATATGGTGAAAGATGGCGCTCAGGTGTTTATTGAATGTGGCCCGGGTAATGTTTTATGCGGATTAATCGGAAAAATTGCTCCCGGAAAAGAGACTATTAAATTGTAAATATATGATTATCACAAGCATTCCGAATATTCCCGGCAGGGAAATAGGAGAAGTATTGGGCATTGCCAGAGGCAATACAGTCAGGGCGCGAAATATCGGAAGAGATATCGTTGCCGGGCTTAAAAACGTAGTAGGCGGGGAAATTTCAGAATATACCAAACTGATAGCCGATGCACGCGAAGAGGCGCTCCAGCGTATGATGAAGGATGCACAAAGGCTTGGCGCTGATGCTGTCGTCAATGTCAGGTTTACTACCTCCATGCTGATGGCTGGTAGTGCGGAAATTCTGGCTTATGGCACTGCTGTAAAATTGAAATAAACTGATAATGATCATTGGTGGTTTTATCATGTCGCTACTCTCGGTGATTATTCCGGTCGGACTGGTTGTTTTATTGATCTATCTCATTTACAAAAGGCTGAAAGACAAAGAAAAAGAAGATTTTGAAAAACGTGATTACTGATTGTCTTTATTTGCAGTCAAAAGAATCTTAAAATGGGAAAAATAATCATTAAAACACCGGAACAGATTGAAGGAATCCGGAAAAGCTGTCGTCTGGCTGCACAATCCTTAAAGTTCATTGCACCTTTTGTTCAGGAAGGTGTGTCAACTGCTTATCTCAATAAACTGATAGATGAGTTTATACGCGACCATCATGCAATTCCTGCCACCCTGAATTACAATGGATTTCCGAGTTCCTGCTGTATTTCTCCAAATGAAGTGGTTTGCCATGGAATACCTGATGAAAAAACGGTTTTAAAGTCGGGAGATATTGTCAATATTGATGTTACGACCATTTTAAACGGCTATTACGGAGATACCAGCACCATGTTTACGATTGGTGAAATTGATGAAAAAGCCCAATCCTTGCTAACGATTACCAAAAAATGCCTTGACCTGGGCATTTCCGTATGCAAGCCGGGCAATCTGACCGGACTTATCGGGTACGAGATTTCAAAATATGCCAGGTCGAGGGGATGCGGAGTGGTATATGAGTTTTGCGGCCATGGAGTTGGCCTGCAGTTTCATGAACCACCGGAAATACCACATTCTGCCGAGAGAAATACCGGTGTTGAAATGCGGCCGGGGATGACTTTTACCATTGAACCCATGATCAATCAGGGAAAAGCACGTACGGTCATCGACAAGAAGGATGGCTGGACGGTGAGAACCATTGACAGAAAACTGTCTGCACAGTACGAGCACACCATTCTGATTACAGATACCGGCTGTGAGGTACTTACAGATATTGACGGTGAATATTCCCGCTAAAAATGAAAACAGCATTCTGGGTTTGCGGAAAAACAAAGCAGAAATTTATTGCTGAAGGTATTTCTTTTTACCTGCAAAGAATAAGACCTTTTGCTGAGATTTCCTATCAGGAACTTGAGGTAAAAAAAGCACAGACAAAAGAAGAGATTATCCGGGCGGAGGCCGACATGATTCTGAAAAACCTGAAAACCGGGGATTATATCGTCTTGCTGGATGAAAAAGGTGAAATGCTGAGCTCGGTTGACTTTGCATCGAGCTTATCCGGTTTGTTCAGCAAAACATCAGGAAGGCTGGTTTTTATTGGCGGAGGACCTTATGGATTTTCAGAAAGCATTTATTCAAAGGCAAACTACCTGCTGAGTTTATCCAAAATGACACTCACCCATGAACTGGTCAGGATCTTTTTTCTGGAACAGCTCTACAGGGCATTTACAATTTTAAAAAATCACCCTTATCATCATTGAAAAAAGAGAATAATTGAGGTCTTTCTTTTTGTCAGATCAGTAAAATGTTCAGACTAAAAATCTGCAATAATAAAACACTGTAAAATTAAATTTACACAATTACGTTTATTCACAATTAATTCATTTTATTTGCACATGAAATTTATAGACTAAAATAGTTAAAAACACTATGATGAAGCATCATAAATTGTTGGGCATCATGTTTATTTTTGCCATAGCTGCTTTAATAACGGGTTGTGGCTCGGTTTCATCCATTGAGAAAGCCAATAATGCCTACGACTTATATCAGTTTAATACGGCAGTTGAGATGTACAAGAAAATATTGACCAAGGAGAAAGATAAAAAGGTCAAAGCTGAAGTTACCCTCAAAGTTGCCAATTGCTACCGGTTTATGAACGAATATTCCAAGGCAGAAAATTATTACAGAAAGGTAGTAAAAATGCCCAACAGTGATCCCATTGCATATTATTATCTGGGCGAAATGCTGAAACGTCAGGAAAAATACGAAGATGCCATTATTGCTTTCAAAGATTACATCCGTGAAGTGCCGGGTGATCCGGTAGGCGAAACAGCCCTGAAATCGGCTGAAGATGCTATTCAATGGAAAAAGGAAAAAACCCGATATGTGGTCGAACCATTTAAAATTGTTAACAGTAAAGCAAATGATTTTGCGCTGATGTATTACAGAAAAGGGGCTTTTGTTTTTACCTCCGATCGTGAAGAATCAACAGGCGGAAACCTTTATGACTGGACCATGCAGAAACATACAGATATTTATTTTATCGAACCGGAAGGAAAAAGCACCACCAAATATAAAAAACCTGCACTTATTGATGAAGATCAGATAGTTAACACAAAATTCAATGAAGGAGTAGTAACGTTTGACAGCAGGTTCAATACAATGTATTATACACAGTGTAACGATGCCAGCGGAAAAGGTCATAACTGCCGTATTTTCGTTATCAGGAAGAAAGGTAAAGTGTGGGGAGAACCGGAAGTGCTGGGCTTTTGTACAGATTCCTTCACCATGTATGGGCATCCTTCCTTAAGTCCTGACGGGAAAAAACTCTATTTTGTCAGCGACATGGAAGGCGGTTATGGCGGACTTGACATCTGGATGGCTACTTACGTGAAAAGGGGGAAAACATGGGGTGATCCGGTTAACTTAGGCCCGGTTATCAATACACCGGGAGACGAAATGTTTCCTTTTGCCTATACAAACGACAGACTTTATTTCTCTTCAAACGGACATCCCGGCATGGGCGGACTTGATATTTTTTATTCTGATAAAGTGGATGATGTTTGGACAAAACCAGTCAACATGAAATCACCTGTCAATTCAGGAGGAGATGATTTTGCAGTGATTGTTGAAAAAGGTGGCACTATTGCCAAGGGTTACAGAGGATATTTTTCCTCTAACCGTCCGGGAAGCAAGGGAGATGATATTTACCAGTTCTACATGACTCCACTGGAATATACCCTCAGTGGTACAGTCTTTAATCTGAAAACAAAAGAAGTTATTCCGGATGCAACTGTTACCCTTACTATAAATGATACATTCAGGGTGGCGGTGAAGACAGATGCCTCCGGAGGATATAAATTCCAGCTGGCTCCTGAAAATGAATATTCAGTAGATGCTTTCAAGAAGTTTTTCTTCGACTCTGAAATTAAATATGTTTCCACTGTCGGACTTGAATTTTCTGAAGATTTTGTCAGGGATTTGTATCTCGACCCATTTCTGCCCGTTGATGTTGAGTTGCAGGGTATTTATTACGATCTGGACAAATATACCTTACGTCCTGAATCGATGGTTGTGCTGGATTCCCTGTACAATATCATGATGAAGCATCCTTATATCGTGATTGAAATCGGCTCACATACCGACTGTCGTGCTTCTGTGGAATATAACCAGAAACTTTCGGAAAACAGGGCAAAAGCCGTTACCGACTATCTCGAATACAGGGGAATTCCCCCCGACAGAATGCAGGCCATCGGATATGGTGAAAGCCAGATTGCCAACGGATGTACCTGCGAAGGAAACGAAGGGCCCGGCCTTGACTGTACCGAAGAGCAGCATCAGCAAAACCGCAGAACCACTTTCCGCATTATCCGGACGGATTATGTTTATCCGGATGAATACAAAGACAGGTTGGATCAATATCAGCGGGAACACCAGTTAGGCGATTATGCACCGGCCAAGACCATGCCCAAAGAGCAGAGAAAACGCTATGAAGAGCAGGAAAATCAGCAGGAGCAGGAACCGGAGGATGAATAATCCTGATGTTGAATTCAGGTCATTATTCAGTTAAATAAAGTATAAAAGCCTGTCAGCACAATTAGCTGAAGTTTGCCATTTGTTAATTTCCCAAAGGCACAAAAATAGGGACATAACCCATCACTTATCACCCGTCAAACTATTTTTTCATCACTTTTACAAAATAGCCTGAGGTTTCTGTCATGACGCAAAGGAAGTATATCCCGCTTATTAGTTTGGAAACATCTATTCTGTATTTCCGTGGGCAGTTTTTAAACTCCAATACTTTCTGTCCTTTTGTGTCATAAAGTGTAATTGTATGAAAATCAAATTCGGATGTCAGATATATTTCGTCCCTGCAGGGATTAGGATAAACGGACAAAGCAGAGGAAGGGGGAAGAAGTATTCCGGGATTGGTAATTTGCAGAACCTCAGCGGAACTATCGGCCTTGCATTGATTGGAGTCGGTGATAGACAAGGTGTAAATGCCTGAGCATAAACCTGTTGCAGAAAAGCCTTTCTGTTGATTAGGGTCGTCCCATTCTGCCAGATAGGGAGGAGTGCCTCCGCTGACATTAGCCTGTATCCTGCCAATGCATTTGTGATTGGTATCGTGAACGACCTGAAAAGAAAAACTTATTTTCTGGGGTTGTAATATCTCGGCAGAATCTGTAATAACGCATTGATTCTCATCAGTTATCATTAAATAATATTTTCCGGCATGGCATTTTTCAATGGTTTGTCCGGTATCTTTCCCATTCCAGAGATAATGATAGGGCGGTGTGCCTCCCGATACCAGAGCCTCTGATTTTCCGGAAGGTTCACCAAAACATTTCAGGTGAGTAACCTGAATGCTGACCTTTAGCGGAGCAGGCTCAAGAATGGTGAAAGTATCCCCACCCGGGCAGAAAAAGCTATCAAAAATTGAAAAATCATAGGTGCCCGGTTTCAGGTGAGATATGGAGTTTCCACTTTGCCCGGTTGACCAGAATATCAGGTATGGCGGTGTGCCGCCCTGCGGATTTAGTTCTATGCGGCCATCATTTTTGCCATAACATGAAATATGGTGAATTTTTTCATTAAACACGTATTTCTCAGGCTGGGTGATGAGTACAGTATCTGTAAACCGGCAAAGATGCGTGTCTTTAACAGTTACAAAATAACTTCCCGCAGGTTTATTGATGATTTTTGCTGTCTTTTCAAGGTCTTTCCACAAAATCTGATAGGGAGGGGTTCCTCCGCTGATAAAGATTTCTGCTTTTCCGTTGCTTTCTCCAAAACACCTGACCGGCTGAACGGCAAAAGAATGTGAAAGGGGTAATGGCTCCAGAACTTCAAAGCTGTCAATAGCCGAACAGCCTCCGGTATCAGAAACCGTCAGCCGGTAAATTCCTGCTGTCAGGGAATCGAGGGTGGCTACCGTATCTCCTGTTGACCATTGATAGTGGTAAGGTGGAAATCCTCCGTTGATTGCAACTTTAATGCTGCCATTTTTGTTACCGTTGCAGTCGATATGGTTCAATTCACTGCTGATGGCTAATCCGGGAGGAAATATTTTCCCTGTGGAGTCGGTAAAAGCCCAGACTGCCTGAAGGTAGTCGGCATTACCGATGTTGATGATATTGAGGACAGTATCGTGTTGTCCGCCTGAAAGTATCCATTTTTTACCATTGTCGTAAGATCTCATCAGTTGAAGAGCGGTATCCGACACCAATGGCTGCTTTTCCGACTGGTCATAGGCAAAAGACAACTCTGCCTTCCAGCCGCAATTCCGGTGAGTAAGTATTTCATAAGTCCGCAAAAGCTTTTTGCTGTAATCTTCTGCGGCTTTCCCGGTACTTCGGATAACGACTACATTATTATATGGGAATGAAGAGTTTACATTGGCTTTCAGGGTCAGACCAATTCCGCCAAAATCTTCAATGGTAGGGGAACCACTCAGGTTTCTGAAAGTGCGTATTCTCCCCTGAACGACAAAGCCTGAATCCTCTTTTATCAGGCATGAATCAGACAATTCTACCTGCCATTGATTTCCGGTTGAAAAGTATGAATTTTTATGCATAAACAGGCTGTCAGAAATATACAGGTCGTTGTTGATGAGTTCAAGTTCTGAAAGTGCATCAAGATGCAAAGATTCAATGCTGACAATATTTTCGGGTGAAAAATAAATTTTGGATCTGACATGATATGAGCCTTTGTAATGCCTGTCGGGGATGAATAGTGTCCACGCATAAGGCGTTACATCTATTGCATTCTGCAGGCTGCCAGAATTTTTTTCAAACCAGACAATGCTGTCGGATTGAAAGCCTATCCGGCTCTGGCGGTCAATAGTATTTTTTATCCACGTGTAAATCAGTATTTTACCGGAATTATTAAGTGAAGTATCCGTAACAGAAGGCCCGTTGGTGCTCAGCCAGCAGTTGTTGTGCATGACAACTTCGGAACGTATGTTTGAAATGATATTCCTGTTCCGGCAATAAATTATCTGGCTTTCATGTACCGATATTTTCTCAGGTCCGAAATTGTTTTTTCCCGGCTCTCCGAAAATTATCCCGTTCTGGCAGTATTTGATGATGATACCTTTAACTTTGACATTGGTCAGTGTGGCAGGATTGGCACCGTAAACTGCTCCGTCATCTCTTGCCTTTATCACCATGGCACAGCCTGAATGGCTTGCACCCCCTGTCCCGCAATAATAAAATTCAGAATTGATGATTGAAATATTCTCATAGTTATTGAATTTCAGATTAATATCAATTCCGGCATTCCAGCTGTAGCTGTTGTCGATGCCGCAGCTATCGAAATAAAGGTTTTCAAAAATGGAGTTCTCAAGTTTTTCAACATAAATTCCTTTTTGCTTGTTTCTTTTAAAAGAAGTGTTTTTCAGGAGAAAATCTATGATGTTTGAAGTGGATGGATTGTCGCAATAGGCATAGATTCCTCCGAAATTGTCGGAAAATTCGCAACTGTCAATGATAAAGGCAATGACATTGCAGGCATGATTGATTTGCAGACCGGCAGTTTTGTTATAAGTTACAATGCATTTTAAAAGCTGAAGATCTCGTAGATAGTTGTTCCCGCCATTTGAGAAGCCGTAATAATTATCAGTTACAACCAATTCCTGATAAACCACATCCCTTGAAAGGATGACACCTGTCAAATATCCGCTGATCCTCATCTGGCTTATTTTTGAAGGTAAACCGGTACTACTCCCTGATATCGAGATATTTACGCCTGTTCCGTTTCCATAATTCTGGCTTAAGAGGATAGTGTTTTTTGTTGAATCGCTTCCGTTGCCTGAACCTGTCAGATTCAGGGTGTGGTTAATAGATAAGTTTTCCCTGTAAATTCCTGGAGCAACAAATATCTGGTCATTGATTACACTCAAATCAACTGCTTTCTGGATGGTTTTGACCGGGCCGTTATTTCCGGATGTCCATACGGGGGATTCGCCATTCCAACTGTCATTCCCTGTTGAGCCATCGACATACAGGTTTTTTGCAAATGACTGAAGGTAAGTATTGAATATAAGCACAATAAGAACAAGGAGAAAATGAAGTTTAACTTTCATAAGCATGTTTTTTTTCAAGTATAAAGATAAAAAAAGAAGGATGGAAAGCGCCCTGTCAGACATATTTTTTTATGGCAGAAAAAACTGTTTCCGGCAGGATGTCGCGCATGCAATGACGTTCCCTCGAACAGGACTGCCCATAAAAACAATCGCAGCCTGTTGTTGGCTGAACGATTTCTCCCCGTCCATACAATTCAAATTCATGCGGATTGAAAATGTTGACAAATAAAATCATGGGTTTACGCAGGGCAGTGGCTATGTGCATCATCATCGAAACGGCTGTTACCACGAGATGGGTTTGATTAGTCAGGGCAATAAATTCTTTCAGGCTGTAGAGTCCGGGATAATAACATCCGGTCTGTCCGGAATAAAACCTGTTCATTTCGTCTTCATCGGGCCCGCCCAGAACCATCGGGAAATAGCCATCCTGCTGAAGCATTTCAATCAGTTTTATCCAGTATTCCTGAGGCCACAGACGGGTAGGCCAGCGGAGTCCGCAACCGGTATTTAATCCGATTACCTTTTTCCCCTGTGCCTTTTGCCTGATTATTTCTTCCCATTTCATACTGAGGTTTTTATCCACATCGAGCAGGCATTCTTCCTGATTGAAATTCAGATGGCATATTTCGAATATTTCCTCGAGGTAGCTTTTTGTATTTTTTTTGGAAAGGCTGTCGAAAAAGCCGGTCAGCAATTTATGTTCTGCAGCAGGCGTAGCCGGTGCTATATGATGGTCTTTCAGCAGAAAACCATATTTTTCAACGGCTTTTACCTCGCTCAGCAAGGCACAGGCTTCATAATCCTTGTCAAGGTTGATGGCTATATCAAACTGCTGATGACTGAGGATATATACATTTTTGAAATCCCATTTAAAAATGCGGTCAATGGCAGATTCCGGCAATATTTCAGGCGAATGGGTAATCCATGAAATATGACAAGCGGGATAAATTTCTCTGAAGCGGGTAACCAAGGGAGTCGTGCGGATGACATCGCCCAGAGCGCCCAGTTTGATGATCAGGATTTTTTTTGATATTGGGCTGTATTCATCACAGTTTTCACAGATTTTATCCCTTTCTTTGTTGGGTTTACACGGAATATCACCACGGAAATGCCTGCAATCGAAATGAACCTGTTGAATATTCATGAAGGATAAAAATTATTGAAGTGCAAAGTTAATCTTTCCCATTGAACTTTGATTCGGGGAGGCAAAAAGTAGAGGCCTTATCATCCTGAAGAATTTACTTTTCCTAATCCCGTCTGTTTCAGTAAGTTTGTACCAAAAATTCAGTTTATATGAAACGTCAGATCATCTTATTAAGTTTGCTTATGATGACATTTTCATGCAAAAAGAAACAGGAAGAAGCAAAATTTATTTATCCTGAAACGAGGAAAAGCGACCATGTTGATACTTATTTCGGACAACAGGTGCCCGACCCGTACAACTGGCTTGAAGACGATACCGCAGCTGAAGTAGTGGCTTGGGTAAAAGCACAGAATAAGGTAACCAATGCTTATCTCGAAAAAATACCCTACCGGGAAAAAATCAGGAAAAGACTGACAGAATTATGGAATTATCCGCGATATTCCGTGCCTTTTCATGCGGCAGAAAAATACTTTTTATTGAAAAATGACGGATTGCAGCAACAGTCAGTTTTGTACATGATGAGAGGACCTGAAGGTAAGGAAGAAATGCTGCTCGATCCCAATAAATTCAGCGAAGATGGAACAGTTGCACTGTCCGACATTGAGCCTTCTCCCGATGGAAAATATCTGGCTTATGGCATTGCACGGGCAGGCAGCGACTGGAACGAAATTTATGTCCTCGATCTGGAAACGGGCAAAAAACTTGACGACAAGCTTGAATGGATTAAGTTCAGTGGTGTAGCTTGGTATAAAAATGGTTTTTTTTACAGCCGTTTTGATAAACCGGTGAAGGGAAAAGAGTTTTCAGAGAAAAATAAAAATCATAAAGTTTATTATCACACACTTGGAACCAGCCAATCGAAAGACCAGCTTGTGTATCGCGACAATCAACATCCTTTCCGTACTTTCAGTGCAGATGTTACTGAAGACCAGCGCTTTCTGATTATTTACGGCAGCGAATCCACCAATGGCAACAGTGTGATGTATAAAAACCTTGAAAAAAGTGATAAAGAATTTACCGTTCTTGAACCTGGATTTGAATTTGAGAATACCGTCATTCAGAATATTGGCGACACCCTACTGATGAAAACCAATAATGGAGCACCAAATTATAAGCTGGTAAGCATCAATACAGCGGAAAAAGAAAATGTAATACGCGACCTTATTCCGCAAAAAGATTATCCGCTGGTGAATGTTGTCCTGATGAAAAATACCCTGATTACTGTTTATATTCAGGATGTGGTTTCAAAAGTTTACAGATATTCTCCCGATGGACGTATGCTGGAAGAAATAAAACTGCCGGGTCCGGGAAATCTCACCGGATTTAATGCAAGAAAAGATGATACTATAGCCTTTTTCGGCTTTACCTCATTTACTTTTCCCTCAACGGTATTCAAATATGATTTGATGAAAAATTCAGTTTCTGTTTTTAGAAAGTCAGAGATTAATTTTGATTTGAGCAAGTATAAAACCGAACAGGTCTTTTATCTGAGTAAAGACGGCACGAAAGTCCCGATGTTTCTGACCTACCGCAAAGATCTAGAAAAGAACGGGAAGAATCCGGTATTGCTCTATGGATATGGTGGATTCAATATCAGCCTGATGCCGAATTTCAGTGTTTCGAGCCTGATATTGCTTGAAAACGGGGGCATATTTGCCTATTGCAATTTAAGGGGAGGAGGAGAATATGGCGAAAAATGGCATGAAGCAGGGATGCGCGAAAACAAGCAAAATGTTTTTGACGACTTCATAGCAGCCGCTGAATACCTGATTAAAGAGAAATATACTTCTGCGGATAAAATTGCCATACGCGGGGGTTCCAACGGGGGATTACTCGTAGGGGCATGCATGACCCAGCGTCCCGATTTATTTAAAATAGCCATTCCTGAGGTTGGTGTGCTCGATATGCTTAAGTATCATAAATTTACAATAGGGGGACATTGGGTGGATGAATATGGCAGCAGCGACAATGAAGAGCAGTTCAGATACCTGATTAAATACTCCCCTCTTCATAATATCAGGGAGAATGTGGAATATCCGGCCACCCTTGTTACCACAGCCGATCATGACGACCGTGTCGTTCCTGCACATTCTTTTAAATTTATTGCTACCCTTCAGGAAAAATACAAGGGAAATAATCCGGTGATGATCAGGATAGAGGAAAAAGCCGGACACGGAGCGGGAACGCCTGTCAGTAAAACCATCGATTTAAATACTGACATCTGGGCGTTTATCTTCTTTAATCTGGGCATTCAACCAAATTATTAAACATGCCGGTCAGGATTTTTATCATTTTATTTTTCATTGCTTTAATACCTGTTAAGCTACACTCACAGGTGGCAGGATGTACCGATTACCGCGCCCTTAACTACAATCCGCTTGCTACCATAAATGACGGCAGTTGTGTGTATGAAAAAACCAATTTCAAAGCGGAGGAAGTAATCAGCTCATTACCAGTTGTGCTATCAGAGAACTCCGGCATGTTTCTTTTCAATGGACTTTTCTGGTTTATTAACGACAGTGGCTCTCCAGCCGAAATTTATGCCTATGATTCACAATCCAATACCGTTAAATCCAAAGTTAGATTAAAAAATGCCCGAAATATTGACTGGGAAGCCATTACTGACGATTCAACCTTTATTTACATTGGTGATTTTGGAAATAACAATGGGGATCGTAAAAACCTGACCATCTACAGGATTAAAAAAGAGGATATAACTTCGCCTGATACATTATTAATTTTGAATGAATACGATTCCATCACTTTTGAATATACAGACCAGCTCCAGTTTACACCATCAGCCCAGAATCATGATTTTGACTGTGAGGCCATGCTGGTGGTGGATGATTCCATTTACCTTTTCAGTAAAAACTGGAAGAATCAGAAAACAAGGCTTTATTCATTACCGGCAATTCCCGGCCACTATCAGCTGACCCCTGTCGATTCCTATCAGGTGGATGGCCTGATTACGGATGCTGCCATTGATCGGACAGCCGGAACTATAGTTCTGTTGGGTTATAAGAATTACCAGCCATTTTTCTGGCTGTTGTGGGATTATTATCAGAAAAACTTCTTCAGTGGCAATAAACGCAGGTTTGATATGCCGGCCCATTACCTTTTTCAGACCGAAGCAGCCTGTTTCTTCAACAGCCGGACAGTTTATATTTCGAGTGAAAAAACACCTTTAACAGCCAATCGTTTGTTTCGTGCCGACATTGATGCCTTTGTTTCAGAAAAAGTAACTGATTTACAAGGAAATGAAAACGAAGCCGTCAGCTTATTCCCCAATCCCGGGAAAAACCAGTTCTTTCTTCAGTTTAAGGAAAAAATAAATGCCATGGCAGAACTCCGGATTTATGACAGCATGGGCAGGCAGATTCAGGTACTGAGACACCAGAAAATCAGCAGGGAAGGGTTGGTCAGCATTAAAACGCCTGAGCTGAAAGCAGGAAATTATTACATGCTGGTTTTAATTCATCCGCAAATGGTTTACAGGATTTGTTTTATCGTGAAAGACGACTGATGATATGCCTCTGAGAAAATTGAAAAGATTATTTTTTTGCTTTTTTCTTCTTTCCGTGCTATGGTCTTGTCGCGCAACCAGAGAATTCTCCGTAGATAAATATTTACCCGGGACGTGGAAGATAGATTCAATAACGGTGAACCGTCATATTGAAGAAAAAATTCTGCCTAAGTATCTTGAAAACATGAAGCAGATATACAGCGAATCGCAGATGTATTTCGGAAACGACAACACTTTCCGCTTTATTCTGGCAGGCAATAAACAGGAAGGAATCTGGTTTACTTCTGATGACGAAAAGACTCTGGTGACGAGAGCTTTTGGTGAAGCCGTTACCGATTCATTTCAGATAGAAGCAGTAGATAAAAACACCTTGATACTAAAAAGCTATGATATTAAAAATCAGTTAATTATTTATTTAAACAGGGAAAAATGAAACTATCATCAAAATTTATCTGGATGCTGGCTTTTGCCATTGCCATGGGTTTTCTCGAAGGAGCAGTGGTGGTTTATCTTCGGGAAATCTATTATCCGGAAGGTTTTAAATTTCCGCTGGTTCCGATTGAACCCCGGCTGGCCCTGACCGAAATTATCCGTGAACTGGCCACAATTATTATGCTCGTTTCAGTAGCAGTATTGGCCGGCAAAACCTTTAGCCAGCGGTTTGCATGGTTTATTTTCAGTTTTGGAGTGTGGGACATTTTCTATTATGTATCTCTGAAGCTCATTCTGGGCTGGCCTGAATCTCTTGGAACCTGGGACATACTTTTCCTGATTCCCGTAACATGGGTGGGGATTGTGTTCGACCCTGTTTTGCTTTCTGTTCTGATGATTCTCTTTGCAGTGATGATTCTTTATTATGCTGACAAAAACCCTTTGACCAAAATTACCGGCAGGGAATGGTCGGCATTAATTACCGGTTCAGCTTTTGTAATTGCCTCATTTACTATTGACTACCTCAGGTTTATCTTTTCCGCTTTCAGTTTTGGAGATCTTTTCAATGCGGCAAAAAAGGAGGCTATTTTTCAGCATTTATCGACTTATGTTCCTGAAAATCAATATATTTCAATTTTCTCTATTGGGGTGGGTCTGATTTGTTTGGCTATCATAGATTTTTTTATCCGTAACCGCAATGAAAACAAGGGAAGAACTTTCGAAAATCCTTGAAAGAGCTATACAAAACCAGCACTTGCACAAATCATGGATTAAAAAGCTTAAACGGGCCGATAAACATGAGCTCGACAGGCATTTTCACCTCCTTCATCAGGAGGAATTTAAGGAAATAGATTGCCTTCAGTGTGCCAACTGTTGTCAAACAACCGGACCCAGGCTTCTTAATGCCGACATCAACCGTATTTCACGATATCTCAGGATGAAGCCCTCTGATTTTACTGAAAACTATCTCAGAATAGATGAAGACGGAGATTATGTATTTCAATCCATGCCCTGTCCTTTTCTCGAAGAAGATAATTACTGCCGGATATATGAACATCGCCCTGTTGCCTGCCGCGAATATCCTCATACCGACAGGGACAGGATGTATCAGATCCTTGATCTTACTGCCAGAAATGCCTTGATTTGCCCTGCTGTTGCCATAATACTGGAAAAAATGAGTAAAGATTATTAGTTAAAAATAAACCGGAATTTTTTCCTGTGTGCCGGAGATTGCCAGATGCCTGCTTATAGCTAATTAAGAATTCACAAGGGATCAGGCCGTCCCTACGGGACTTGGCTCTTTTATTTTGTTGATGTTACCATAAGATCGTCCCTACGGGACTGGAGTGTGTTTTAATTTTTGTTTTATAAGACAAATTTCAAATCCGGACACGGCATCAGCTCCCCTCTCTTTTTGAAAGAGAGGGGTTGGGGGTGAGTTAGATTGTCCGTGCCAACTACAGACTGCCCACTGCCTGGTTTAACTTTCCGCATTCCCTGTTGGTCTTGGAAATGAGTTTAAAATCGACAATCGTCTTATTACACAAAAAGGATTAAGGGCGGAGAGAGAGGGATTCGAACCCCCGGTCCGCGTGAACGGACAACAGTTTTCAAGACTGCCGCAATCGACCACTCTGCCATCTCTCCAAAAAATAAAGAACTGAAGAACAGAGATTAACAGTTTTCAAGACTGCCGTCCCGAAAATTCGGGAACCACTCTGCCATCTCTCCAAAAAATAAAGAACTGAA